>ERZ779885.3847-NODE-3847-length-12270-cov-4.820385_pt1 | contig 12270 bp, 10 predicted proteins | sample MGYA00511554_ERZ779885 | MGnify/ENA primary metagenome ERZ779885 (study PRJEB29588, sample SAMEA2160998) | human gut metagenome | biome: human gut; feature: human-associated habitat; material: faeces | place: Denmark | collected 2008/2010 ... | reverse complement strand
ACCCGTGACCTCTTCCTTACCAAGGAAGTGCTCTACCGCTGAGCTACATTGGCGTTTTTATTGAGCGGGAAACGGGACTCAAACCCGCGACCCTCAGCTTGGAAGGCTGATGCTCTATCGACTGAGCTACTCCCGCAATTTGTGGGCGAAGATGGATTCGAACCACCGAAGTCGTAAGACAGCAGATTTACAGTCTGCCCCATTTGGCCACTCTGGTATTCGCCCTTTTTATTCATCTCACTGCGCCCAACAGAGAAAAAGAGACTTGGCGCTGCTCCTAAAAAATCAACGGGAAAAACATTTGCACCCGTTTCTATTACCCGAGGAGTTATCGGTGAGAAACGGGTGCAAATTTAGAGATAAATTTTAATTCACAAAAATATTTCGATGTTTTTTTTATTTGGCACGCGTTTTTTCTTTATTTTTCTGCAACTGGCGCACCAATGCATCCAATGCCAAATCTACCGCCTCCTCAAAAGTATCGGCGACTTTCGACGAGAAAATATCCTCAGCGCGAGGCACTAAGAGCTTTATCCCTGCCTCTTTGTTTTGAGATGTTTCGGGTTTAAGCACTTTCAGTGTTACTTCGGCTGCTAAAATATCATCGCAGTACCGATTGAGCTTCTCTATTTTTTTCTGTATGAAATTCTCGAGTTGTTCCGTTGCATCAAAATGAATGGATTGAATTCTAATTTCCATAATGACCTCCTTTTTTTGTGGCCCTAGGGTGGGCCTGTTTATAATCACGTTTCAATTCTTCAAAAGTTATATGAGTATATATTTGGGTTGAAGCGATAGATTGATGTCCCAACAATTCCTTGACACTATTCAATCCGGCACCTCCGTTGAGCATGGCCGAAGCGAATGTATGCCGCAAAATATGGGGACTTTTACGGGCAAGCGTCGTTACCTCTCCCAAGCGACGGGTTACTAATCGATAAACAAACTGCACATAGAGAGGTTTGCCATCGTCTTTGACAAAAAAATTCGGAACCTCCATACCTACCGCAATCCTACGCATACGACGATATGCCTCGATCTCATCTTTCAGCTCATTCCCGAAAGGTATGATACGCTGCTTATTTCTTTTACCGGTAACTTTGATTTGCATCGCCTGCGTATCGACATCCTTATCAAGCAAACCGACAAGTTCGGCCCGCCGTATTCCTGTCATATATAATATAGAGAGTATGAGCTTATCGCGCAAAGCAGAAAAATCATCGTCGGCCACCTTTTCATCGAGAAGCAAATCCATCTCTTCGGGCCTCACAAACGAAGGAAGCGATTTATGTATCTTGGGCAAAGTTATATCGCGCAGGGGAGAATTTTCAACGACACCCTGTTTCTGCAAATAGGCATAAAAAGTACGCAATGCCGAGAACTTCCGAGCCACAGTCCGAGAAGAATTACCTTCCTCGATAAGCAATGCCGCCCAATTACGCACATGGTCTCGTTCCACAGCTTCGAGAGACACCGCTCCATCGAGTTGGGACAAATAATCCCGAAACTGCAATAAGTCCCGCCTATAAGACAGAACGGTATGAGAGGAATAATTCTTCTCATACCGAACATATCTTAAAAATGCTTCTATCCACATACTCGCAGACTCTTTATCATTGTTGAGCTACGAATATAGCGAATAGTTTTGAAATTCCCAATAGTTTGGTCGGTATTTTTCAATCACCGCACCACTTTGAAAAAAGATTTACCTTGTTATCAATCCTCTGCCTGTTGCATTTTCTGCACGTAAACGGCACGCATCATTTTCTTGCGATTTGCAACAGAGGGTTTTTCAAATGCTTGACGACTTCTCAATTCTTTGATAACGCCGGTTTTCTCAAATTTTCTTTTGAATTTTTTGAGTGCTTTTTCGATGTTTTCGCCTTCTTTTACAGGTACTACTATCATATTTTTTGTCTTTTTAATGTTTCCTTCTACAAATTGCGGGGCAAAATTAAAACATTGTTTCCTGATAAACAAACCTTTTACCGATATTTTTTCTCTCTAAAAGAGTTTTTTACACGACCGAGCATAACTCGAAAGAGAATAAATCCCGAACAAACCGAATATATTCCCGCGCTTTCTTTTTATAAAAGAGTAGGCAAAAGTGATATTATTTCGCCATATTTGCAGAATACAAGAGGCGGTTCAGCATAGACCAATCCGAAAACTCTGTTTTCATTTGCCGCTGCATTCTCCTTTTAGTATATTTGCGCATAAACAGAAAATTATATCAGAATGGAAACAAATGAATATCTTTCCCGCATAGCGGCATTGCGCCAACACATGAGTGCAGCCGGAGTCGATGCTTTTATCATACCGAGTGCCGATCCCCACCAAAGCGAATACCCGGCCGACCGATGGAAATCAAGAACATGGATCTCCGGATTTACAGGTTCTGCCGGGACAGCTGTCATCACAACCTCTACCGGTGGTGTATGGACCGACTCCCGATACTTCTTGCAGGCAGCCGACGAACTAAAAATTTCGGGACTTCAACTCTTCAAAGAGGGACTACCCGAAACTCCTTCTTTACAAGATTGGCTGGCCGATTCATTGCCGACCGGAGCCACGATCGCCATCGACGGGACGACCTGCTCATATACCGAAGGGGAACGGTTGAAAGCATTTTTCTCATCGAAAGGATTTCTCTTCAAAACGGACTTCGCACCGTTCGACAAAATTTGGGAAAACCGACCGGAAGTACCTACCGGACAAGCATTTGTTTATCCGACAGAATACAGTGGAAAAAGTTTTCAGGAAAAATGGAACGATGTATTGCGCGCCATCGCAGGGAAAGGCGCAAATGCCATTCTCATTTGCGCTCTCGATGAATTGGCATGGTTGCTCAATATCCGAGGTAACGACGTAACATACAATCCTGTGGCCGTAGGCTTTGCCTATTTCTCGACATCATACCGTATTTTGTTCATGAACGACGGTAAAATTTCTAACGAACTGGCTGCCTATCTCAATGAGAACGGGATAGAACAGAGACCATACAACGATATTTACAAATTCTTGCAAGAGCTATCCGCCGAGGAACAAATCTTCATAGACCCCAACAAAACCAATTATAAACTGGTAAATATACTGTCGTCCAAAAACAAAACCATTTTGGGTGCTTCTCCGGTTACATGGCTGAAAAGCATCAAAAACGAAACAGAAATGAAGGGTCGGCGCGCAGCTATGGTACGTGACGGAGCCGCTATGGTACAGTTTCTTTATTGGCTCGACACGCATATCGGGAAAGAGAATATTACCGAACTCGACATTGCCGAAAAATTGCGTGAATTCCGAGGCAGACAAGCCCTGTACAAAGGTGAGAGTTTCGGTACAATAGCCGGCTATCGGGAACATGGTGCTATCGTGCATTATAGTGCTACTCCCGAAAGCAACAGCCAGTTGAAACCCGAAGGATTCGTACTCGTCGACTCGGGCGCCCAATATCTCGACGGGACGACCGACATAACCCGTACCATCGTTCTGGGTCCGCTCACCGACGAAGAAATACGAGACTACACACTCGTATTGAAAGGTCATATAAGTATTGCCACCTGTATTTTCCCGCAAGGCACGCGCGGCGATCAAATCGACATTCTCGCCCGGCACAACCTGTGGAACGTATTCCGCAATTACCTGCACGGAACGGGACATGGCGTAGGACATTTCCTCAATGTGCATGAAGGCCCGCAGAACATACGTCTTGAACAAAACAATACACCGCTTACCCCGGGAATGGTTACTTCCAACGAACCGGGCGTATATTTGGCGGGGAAATACGGAATCAGAACCGAAAACCTCACTTGTGTCGTAGAAGCCGGAGAAAGCGAGTTCGGAAAATTCTTCCGGTTCGAGACCTTAACCCTTTGCCCCATCGACAAACGAGCCATAGACCGCACCCTATTGACTCAGGAAGAAATCGAGTGGCTCAATGATTATCATCGCGAGGTTTACGACCGCATAAGCCCGCTACTCGACGAGACCCACAAGACATGGCTGCAAAATGCAACCGCACCTCTATAACCTACCATAAAGAGACAACAACATGGCTTTGATACGCAAAGTAAGGGGTTTTAGCCCCAAAACAGGAAGAAATTGCTTTCTCGCCGAAACCGCCGTCCTCATCGGAGACATAACGATAGGCGATGAGTGCAGCATCTGGTACAATACGGTGCTGCGCGGAGACGTGAATACCATAACAATCGGTAATCGGGTGAACATACAAGACGGTTCGGTACTACACACGCTTTACGAAAAATCTGTCATCGAAATAGGCGACGATGTATCGATAGGACACAATGTTACCGTACACGGTGCCAAGATTTGCGACGGTGCACTTGTCGGCATGGGAGCTGTCATTCTCGATCACGCCGTCGTAGGTGAAGGGGCTATCGTGGCGGCCGGCTCGGTCGTCCTGAGCAAAACGGTCATCGGTGCCGGAGAATTATGGGGCGGAACTCCGGCAAAATTCATCAAAAAGGTTGATCCCGAACAATCGAAAGAATTGAATCAGAAAATCGCCCGTAATTACCTTATGTACTCCAGCTGGTACGAAGAAAACGAATAAGACAATCCACATGGTCAATGAGGGGTGGTGAATCACTGCCCCTCATTGACTTCCCCCTATCTTACAGGCACAAATTTCATGGAACTTGTAAACATCGACAATATTGCCCACCCGCTTTACGACTCGTTCGCAAAGTTATATTCAACAGCGTTTCCGATTTTCGAACAACGAACCGAGGCACAACAGACAAGAGCATTTTCCCACCCCAAATATCACTTGTCGGGTTATAAAGAAGATAATATTTTCATAGGGTTTATTTCGTACTGGAATTTTCAAGAATATATATACATAGAACATTTCGCAATCGACCGACAGCTAAGAGGATCGGGGTACGGAAACCGGATTCTGAAAGATTTCATCTCCCGAGAATCCAAAATCGTATTATTGGAAATCGACCCGATTACCGACGACATTTCCCGATCCCGTTTACGATTTTACCAAAAATGCGGATTTTACGAAAACCCATACCCGCACATTCACCCGCCCTACCGAGACGGATATAAGGGACATAAACTCCTCATTCTGTCATCGCCACAAACCATATCCCCTAAGGGATACGATATGTTTCAAAAAGATCTGCTTGAAACCATCATGGGCGACAAACAAGTGGAAGATCACAACCGCCCTTCGTCGGCATAGGAATAATATGTCTCATCGGTTACGACGAGATGATCGAGCACCCGAATATCGAAAAGGGCGGCCGCAGAAACTATTTTCTGGGTCAGTTGGTCATCGGCCTTACTGGGTTTGCAATTTCCCGAAGGGTGGTTGTGAAAAAGCATCAATGCCGAAGCCTGCTGCAACAAAACCGGCTTGAAAAGCAAACGCATATCAACAAGCGTCGACGTCGTACCACCCTGACTTACGCGCAACGTATCGATGATACGATTGGAAGCATTGAGCAGAACCACCCAAAACTCTTCTTGCGGCAAATCGGCCAACTGGGGATATATCCATTCATAAGCATCGCGACTCATCGTAATGCGCCGACGTTGCGCCACATCTTCGCTCTTGCGACGACGGCCCAATTCGAGCGCGGCAATGATACTTATGGCTTTGGCTTCACCGATACCGTCGAACTCGTTGATCAACTCTGCGACAGAGAGTTTACTCAAACTGTTGAGACTGCCTCCCACCCGGTTCAAAATACGCTGAGACAGTTCCACTGCCGTTTCTCGTTTATTTCCCGAACCGATGAGTATGGCTATCAGTTCGGCCGAGGATAAAGCCCGGGTTCCTTTCAACATGAGTTTCTCTCGGGGACGATCTTCGAGCGCCCAATCGGTAATGATCATTTTCTCTTTTTTCTCCATATCCGTCAGAAAGATTTCGGGAAAGATAGCCATTTTCTCCCGGTTCGGAGATATTCCGCCCCAAAAATTCGTTACCGATACGACAGAAATAAATCCGGGATAAAGAAATATCCATTTTTTATGACGATATTTGCAATATACAAAAAACTCGGAATTATGAGAAAACGCATTCTGGTTACCGGCGGCGCCGGATTTATCGGTTCGCACCTTTGCGAACGGCTACTCAACGAGGGGCATGAAATATTCTGCCTCGACAACTTTTTCACCGGCAACAAAGACAACATCATTCCGCTGCTGAAAAATCCCTATTTCGAACTCATACGGCACGACATCACCATGCCCTACTTCGTCGAAATCGACGAGATATACAATCTGGCATGTCCGGCCTCACCCATACATTATCAATACGATCCCATACAGACCATCAAAGCCTCGATTTTGGGATCTATCAACGTACTGGGCATCGCCAAACGCACCGGAGCGACCGTATTGCAGGCCTCGACCAGCGAAGTCTACGGAGACCCGCAAGTGCACCCCCAAATAGAAGGGTACTGGGGAAACGTCAACCCCATAGGGCTACGTTCCTGCTATGACGAAGGCAAGCGTTGCGCCGAAACTCTTTTTATGGACTATCACCGCCGGGAGGGCGTAAAAGTAAAAATCATACGCATCTTCAACACCTACGGCCCCAACATGCACCCGCAAGACGGCCGCGTGGTATCGAATTTCATCGTACAGGCTCTACAAGGCAAAGACTTGACTATATACGGAACCGGGCGACAGACCCGTTCGTTTCAGTATGTAACCGACCTCATCGAAGGCATGGTGCGTATGATGGAACGTACCGGCGACGACTTCACCGGCCCCGTAAATCTCGGAAATCCCGGAGAATTTACAATGCTCGAACTGGCGGAAAAAATCCTGCAACTGACCGGTTCTAAGTCGAAAATCGTCTTTATGCCCCTGCCATCAGACGACCCGACTCAACGCAAACCCGATATCTCCCTCGCCAAAGAAAAACTCGACTGGCAGCCGCTCGTCGCCCTCGAAGACGGACTACGGGAAACCATCGCATACTTCCGTCGTATTTTATAAGAACGACACAACATTCCTTGCTTTGCAAACATTCATAGCAAACATATCTGTTCAACGAGACAACTGCTACCTTGCACGACAACCTCTATGCATGGAATTTCTCCCGACGTTCTGCCCGCATAAATCCGATGAACAGACAACCCCCAAAATATAGAAAAGAGGGCGTTTCAAAAAAAATGAAACGCCCTCTTTTTATTTAAGCAGACCTCTTCAATGCTATTTTTTCTTATAATGCTTGGCAAGCTCGGCTTCCCGGTCGACTTTACGGCGCAATATCACTTTCGTCATAAACGCTTTCAAAAAACCGAAGCCATATCCCCCAAGCTGTATGGCACAAGTGAGAATAGAAAGCAACGCAATGGGCAAACTTCTATTTTTTACCAGCGATTCGAGGAATAACAATCCGAAATAAACCCCCAAAGGCAATAATGCCCACGGCCAAAAAAACGCTCCGACAACAAGAGCAGCCGTACCCAATACAAAACAGGCCGGCAACCAATGTACCAACTTCAACGACTCGGGGTGAAGCAGATAGAGATCGACCCGCGCCATGCCGAAAACATAAACCTGCCGGTAAAACGACCTGAAACTCACCCTGCGCTTATGATATACATAGGCATCACGGAAAAGCGCTGTCGTAAATCCGGCATCACGAATCCGCAACGAAAGGTCTATATCCTCACCGAACATATCGGCAAAGCCGCCTACCCGATCGTAAACCTCTTTCGAGAATCCCATATTGAACGTACGCGGCGTAAATTTCTCCATCGCTCCTTTACCTCCCCGGATACCTCCGGTCGTAAAGAAAGAGGTCATAGCATAATTGATGGCTTTTTGCAGTCGGGAAAAAGATCTATGAGCTGCATCGGGACCACCGTAACAGTCGACATAGGTCTCATCGAGATGACGGCGCACCGCCTCGAAATAAGAAGGGGGGATAATACAGTCGGAGTCGAAAAAGACCAAATAACGCCCCTCGGCACGTTCCATTCCGTAATTGCGGGTAAGGCTACGTCCCGAATTTTCTTTATAGAAATAGCGTATCGTCAAACGGTCAGAATATTCTCCGGCCACTTCGTCGCAACGGCGCGTCGACCCGTCCTCGACAAGCAACAGTTCGAAATCCTTACACGTCTGCCCGACCAGACTTTCGAGTAACTCCCGCACCTCATCGGGACGGTTATACACGGGAATAATGATTGAAAAATAGGGCTTTTCTCCGGCCATAGCTACAAAATTGTCTTACAAAGATAAATGATGTTTACGGCCCGACAAAATTTATCCGGGCTTAAACAAGTCGGCCACACCCGTTACATGATACCGAGACGGTTATTTTCCAGCAAAATGCCATTTCCTATCCTACGCGACAAACCGCGATCATCAATCAAACGACACTTTTTATCTTCCCAATGCCCTCATACAAAATTATGAAGGCAATAATTGCTATCTTTGCCGCCGGCAATGTAATATATTATTTAGAAAGGGCCATGCAGACAGTCAAAAAACGAATCGAATATATCGACCTTGCAAAAGGGGTATGCATTTTGCTGGTAGTTTTCGCCCACATACACCCCGACCTGACACGCTATTCCTGGGGTATATTTTTCGACTCGTTCCGTATGCCGCTTTATTTTTTCCTATCGGGTATTTTTTTCAAAAGATACAGCGGCATACAAGAATTCGCCATAAAGAAAATCAACAATCTCATCATTCCACTCCTTTTCTTTTACGCGTTTGCCTACTTGTACGACGCCGTATCATGGGGCATTTATCATTTGTCGGAATCCGATACGTCGACTTACGAACGATATTCGTGGTGGCCTTTTTGGGAAATCATTCGCTTGGGAATGACCTATCACAACCCGCCGTTATGGTTTCTTACCGCCCTTTTCGAAGTAAATATCCTGTACTACATACTGCATCTGTTCGTCAAGTCATGGCGACTCGACATCGCCGTATGGGGCATCGCAATCGGAGGTTGGCTGGCAGCAAAATCGGGTATCGTACTTCCCTATTATTTAGGAACGGCACTTATATCGCTACCGTTTTTTCATGTCGGTACGTGGCTCAAACGCAGAGAACTACTTCCCTATTCCTCCCACGACAAATATCTTTATGCCTCGATTTTGCCTTTGGGCGCGGCCGTATGGCTACTGGCCGAACCCATACGATTGCATGAACTTATCCTACCGACCCATTTTCTCGGGTTTTATTTTTGCGGTATAGGCGGAACACTCGCCATCGTATTTCTGTGCAAGGTCCTGCGTCATATTCCCCCTGTTGCTTACTTCGGTCGTTACTCGATTATCGTTTTCGGGACACACTGGCCCATTTACCATACATATCGGCATATCTTCGAACATTTTTTCCCCGATGGTAACCTCCTCTACGGGCTCATTTTCGCTTTGACGATGACAACCGAAATCGCCGTTATCGAACTACTCCGGCGATTCGCACCCCGATTTACCGCCCAAAAAGAGTGTATCTCTACGGCTCGTTTCCACGCCTTATAACACATCTACATAGAGACTCTCAAAAAAAGAGCCGGAACTTCCGGAGCATACAAGCACCCCAAAATGACGATTGGCATGAGTTCGCTCGATCAAAATGACATAACGATTCCGGACGGGACGAAAGTGCCGCGAAAAATCCCCGAATAAATGTATACAGATTGAGATTCCTCGCATACACTCGGAATGACAAATGAGCTGCCACCTTCGAAGACCCTGTCATTCTGACGACCGCAGGAAGAAGAATCTCTCGCTAAGCGTATGTCATTCTGAAAGGCTTTGCCTTGAAGAATCTCCACCTAAGAAAGTATCTGATTCTCACCTACATTTGAGATGACAAGCATGTCATTCTGAATGAAGCATGAGCGAAGTGAAGAATCTCATTCTAAATATGCAGAACAATCGGATTCCTCGTCGGCCTATCGGCCTCACTCGGAATGACACAACTGCCATTCCGAAAACCATAGGGATAAAATCCTTAAAGTGCCACAATCCTTGCAATGCATTGCCATTCCGGACAGAACGTAAACTGCACGAAGAACCGCCGAACAAACGTAAACAGATTGAAATTCCTCATATCGGGTTTTGGCCTCTCCCGGAATGAAAACCGGACTTACTCTCTACGGGAAATTTCACTTTGCAGAACGACGTGTCAGATAACGTTCGAGCCCTGCACGGCGCAACTTACACGCCGGACATTCACCGCACCCATCGGCCATGATACCGTTATAACAAGTAAGCGTTTCATAACGCACCAAATCGAATATTCCCAACTCATCGGCCATCGCCCATTCCTGCTCCTTGTCAAGCCACATAAGAGGCGTGTGTATGACAAATTGTTCGTCCATAGCCAAATTAAGGGAGACATTCAGTGAGCGGATAAACGTATCGCGGCAATCGGGATAACCGCTGAAATCGGTTTGGGAAACGCCGGTTACCAAATGCCGGATTCCCCGCTCATACGCTTTTATCGCCGCCAACGTCAGAAACAACATATTACGACCGGGAACAAATGTATTCGGTAAAGCATCGGCCGGCTTCTCTTTATCCATAGCCATCGCATCATCGGTCAACGCATTGTGGGTAATCTGCCCGAGCAAGGATAAGTCGAGCAAGGAAAAATCGACACCGGCTTTCCCGGCTATACGGTGGGCTATATCGACTTCAAGCGCATGCTTTTGTCCGTAAGCAAAACACACGGCTTCTACATGCCGAAACTCTTTCAACGCCCAATAAAGGCAAGTGGTGGAATCCTGTCCGCCGGAAAGACATACCAGCGCACTCTCATTTTGTCTCATACATTTAACCATTTAATAAACAAGAGAAGCCGTAGTCTTACGCGGGAAAGAACATTCCGGATAGAGGAATCCGGGGAAAAGTAAAATCTTGTTTTTTACGTGGTGTTCAAGCACACGGAAGAGGCTGGCCTCATTCATGGGATAAAAGCGATTCACGATAGACTCGGAAAGCGACTTATCCTTTCTGCCATCGGCTTTTACTACCCTGAGGCAAAGGTAATGATTTTTATTCCGAAAATAAAAATTTCGACAACAGGCTTTTTTTGACATCTAAAAAGTCAATCCATAAAAACACCGATGACACCTTCGGGCGAAAGCGTTACCGCATCGACCCGCAGGCATGTGGCCGTACTGTCGTTGTAAAAAGTTACTTGTGCCCGGCCCAATGAATCGGTCGCCAAATCGGGATTCCAATACAACGTACGGCGGTAATCCCGCTCGTCGGGAAGCACGCCTTCGCTGTAATCGACATGATAGTACTCCGCCGGTATGGAATAACCTTGCAAAAATGTTTGCCTATATCCTTTTCGATATAGTCTCCGTTCATTTAGAGGATATTCATACAGTCTGACAATGACGTACCTCGGATATTCTATAATTTCCATATTTTTAATTTCGTCCATAGACATGGACACAGCCCTTCTACGATAATCCGGTTGATAACTGCCATCTTTCCAATATCTATATAACACAAATTTCGCGTGTTTTCCTTTATACATATATTTAGGAACAGAAGTATAAGCATTTATCCATTCCTCTCCGACACTAAATAAAGGATTTATCCGCTCTAAAAAAAGAGGTATATCATCTACATAATCCCGTACCTGCGAATCGATCATCTTATCCACCTCCTCCGATACATCATATTCTATCGTAGGGCGACGATTCTCAATCCTACGCTTACCCTTGACTTCCACTTCGCCCAAATTATGGACTTTCAGACCTTCGATAGGCGTGCCCGTAAGGGTGTCAGACCGCCCGTAGGTCTCGTCTTCGATATATTCCGCTTGTGCTTCTGACTCCTGAGACAACTCCTGCTCATCGACGCGGTAAGCGCGGCCGCGAGGACTGAACTGGCGGTCAAGCTCGATCAGGTAGGGCATGTTCTTTTGCTTCCCGCGACGGTTCGTCTTCTGACTCTGCAATACAAGTTCGTTCTTCCCCCAAATGTCCCGGTCGGACAGAAACGTGAAGCGGCCCAACGAATCGGTGGTGCAACGACCCCGGCTGTTTGTCATTCCGGAGTAAACCCACACCGATAGCTCCACTCCGCTTCGGGGTTTGGCGCCACTGATTCGGTAGTCGTAAACCCGGCCTTCGACAAGGATGCCTTCTTCGACTTTGTGTTTCGCTTCGAACGGTTCTATTCCCGTCTGCTCCTTCCATGCGTAACGGCGCCAGCCTTGAACCAACATCAACAGGTCCGCTCCCAACCGGTGGTCTGCGTCGGTCGACTCGAAGTAGTAATCCACGTCTTCTATATA
>ERZ779885.3843-NODE-3843-length-12288-cov-4.480013_pt1 | contig 12288 bp, 7 predicted proteins | sample MGYA00511554_ERZ779885 | MGnify/ENA primary metagenome ERZ779885 (study PRJEB29588, sample SAMEA2160998) | human gut metagenome | biome: human gut; feature: human-associated habitat; material: faeces | place: Denmark | collected 2008/2010 ... | reverse complement strand
ACCTGGGAGGGGCTCGAACCCTCGACCCAATGATTAAGAGTCATTTGCTCTACCAGCTGAGCTACGGAGTCATGATTTACGGCTGCAAAAGTAATGTTTTTTGGTAAACCGACAAAAGTTTTTGCCGATTTTTATTCCGATTGATTTATTTCCTTATGGGAGTGGTGTTATTGAGAGGCCGGGAATCTCGAAAATATGTATGGAAAGGGGCGGGCGGGTATAAAGATCCTTTTTAAATCTTGCCACCGAATGCCAAGTCGCCTGCATCTCCCAGCCCGGGATCGATATAAAGTTTCGGCGTGAGTTTATCGTCGAGTGCTGCTGTCCATAGAGATACGGATTGTCCGACTAATGTTTTTTCGACATATTCTATTCCCGGGCGGCTGGCGATGACCGAAGCAATGTGTGTATGGGCAGGTGCACCGCCTTGCGCCAACAGCTCTTTGTATGCGACGACCAGAGACGAGCCGGTTGCCAACATCGGGTCGACCAGCAGTAGTATTTTCCCGTCGAGTTGGGGCGTATAGATGGAGTCGAAACGCACTTCCATTGTTTCTTGCGTGCGGTTGTAGGCACGACGAGCCGATATGAATGCGCTTTCGGCTCGGTCGAAGTAATTGAGAAACCCCTGGTGGAAAGGAAGTCCGGCGCGCAAAACGGTGGCGATGACCACGTCTTGTGCAGGCAGGTTCACCTCGGCGGGGTTGATAGGTGTCTGTATGGTTTGCGGAACATAGGAAAATGTTTTGCTTATTTCATATGCCATGATCTCTCCCACTCTTTCGAGATTTCTCCTGAACCGCATACGGTCGTTTTGGAGTTCTACGTTTCTGATTTCGTTGAGAAAGGCATTCAATAGGGAATTTTGCCGGTTAAGAATCTGTAAAGTCATCGCTTGTTTCGAGTAAGATGATTGGACTGCAATATTGCTTAAAAAAATCGGAATGCCCAAATTTTATCGGGACGTTATCGGTATAACCCGATGCCTTTGTTTGTGTAACTTCGACTTTTATTGTTATCTTTGTTGAGTTCTCTTTTATGTCTTATATCATGAAATGCGACCGTTCCGCTTCCGGTTCAATGCCGAAAATGAGCTTCTTTATGGGGGTGTTGTACAGGATTTTTGTCTTGATACAGATTTTTTTCGGTGTATCGTCGGCCCGAGCGCAAGACAGATTGAAGTTATGGTACGATAAACCTGCGGGAGAGTGGGTCGAGGCGTTGCCGGTAGGAAACGGACGCATCGGGGCGATGGTTTTCGGTGGAGTAAGCAGTGAGTTGATCCGGTTGAATGAGTCGTCGCTTTGGTCGGGTTGTCCGGTACAGGACAGCCTCAACATTGATTCCCCCCGTTACTTGCCCATGATTCGTAAAGCTCTTTTCGAAGGCGATTTTTCTACGGCTGCGCAAGGTTGCCGGTCCATGCAGGGGCCTTATAGTGCCAGTTATCTTCCGTTGGGAGATTTACGTATCTCGTATATGATGCCCCGTTCGGTTCCCACCGATTATTATCGAGAGTTGAATCTCTCGGAAGCATCGGCCGTTACCCGTTTTACAGTGGCCGGCATTACCTACGAACGGGAGGTGTTTGCCTCGTCTTCTGATGATGTTTTGGCGGTGCGTCTCACCGCTTCGAGAAAAAATGCCCTTTCTTTGCATATCACTCTTTCTTCTCCGTTGCATTATGAGTTGGAAGCCCCGGCTTTCGATGAACTGACGATGCGTGGTGTCGCTCCGATACGAGTCGACCCCAATTATTATGCGGTCGAGGGTCGGAGTCCGATTGTTTATGAGGAGAACGGGCATACCGGCATGAGATTCCGTACCTGCCTGAAAGTCGTAGCCAAAGACGGAGGTGTATCGTCCGATACGTGCGGGGTACGTGTCGAACGAGCGTCGGAAGTGGTTCTGTTGCTTTCGGCGGCTACCAGCTTTAACGGTTTTGACAAATATCCCGATACCGAAGGTGTTGATGAAAAAAGCCTGGCCGGAAATATGTTACATAAGGCATCGGCTTATACCTACAAAAATTTGAAGAAACGCCATGTAGCCGATTTTCGCAAATATTTCGATCGGTTCACCGTTTCTTTGGGGCAGACGGCCGATTCTTTGAAAAAGATTCCTACCGACCGACGGCTCATTGCTTATGCCCGGGGACTTTCCGACCCCGAGTTGGAAGCACTGTATTTCCAGTACGGGCGTTATTTACTTATTTCTTCTTCTCGTGTAAGTGGCCGTCCGGCTAATTTACAAGGTATTTGGAATCCTTATATGCAGGCTCCTTGGAGTTCCAATTATACGATCAATGTCAATACCGAGATGAATTATTGGCCGGCCGAGGTAACATCTCTTTCGGAAATGCACGAGCCACTTCTCGACTGGATTTCCGGCTTGTCTCATACCGGTATGGTTACAGCCCGACAGTTTTATGGCTGTCGGGGTTGGGTGGCACATCAGAATTCCGATATTTGGTGCATGAGCAATCCTGTGGGAGACGGTGTCGGAGACCCGACGTGGGCCAATTGGTACATGGGCGGAAACTGGCTGTGCCGGCATCTTTACGAACATTATGCCTATACTCGGGATAAGAGGTTTTTACAGAAAGCCTATCCGATTATGAAAGGAGCCGCCCGTTTTTGTTTGGATTGGCTGGTGGAGAAAGATGGCTACTTGCTGACGGCTCCGTCTACTTCTCCTGAAAATAATTACCGTGTCGACGGAAAGATTGGTTCCGTTACGATGGGGTCAACGATGGATATGTCTATCATATGGGATCTGTTTACCCATCTTATCGAGGCTTCGGCTGTTTTGGGTATCGACGCTTCATTTCGGGATACGCTCGTTACGGTGCGTGAGCGGCTTTACCCGTTGCGTATAGGAAGCCGGGGAGAGTTGTTGGAGTGGTATGACGAGTATGAAGAAGTAGACCCGCATCATCGTCATGTCTCACAGCTTTACGGGTTGTATCCCGGTCGTCAGATTTCGCCTCTTTATACGCCCCGTTATGCCGAAGCATGCCGCCGTACACTCGAAATGCGGGGCGATGGGGGTACTGGGTGGAGCAAGGCTTGGAAGATAAATTTCTGGGCGCGTTTGCTCGACGGAGACCATGCTTATAAGATGATACGTGATATTATGAAGGCCGTCGGTCCTGGGACTTCAAATAAAGGCGGCGGTACTTATCCGAATCTTTTCGATGCCCACCCACCTTTCCAGATCGACGGGAATTTCGGTGCAACGGCCGGTCTGACGGAGATGTTGTTGCAAAGCCATATGGGAGAAATTCATTTGTTGCCGGCTTTGCCCGCAGCTTGGCCGCAAGGGGCGGTTTCGGGATTGAAGGCTCGCGGAGGCTTTGATGTCTCTTTTTCTTGGCGGGACGGACGTCTTGTGAAAGGTGAGATTCTTTCCGTGACCGGAGATCCTTGCGTCGTGCGTTCGAAACAGCCTCTTTTTATCAAAGGAGCGAAGGTCTCTGTTCGTAAAGAGAGTGGGTATTTTATATATGTGTTTGCTACGCGGGCGGGTGCCCGATATAAGCTTTCGACAGAATAATATAATGAAACAACAGATATCATGAAACGAGCGATTTTTTTACCTTTATTGTGTTTGGCGCTGGCTGTAACGGCACAGCCGCGTCAGGAAATTTATTTGGAGAAAGGGTGGCGTTTTACCCGGGGCGATGTATCCGGTGCTGCCGATCCTGCATTCGACGACAGTCGGTGGGAGAGTGTCGAGGTTCCTCATGACTGGGCTATTTACGGTCCGTTCGATAAAGAAATAGACAAACAGGTTGTTGCCATAGAGCAGAACGGAGAAACCGTACCTACGGAGAAAACCGGACGCACCGGGGCTTTGCCGTATGTCGGCGTAGGGTGGTACAGGACGACGTTTACCGTGCCGCCGGGTCGCCGGGCAACACTGGTTTTCGATGGAGCGATGAGCCAACCGTGTGTTTATCTCAATGGTAAAGAGGTCGGTCGTTGGGCTTATGGCTATACACCGTTTTATATCGACGTTACTCCGTATTTGAAAGAGGGAGATAATTGTCTCGCCGTGCGTCTTGAAAATCTGCCCGAGAGTTCCCGCTGGTATCCGGGTGCCGGTTTGTATCGTCCCGTGCGGCTGGTTCTTACGGGCGACGTGGCTGTGCGTACATGGGGTACACGGATAACGACCCCTGTCGTTACGCCGGATAATGCGTTGATACAGGTCGATGCCGAGATAGAGAATACATCGGGGCATGATCTCGATATTTCGACGGTCATTTATGATGCGACCGGAAATCCGGTGGTTCGGAGTGATGCTCAGGAACTTTTTTTCGACGGGACGACGACTACCCGTCTGACGATAAAAAGTCCCCGTTTATGGTCGCCCGAGTCTCCATCGCTTTATACGGCAGTGGTTTCGGTGAAAGAAAACGGTGAATTGCTCGATGAATATACGACCCGTTTCGGTGTACGTAGTATCGAAATTTCTCCCGAAAAAGGATTTGTCCTCAATGGTGTTCCGCGTAAATTCAAAGGCGTCTGCCTGCATCATGACCTCGGCCCGTTGGGCGCAGCTGTCAACAAAGCTGCTTTGAGGCGTCAATTGCTTATCATGAAAGAGATGGGTTGCAACGCTATTCGCACGGCACATAATATCCCGGCTTCTTGGCAGATGGAGCTTTGCGATGAAATAGGTATGATGGTAATGGCCGAGTCGTTCGATGAATGGGCGGCAGCCAAGTGTAAAAACGGGTATAACCTGTTTTTTGATGAGTGGGCCGAGAAAGATTTGGTGAATCTTATCCGTTGCAATCGCAATCATCCGTCTATCGTGATGTGGAGCGTCGGCAATGAAGTGAATGAGCAGAGTCGTACCGGTGGTGGAAAAGTGGCGAAGTTTTTGCAGGATATATGCCATCGTGAAGATCCTACCCGGCTGGTAACGGTGGGTATGGATCGTCCCGATCATGCCATAAAAAATCAATTGGCAGCCGTCCTCGATGTCCCGGGCTTGAACTATCGGTTGCATCGTTATGAGGAAAGCTACAAACGTATGCCTCAACGTATGATTCTGGGATCGGAAACGGCTTCGACTCTCAGCTCGCGCGGGATATATAAATTCCCGGTCGAACAGACCAAAGGCGCAATGTACGAAGATGCGCAATGTTGTTCGTACGATATGGGATCTTGTCCGTGGTCGAATCTTCCCGATGACGACTGGGCATTCCAAGATGATAAATCGTGGGTGATCGGAGAATTTGTTTGGACAGGATTCGATTACCTCGGTGAGCCGACTCCTTATGACGATGTTTGGCCCTCGCGCAGTTCTTATTTCGGAATCTGCGATTTGGCAGGACTTCCCAAAGATCGATATTATCTTTATCGCAGCCGGTGGAATACCGATTCGCCGACATTGCATATCCTGCCTCATTGGAATTGGGAAGGACGAGAAGGGGAGGTAACTCCGGTATATTGCTATACCAGTTACCCGTCGGCCGAATTGTTTGTCAATGGAAAATCGCAGGGGAAGCGCACGAAAGATGTGTCCCGTCCTTACGATCGTTACCGTTTGCGTTGGAATGATGTCGTATATGAACCCGGTGTGGTGAAAGTCGTAGCTTACGATGAGACCGGAAATGCCGTGGCCGAGAAGGAGATACGTACAGCCGGACGTCCGCACCATTTGGTTTTGACGCCCGAGCGTACGGAGTTGGCGGCTAACGGTAAAGATTTGGCATTTGTTACGGTGCAGGCTGTTGACAAGGATGGGAATCCGTGTCCGTTGGCCGATAACGCTTTGCATTTCGATGTTGTCGGTGCGGGAGAGTATCGGGCGGCTTGCAACGGAGATGCCACTTCGACCGAATTGTTCCATCTGCCAGAGATGAAACTTTTCAACGGACAGTTGGTCGTTATCGTGCGTACACATGAACAACCCGGCGAAATAAGCCTTACCGTCTCGGGAAAGGGATTGAAAACAGCGAAATTGACTTTACAGAGCAAGTGATGAGGAGGAATAAATCATGAAAAAGTATATTATATCGTTTGCAGTATGTATTTGTGCGTCGATGTTTCCGGCATTGGCGCAGAACTTGTATGTGGTATTTATCGGAAACAGTATCACGCAGGGAGTTCAGCTGAAAGATGCGAAACACGAGGCTCCGCCAGCGCAAGCCGCTCTCTTTTTGCAGGAACATATCAAGGGTGCGGTGGAGTTCCGGAATTGCGGACGCAGCGGACGTACTACGCTCAACTTCCTTCCGGTAACGAACACCGAGTTTCCGAAAGTATTGGTCGCTGCCGATGAATTGGCCTCTAAAAAGGGAGTGTTGCTTTTTTCTGTTATGTTGGGAACAAACGACAGTGCTGTGCGTGGGCCTTTGGGAGCTCCGGTACACCCCGTCTCTTATTATACCAATGTGCAGGCCATTGTAGATGCTTTGCTCGATCGTTATCCGAAAGCTCTTGTCGTTCTGCATCGTCCTACATGGTACAGTCCCAATACCTATAATTCATCGACCTATTTGGCAGAGGGTCTCAAACGTTTGCAATCGTATTCACCGATGATCGACAAGCTGGTCGAACATTATGCCATAACCTCGCCTGACCGAGTTTTTCTGGGTGATACACTTGCCTTCGATTATTTCAAGGCAAACCATTTGACCCATCTTATTCCGGAGTCGGGTCAGGCGGGGACGTTTTATCTTCACCCTAATAAGTCGGGAGCGCGGGAATTGGGTCATTTTTGGTCGGAGGCCATATTGCGCTGTTTGCCCGATAAGATGAAGAAGTAGAACAGAATACGGTTTGTAAAACGATTGTCATTCCGAACCGAGACTACGGTCGAGTGTGAGGAATCTCTTCCCTATTTTCTACTGCTTGGTGGGAGATTCTTCGACGCTCGGCGTCTCAGAATGACATGCGTGTCATTCCGAGCGAGGACGAAGGCCGACGAGGAATCTTTTACTTTTTGGAGTGGGGATTCTTCGACACTCCGCGCCTTAGTAATGATGTGTGCTTTGGTAAGAGATTCTTCCTCCCTTGCGGTCGTCAGAATGACAACGTTTTTAAGGGCAGCAACCCAAATGTCATTCCGAGCGTTAGCGAGGAATCCCCAAAAGAATATCTTGCCATGCTGAACGGCCGTGAAGCATCTCGCCCTCAACACTCCTATCCAAGAGATTCTTCTTCCCTATGGTCGTCAGAATGACATGTAGAGTAAAGCCGGAAGGCCGGTGAAAAATCTCATAGTTTTTTCTGCTTGGTTGCAGAAGGGAGGATTAGCCATTGTACCGAATTCAGAGGTTGAAAAGAGAAATCTCGTTGAAAAAATTGGTCAAAATAATTTGGATAAATACATATAAGTTTTTAAATTTGCCAGTACGGTGTATATATTACACTTAATTTTAGCCATGAAAAAACTTATCCTATCTATTTATTGCTTGGCTGCAATGTGTGTTGCATCGGCACAAGAGAGTCATACCTTTCCCGACAGTCTCTATTTGTTTTCTTATTTTACCAATAAAGATGCCAATCGGCACGGCATGCACTATGCTTGGAGCCGGGACGGATATGTGTGGAATACGGTAGGTAATCCTGTCGGGTTTCTGCAACCCGATACGGCGAGCGATGCGCCCCGTTTGCGAGATCCGTTCTTATTGCAGGACAAAAAAGGCGTGTGGCATTGTGTGTGGACGACCAATTGGGAATCGCCGCATATCGGATATGCTTCGTCGCCCGACCTGATACATTGGAGTGAACCGCAACTCCTGTATGTCATGCAGAGTGCTGGTTACGAACCTCGTAATTGCTGGGCCCCGGAGATGTTGTATGACGAGGAAAATGACCAATATCTGATATTCTGGGCGAGCACTATCAAAGTCGATGGGCAATGGAGAGTCGAAGAAGGGAAAAAATACGATAACCGCATGTATTATACGGCTACGAGCGATTTTAAAACGTTCTCGCCTGCCCGTCCGTTTCTCGATTACGGATACAATGTCATCGATGCAACGGTGCGTCGTATAGGCGATACCTATTACATGATTTACAAAGATGAACGGGAATTACCGTCGCCCCATAAATATTTATTGGTAGCGACCTCGAAACATGCGGTGGGGCCTTATGTCCCGCTTACCGGGAAGCCGTTTACGCCCGCATGGGTCGAAGGACCTTCGTTTATAGGGCTGCCCGACGGTACGTTTATATGCTATATGGATAATTACCGTAAACACCGTTACAGTGCAATGACAACCCGTGATTTTATTCATTGGGAGGAGGCGCCCCGAAAGCTATCCATGCCTTCGGGCGCGGCTCACGGAGCTGTACTGAAAGTTCCCTCTTCGGTTGTCGACACGTTGCTTCGCTATGCTTCCGGACGTTTTGAATAAAGTCTTTTTCGATACCCCTTTAAATTGATACTGTGATGAAAACAAAAAAACTTTCTTCTTTGCTGCTGGCAGCGATTGTTTTTCCGCTCTCGGCGCAACGTACGTTGTCCGTTTCGGTAAAGCCCGGGGCGGAGATAAATCCCGATATGTACGGTGTATTTTTCGAAGACATCAACTTCGGAGCCGACGGCGGATTGTATGCCGAGCTGGTGAAAAATCGTTCTTTCGAGTTTGATTATCCCCTTATGGGGTGGACGCCGTTTGGAAAAGTTTCGGTCGGGACCGAAGGGCCGGCTTTCGATAAGAATCCTCATTATGTGCGTCTTACCGAGGAAGGAACATACAAACGATCCGGATTGCAGAACGAAGGATTTGTCGATGGTATGGCTCTTGTCAAAGGTGAAGAATACCGTTTGACTTTTTACGCCCGATTACATAGTGAAAAACCGGTTCGGGTACGTTTTGAGTTTATGACATCGTCAAATAATTCCATGTCGACAGAAAAAGTCGAAGTATCTTCGCCAGATTGGAGGAAATATACCGTTCTGCTGAAAGCCGGCAAGACCGATGCTCATGCCCGTTTGCGTCTGAGTTTGGAGACGAAAGGCGTTATTGACATCGACCATATTTCGCTTTTCCCCGTCGATACGTGGAAAAAACGGGAGAATGGTTTGCGTCGGGATTTGGTACAGGCGCTTTATGATTTACGTCCCGGCGTGCTTCGTTTCCCCGGCGGTTGTATCGTCGAAGGGGCTAATCTCGATACCCGTTATCAGTGGAAAAATACGGTAGGTCCGGTCGAGAATCGCCCTTATAACGATAACCGATGGAACTACTCCATGCGCCATCGCCTCTATCCCGATTATTACCAAAGCTATGGCTTGGGTTTCTACGAATACTTCTTGTTGTGTGAAGATATAGGTGCAGAACCGCTGCCGGTATTGAATTGCGGCATGGGTTGCCAGTACCAGTCGGGCGAACTTTCCCCGCTTGACGAGATGGAGTCTTATGTGCAGGACGCTTTGGATTTGGTGGAGTTTGCCAACGGCGACACCACGACACAATGGGGCGGCTTACGTGCCCGCATGGGACATCCCGAACCTTTCGGACTGAAATATCTCGGCATCGGTAATGAGCAGTGGGGCGAGGAGTTTGTGAAAAGGGAAGCGCTGTTTGTGGAGGCTTTACGTAAGCATTGCCCCGATATACTTATTGTCGGCTCTTCGGGCCCGAAAGCCGACGGTGATCAATTTGATTACTTGTGGCCCGAAATGAAACGTCTCGGCGTGGATTTTGTCGATGAGCATTATTACAAACCGCCCGAGTGGTTCTATGACAATGCCGGCCGTTACGACGGTTATGACCGCAAAGGCCCGAAAGTATATGCCGGTGAATATGCTTCGCATCACAAGACGCGGGCCAATAATTTTGAAACGGCGCTTTCCGAGGCGGCGTTTCTCACCGGTGTGGAGCGCAATGCCGATGTCGTGCGGTTGGCCACTTACGCACCGCTTTTCGCTCACGTAGATGCTTGGCAGTGGCGTCCCGATATGATTTGGTTCGATAACAGTCGGATACTTCTTACCCCCAATTATTACGTCCAGCAGCTCTACTCTCACCATAAAGGAACGCATACATTGCGTCTTACCGAGAACGGCGAGCCGGTGAAAGGACGGGAGGGCCTTTATGCCAGTGCCGTGTATGATGCCGACTCTTCGCGTATCATCGTGAAAATAGCCAATACGGCGGCTGTCCGGCAGGAGATTGTTTTGCATTTCGATGGGTTGAAACGTCGGCAGGCCTTGCAGGATAGGGCTTCTATCATCTATTTGCAAGCCGACGATAAAGAGGTGGTCAATACCTTTAAAGACCCCGAGGCGATCGTACCGCAAATGTCGGTTGCCGAAGTTTCCGGCAAGAAGTGTCGATTGACCCTTTCTCCGCAATCGTTTCAGGTGATTTCCATACCCTTTGTTCCCAAATAATCTTTGAAGTCATATACTATGAAAAAACTTTTTTGTTCGCTCCTTTTAGCTGCATGTACGTGTACGTTGGGTGCACAAGATGCGGTAACGGTGGCGGTTCACCCTTCGGAGGGTACACAGAAAATCAGCCGTCATATCTACGGGCAGTTTGCCGAGCATCTGGGAACTTGTATTTATGGCGGGTTATGGGTCGGCGAGGAGTCGCCTATCCCCAATACCAAAGGGTATCGTACCGATGTACTCGAAGCGCTTAAACGCCTCGATATTCCCAATCTCCGGTGGCCGGGCGGATGCTTTGCCGATGAATATCATTGGATGGACGGTATAGGCCCTCGCAACGAACGTCCCAAGATGAGCAATAACAACTGGGGCGGACTGGTCGAAGACAACAGTTTCGGTACGCATGAGTTTCTCAATCTTTGCGAAATGCTCGGTTGCGAACCTTACGTGAGCCTCAATGTCGGGAGTGGGACGGTCGAGGAGATGGCCAAATGGGTGGAGTACATGACTTCCGATGGAGATACCCCGATGGCCAAGCTGCGGCGGGAGAACGGTCGCGATAAAGCGTGGAAAGTGCGTTTTATCGGAGTCGGCAACGAAAGTTGGGGGTGCGGCGGGAATATGCGTCCCGAGTATTATGCCGACCTGTACCGTCGCTATGCGACTTATTGTCGTAACTACGACGGAAACCGCTTGTTCAAAATCGCTTGCGGAGCCGGAGAGTATGACCTGAACTGGACCGAAACGATGATGAAGCGGGTCGGTTCCCGCATGAACGGTTTGTCGCTCCACTATTATACCGTAACGGGCTGGAAAGGAAAGAAAGGTTCGGCGACGGAATTCGATGACGAAGATTATTACTGGACGATAGGCAAGTGTCTCGACATCGAGAACGCGATCAAGGCGCATATCTCCATTATGGATAAGTACGACCCGCAGAAACGGGTGGGGCTTATGGTCGACGAGTGGGGTACATGGTGGGAACCCGAGCCCGGTACGCAGCTTTTCCAGCAGAATACGTTACGCGACGCTTTCGTGGCTGCTCTTTCGCTCAACGTTTTCCATAAGTATGTCGACCGCATACGCATGACCAATATCGCTCAGGTTGTTAACGTTTTGCAATCGATGATTCTCACCCGGGGCGATAAGATGGTACTCACGCCTACCTATTATGTCTATGAGATGTATCGGCCTCATCAGGACGCTGTCTGTCTGCCACTCGACATCGATGCACCTACCCGAGAGGTACGCGATGACCGCACGATACCGTTGGTAAGTGCAACGGCTTCCCGCGACGAGCAGGGGCGCATACATGTTTCTTTGGCGAATGTCGATATCGATAAGTCGCGGAAGGTGCGTGTTACGCTCGATGAGGTGAAAGCGACAAAAGTATCGGGAACGATATTGACTTCGAAAAAAATAACCGACCTCAATACATTCGAGAAACCCGATAAGATAAAACTGGTTCCTTTCAAAGGTGCGAAGTTGGTGAAAGGTATCGTAGAGGTAAATATGCCGGCACATTCCATTGTTATGCTCGAAATCGAATGACGAATTTTTGTTCGTCATCTCGATCATTTCGTCGAAATAACGGGATTCCTCGTCGGCTTGGTAGCCTCACTCGGAATGACATCGGATTGTCGCCCTAAAAAACGATGTCATTCTGACGACCGCAAGGGAGGAAGAATCTCTTGGATAGGAGTGTTGAGGGTGAGATGCTTCACTGCCGTTCAGCATGACAAGGTATTCTTTTTGAGATTCCTCACATGCGTTCGGAATGACATTCGACAGTCATGCGGAAGAGTCGAAGCATCTCCGACTCGTAACATTCTATCGCTCTACGCGCAAATGCCAATTTCATGTAGGCGAAGGAGGCCCGCCTTTATCGGGCTGCCGGGAGCGAGGGAGAAGGCGGAAAGAGGG
>ERZ779885.3824-NODE-3824-length-12346-cov-3.103084_pt1 | contig 12346 bp, 8 predicted proteins | sample MGYA00511554_ERZ779885 | MGnify/ENA primary metagenome ERZ779885 (study PRJEB29588, sample SAMEA2160998) | human gut metagenome | biome: human gut; feature: human-associated habitat; material: faeces | place: Denmark | collected 2008/2010 ... | reverse complement strand
CTAAACATCAATAATAATAGAAGTAAATGACTCTTTCTCATGAAAAATGTGTTTTATTGGTTAATACTAAAAAACTCTGTTTATTCAGCAATAACCGTACAGCTATAAAAAAAGCGTAGACTATCGCCATACGCCTTCTTGGCTCACCACAAGCCACAATACATTATGGGGAAGTCTACGCCTATAAGGTGCAACTCACCCAACATGTATTGGTTCTTTAATAGCTCATTTTCTTTTCCGAGGTGGTGATTCAGAAGGCGGTTGAGCTATAATATTTCTCACGAAAAATTAGATTTCTCTCCTATTTTTCGTATCTTTAATGCAAAGATAAGCAAAAATTGACTATTTCAATTAACAAGAGTCAATTTATTATTGTTATTCAAATTAATTGCTTTATTCTGCAAAATATAATAATAGATATGGAAGATATGATTTTAGAGTTCATAAAAGAACATTTTGGGATAGCTTTTATTATATTTGTGTAGTCGTAAACACGACTATGATTTTACATATTAAAGAAAAAGCGTTTAGCTGATTCTTGTGCTGGAGAAAAGTCGAAAAATTTGAGTGCACATGGAACAGACTATACGCCTCACCGTTATATGCGGTAGGCATTTCCTGTTTGTGCGTAAGGGCTTCGACTCCCTCTCCGGCGGATAGGCAAATGCCTTACCGCTTTTTTTATGCTTACCAGATTACAACATTGGGCAGAAGCTGTAAGAACTCTTTTAACCTCAAAGGCAAGTCAAATCGAGCAAATGTGGAAGCCGGACGGCTGAAACTTCCAGCTTTATAGCTGTTTTAGGTATATTTCAGCCGGAATGCCGATGAACAGGGAGTTTGAGATAAGCTGAAAGACTGAAAGAAGAAAAAACACTCAATGTATTGAATAACATCTGAAAACAAGCAGTCTTATAATCCGGAATAAGCAATGTTATGAATGATTAGATTGCTTATTATCATCCACAACAAGCAATCTAATTTCAGGCAAGTCCGATTCCCTCTTTTAGCATCTATATATCGGTAACGTTGGATATATAGATACTACACATCCGATATATAGGTGCAACGCATCCGGTATATAGATGCTGCGCGTCCGATATATACAGCTAATAATACACTACACACCACTCCCCCCTTCTGCCGCAAGGCACTTATAGCCCGTAACGCGTAGCTCGTAGCTGATTCATCTTCTGCGACGTCCGAACAAGTCCTTTATCCCATCCAGATCAAAACCTAACGTAAAACGAAGTGTCTGGTCGAGCGGATTACTTTGTGCCGTAGATACCAGATAAGCAGCATCCAACGAGAATACGCTCATCTTGAATCCTGCACCAAAAGAAAAATATTTGCGGTTTCCTTTGTTCTCATGTTCCCAGTGATAGCCACCACGAATGGAAAACTGTTCGTGATAAGTATATTCCAATCCCAAAGACCACTGTATCTCCTGCAATTCTTCCTTGAAGCCACCGGGAGCATCACTGAAAGACTTAAAGATCCCCTTAATGGGAGAAATATCATTATAATCACGGTCCAAACGCTCTTCATACTCTTCCTGCGACTCATCTTCTCCACGAACAGGACGGGTAGGAACCATATACTTATTGGCATCAAAACTAACTCCTATTGTATTATAATCATCTATCGGGAATAACAGGGAAGCACCCAAACGTAAGTTGGTAGGCAAGAACTGACTGGTATTACCACTATCATAAGAAATCTTCGTACCGATATTGGAAGCATTCAGTCCGAAAGAAAGCATACACTCCCGTTGGGCAAGTATGACGTAATTCGTATAATAGAAGGCAATATCGGCAGCAAAAGCAGAACCGGCGGAAACTTCTTCATCTTCCCTGTATGCCAGGTCGGAATAAATGTATCGCAAGGCAACCGCAGCAGAGAAATGTTCGGAAAGCATGCGGGAGTACGCTACATCTACCGCCATTTCATAAGGTTTAATGGTATATCCGGGAGAATTCTCATCCTGATATGCTACGGGCACTTCACCCAAAGAGAAATAACGCAAAGAACCGCTGACAGCCTGATAATCTCCGATACGGTAGTAGCCTGCCAGATATGCCAGATCAATATCATTCACCAACTTGCGCAACCAAGGTGTATAGGAAACCGCTACTCCGGCACGGCTGATCGTAAACGGATACTTAGCCGGATTCCAGTATTGAGAGTTTACGTCCGGATCTGTAGCCGCACCCACATCTCCCATACCACCGCCACGGGAGTCAGGGGCAATACCCAAAGAGTTAACACCGGTATTAACGGGATTAAACTGATTCTTGTCCTGGGCAAGAAGGTGTACGGACAAGAAAGCTATGAGTAATAGCAAGATGTATTTCTTCATACGATATTATTTATAATACGATCTCAAATATAAAAAACAAAATCTAACTTAATTCCCCTCCTCTCGGGAGGAGGAGAATTTAGTTACTCCTTTCAATTGAGATACTTATGATTTCTAATAACAATACTAATAAAACAGAGAATCCCCCTGTTTATTGTGACAGGATAATGATTTTCTGTGATTTCGTACTTTCGCGACTACCGTCGGAGACAATAGATGCACGATACAGATAAACACCCGGTGCCAGACGTTGCCCGCCATTACTGCACAAGTCCCATTCCACATAATAAGTTTGTCCTTCGGATACTCCCTTCTCCAGATGTGTCCACATTTCCCGTCCGGCAAAATCGTATACGGACATACGGACCGCAAGCGTGGAACCGGGGCGATTGTGAGAAAGAACGAATGTAGTACTTTCACGGGCAGGGCTTTGTGTACAAATAACAGAGAACAGACCAGGACGCAATCCGCGAACCACCTCAAACTCCAAAGTCTTTGTAGAGGAATTATTCAGCAAATCCCAGGCACGGAACGACAACGTATGTTTACCCTCAGTGAGTTCGGGCACAGAAAAGTATACCGTTCCCCGGGTATAGTCTCCCGCTACCGGAGTATAATAATCATTCAGATTATAAGTCAGCACCGCACTGCCGTCGATACAAAGCGAAAGATCATGCCCGATACCATTGCCAACCGTATTGATACCATCCGCATCTTCCAATTCCGCCACAAACAACGGGGTGGTATTGGTTTGTCCACCAGGACTAAAGTCCGGCGTATTCAGATAAACGGTTATCTTAGGTCCTAATGTGTCCGTCAGAGAAACACCATCATCCGTTCCACCCACCAGGAAGCGGTCGAAAGCTCCGCCGGCTTCATGAGAATGAACGGCATCCAGAGCATAAAGGCTCAATAAACCTTCCTCATCGGAATAGTTGATATCCAACGGCACGGGGAAAGTAAATTCAAACCGTCCCTGACGAACCGAGTCACTGCCCGAGAAAAGAGTTTTACTGCGCTCGGTATAAGTGAAAGCTCCCTCATCACGATTATCAAGAGTCGTCACTTCTTCCTTACTATCCAGCACAGTAGGATGCACTGTACCGGTAAAGTCTTCAGCCAAAGCTCCTTCGGGAGTCAGGATACGTCCTTTTACTGTAATCTTGCTACCGGCTTTCACCTGCGGATAGACGCTCGTTTCTTCTGCCACATTCACCCCCGCAAATTCGTCTACCTGCACCTGATAATCGGGATATGCCAAAGTCAGGGCAGGATCGCCAATCAGAGAGAAGTTCAGTTTATTCCTATCGTTAGCCAAAGATTCATCGCACTTGGAAAGCCGCATGATGTCTCCAAGGCGTAAACGTTTACCTTCGGGACGCGAAAAAATATGACGGAGGAAAGCCTGATTCAACGTGGAGTTTTGCGAAGCATACACCACCCGCGATGTAGTGAGTAAAGCTATAGCACCACCTTTAGTATTCAGGAAAGCCTGCTCTCCGGCAGAAGTTTGTATATCATCAAAACGGGTAAAGTCACAGGTGGCAGTAATCCATAGAGGAAGGCGGGGAGACGTCATTTTAGTGATGTCAGCCATCGTCAGCAGATTCTCTGCCGCCCATGCAGAAGTACTTCCATGACCTGTATAGTTGACTACCAACATTCCCCTGTTAAATAACTGCAAGAGGCGTTTCGTAGCATCAGGATAAGTTTCTCCGGTAGCGGAAGATTCACGATGGAAAGCATCGGCATAGATCCGGTTGACAAGCAGGGAAGGATAGTTTTTCTCGGTGTAACTGGCCAATAATTCAGATTGAGAAGCATGCAGATTCTTATCTCCGTCATCAGCTACATAGCAAACTGTATGTTTCCACGGACCCGCCTGTTTATTTTCCATATAAGCAATTGTCTTATCTACAGCAGCTTTTGCCTCAGCCGCTGTACGAACGGGGAAACGTCCGATGCCAATATCCAACATACCGGCTGTAAGATCATCCCCTTCTTCATCATCAAGAAAACCGAAGTAATCGTCAGTTACATAGGAGGAAGTCTCTTCCAGAGAAGCTTCCGATTGGTAAGACAGCAGAAAGTTTTCAGGCCGGTAACTCTTCCAGGAAGAAGTCAGCATACGATTATCGTAACTGCAATCTCCGAAGAATAACAGGTATTTGGGACGTTCAGCTTCATTCGGGAAGCGATCATACAACATCTTCATCAGACGGCGATAAGCCGTTCCATCTGGTGTACCGGAGGAAAACTCATTGTAGATTTGCGGAGCGGTAAGGACAAGGACGGACAATCCGTCTTTCTCACGATGGGCTTGTGCCAGTCGTTCCGCCTGTGCCAGCAGGTCTTTCCGGTCGGGAGCAATGATAATCATATCCGTAGCTTCCAGAGAATGCAGATTCTGGTTCGCAACCCCACCTACGTTTTCCACTGTATCAAAGCCTCCCGCTTCGGGAGTGATGGCAACAAACTCACGCAACTCTCCTGCGGGAATAGTAAATGTATAGGTGCCATCGGCAAAACTGCCTTCTATTCTACCAATGTTTGCAGGATTGGTGACATCCCACACAACAGTAGAAGCTGTGGCATCGGAAAGAACGAACGTCGTCTCCTTATGAATGGAAGCCAAAGAGCGAAAAGTAAGATAAGGAGTGTTCAACGTAAGTGCACGCATGTAGTTTAAGGCAATGTAATCCAGACGCCCCGATGTACCCGAAGGGCGGGTATGGGTGATGGTTACAACCGTATTTTCCGACTTAGTCCCTTGCCAGGAAGCATTTATCGTTGCAGAAGTAGCTCTGGTATAATATTGATTATCGGAATCAATGGATGCCAGTGTGATATTGCCTTTCGGTTCACCATTCACTGAAACAGAGTAGCTGGTAGACGCATCAATGGAGCGGGCGGCAAAGACAGTAGTCAACCATCCGGCAGCTTCCGGCACAATGCCCGGCAAGTTCAATGTATAACTTTTCGTATTTCCGGCCACATAGTCATAATCTTCATAAAGCTGCCTGCCGGTACCTGCCCAACTATATGCATCTTTTTCATAGATAGCAAAGGAATTGAAAGTCGTCAATCTGTTGGCCGAAGTCTCTTTCAACGAAGAAAAAATTTCAGTTTCCATTTCCGGAATATCCTCCCGATCAGTCAGGAAGTAATACCCTTCATCAGAGTAAAAGTTGCGCTCGCGAACAAAGTAAGTATTTTGGCTATCCGGTGTCCAGGATACAGTGCCACGACCATAAAACAACACACCATCTGACAAACGCAACAAAGGAACTTCGGGTAAGTCAGCTGCCGGATGTTCATTGAAACGTTGGGACAGCAAATAACCGCCATAACCAAATACGCGGACTTTTTCGGGTCTTGAGAATCCCATCTTTTTTAATTCGGCATTCGTGATTTTAAAGACTCCGGTATTTCTCACACTTATCTTCGTCCAACGGCCGGAAGCAAGAAGCGATGTTGTACAATCCTTTAGAGATACTTCGGATAAAGTTGTTTTCAGATTTCTGGCAGCTGTCTCCTCTCCCATTTTATCTTTCTTAGGAAAAGAATTCACGGATAGTTTGAAAGAATTCAGCCGTTGATAACTTCCTTCACGAAAAACAACAGGAACAAAGCTTATGGAGAGAAAACCACGATGTGCGGAAACTTTAATGAAAGAGTTTATCTGTGGAAATGCCGGCAAGCCTTCCCGGAAAGCCACATTTTCATTGGGTAGCTGACGTAAACTGTCGAGTCGCATCTCTAATGCCGCCACCTCACTCCGGTTTAACTTCTGATATTCCGGAAACTCTATTTCCACCTGATAGGTGAAGGAACGGAAGTCTTTTCCCAAAGGAAGTTCGCGCGTCACTACGGGAAGCGTTTGTGCAGAAGACAATTCCTGCCAGTTCAGCGTAATGAATTCCTGCGCTGAAACCGGAAGAAGAAAAGCGATAAAGCAACAAAGCAACCAGCAACGTTTGATAAACATATCGTAATAAATTGACTCAACGAATATAAAAGTCGAGCAACTTATCTTCTCCGAGGTATCCTTCCAAATGCTGTCCTATCTGTACCGGACCTACGCCTGCGGGAGTTCCCGTAAACAACAGGTCGCCTATTTTCAGCGTCATAAAGCGGCTGACGTATGCAATGATCTCATCCACTTTGAAAAGCATATCCGAGGTATTGCCATGCTGCACTTCCTTGCCGTCTATTTCCAGACGGAAATCAAGCTGCTGCAACTCGCCTCCTGCCTGCTCCAAAGGAACAAAAGTTCCGATAGCTGCCGAATGATCGAACCCTTTGCAAAGTTCCCAGGGATTACCCGCTTCACGGAACTTACGTTGCAAGTCGCGTGCCGTAAAGTCGATGCCTACAGTCACTGCGTCATAATAACGATTGGCAAAGCGCGGCGCAATGTTTTTTCCCAAACGGCAAATACGTACCACCACCTCAGTTTCGTAATGAACCTCATCCGAAAAATCGGGAATAAAGAAAGGCTTTCCGTCTTTCAATATAGCCGAGTCGGGCTTCATGAAGATAACCGGCTCTTTATTAACTAACGTATGCCCCAGCTCTTTATTGTGCAGTGCATAGTTCATTCCGACAGCAATAATCTTCATTATTCGATTTCGTTAAAATTCAGGCGGTTGAACATCACCGCCAAATGAGCATATAGAGAAGTATTCTGAACAACGATATTTTCCGGCACACGGATACGGAACGGGGTAAAGTTCCATACAGCTTTGATGCCACCGGCTATCATGGTATCCGTAATGCATTGGGCTATCTCGATAGGTACAGTCAGCACACCGATGTTCACATCATATTCGCGCATCTTCTGCTCGAATTCACTGGAATGGAAGATCGGTATTCCGTTCAATGTAGTGCCTACCAATTCCGGGGTCACATCAAATGCTGCTACAATTTCCAGCCCGAAGTGCTTCAAACCGGAGTCGCGCAACAATGCACCACCCAGGCTACCTACTCCAAACAGAAATGCCTTATGCATATCGGTAAATCCGAGGAAGTCTTCCAGTACGGCTATCAGCGTATCGACTTCGTAGCCTACACGCGTACGCCCGGAGATGTTGACATACGACAAATCCTTGGCTATCTGTGAAGCATCTATATTGATTTCTTTGGATATCTGTGTAGAAGAGACGTACCGCTCGCCCCGCTGCTTGAGCAGCTTAACATTCGACAAGTACCACGGCAACCTGCGCAAAGTAGGCTCCGGCACTTTCATGCTATCCTTATATTGAATTGCCTGGTTCGTGGTCATTTTCTTCATTTCTTTCGGTTACGGGTGGACAAAAATACGCTTTTTTTGGAAAAGAATACTCCAACAGAAGAAAGTTAACATAATTTCCACAAAAGTTTTACTTGTCAGCAAAGAGGGATAACGGCAAACTAAGGGAAACTCCCACCGAATGGAACTTCAGGCAATCGAAACCGGCAAAGACTCCTATCCGTGCCATATCGGAAAACCCAATCGAATATCCAATCTCCGTATAGGGGCGCCCACCATATATCACGATGGAACGAAGATGCAAAGCTTCATCAAATGCTTTTCTTGACAGAAAAGGAAGATGCTTCAAAAGCAGATATGGAGTATACCAGGAGACATTAGCCTGTGCCCAGCGGGTATTAGTGGACAAAACGTAGTTGTCCAGTAAACTAAACCCGGTATCGAAAGAACGTTCCGTAACCAATATGCGGGTAGAAGCGAAATGTTTAAAGTCGGGGAACTGAAGATTCTTTGCATCAAAGAATGAACCTGCATTCACTGACCAATGCAGGCGATTGAACATTCCGAATTCAATTTTCTGTTTAGCTGAGAACTGCATCAGGTGGTACGAGGTAAGATAACGGCTTCCGCTCATAGGGAAAGCTCTGTCATATTTCAAGGCAAATGTAGGATAACGGGAAGCTTCATACACTTTTTTACCTTGCGACATGTGATAGTAGTGAGCCGGAGTGTACTCCAACTCAAAAGAAGCTTTCAGGATATCATTCTCCGGCATTGGTCGGAAAGCAGTGTTTTCCGGAATATTCGGTTCGGCATCTCTTTTGAACCAACTTTTACGGATATGGTTATCCAGCATCTTCCTGCGTTGCCAGGAAAGTGAGGAAGAAAAAAGTAATCCGTTAGCCGGCTCTATCGCATGGTCAACTGTGAAGAAGGTATTCTCGTAAAGCTTCAGATGGTTATGACCGAACAGCGAGCTGGACATACTGTTAATCAAACGGGATTCTCCACTTTCCGAATTATAATCAGCGGACAGAAGACCTCCGGAAAGAGATAAATAACCACGGTTCCGGGGAGCATAATCCAATGTCAGTTCTCCTTGTCCAATCCAGTTTTTTCGGGCAGTGGTATAATAGAAAGAAGGCACAAAACGCAGTGTAGAAGATTCTGATAACTTCACTCCTGTCTTTAGCTTAACTCCTAACCAGAAGCCATCCACAAAATTATACTCAGACACATAGGAAGGCAAGCCTTTCCAGCCAATCCATGCTTTCTTGTCTGAAGTACGATAGGTTTTACCCATCAGGAATGTTTGAATGATCTTTTTCCCAACTGTTGTTTTAGCCGAATCATTCTCCTGAAGGGAGTCTTTGGAGAGGGATAACTTTTCTTTATGGATATAACTCTGTATTTCTTCCGGACGCAAAGGAACACTTCTGACAGCTGCCCAATAAAGCGAATCCTTTTTGTCCGCCAGCGAATCGGTCTTTATATTCACTTCTCTCTTTCTCACTTTACGTTCATATTTATGCGGAGAACGTGCAGTATCGGATTCGGCAATGTTCTTTTCCATCAGCTTAGATAGCTTATAGGCTTCACTCAAAGTCAAGTCCTCCTTCGTCGACAGTTCTTCTATCTGCTTTACAAGCTTCTGCTGCTTCCTGTTTTGTTTCGGTGAGGCATCAGAAGCCCCATTCATCACTTGCTGACGGTCTGCTATTTCCACACTGCTGCCAGATAGGAAGCCTCTGCAGAAAATCCCATCATTTTGATTTCACAGGACATACTTGTGGAGGTAGCCAGGAAAACAGAAGGCTGAACTTCTTTACAAGTTGCCTTGACCGTAGCTTTCAGGCCACTCATACGGATAGAAAATTCAGCCGCAGAGACGCACCAGAGATCTTCCACAATATACAAATCTCCGGACACCAGACGCGGACTGTCTTGCTTGGGGAGGACTTTTATTTTATTGATCAGATGGTTGCCTTCACTATAGCAGCCTTCCAGTTTAAAACGGTAATAAGAGAATGCTCCGGCACTTAGCGGTGATACTTTATCGAAGATAGTAGGCTCGTAAAAGTTAATAGTGGTCAGACCGATTCTGACCTCCATCTCCTCGGGAAATGAATTGGAATAGGCCTTTACCTGATTCTCCCAAGTAGAGGGTGCCTTAAAAGTCACCACTCTCTGTTCCTCCATCACAAACAACTTGCCCAGAAACTCTTTCGACTCTTTCCTGACTTCCTTCGACAACTTTAGAATTGCGGGAATAGTCTTCATTTTTCCTGTGCCTTTCAGATAGGTTCCGGCCCTAAATCCCTTCACCTGTGTCCGGTAATAAGGAGCATTCGCAATCGCCTTACGCATTACGGAATAGGCCGGATCTTCCGCATCTTTCACCACATTCACTTCCCGCAGACTATATATTTGTTCGGAGAGCACAATATTCTTTTCCACATCTCCGGCAGATATGGAAAAGGAGAATGTTTGTCCGGCGAAACCTAAAGAAGAAACCTCACAGGTATATTGTCCCGCCGGGAGCGAGGTCTGAAAACAGCCGTTATCATCGGTAGTGAAGCCTGTTTTAAGTTCTTTCAGATAGAGTGCCGCATAGGGGATCGGATTTCCTGCAAGATCAACGACTCTGCCTTTAAATGTTTGTGCCCAAAGAGAAATAGTAAAAGAACATATGAGAGCAAACGCTATGGATCGTTTCATCATTTTCTGTTTATTAGTCTTATTTCGTTTTATTATTAGACGCCAAAGTAAACAAAAGATTGCAAAGTTCCCCACAAAATATTACTTTTGACACAATAAAAGTTGAAGTATATGAAAAATAATGATTGGAAAGATAGATTGAACGTGGTCTACTCTACAAATCCTGATTTCAACTATGACATGGATGACGATCAGGAACAAGTGACGCTGGACAAGAATAAACAGAACCTTCGGGTTTCTCTCGACAGAAAAAACCGTGGCGGCAAAGTAGTTACACTCATCACCGGATTCGTTGGAACAGAGAATGACCAAAAAGAACTCGGAAAAATGCTAAAAAGTAAATGCGGAGTCGGAGGTTCGGCCAAAGACGGGGAAATCATCGTACAGGGAGATTTCAAACAGAAAGTGATAGACCTGTTGATAAAAGAAGGATATACAAAGACCAAAGGAGTCGGAGGATAATGAAAAAGGGCGGAAACCATCAAAGTTCCGCCCTTCTCTATTATCTTTTTGAGATAGATTATTCAGCTTTCAGAGTGAAGCGCTTAAAGTCAAGAACCTTCAGTTCAGGATCAGCAGCTGCCAATACTTCTCTTACAGTCTTCTTAGCGTCCATAATATCTTCCTGGTTCAGCAGACAAACTTCTTTCAAGAACTTACCCAGACGACCCTTAGCGATGTTCTGAATCATTTGTTCCGGCAGATGTGCAGCCTTTTCAGCAGAAACGGTAGCAATAATTTCCTTTGCCTTAGCTATATCTTCAGCTGTAATCCAGCCCTTAGCCATATTACTTTCCATATGCTCTTCGCTATCTACATGAGCAGGGTTGATATTAGCTTTCTTCAAAGCAGCTTCTACAGCTTTCTGTACCTGTTCAGCTTTTGTTTTCTCGATAGCAACAGCAATTTCCTTTTCCTTTACTTCTTCAGAAACACCGTCTTCATCAATAGCAATCGGATTCATGGCAGCAATCTGCATAGCTACTTGCTTAGCCAACTGTTCGTCAACATTCTTGTTAAAAGCAACAATGGTACAAAGACCGTTTCTGTTCATGTGGTTGTAAACAGCAGTGCTTGCACCCTCTACAGTCATGTAACCATCAAGCTCCATTTTCTCACCTGTGATACCGCTACGGTCAACCACTGCATCCTGTACAGTACCGTTACCCATCGGCAAAGCTTTTACTTCGTCCAATGTCTTGCATTTGTTAGCCACAGCAAGATCAAGAATATCCTGAGTCAGTTTCACGAAATCAGCATTCTGAGCCACAAAGTCAGTTTCACACTTCAAAGCAACGATAACAGCACGGTCACCGGTAGTTTTAGCCAAAACGCAACCTTCAGAAGCTTCACGTTCCGAACGCTTAGCAGCAACAGCTTGTCCTTTCTTACGGATAATTTCCATTGCCTTGTCGAAATCGCCTTCAGCTTCAGTCAACGCGTTTTTGCAATCCATCATACCAGCTCCGGTCATTTTGCGCAGCTTGGTAATATCAGCCATACTTACAGCCATAATAATTTCCTTTATTTAAATGAATAATAATTTTCGAAACAAAAAAATGTGCCAATCTGCCAATCAAGATACAAGCGTATAAATATACTCTTGCACATTAGCAAATTGGCACATTTTATATATTAAGCCTCTTCGTCTTCCTTGATGAAAGCAGCAGCTTTAGCTGCGTTGATAGCTTCTTCGTCAGACTTGTCGAGTCTAGCTTTCACTGATTTCTTCTTGCCTTTGTTAGCAGGAGCTTCACCAGCAGCTTCCATATCGATCTTTTCAGCTTTTCTTTCTTCCAAACCTTCGATCATTGCAGCGCAGCAAGCATCCAAGATAACTTCTACTGATTTAGTAGCGTCATCGTTAGCAGGAATTACGAAATCTACGTTTGAAGGATCAGAGTTAGTATCAACGATACCAAATACAGGGATACCCAGACGGTTAGCTTCGCGAACTGCGATGTTTTCTTTCATTACGTCGATAACGAACAATGCAGACGGCAGACGAGTCAGGTCAG
>ERZ779885.3822-NODE-3822-length-12355-cov-6.879512_pt1 | contig 12355 bp, 7 predicted proteins | sample MGYA00511554_ERZ779885 | MGnify/ENA primary metagenome ERZ779885 (study PRJEB29588, sample SAMEA2160998) | human gut metagenome | biome: human gut; feature: human-associated habitat; material: faeces | place: Denmark | collected 2008/2010 ... | reverse complement strand
TTCATCGGTCGCCATCTTTTCCAGCAGGTCGGAACAAGTGACACGCCTGCAGATAGTCTCCAGCATCGGCAGCCGTTGCCGCCATTCTTCGGTTGCCTTGAGATCTGGGAAAAGAATCACTTCGCGTTCTTTCAACACCTGCATGGCCTCACTGTTGAAACAGCCGTGCATTCCCCCGGTGGCAAGCCATACAAAATCAGGGATGAACATGGCGGCAACCAGTGCCGTCTTCTCGCTTTCGACAATGGCTACAGGCTTGGCTGACATGGCAGCGGAAGTGTCCGAAAGCAAATGCTCACCGAACAGGCACTGCTTCATGTGGAAATCCGGCACTTTTCTTACAGAATGGACCCAGTTGACCTGATTGAAAGGCTCTTTAATCCGGTGCCCGGTTACGGCATCGTAGCCCATAATCTTGCCTGCACGCACGTTACCCCTGACATCTATCTGCCAGAACACGGTCGAACCGTTCCACATCCTTGACGTGCCGACTTTGTAAACATGGAACAACCGACCAGCTTCCTCCTTTCCCGCCACTTTGGTGAAGTAACGGTACAAAGGATTGATGTCGTACCCGCGCATGGATTGCTCCACCAAATCATAGGGAAGATAAGAAATCTCCGGTTCTTGTTCTGTTGGCGGTTGTTTAGCTGCATACTTTACTGCCGTAAATACATTGCCGTTCATTTTATGGCCAGCCGATGTTTCCCTTGCTGACGGATTGTCCCGGAAGTATTCTTTCGGGGAATAGTGATAGCCACAACTGTTGACGTGGTCGCATATGCCCACGTATCCCGGGAAAGATATCTCTCCCGCCTCGTCGATATAACGGGTAAAGCAAGACTTCCTTCCGCACCCCGGACAAACGGTCTTGCTGCCCGGTTTGTATTTTTGAAGATGGAATCTATATTCGTTCATAATATTGCCGATTACGTGTTTCTGCAAATGAATACCACCATTTGCAGTTTGCAGTTCTTGCAGTCCTGCAGGAATTTTCCCTTTTCAGTCCTCGAAACTGCAAAACTGCAAAGACTGCAGGCTGCAACAAGGGATCAGACGTTGCAGTTTCGTGGGGATGATTCATCATTGTTTTCATTGGATTTACCAGATTTATCATACATGATTTTCTCGTAATGTCCGGCTTTTGATTTCCGTAGAAGCCTGCTGCGGCATAACTCCTTCAGGTAATTCATGACAGTCCGCTCGCTGACGCACTGCCGTTCCCTTCCAACGGTTATTGCTGTTTTTGTATCAAAGGTATCAGGCAACATAGACAGCAGCACCTTGGGAGGTTCTTCACAAGTGTCATTCGCCACGAAAGAACGGATACGCGTGTATGATTCCTCAAAATAGTCATTAAGCCTTATGGCAGCTTTCACCGATGATACATCTATAAACTGCAGGTGACTTTCACCGGACGCGTGGCGCAAAACCTGAATTATCAATGCAAGACGGGCTACATGAGCCGGATGTTTCATTTCCCGGCTGTCCACCTCGGCATCATCCTCTATTTGGTTGATACGCTCCACCTTCCTGTTCCACCAGGAGAAGAAGTATTCCCTGGCCTCCCTGTCCATGGACAGCACGTGGGGTATTTTTTCTTCCGCTTCGGTGTCATAGTCCAACGCAAGGACCTTGTTCAATATGTTCTCCCAACGGACTGCAGCGAAGGATGTCCTTTCCCCATCTTCATCCCGGTTTTTCCAGGAGGAAAGCTTGGGGGATTTGGGCATCACGAACAGGATACGGTCAAGCAGCCCGTTTTCCTCGAAGCCTTTTTTCAGAAGCTCGTGTACACGCTTGGTCTGCGTGGTCCCGATAATGTTTATACATGGATGCTCGATGTGTACAGGAACAGGGGAGTTTACCCTGGTAACATCCAAAGCCCCGCCACTCCATGCGGTCAGAAGCTGTTCTATGAGCTGCCCGTTCGTGTAACGGTTGGCGGAATTGAACATGCCCATGATCTCGTCCACCAGAATGACCACGCTTCTCGGGTTGTTGTGGTGGGTCAGCAAAAGCGATTCGGGAGTGAAATCCGAGACGACAATACGTTTCAGGACAGGTTTTTTCCCGTTTTCTCCAGCGGCTTTCCATGCCTCCATTTCTGCCTCGTACACCTTGAAAAGGGCATAGTCACGTTTCCGGATCGGGCGATATGCGGCCTCCAGCGGTGGGGTCTTGCCCAGTCCGGGCCTGCCTACCAGAATGATGTACAACGCTCCGCTACTCTGCCAGTCTCCTTTGATGCGGATACGGTATGCGCCTCCCAGGGCCGCGGATACAGCCGACAACATGGCCGTAGCGATAAACTCGATTTTGTAGTTCTCGTATGTAGCCATATCGAGTATGACAGACTGCACGGCCTGGGGCAGGACCTCCAGCGGGAATCCCGTTCTTTCAATATCCTCCGCCTCCATGCGGATTCTGTTACACAGTTCTAGCCTGCCGGTTGCCATATCACACATTTTTTCTCTTGCAATAGGATGTTACACTCTCGGACTTGTTGCCTGTCTGTACCCGGCGTACATCAGATTTGGCATACATGTTCTTGTTACCGACCTTGACCGGTACGAGATAGCCTCGTTTCGCCCACAGGTTGAGCGTGCCCTCGCACACGTTCAGCAACTCACGGACCTGTTTTGTATTGAGATAAGTCTCCTCCGCTTCACGCAGTATCGCGGCTCTTTGTTCTTCCTGTTGCGCCATGATGGTACGCTGCACGATGGATTCAGCGAACATTTTAAGGTCAGCGGGAGTAACTTCCAGTTTCACGTTCGCTCCTTGCTCGACCAGACTCTCTATGGTAATCATAAATATCAATTTTGAAGTTTGTGATGACCATCTTCAAAAGTTCCCTGGTGCCCCGCTTCCGATGGCTTATAAAAGAGAAGCACCGCCAACCCTCGGGAAAGGATTGACGGTGCAAATGTATGTGTAAATTAAAAGTGGTTGATATATAATGATTTGTCTTAAATTGTCATGACAATATAAGTCCGTGTGACAACGTGAAAAGGTTATAATTAGCCTTATTTCTCTGCAATGGCCATCGTGCCTGTACCTGGGATATTACTGATAGCCTGTGCCAATTTCTGGAACAGTTCCCGGTTCTCGTCACTCTCTATCAGGGGTGCCATCTGGTCTTTGCCATCCTTGATCACATGTTTTGCCGTTCTCAGGAACCCGACCGACTGCCGTATGGCGCTCTCGCTTTTCAATGACGGCAAATCCGGGAACTGCAATGTCAGCCCAATGCTGTACTCCTTGGCTGTATGCATACCGGCAACCAGACCGAGCTCCTTCAATACATAGAACGGTAATGCCTGATGAATGGCACTTGTATTGACGGAAATAAAGTCGCGGATATGATGTAATACAACTTCCTTGTTCTCGTGATCAAGATAATCGGCGAGTGGCCGTTCCTGGATTTTTTTCTTTCCGGCCACGCGTTGTACAACAGGTCCCCTGACGCTGTCTTCGGTCCGGGGTGTAATCGTATCCCTGCTTTCTTCATCGGTTTCCATGTCAGCCGTGATGGTCTGCAAGGCCCATTCGCCGACATTGCCTTTTTCAATGGCGCTGTTCATGGCAAAATACCTGTCCCAGTCTTCCCGGGTTCGGAAACCGTTCCTGATGGATACGTTTATTATCTGCTTGACGACAAGGGAACAGCCCAGCCTGTCTGCATTGTCAGTTTTCGGGTTCTTCATCTGTTTCTCTATCATGGAGACCATCGCCTCAAAGCTCTTTCCGTAATACAGCCAGCTCAACACGAGCGGTGCCGAAAGGGTGACACCCGGCTTGGAAGATTTACCACTGAAAAAGGACTTTATCCTGCCCCAGAATGTGACCGGCGGAACGTTGTCGGGCAAAGAATGGTTTTCCTCCCTCTGTTTCCTGTACAGCTCCACGATCTGCCCGGGTACCGCGTTCTCCGCGAACTGCATGTTTATATTTGCAAGGCCATCCGTGCTGTCATCGTTCCAGGACAATTCCCATTCCCGCCTGATGCCGGGGAGTTGCCTGAATATGGCTTTGCAGATGGCAAGATACTGCCTCTCGTCACCGTTTGTCATCAGGCGCGAGAAGCGGTTGTATTCTGCACGGTGCGTGTTCTTCCACTGGAGAATATCCTCCTTGAATTGTTCGTATGTCAACTTCTGCTCGTCCATATTCATATTGCATTATCGGTGGATATAAAAGGATAGGTGGAAAAAAGGAACGGTCAATCCAGAAGGTTTACCAGCTCCTTCTTCATTTCATCGTCTATCTTGCGGTACCGGGCAAAGGCACGGCTACCTTCAGAGTGCCCGGACATGGAGGCAATCAGGTTCGGGTCCTTGACCTGCTTGTACAGGTTTCCGATGAAGGTCTTCCTCGCCGTGTGGGTGGTGGCCACCTCGTACAATGGTCTTGCCACATCCTCGCGCGTTTTCGGGTCGAGCACCCTGACCATGCGGTCGATTCCCACGTATTTGAGAATCTCCTTTATTTTCTTGTTGTAGCCGAAATGCGAGAATCTCGGGAGCAGCGCTTCTTCCAGGTCCTTGTACCTTTCCAGTATATCCAAGGCCTTTTGGTTAAGCGGGACCCGTACCGTGCCCGCGTGCTCCAGCTTGGTTTTCTGGGGGATGTACTCCACGCAACCGTCCACGATATTCGCCTTGGTCAGTCGGTTCAGGTCACTGACACGGCAACCGATCAGGCACTGGAACATGAAGATGTCACGATAGACCGGATAGCTGGCACCCATGCCGCTTAAGTCGGCATAATATACCTTGTCCCGTTCTTCAAGTGTCAGGTAGAACGGGTCTCCGTACATGGGCTGCGCGATCTGGTATTGGTCGAAAGGATTATTTCGTGTAAGGCCACGCTTGATGCACCATTTGATGACGGTGCGAATGCGGTACAGGCTTCCCGACATGCTGTTCTCGGAACGTACCTGCTCGACATTGCGGCGGACCTCGTTCCGGTAAAACACGGGATACATGTCAACATACTTGTGCTCCTCCTGCAGCCAGAATTTGAAATCCCTTATGTCATCTGCCGTGATGGAGTCAATGCAAAGATGGAAGCCCCTCTGGTGCATGACCTCATGGCGGAAACGCTCGTAACGGAGTACCTTGTTGAGATTGTCAAGATGATGTTTCCGGCTCTCGAACGCGAGTGGGGTCTCGTCAACATATTTTTGTATCTGGTATGACAACAGGTATTCCTCTGCCTTGTTGCCGCCCCTTGCATTGATGTTGGGGTGATGGTATTCTTCTATCAGCCCCTTGAGCCAGTTTCCGTCAACTCCACGGCTGTATTCCCTGGTGATCAGGTGGGTAATTTGCTGGATATCCCTGTCGAAAGCGTTCTTCTTCTCTTCCGAGACAAGAGCCACACGTGGTTTGTAGCCTTGCCTCTCCGGACACCAATGGTTCGGGTTGATGGACAGCTCGCTCGCGGCCTTTATGTCCACACCACCGATATCTCGGACACGGAAATAGACCCGTGCAAGATCCGTCACGTTGTTTTTCGCCGATGTTTTTCTGATAAATGCTGTTACTTTCATGTATATATCCTCCTCAGTTTATCATTTCCACAAGTTTTCGTTTCATGTCATCATCTATCGTCCGGTAACGCCGGAAGGCCCTGCTGCCTTCCACGTGGCCTGACATGGAGGCTATCAGGTTGGGGTCCGGGACCTGCCGGTACAAGTTGCCTACAAAAGTCTTGCGTGCCGTGTGGCTGCTGGCCACCTCGTACAAGGGTTTCTGCACGGTATTGTAGCCGTGCGTGTCAAGAATGGTTACCACGCGGTCAATGCCACAATGTTTCAGCAGTTCCCGTATACCCAGATTGTAAGTGTTGATGGGCTTGAAGGGAAGCAGCTTGCCGGTATTCCCGCTATAGCGTTCCAGTATTCTGACCGCCTTTTCATGCAATGGGACCCTGACGGTTTTCGCCTGGCACTTCTTTGTCTTTTGAGGCATATACTCCAGAAAACCGTCCTTGATGTTCTCCTTGGTCATCCTGTAGAGATCACCGACACGGCAACCGACATAACAGTGGAACACGAAAATGTCCCGGATGACAGCCAGTTTCGGGCAGTCGCTCAGGTCCGCGTCGTACAGGACATTCCTCTCTTCCGATGTGAGGTAGAACGGGTCGCCGTAGGTCGGCTCCTTGCATCCATAGACAGCATAGACTTCGTTGTCGGAATACTTCATTCTCTTGCACCAGTGCAGGAACGTGCAGAAAAGGTTCATGGTATTGATGACTGTCGTGTTGGATAGAGGCTTGGGCTTGTGGTTGATGAGCATACGGGGAGTATAAAAGTCAGGATACTCCTGGCGAAGCAGGTACTCGTTGGTGACGTACTCCCTGAAGTCGTTCATCTGCCCCAGGGTGACAGTTTCAACGAAGAGCGTGAAGTCAGTATCGCCCAATAATTCACGCCGGTACTCGTGATACCTGGTCATCGTTCGCTCGAAGCGGACGATGTGCTCCTTGGTTCTTTCCGCGCCGTCATATTTTTCCAGGTACTCGTGGATGCGGTGGAGCAGGTTCGGATGATCACGCTCGAAAGCCCGCGCTGGATACAGGACATCCTCGATGACCTGTTTCATCCACTTGCCGTCAGCCTTCTCCGAGAAGGTCTTTTCCGCTCTCTCGATGATGGCGGCGATCTGTTCGGGCACCCGCTTCTGTTCAATGGCCGTCACGGCAGTAGTTCGCCTGTAACATAAGGTATCGGCATCCCAATACTTGTCATGGACCGCAATGGGGGAAACCACTTTGATGTCCACGTTCTTCTCCCGTACCCGGAAGCAGATGTTTGAAGTGGTCGCGGAACATTTTTTCAGATAGACGGAAATTTTCATTTGCTATGCCTTTTTTGATTACATGACAAAGGTAAATAAATTCCCGAATATGTTCCCATATATCCCGAGGAAACTTGCAACGAATTAAGACAAATTAAAAAGTCATTCCCGAATCTGATACCACATAAAGTATTGAATATTAGAGGTTATATTTGCACTTGTTTAGCTCTTTTTTTCATTTTCGTCTTTATTCGACTTCACAAGTATCAGATATTGCAGTTCCACGCTTATATATTCCGTTTTCAATTGCTCTCCGTATGTGGAAAATTACGGGGGCAGAGTGGCTTCCGTAATTGCTTTTGGGGGGAAGTATCGTTTGCGGTTCCGTGCCGCCTGCCTGACAGGACGGGTGCCGTACATCGGACGGCCTTCCTGCGGGGCGGCGGTGTACGGAGTATGTCAGTTGAACCGGATGCCGATGCCGGCATACATGGTGTGATAACTTTGCCCGGCAGTTCGGTTGGATTGATAGTACCTGTAACCGAGCCCGATGGAGAACTTCGTTCGGCGGCCCAGGTGGAAGAAGAATCCTCCGTCGTAGTAGACATATTTACGGATACTGGCGGTTACCGTTCCCCCGATACTTCCTTCGATGCCCAGTGTTAGCACACCGTTCGACAAAAAATCGCAGGCGACCGTTCCGCCTATCAGCAGGGGCCTGTCGAACGTTTGGGTTGGCGTTCGGTAGAGTTCGCACGCAACAGTGAAAGGAACCCGGACCGAGAGCCAGTTGTTGAAAGCGTATCCGGGCGCCAGCATGAAATCTACCGAACTGAAATCATACTGCGCCGAATAGGGCCGATTGGTACTTACCTGATACCGGGCGGTTGCTTGGAATCCTTTCTGTTGTACCGGATACGGGGCGGTGTGCTGCCCGGAAGCGGGAGCGGTACAGAGACCTGTCAACACCAGTAGCGTTAAGAGTGGGTTCTTCATGGTGTAGGTTGTTGGTTAGTTAGTTTGCAATGTCGTATGACAAGGTTCTATAACAAATATACAAAATAACCGGATATGGTATTCGTCGAATAGAGTTTTTTATTCGGTAGACGGCCGTCAAAACAAATCCCCTCCGGACGAATTTTCGTCCGGAGGGGATTTCCGTAGTTTCGCTCTCCGCAGGGAGCGTTCTGGTGGTTACTGTCAGTTCCTGTAGGTCAGCGTATCGTTTGCGGCGTCTATGACGATGGGCCGCTCCTTCTCCACGTCGCCTGCCAGAATCTTCTTCGAAAGGTCGTTCACGATGTAACGCTGTATCGTTCGCTTGACCGGACGGGCACCGTACATCGGGTCATAGCCCTGACGGGCCAGCCACTCCTGTGCCTTGGGCGTCACTTGCAGTTCGATGCCGTTCTCGGCGAGCATCTTCGTGAGCGAACGTATCTGTATCCCCACGATTTCGTAGACGTTCTCTTTCGTGAGCGGCGTGAACATCACGATTTCGTCGATACGGTTCAGGAACTCCGGCTTGAGCGTCTGCTTGAGCATGTCGATGACGTCGCCCCGCGTGCGGTCTATCACCTCCTGCGGAATTTTCTCGCCGTCGTATCCCCTCGAGAAGTTGTCCATGATGAGGTGCGAGCCCATGTTCGAGGTCATGATGATGATGGTGTTGCGGAAATCCACTGTCCGTCCCTTGTTGTCGGTCAGACGGCCGTCGTCCAGTACCTGCAACAAGATGTTGAAGACGTCGGGGTGCGCTTTTTCGATTTCGTCGAGCAGTACGACGGAGTAGGGTTTGCGCCTCACCGCTTCGGTCAGCTGGCCCCCTTCGTCGTAACCGACGTATCCGGGAGGCGCTCCGATGAGCCGCGATACGGCGTGCCGTTCCTGGTATTCGCTCATGTCGATACGCGTCATCATGTTCTCGTCGTCGAAGAGGAACTCCGCCAGCGCTTTCGCAAGTTCGGTCTTGCCGACGCCCGTGGTGCCGAGGAAGATGAACGAGCCGATAGGGCGGCGTGCATCCTGCAGTCCGGCCCTCGAACGGCGGACGGCATCGGCTACGGCCGATATGGCTTCATCTTGTCCCACGACGCGCCGATGCAGCTCCTTTTCGAGGTTGAGCAGCTTTTCGCGTTCGCTTTCGAGCATCCGGCTGACGGGGATGCCCGTCCATTTGGCCACCACTTCCGCAATGTCCTCCGCATCGACCTCCTCCTTTATCATGGAGCCGTGCGAAGAGCTGGCTTTGTTCAGCTCCTCCTGCAGGAGGGCTATCTGCTCTTCCGCCTCGCGTATCTTGCCGTAACGTATCTCGGCAACCAAACCGTAGTCGCCGTTGCGCTCGGCCTCCACGGCCTGTTGTTTGTACTCTTCGATAAGCTCCTTATTCTTCTGTATCTTGTCGAGCATACCCTTTTCGGACTGCCATTTGGCCCGCATCTCGCTCCGTTGGGAGTTGAGTTCGTCTATCTCGTGCGAGAGCTCTTCGATGCGTTTCGTGTCGCCTTCGCGGCGGATGCCCTCGCGCTCGATTTCCAGTTGGCGCACCTTCCGGTCGAGCGAGTCGATTTCCTCCGGTACGGAGTTCATCTCGAGCCGCAGCCGTGCCGCCGCCTCATCCACGAGGTCGATGGCCTTGTCGGGCAGGAAACGCGAAGTGATGTAGCGGTGCGAAAGCTCTACGGCGGCCACTATCGCCTCGTCTTTGATACGTACCTTGTGGTGGTTTTCGTAACGTTCCTTCAGACCGCGGAGAATGGAAATCGCGTCGGCGGTCGAGGGCTCGTCTATCATCACCTTCTGGAAACGCCGTTCCAGCGCCTTGTCCTGTTCGAAATACTTCTGGTATTCGTCGAAGGTCGTCGCGCCGATGGTGCGGAGCTCACCCCTTGCCAGGGCCGGCTTGAGAATGTTGGCAGCATCCATGGCACCCTCACCCTTACCGGCACCTACAAGGGTATGTATCTCGTCGATGAAGAGGAGTATCTCGCCTTCGGAAGCAGTCACCTCCTGTACGACGGCTTTGAGCCGCTCCTCGAACTCGCCCTTATACTTCGCACCGGCGACCAGCGCTCCCATGTCGAGCGAGAATATCTGTTTGCTGCGCAGGTTTTCGGGTACGTCGCCGTCCACGATACGGCGGGCGATGCCCTCCGCGATGGCCGTCTTGCCCACGCCCGCCTCGCCGACGAGGATGGGGTTGTTTTTCGTCCTGCGCGAAAGAATCTGGAGTACGCGCCGTATCTCCTCGTCGCGTCCGATGACGGGGTCGAGTTTTCCGGTGCGTGCCATCTCGTTCAGGTTGATGGCATATTTGCCCAATGCGTCGAATACCTGTTCGGAAGTTTGGCTGTCTATCGAGCCGCCTTTGCGGAGCTCCTTTATCGCCGCAATGAGCTCTTTTTCCGACACACCGCTCCCCTTGAGCAGTTTCGCCACATCGCCGCCGTCGGCCACCAGGCCGAGAAGCAGGTGCTCCACCGACGCGAATTTGTCCGCGAAGGTCGAGGTATAGTCCACCGCTTTCTGAATAACCCGTGAAGAGGCCTGCGAAAAGTAGTTCTCGCCGCTGCCTGATACTTTCGGAAGTGCATTTATCCGGTTCTGTACTTCGCTGCGGAGGGGCTGTACGTTCACCCCTATCCGCGACAGCAGGTAGGTATCCAGCGCGTCGTCCTCGGCGATGAGCGCCGCAAGGATGTGCACCGGTTCGACCGCCTGGTTGGAGGCTGCCGAAGCGATGGAGAATGCCGACTGCAGAGCCTCCTGTGCTTTAATTGTCAGTGTGTTTATATTCATATGCCGTTTGTTGTTATTGCTTTTTTCCGTTTTCCTTTTACAGCAAATAATTTGCCAATCGTGGCTGCTGTCATTCTGTCATGTGTGGCAGTCGGGCCTTTTACGGCGGAGCCTGTCCGGAGAATACGTGTGTCCGGCCGGATTGGAACCGGGTTCGTTCGGAGTGTCCGGCATAGGCGGACAGGCTGCGGTTACCGTTTCCGCTTTTGCCGTAAAACGGAGAACGGGAAGGCTGTCGGCCTTCCCGTTCTCCGCTGCCGGTCGGAGCGGTTTCGTCATCCGGCTTTCCGGATATGCTGGAGTTCGGCCTTTTCGACGTTCGCCTTGGCGTAGGGCAGGCGGATATGAAGGCTCTTCCTGTTCTTGGAAGGGGTTTCAAACATCGCATCGGTCATGATGGCCTCGCATATCGAACGCAGGCCGCGAGCTCCCAGTTTGAACTCGATGGCCTTGTCCACGATGTAGTCGAGTACATCGTCGTCGAAGGTCAATTTGACGCCGTCGAGTTCGAAGAGTTTGACATACTGTTTGATTATCGCATTTTTGGGCTCGGTGAGTATCATGCGCAAGGCCTTGCGGTCGAGCGGGTCGAGGTGGGTGAGCACCGGGAGCCTGCCGATGATTTCCGGAATGAGCCCGTAGGCGCGCAGGTCCTGCGGTGTAAGGTACCGGAGCAGCCGATCGTTGTCGAAAGCGGCCGTATCGGGCGTGTCGTAACCTACGGCATGGGTGTTCAGTCTGCGCGAAATGCGTTTGTCGATACCGTCGAAGGCACCTCCGCAAATGAAGAGGATGTTCGACGTATTGACCTGTATGAATTTTTGGTCGGGGTGTTTGCGTCCTCCCTGAGGCGGAACGTTCACGACCGTGCCTTCGAGTATCTTCAGCAGTGCCTGCTGTACCCCTTCGCCGGATACGTCGCGCGTGATGGATGGGTTGTCGCTTTTACGGGCTATCTTGTCTATCTCGTCGATGAAGACGATGCCCCGTTCGGCCTGCGGTACGTTGTAGTCGGCAGCCTGGAGCAGACGTGTAAGGATGCCTTCCACATCTTCGCCCACATATCCCGCTTCGGTGAGCACCGTGGCGTCCACTATCGTGAAGGGAACGTGGAGCATCCGGGCGATGGTACGTGCCAGCAGCGTCTTGCCCGTTCCCGTCTCCCCTACCATGATGATGTTGGATTTGTCTATCTCCACTTCATCCTCTTTCCCCGTTTCGGCCTCGGCGTGCATGAGCCGTTTATAATGGTTGTAAACCGCTACTGCGAGCGTCTTTTTCGCATCGTCCTGTCCGATTACGTATTGGTCGAGGAACTCCTTTATCTCGGCAGGCTTCATGAGGTCTTCCCGCTGCAGTTTGGTCTCTTCACGGAGGAGCTGTTCCTCGGCCATCTGTCTGTCCATCAGGGTTTCGTATCCCCGTTCTATGCACTGGTCGCATATTGCGGCACCGTCTGCACCGGAGAACAGCACCCCTACCTCCGTTATCGGCAGGCCGCAGAACGAACACTTGTCCGCTTCGATGTATGTCCCTTTGTTATTTGCCATTGTCGCGTTTTTTCTTGCTGGTAACTATGTTGTCGACGAGGCCGTACTCCACCGCCTCCTGCGCAGTCAGCCAGTAGTCGCGGTCGGCGTCTTTTTCGATGGTCTTGATGTCCGCACCGCTGTGCCGTGCGAGAATCTCGTAGAGCTCCTTCTTGAGCTGGATTATCTGCCGCGCCGTTATCTCGATATCGGATG
>ERZ779885.3815-NODE-3815-length-12368-cov-30.361813_pt1 | contig 12368 bp, 11 predicted proteins | sample MGYA00511554_ERZ779885 | MGnify/ENA primary metagenome ERZ779885 (study PRJEB29588, sample SAMEA2160998) | human gut metagenome | biome: human gut; feature: human-associated habitat; material: faeces | place: Denmark | collected 2008/2010 ... | reverse complement strand
CAGGCAGCCGCGGCGGCCGCGGCTCCAGTGTGCCGGAGCGCACCTATGCGCCCCGCGACGCGGAGGATGCAGCACCCGTAGCACCCAAGCGCACCGAGCGCGTGGACGATTTCGCCGATTTCAGCTTCGGCAAGATCGAGATCTGATCGCTGAGTTTTGAACCATGCTGTCCCTTTCTGGTGGAAAACTGCCGGGAAGGGGCAGCTTTTGTTTTGCACACAGGCCGCCTGCGAAGAAAAACTTCCCTTTTTCGTCGGTTCGTGGTACAATAAATTTTGATTCAAACCAGCGGGAGGGGACACAGATGCAGGATTCGACCATTGCAGCCATTGCAACAGCACCGGGGGCGGGCGGCATTGCCGTAGTGCGCCTTTCGGGGCCGGAGAGCTACGCCGTGGCGGCGCGGGTGTTCCGCCCCGCGAACCCGGACCGGACCGTGGCTGGGGCCAAGGGTTATACCGCCCTGTTCGGAACGTTTCTGGAAGGGGAGGACGCTTTCGATGAGGGGGTCGCCCTCTTTTTCCGGGCACCCCACAGCTACACCGGCGAGGACGTGGTGGAGCTGAGCTGCCACGGCGGCAGCGCTGTGGCCCGGCGGCTGGTGGAAAGCTGCATCGAGGCCGGGGCTGCGCCTGCTGCGCCGGGCGAGTACACCCGCCGCGCCTTTCTGAACGGCAAGCTCAGCCTGACCCAGGCCGAGGCCGTCATGGATCTGGTGTCTGCGAATGGCAGACAGGGGGCCGCGCTGGCCAATGCTTCGCTGGGCGGGGCGCTGGCCAGAAAGATCGCCGCCGAAAAGGAGGCCCTGACCAGTCTGCAGGCCCATCTGGCCGCGTGGGTGGATTTCCCGGAGGAAGATGTGCCGGAGCTGGACGAGACCCATCTGCAAACTGTGCTGGGCAGCGTGAAGGACGAGCTGGATGTCCTCATCCGGAACTACGATGCCGGGGCCGTTCTGCGCGAAGGCGTGGACTGCGCCATCGTGGGCCGGCCCAATGCGGGAAAATCCACCCTGCTGAACCTGCTGGCCGGGTTCGACCGGGCCATCGTGACCCCGGTGGCGGGCACGACCCGCGACGTGGTGGAACAGGCCGTCCGGCTGGGCGACATCCGACTGAACCTCTTCGACACCGCCGGACTGCGGGATACCGAAGACGTCATCGAGGCCGAGGGCATCCGCCGCAGCTGGAAGAAGCTGGACGAGGCCGGGCTGGTGCTGGCCGTCTTCGACGGTTCGGAGCCGCTGACGCGGGAGGATCTTGCGCTGGCCCGGAAGTGTGCGGGCCGCCCGGCCATTGCCCTCATCAACAAGGAGGACAAGCCGACCCGGTTCGACGCGGAAGTCATCGCGTCCTATTTCGCGATGGTGCTGCCGGTCTGCTGCCAGGAGGAGGGGGCACGGAAGCTCATCGCCTCGGCGGTGGCGCGGCTGCTGGGCACGAACCAGATCGACCCCCACGCTGCCAGCCTTTCGGGGCAGCGGCAGCTTGCCGCCGCCACCCGTGCGCGGGAAGCGGTCGCCGGTGCGCTGGAGGCCGCAGCGGGCGGGTTCGGGCTGGATGCCGTATCGGTCTGCGTGGACGATGCCCTGGATGCCCTGTGTGACCTGACCGGCGAAAATGCGTCGGAAGCGGTCATCAACGAAGTATTTGAACGATTTTGTGTGGGAAAGTAAAAATGAACCATTTAGGAGATTATGACGTCATTGTGATCGGCGCAGGCCATGCGGGCATTGAAGCGGCCCATGCGGCTGCGACGCTGGGCGCAAAGACGGCGGTGTTCACCATGAGCCTGGATGCCATCGGCAATATGCCCTGCAATCCCAGCATTGGTGGGACCGCAAAAGGAACGCTGGTACGTGAATTGGATGCTCTTGGCGGCGTGATGGGCCTAGCGGCGGACGCCACCTATCTGCAGAGCCGGATGCTGAACAAGGGCAAGGGCCCGGCGGTCCATGCGCTGCGCGTCCAGACCGACCGCAAGCGCTACCACGAATATATGAAACATGCACTGGAATTGACGCCGGGTCTGGCCATCCATCAGGCGGAGGTCGTCTCCATCGAGGTGGAGTACGGCCATGTGAAGGGGGTTGTGACCCAGCTGAACGGCGAGTATGGGGCCAAATGTGTGGTCATCGCCACGGGCACCAACCTCGGCGGCAAGATCTTTGTGGGCGATGCGTGGTATGCCTCCGGCCCGGACGGAATGCACGCAGCCAATGCCCTGACCGAGAGCCTGAAGGCGGCGGGCCTGCCGCTGCGCCGGTTCAAGACCGGCACCCCGGCCCGTGTCCACCGGCGCAGCATCGACTTCTCTCAGCTGGAATGCCAGCCCGGCGACCCGGACTATGAGCTGCAGCCCTTCAGCTTCCTGACCGATGCGCCCATGCACAACAAGGTGGAATGCTGGATCGCCTACACCAACCCGGAGACGCACCGGATCATTCTGGACAACATCCAGCGCAGCCCGCTCTACGGCGGCATGATCGAGGGCGTCGGCCCGCGCTACTGCCCCTCCATCGAGGATAAGGTCGTCCGCTTTGCAGGGAAGGACCGCCACCCCATCTTTGTGGAGCCCTGCGGCGAGAACACCGAGGAGATGTATTTACAGGGTGCTTCCAGCAGCCTGCCGGAAGATGTGCAGAACGCCTTCTACCGGAGCATCAAAGGGTTTGAGAACATCGAGATCATGCGTCCGGCCTACGCCATCGAATACGACTGTGTGGACCCCACCAGTCTGGAAGCAACGCTGGAGAGCAAGAACGTTCGCGGTCTGTACGGTGCGGGGCAGTTCAATGGCACCTCCGGTTACGAGGAAGCGGCTGCGCAGGGGCTGCTGGCCGGCCTGAACGCCGCCCGTAACGCACTGGGCAAAGAACAGCTCATTCTGCCGCGTCATACGAGCTACCTCGGTACGCTGGTGGATGACCTTGTGACCAAGGGCGTCATGGACCCTTACCGCATGATGACCAGCCGCAGCGAATACCGGCTGACCCTGCGGCAGGACAACGCCGACCAGCGCCTGACCCCCATCGGCCGGGACTATGGGCTGGTGCAGGATGACCGCTGGGCCAGATACCAGCACACACAGGCCATTCTGGACGCAGAGCGCCGCCGCCTGCACGAGACGCATCTGCGCACCGCCGACCTGCGGGCCGCGATGGAAGCGGCGGGTCTGACCCCGGCAGCGGAGGGCGGCATCGCCGAAGAGCTGCTGCGCCGCCCGGAGATCTCCTATCCGCTCCTCGCGGGCGTCATCGGCTGGGGGGGGGAGATCACCCCCATGCTGGCCGAGCGGCTGGAGACGGAGATCAAGTATGCGGGTTACATTGCCCGGCAGGACCGGATGATCCGCGACGTGGCCCGCCATGAAAAGACGCTCATCCCGGAGGGTTTCGCCTATGAGGCCCTGACTGGCCTGACGCTGGAAGCCCGCGAGAAGCTGGCGCGCATCCGCCCGAAGAATCTGGGGCAGGCGGGGCGCATCCCCGGCGTGTCGCCCTCGGATGTGGCGCAGCTCAGCATCGCGCTGGCCGCAGGCCCACGGAAAGATTGAGAGAGAATGCCAAGGCCTCTCCTAAAAGGAGAGGCCACCATGCGCCGACCTACGTAAAGCTCACCGGGGAATGACCCGTCCGAACACGTAAAACACCTGAAACGAAAAGGAACAAACGATGATCGACAAAAACAGACTGGAAGAAAAGTGTTCCACGTGGAACATTGCGCTGACCGGGACCCAGCTCGACCAGCTGGACGCCTTTGCAGAGATCCTGGTGGAGTATAACCAGAAGGTCAACCTGACCGCCATCACCGACCCGGAGGGCATCGAGGACAAGCACTTCCTCGACAGCCTGCTCTTTGCCGCGCAGCCGGAAGTGGCAGGGAAGATGGTGGACGTCGGCGCAGGGGCAGGCTTCCCCGGCATCGTGACCAAGATCTACAAACCGGAACTGGAACTGACCCTGATGGAGCCGACCGGCAAGCGGGTGGAGTTTTTGAAATATGCCTGCGGCCAGCTGGGCCTGACCGGGGTGGAGTTCGCCAAGGAACGCGCTGAGGAAGCAGCCCGCAAGAGCTGGCGGGAACAGTTCGACCTCGCTTCGGCCCGCGCGGTGGCGGCTCTGCCGATGCTGGCCGAATACTGCCTGCCGCTGGTCAAGGTCGGCGGCAGCTTTCTGGCAATGAAGGGCGCTTCCGGTGAGGAGGAACTCGCGGCAGCCCGCGGCGCCATCCGGAAGCTGGGCGGCGCGTATCAGGAGACCCGCACCCTGCATCTGCCCGGCGGCGACACCCGCACCCTCATCCTCTGCAAAAAGATTTCGCAAACTCCGACAGCGTACCCCAGAAATGGTGGAAAAATCGCAAAATCACCGCTGAAATAACGAAATATCGAAATAAAATTGAAGCACCCTGCCGAACGAAACTTCTGGCAGGGTGTTTTGTTTTCTGGTACACTGGGGATGGAACGAGGCTTGCTTTCCACCTTTTCCTGAGAAATTGTTGAAAACGAGTGCATACTTTGGTGAAAGGGGTATTCTTATGTTTGAACGTAGAAGATCCGCTGGAAAGATCGTGCAGCTCCCGGTGGAAGACATCCATCCCTCGCCGTATCAGGCGCGCACGACCTTCGATGAGCAGGAGCTTGCGGGGCTGGCCCAGAGCATCCGGGAAAACGGTCTGTTGCAGCCCATCACGGTGCGGAAGACCGACAGCGGCTATGAGTTGGTCGCGGGGGAGCGGCGGCTCCGCGCCTGCAAGCTGGCGAAGATGGGGACCATCCCATCCATCGTCTGCAACTTCACCGACCAGCGCACCGCCGCGCTTGGCCTGCTCGAAAATTTGCAGCGGGCAGATCTGAACCCATTTGAGCAGGCGCAGGGCCTGCGGGACGTGATGGTTTTGTGGGACTGCACGCAGGCCGAAGCAGCCAAACGGCTGGGGATGGCACAGCCGACTCTGGCAAACAAACTCCGCCTTTTGCAGCTGACAGGGGACCAGCGGCAGTTCATTCTGGACAACGGCCTGACCGAGCGCCACGCGCGGGCCGTCCTCCGACTGCCGGAGAACCGCCGCAGCGAAGCCCTCATCATGATCGCCAAACGGAAGATGAACGCCCGCGCGACCGACCTTTACATCGACCAGCTGCTGAACGAGACGTCGCAGGGCAAGCACCGCATTTCGATGGTCAAGGATGTGCGCATCTTTGTGAACACCATCGACCACGCCATCCGCCTGATGACCGACAATGGCGTACCCGCCACCGCCCACCGTGAGGAGCGGGACGGCTACATTGAGTACACCGTCCGCATCCCCACCGCTGCGGCCCAGAAATAGGGGAGGGCAGAAATGTTCCATGTGGAACATCCGGAGCCGAAAAAAACAATAGCAAAAACGCGCCGGGAAGCGAAAGAATTTGAAAAATCGAACGGAGGAAGCAAAATCTGCGAATGCGGGGCCGTTTTCGCGTAAAATTATAAAGAATCGGGTTCAAAAAGCCGCGCTGATGTGCTATACTAAAGAACAAAGGGGTTCGCAGACGGGAAAACGGCGGCCCGACCTCGAATGTTCCATGTGGAACAAAAAGTTTTCCTGAGAGGAAGAAAACGCGCGTGGCAAAAATAGTTGCAGTTGCAAACCAAAAAGGCGGCGTGGGCAAAACGACCACGGCCGTCAATCTGTCGTCCTGTGTTGCGGCGCTGGGCAAAAAGGTGCTCATCGTGGATCTGGACCCGCAGGGCAACACCACCACCGGCTACGGCATCCCCAAGCGGAGCGTCGAGCTGGGGACGTATGAGATGCTCATCGGCGAGGCGAGCGCCCGGCAGGCCATCCGGAACACCGAGTTCCGCACCGACGTCATTGGCTCCAACACCCGGCTGGCGGGCGCGAGCCTGGAAATGATCGACCTGCCCGGCCGCGAGAGCCGCCTGCGCAAGGCGCTGGCCGAAGTGCAGAAGGACTATGACTTCATCTTCATCGACTGCCCGCCCAGCCTGGACCTGCTGACGCTGAACGGTCTGTGCGCCTGCGACAGTGTGCTGATCCCGATCCAGTGCGAGTATTATGCGCTGGAAGGTCTGTCTGAGCTCATCAGCACCCTGAAGACCATCCGCAAAAAGTACAACCCCTATCTGGACATTGAGGGCGTGGTCTTCACGATGTTCTCCGGCCGCCTGAACCTGACCATGCAGGTCGTGGAGCAGGTCAAAAAGTACTTCGGGGCCAAGGTCTACAAGACCACCATCCCGCGCACCATCCGCATTTCGGAGGCGCCCAGCTACGGCCAGCCCATCAATTTCTACGAGCCGAAGGGAAAGGGCAGCGAGGCCTACATGGACCTCGCCATTGAGTTCGTGAAGAACAACCGCCCGCACGAGCCTGCCAAACGGCGCGGCAAGGGCAGCAGTGCACCCGCCGAACCGAAAAATGCGCTGGAAGAAGTAAAGCAGGGGGAAGTATAAGGAGATGGCAAAGAAAAGAGGGGGCCTCGGCCGAGGGCTGGAAAGTCTGTTCGAGGACGTTTCGCCCAGCTTTGAGCCCGACAATGCAAAGATCGAGACCCTGCCGCTGCGGGAGATCGAGCCTGACCCCGACCAGCCCCGCAAGACCTTTGATGACGAGACACTGGCCGAGCTGGCCTCCAGCATCGCTGAACACGGCCTCATCCAGCCCATCGCGGTGCGGCCCAAGGTGTCCGGCGGCTACCTCATCGTGGCGGGCGAGCGCCGCTGGCGGGCCTGCCGGATGGCGGGCCTGACCGAAGCACCGGTCGTCGTGAAGGACGTCACCGACGAGCAGGCCATGGAGATCGCGCTGGTAGAGAACCTGCAGCGCGAAGACCTGGACCCGGTGGAAGAGGCCATGGGCATCCGTGAGCTGATGACCCGCTGCGACCTGACCCAGGAGCAGGCCGCCCGGAAGCTGGGCAAGAGCCGCAGTGCGCTGGCCAACAGCCTGCGCCTGCTGAACCTGCCGGAAAACGTGCTGGAGCTGCTCAAGAGCGGTTTCCTCAACACCGGCCACGCCAAGGTCATCCTGGGCCTGCCCACGCCGGAGCTGCAGGAGCAGGCCGCGCAGATGATCGCCGACCATGAACTGAACGTCCGGCAGGCCGAAGTGCTCTGCAAAAAGCTGGCACGGCCCGCCAAAGGCCCCGCCGAACCGGCCCCCATCGACACGTTGCCGGTGGAGGTGGAGGAGAGCCTGAAAGAGGTGCTGGGCAGCGAAGTCAACGTCGCATACCATGGCGGCAAGGGCAGGCTGACGGTGCATTTCTATTCGGACGAACAGCTCCGGGCCTTTGCAAATCTGCTGGGCCAGTATCAACAATCATGCGATTGAGGGCGGGCTCCCGCCTTTGAACGGCACGGGGACGATGCGCCCCCGCGCGAATGAAATAGAGTAAGGAGAGTAAATCATGCTTGATATCAAATTTGTCCGTGAGAACCCGGACGCGGTCAAGGAAAACATCAAGAAGAAGTTCCAGGACGCCAAGCTCCCCCTCGTGGACGAGGTCGTTGAGAAGGACGCCAAGTACCGTGAGTGCCTGAAGGAGGTCGAATCCCTCAAGGCTGCCCGCAACAAGCTGAGCAAGGCCAATGGCCCGCTGTTCGGCCAGCTGAAGAAGTGCACCGACGAGGCACAGAAGGCTGAGCTGCAGAAGCAGATCGACGCCAACAATGCCGCCGTCAAGGCCGACGCAGACAAGATGGCTGAGCTGGAAGCCGAGGAGGCAACGCTCGCAGCCCGCATCCAGGAGATCATGTACTCCATCCCCCAGATGATCGACCCCAGTGTGCCCATCGGCCCCGATGACACCTACAACGTCGAGGCACAGCGCTTCGGTGAGCCCGTCGTGCCCGATTTCCCCATCCCGTACCACACCGAGATCATGGAGAGCTTCGACGGCATTGATATGGACGCCGCAGGCCGCGTGGCCGGCAATGGCTTCTACTATCTGCTGGGCAACATCGCCCGCCTGCACGAGGCCGTTCTGGCCTATGCGCGTGACTTCATGATCGACAAGGGCTTCACCTATGTCATCCCGCCCTTCATGATGCACGGCAACGTGGTGCAGGGCGTGATGTCCTTCCCGGAGATGGACGCCATGATGTACAAGATCGAGGGTGAGGACCTGTACCTGATCGGCACCAGCGAGCACACCATGATCGGCCGCTTCATCGACCAGACCCTCGATGAGGCAACGCTACCCCTGACCCTGACCTCCTACAGCCCCTGCTTCCGCAAGGAGAAGGGTGCCCACGGCATCGAGGAGCGCGGCATCTACCGCATCCACCAGTTCGAGAAGCAGGAGATGATCGTCGTCTGCCGCCCCGAAGAGAGCGCCGACTGGTATGAGAAGCTGTGGAAGAATTCTGTGGAGCTGTTCCGCAACATGGAGATCCCCGTCCGTCAGCTGAACTGCTGCTCCGGCGACCTGGCAGACCTGAAGGTCAAGAGCTGCGATATCGAGGCCTGGAGCCCCCGCCAGCAGAAGTACTTCGAGGTCTGCTCCTGCTCCAACCTGGGCGATGCACAGGCCCGCCGCCTGCACATCCGCGTCAAGGGCAAGGACGGCAAGACCTATCTGGCCCACACTCTGAACAACACCTGCGTGGCACCTCCGCGTATGCTGATCGCCTTCCTGGAGAACCACCTGCAGGCCGACGGCTCGGTCACCATCCCCAAGGTCCTACAGCCCTACATGGGCGGCCTGGAGGTCATGGTCCCGACCCACAAGAAGGGCTGAGAGCTGACCACGCAGCTTTCCACAACAATGCAATAAGATGTTGAAAACACCCCGCTTTACCGTTTGCTGACGCAGACGATCGAGCGGGGTGTTTGTTGTTGATGGGGGACGGGGACGATTTCTTCACGGCAGGCTCGCCTCGTAGACATTCCTGGTACGCTAGGACCCGCGGGCTAAGCAACAGCCCATAGGGCTGATGCTTACGGTGCTTCGCACCGCCGCCCGGTTCGATTCCCGTGCGGGCAAAAAATAAAAGCGTTCAAGCCTTTGCTTGAACGCTTTTATGACCCGTACGGGAATCGAACCCATGTTACAGCCGTGAAAGGGCCGTGTCTTAACCGCTTGACCAACGGGCCTTATAAATACAGAGCTTCGCTAAAACCTCCGACATTCATCATCCACTATTGCGGACGACCGTCCCCCTTATCTTAGCGAAACTCTGTAACGTGGTAGCGGTAACTGGATTTGAACCGGTGACACTTCGGGTATGAACCGAATGCTCTAGCCAACTGAGCTATGCCGCCATATTTTGTTTGCGCACTTGAACGGTGCTTTATTATTATATCCAGAACTCGCCTGTTTGTCAACAATTATTTCTAAAAAAATCAAATTTTTTTCAGATCTCCGGTACAGCCCGAAAAAACGAGCGGCTGCACTGCCGCAGCCGCTCGAACATGGGGCGTTTTCCGCACCGTCACTCCCGGTACTTTTCCATCATCTCTTTGAACAGGATGGCCGGGGACGGCGGAGTGTAGGTGATGGCGTTGGCACCGGCGGCGATGGTGGCCGAGATGCTCTCGCCGGTCTTGCCGCCGCTGGCGATGATGGGGACATCCGGAAACGCATCGCGGATCTTCTTCACGATGCGGGGCGTGTCGGTGCTGCAAGCCACATTCAGGATGGACGCGCCGGAATCGAGGCGGGCACGGATGTCGGTGTCCGCCTTGGTCACGGTGATGATGACCGGGATGTCCACCACCCGCGAGACGGCCAGCAGATTCAGGTCGGAAATGGGGGAGTTGAGCACGACGCCCATGGCACCCTGGCTCTCGACGTCGCGGGCCAGGTTCAGGGTGCGCACACCGTGGGTGGTGCCGCCGCCCACGCCGCAGAACACCGGGATGTAAGAGGCCTTGATGATGGCGTCACTGATGGCCTGTTGAGGCGTGAACGGATAGACGGCGAAGACGGCGTCGGCATCGCAGTTGCGGATGATGGCGAGGTCGGTGGTGAAGACGAAGCTCTTCAGCCGCCGCCCGTTGATGACGATGCCGCTGGCCTGATAGACCTCCTGCGGCATTTTCAGGATGTTGTGGCGCAGGCGGCTCTCGACGTTGGGGGATGCTTTCTTTTCAGCTGCCATAGGGGGATACCTCCAGATGATTCCGATTTGATTCAAATTTGAATCAAATTATAAGAAAGAAGGCCCCGGAATGCAATGAACTGCCTGTAAACTTTATGAAAACAAAGATCACCCTCTCCGGGCAAATTCCAGAATGTCCATCGGCACGGCGGCCAGCGCATCGGCACCGGCTGCGGTAAGCTCTGCTTCGCCCCGGAAGCCCCAGAGCGCGCCCATGGCGGGCAGACCGGCGTTGTGGCCGGTCAGGATATCCACATCGCTGTCGCCCACAAAAAGGGTGCTGGCAGCCTCTGCACCGAGGTCCTGCATCAGGGCATAGACGCCGGTGGGGTCGGGCTTGGTGGGCACATTCGGGCGGTTGCCCCGGACAAGCTCGAACCGACCGGTGCCAAAGTAGTGCGCGATGATCTTCCCGCAGAGCGGGTCTGCCTTGTTGGAAAAGACGGCGGTCTGGATGCCTTCGGCCTTCAGGGCGTCCAGAAGCTCCGGGATGCCGGGATAGGGAGCCGTCTTGTCTTCCTTATGGGCATCGTACCGGGCCGTGAACTCGGCCAGCGTCGTGGCCAGCCGTTCGGGCGACCGGGCATCGGCGGGCGAAAAGCGCTCCACCAGCTTCGGGATGCCGTTGCCGACCATGTGCTTGAACTGCTCCACCGTAAAGGTGGGCCAGCCGTGCTGAGCGCAGACCCAGTTGCCTGCATCGGCCAGGTCGTCGATGGTGTTCAGAAGGGTGCCGTCCAGATCAAAAAGGATCGTTTTTATCATAAGATTCGACTTCTTTCCAAAAATTCAAAACATTTCTGTGCGTCCCGCCACGGGATGCTGCGCACCGTCAGCCGGACAAAACCGGGGAAGGCGACGGTCAGATTGGTGCGGTCTGCACTGACGGCCCAGGGCGACTGCCGGGCCGTCAGGCAGATATCCGGATGGAAGACGCAGATGCTGTGCAGATAGATGCCCCGCTGCCGCCGCAGGGTCAGACGCCCCTCCCGCAGCCAGACCCCCTCCCGGCGGTAGCCCATCGCGCCGCCTGCCAGCCCCGCCGCAAAGAAAAGGGTGGGGAACAGCAGGGTCACGGTCAGGCCAGGCAGGGTGGAGCGGGAGATGAGGGTGAGCAGGGCGCAGAGGGCAAAGGGTGCTCCGGCGGGAGCAAAAAAGATGAGACTGCGCTGTTCCGTCCGGGCCAGAAGGTCCGGCGGCATCCGAAATTCGGGCAGAAGCTCCCGGAAGAGCGCTTCCTCCCCGGAACGGTAAACGAAGAGCGGCAGCTCCGGGGAGCAGCTGCCCGCCGTCACGAAGACCGGCCAGCGCCGCATCAGCCGGGCAAAGGGGGAAAGGCGGACGTCGGCAAAGCTGATCTGGTCGCTCTTCACCCGGCACTCGAACCGGTCCAGCCAGCCGCCGCGGCTGCCGATCTGGGTGCTGGTGTGCCAGACCTCGTAGTGCACCGTCTGCACAAAGCTGCGCAGCAGGCTCAGCCCCAGCAGAAAGCCGGAGAAGGCCAGCAGCCAGGCCGCACCGGCGGGCAGCCACCGCGCCGCCAGCCCGGCCAGAAAGTTGATCTGCGCAAAGGCCAGCTCATAGCGGTCCGGGCCCTGCTGCGTCTGCCGGATGGCCAGCAGAAAGAGCGCCAGCGTGGAAAGGCTGTTGGCCCCCAGCAGCCCCAGCGCAGCCCGCTCGCCGCCTTTGGGCCGGTGCAGGCTGGGGGCCTCGATGGGGAGCAGCTGATCGGCCAGATGCTGCGCATCGGCCCGGCGGAGGCAGAGGGTCAGGGTGCGCTGTTTCGGTTCGCCCACGGGATAGAGCGTCACCCGGCTGGCCCCGGCCAGCCGGTAATAAAACGGCCGCTCGATGGTCAGTGCTGCCAGCGAAGCGCCCCGCACCGTCCGGTCGAACCGGAACAGGAGCTTCCAGTGGAGGCAGAAGGTGCCGCTTTCATCCAAAGACCAGCTGCTCGCGTGGAGGATGACCCAGCTCAGCGCACAGACCAGCAGAAAGAGGATAAGATCCTGCCGGAGCGCTGCCCGCAGCGCCGCCCAGTTGCGCTCAAACAGCACGCGGAGGAGCGGCACCAGATAGAGCACCAGCGTTTTGCGGAGGACCCGCAGGGCGGCAAAGGGGTGCAGACGATGTTCGGTCATGGGGCGTCCTCCGCAAGGGCACAGGCCAGGGCCGCCGCCTGTGCTGCGGGCACGGCAGGCACCAGCACCCGTGCGCCGGGAGCCGAGATGACCAGCACCGTGGCTCCGGCCAGCCG
>ERZ779885.3810-NODE-3810-length-12379-cov-2.606540_pt1 | contig 12379 bp, 10 predicted proteins | sample MGYA00511554_ERZ779885 | MGnify/ENA primary metagenome ERZ779885 (study PRJEB29588, sample SAMEA2160998) | human gut metagenome | biome: human gut; feature: human-associated habitat; material: faeces | place: Denmark | collected 2008/2010 ... | reverse complement strand
AATCGGCACGCCGCCGAATTTACATACAAGCTGGTAGTAGGCGTAAGCACGGAAGAAGTAGGCTTCGGCCACGAAACGGTCTATCTGCGAAGCGGTCGTACCGTGCTCCGGCGCGTGTTCGATGATGCGGTTGGCCCAGAAAACCATCTTGTAGGGATTGCTCCAGTCGTCGCTCTTGGCCGGCACCTTGCGGGTTCCGGCACTGATGTCGTCGGGATAGTTGTTGCGGAACAGATCGTCGGCGCGCGTATCGCCCCAGCGATGTCCCAGCAGCACGTAGAGCTGATTGACGGCATATTTGAATTCGTCCTCCGACTGAGGATTCCAGAAATCCTTTTCGGCCATCGCCGTTTCGGGAAAACGGTCCAGATTACACCCCGCAAACCCGGCGGAAAACAACGCGAAAAGCAATGTAATGATATGTATTCGTTTCATAGATTGCTGATTTTAGAAGGAGACATTAAGACCTACCGTAACGGCACGGTAAAAGGCATACCAGCCATTGACCGTGGTGATGGCAGGGGCTTCCGGATCGAAGACATCCCACGTACGGGTTGTTTCCCACAAATTGTCTCCGGAAACATAAACATAACACGAACGGACGAAACTCCGCGGTTTGAAGGGAATCGTATAGCCGATCGTGATGTTTTTCAGACGCAGGTAAGCCGCATCCTGAATCCAGCGGTCCGAAGGTTTGTAGTTGTACGAACCGCCCTTGTAAACCGGACGGGGCATGAATGCGTCGGTATTCTCAGGAGTCCAGTAGTCCCGGTGAATGTTGATCGCCTGATAGAGCGATCCCTGCGTGGGATTGAGCGTGGCTTCGTCGAGCAGGAAGTTGCGTTTGCCCACACCCTGCAACTGCACGGAGAAGCGCAACCCTTTCCATTCGAATCCCAAATCGGCACCGAACGTATAACGCGGATCGGTCGTGCCGAGCATGACCAGATCGCCCGGCGAATCGGGCGTGAAATTGCCACCCGTAATGTAGGGATCGCTGTCCCGGTTGACATAACGCACATCGCCCGCCGCAGTGAGCGCGCCGCCGGGCTGCAGGATAGCCTCCTCCATAGCCGGGGTTTCCTGATAGAGTCCCGCCGTGCGGTAGCCCCATATCGTATTGAGCGGATAGCCTTCGAGCAGAGGAACGACGCCTTCCTGAATGACGTTGCTTCCTTCGTATTTGACCAGTTCGTTCTGGCTGTCCGAAAGATTGGCCCCCACCCAGTAGCTGAAATGCTTGCCGATCTTGTCGCGCCAGCGCACGTCGATCTCCCAACCCCATGTCTTCAGTTCGCCGACATTGGCCGAAGGGAGCCCGATGCCGATGAGCGACGGCACGCCCATTGCCGACGAGAGCATGTTGATATTGCGCTTCCAATAATATTCGCCGGTAAACTGCAGGCGGTTGCGCAGCAGGTTCATGTCTAGACCGATATTGCGCACGTCGATGATCTCCCAGCTCTTCTGGGGCGAAGCCAGCGTCTTGATGTAATTGGTCGTGGCCGAAGTGCCGCCGAAAATGGTTTTGCCGGTCTCGATCATGTTGATATAGTCGTAGTAGCCCAGTGCATTGGCATTTCCCAGACGGCCCCACGAAGCGCGGACCTTCAGGAGGTCTATGAATTTGACCTTGTCACGAAAGAAATTCTCCTTGCTGATGACCCAGCCGCCCGAAACCGAGGGAAACAGCTCCCAACGGTTCGCAGGCGCCAAACGCGAACTGCCGTCATAGCGCAGATTGACCTCGAAGAGATATTTCTCGCGGAAATTGTAATTGAAACGTCCGAAAAAGGACATCACCGCCGAAGTATTGATCAGGTCGGAGTTGAAAGCCGACTGGGAATTGCCGAAATTGAGCGAATAAAATCCATCGGGCATGTAATCCTTCGTGGCGTAAACACGGTCGAAGCGGTAGTTTTCCCACTCAGTACCGGCCATGATATGAAAATTGTGGCTGCGACCCAGTTTCAGGTCGTAATCGGCCACGGCGCGCAGATTGTCCGTAAAGGAGTTGTCTCGGCGCTTCTGTACCCCGTTGGGCGTGGTCTGCGAATAACGGTACTCATTGTCGCCGCGGCTGTACCAGATCAGACGGCGGGTCTTGCGGTCGTTCAGGTTCGCGCGGTATTTGCGCGAAGCGGTGAGATTGATCTGCAAGCCTTTGACCAGATTGCGGATGCGCAGATTGGCCTGTCCCGAAACGTCGTTGTTGATGTTGTCCGACGTACCGGCATTTTTCATCAGGTCGATCGGATTGGTGCCGTCCTGACCGGCATAGAGATTTGGGTTTACAAGCGGATCCTCATCCTGCGGAAAATAGACCGGCATGCGGGTGCGGCAGCGGTACACTTCGGCGAGCACCTTCGAAGCGTTGAAGGCGTTGGCGTTAATTTCCGAACGGTCGGCCGTGAGCTTGATCGAAAGATCGAGATAGCGGTTAATGCGCGAAAAGAGATTCGCACGGAAATTGAAACGGTTATTGTCATCGGGACCGTACTTGAAGAAACCCCGGCGTTCGTAATACCCCACCGAGGCCATGTAGTTAAGTTTATTGCTTCCGCCGCGTACCGACAGCGAATGACGTTGCATATGGCTCCAGTCATTGAGACTCTTGCGGATCCAGTCGGTGTTGTCCAGATAGCTCAGAGCCGTCGAAGACGAAAGCATCGAGTTGAAATTGGGATTTTTGAGCCACTCGATCATTTCGGCATTGACAGCCTTGTTGTTGGCCCGCTGGGTAATCTCATACTCCTCCCACGAATTGATACGGCTGGGTTTGCGGCCCTGTCGCGTGAAGCTGTACGAACCGTTGTAGCTCACCTTCACGCGTTCGGCGGCGCCTTGCTTGGTCGTGACGAGAATAACGCCCGCAGCAGCTTTCGAACCATAAATCGATGCGGACGCAGCATCCTTCAGCACCGAAATCGACTCGATATCGTTCGGGTTGAGCATATCGAGATCGCCCTCGATACCGTCGATCAGCACCAGCGTCGAAATCGTATTGACCGAGGAATGGCCGCGGATCTGAAGGGCGAAACCCTCCTCGCCGGGCTGGCCGCTCGACTGCGTGACGACCACGCCGGGCAGTTCGCCCTGCAGGGAGGCCAGCACGTTGGGCGCAGCCTTGTCCGCAATCGCGTCACCCGAAATCTGCGACACGGCACCCGTAAGATTCACCTTTTTCTGGACGCCGTAGCCGACGACGACCACCTCGCCCATCTGCGTCGCCTCTTCCTGCAACGTGATGTGCATCGGAGCACCAGCCTTGACGGGGACGCTCTGCTTCTCATAGCCCACAAAAGAGATGTCGAGGACGGTCCCTTCGGGAACATTGAGTGTAAACTGGCCCTTGTTATCGGTGGTCACTCCCTGACTGCCGCCCTGCACAAGCACCGTCGCACCGACAAGCGCCGAACCCGAAGCGTCGGTCACGACGCCGGAAACGATCACCTGCCGAGCCGCTGCGGCAAGACACACCAACGCCAGCCCCAGCGACAAGATTAATAGTCTGAAATGTTTCATAGGTTTAAAGGTTAGTAACGTTTCGGTTTATTCCATCGTTAAGGTTCGGTATAGGGATGCGGCCGCCGCGTAATCAGCTCGACCATACGCTCGCGCGCTCTGGCGCACTCCGCCTCACCGGCTATCAGGTAACGATGCCTGCCTGCAGGATCGGGTTCGAACCATGTCATCGACTCGTCATCCACACGAATCCGGCCCGGAGCGCTGTAACGGAAATACCCGGCATCGGGTTCCACGGCGCAAAGCACGGCCGACGGGTCCCACATTGGACGGTCGTAAGGCATCGGTTTATAGACTTTATAAGCCTCGGCCAGCGGGTGCTTCTCCACATAACCGAAATCTCCGAGAATCGACTCCACGGGATAGAGGATACGCGAACCGACCTCGAAAGGACTGACCGTAACGGGCGTGGGCCACTTTTCGAAAAGCTCCTGCGCGGCATTGCGGTCGATACGGATATTGTATTCGGCGCTTTTCCCCTCGGCTTGCTCGAATTCGCCGGCCATCATGTAGAGGTGTTTTACTTTACGGCGGATGAGTTCCATACCGTCGAGCGAAGAGACCGCATCCGGACCGGAAGCCATCAGCCGCTGCAGGTTCGTGGAAAATCCCACGGCGATCAGCGTCACTTCACCGTCGCCCTGCGACGCAAGCAGCCGGCGCAGCAGCTCCGCACTTTCGGGCAGCGCATCGTAATCGGAGATCGTACGTTTGTAGTCTCCGTCGCGCGAGGTCTGAGCCACGAAACTGTTTTCTCGGTCGCAGTTCGCGCCCTCCCGTATCCGGCCTACAGGGATATTCGGATAGCCGTAGAAAGTATTCAGGATGTCGATATACTCGACGCTGGCCGGATGCTCCTCCTTATTGGAAGTAATCCCCAACAAGGTGATGCGCCCCTCGTCGGCATACTTGTAGAGCATGTCGAGCGCCAGCGCATCGTCGATATCGTTACCCATGTCGGTATCGAAAATCACCTTCACGGGCGTCTCTTCCGACACCGCCCCGGAGCAGCCCGTACCAAAAGCCGCGCACAAGGCTACGACTCCGGCAAAATATTTCAGATTTCTCAGCATATGAAAAAGTTTTAAGGTTCGACAATCGTCAGGAATCAATTCGCTCCCGAAATGATAATCAGCGCCAGACCGCCGATGAACAGCAGGAACATGCAGGCCAGCAATCCCTTCACGGAACGTCCCGCGCCCCGGAATTCACGCCAGATGAAGACGCCCCATATCGCGGCGATCATCGGAGCGCCCTGCCCCAGCGCATAAGAGACCGCGGCGCCGGCTTTACCGGCGGCAATGTAGCTGAAAGCCGTACCTAACGCCCATACTGCACCGCCGAGCACTCCGACCAGATGGGTGGAAAGCGATCCGCTGAAATAGGCTTTATAACTGACGGGCGCACCGTCAAAGGGATGGCGCATCACCCATGTATTGAAAACGAAATTGCTGAGCAGCACGCCCACCGAGAATACAAACAGTGCCGAATAGGGAGTCATCATGCCGGGTGTAGGATCGGAGAAATTATCGAGATCCATGGCGGCCGCGACAAAACGGTAAAAGAAGGCCATGATGACGCCGGCGACGGCGGCCAGCGCAACGCCCTTGCGGCTGTTGCTCTTCACGCCGCCCGACTGGCGGGCCGAGGCCATTCCGTTGAGCACAATGGCAACGACGATGAGCGCAACGCCGAGAAAAAGAATCACGGGATCACCTTTCGGAGCCCCCACATAATTGACAATCACCCCTAGCACCAAAGCCAGCCCCACCCCCAGCGGAAAAGCTACGGCCAAACCGGCCAGCGATACCGAAGCGGACAGCAGAATATTCGAAGCATTGAAAACCACGCCGCCCAGCAGCACACTGCCGATGCCGCCCCAGTCTGCCTGAGCGAGATCGGCGACGAAACTACGGCCTTCGCTGCCGAAGCTTCCGAGCGTGAATCCGGACAGGATGCTGAACAACAGCATGCCGATCACATAGTCCCAATAGAAAAGTTCGTAACGCCAGCTTTTCGAAGCCAGTTTCTGCGTGTTTCCCCATGACCCCCAACAGAGCATCGTCACGAAACAAAACACGACGGCCAGTGTATAATTATTTACAACAAACATTAGGATAAAAGTTTTAGGTTAATATTGAAGTTTTGTCTATTCGGCGGAATCTACTTCGCGCCGCTGCGGAATGGAACGCTGGGCGCCGATGCGGGTACAGGCGATTGAAGACGCGGCGGCGGCGAAACGTGCTGCAGCTCCCAACTCGCGCCCTTCGGAGAGGGCGACGGCCAGCGCGCCGTTGAAGACATCTCCGGCAGCCGTCGTATCGACAGCCTCGACACGATAGGCCGGAACAAACTCCTCGCCGCGCTCATCGGCCACCAATGCCCCCGCACTGCCCATCGTAACGGCGACACGCCGTACACCGCGCCCGCGAAACCATGCGGCGGCCGCAACGGCATCGCCGACATTCTCGACTTTCAGCCCCGTCAGCAGCTCTGTCTCGCTGCGGTTCGGCGTAATCAGGTCCAGACGGGCCAACACTTCGTCCGCAATCGGCGCCGCAGGGGCCGGATTCAAAATGACCCGCACTCCGTGACGCACGGCAAGTTCGGTAGCGCGGGCTACCGTCTCCATCGGAATTTCGAGTTGCACGAGCAGGTAATCGGCAGCGGCGATTTCGCTTTCGACAGCATCGATATCCGCAGGCGAAAGCAGGGCGTTGGCCCCCGGAGCCACGACGATACTATTCTCCGCGGCATCATCTACGGCGATAAGCGCCACGCCCGAAGCAACGCCATTGCGGCGTACGATATAGGACGTATCGATACCTTCGCCGGCATAATGCCGCACGGCTTCCGCTCCGAACCCGTCGTCGCCCACGCAGGCGACAAAGCAGACGTCGCCTCCCATACGGGCCGCAGCGACCGCCTGATTGGCGCCCTTGCCGCCTGCATTGATCATAAAATCAGATCCGATAAGCGTCTCTCCGGGAGAGGGAATACGCGGCGTACGGATAACCAGATCGGTATTGGAACTTCCTATTACAACAATTTTTCCCATAATTACATATTATTAATATTCATATTCAGAGCTTCATTCCTGCCAAGACATAGCCGGCGTCAAATCCGGATCTGCGCCTGCAGTCTTTCGAGCACGGCCCGCACCTTCGTCCGTTCGGCATCGAGGAATCGCTGGTAAGGATATGAAAGGTAATCGCTGCATATCCCCATGAGCGAAAGTGCGCACTTGATTCCCTTGATGGCACTGGAACCATAGCGACCGATGGTATAAAGCGACGCGGCGACGGCCATGACATGATGCTGCAGGGCTTTCACCCGTTCCAAGTCATTGGCCGCGGCTGCCTCGTAAAGCGCGACATAGAGTTCCGGAAAAACATTCGCTCCGCCGTTGACCCCGCCGGCTGCTCCCAGCATCACACTCTCGGCAGTGAGCTGTTCGGGTCCCATGAAAAGGGCGAAATCGGGACGGTCGCTCAGCTCGTAAAGAAGCGTCTGAAAATAGACCATGTTCGACGAACTGTCCTTCAGTCCTATGATGTTCGGATGCCCGGCCAGCTCCTTCACAGTAGCGGGTTCGAGCGACACCTTCACATGCACCGGCATATTATAGAGGCACAAAGGCAGCGGCAGGGCATCGGCCAACGCCTTGTAATACATGGTCAGTTCCGTCTGCGAAGGAGCGAAATAGTAAGGCGGCGCCGCAACGACAGCCGCAGCACCGCATTCGGCGGCCTTGTGCGCCAGTCTCAGACTCTCCTCCAGCGAGGTATCGGTCACGCCGACCAAAACGGGAACGCGGCCCGCAACTGCCGAACAAACCAGCTCGGTAAGTTCATAACGCAGGTGATAGGCCAGACTTTGCGCCTCGCCGGTCGTTCCGAGGATGAAGATTCCGTGAACACCGCCTGCAATCATATGCTCCACAAGCCTGACCGTGCCGTCGCGGTCCAGCGTATTGTTGTCGATCAGCGGTGTGACCATCGGCGGAATAAGACCTTTCAATCGGGAAAAACGTGTTTTCATACATTCAACTATTACAACTGAGACTTTTTGAAATACATTTATATCTATTTAAAACACAAGCAATAACTAAATCGTTTTAGCCAAAAGAACAAAAAAAGGGTCACTTTTGTCCGGTAGACTCCCCTTTCACCAACTCGGCGTTTAGCATGATCGCGGCGCTGGAAGCGCAGTCCGGTTCTTCGATCCGGCGCACCAGCAGACGAACGGCTTCCGTACCGAACAACTCGATCGGCTGCCGCACACTGGTAACGGACACCCGGTACAGATCGAACACTTCATTGCCATCGTAAGCCACGACAGCCACATCGTCGGGCACAGAAACCTGATAACGGTTCAACGCCTTAAGTCCCTCCACGGCCAGACTGTTGGTTGCGAACAACAGGGCGTCCACCTTGCGGTTGGCCCGTTGAAAAAGCTGCCGCACAAGATCATCGACCCGGCGGGCCGTTTCATGAAAATCAATACGATATATCTGCATGCGGTCTTTGAGCCCCAGACGTTCCATCGTGGATTCGTACCCCTTCTCCCGATCGCAGATATTCGACAGCCGCATGGCATAGGAGACCATCGCCACACGCTTATAGCCCGATTCCACCAAATGCTCCACGGCCATTGCCGACGCTTTCTGATTGTTCAGCACCACACGGCTTATTTCCGGATTGTCGATCGTACGGTCGATCAGCACCAGCGGAATATTGAGGCCGTAAATCTCTTCGATATAAGCTTCGGAGCCTTCGCACGGAACAAGGATCAATCCGTCCACGCCCTTGCCCAGAAGTACTTCGACCACATTGCGGAACTTGTCCGCATTCTCGTCCGAACTGCCGAAAATAACGGTATAATTAAAACGGGAGGCATCGTCCTCGATTTTCCGGCATATCTCTGCAAAAAAGCTGTTCGAGATATCGGAAACAACCACACCGATCGTCCGCGAACGTCCGCTCCGCAGACTTCGGGCCGCATTATTAGGCTGATAGTCGAGTTTGTCAGCCATTTCCCGAATGCGTTTGGTCATCTCATCGCTTATGCGATAACGTTTCCCCTTATTATTCATGACGAACGACACCAGCGATATCGAAACTCCGGCAGCTTCGGCAATGTCACGAATCGTTGTACGTTTAGTTTTCATATAGCACACATAATAGCTTTCTATCGCAAATATATACTAAAACGTTTTAGTTGCAAAATAAATCGGCAAAATTTTACGTACAAACTGATCCAAATACTGATAATCAACGAATTGGGAACAAGGTCAATCAGCATCACATCCTCCCGGCATACTCCGTAACTGCTAAAAAGACAGCACAGAACGCATTCTTATCGGCCAAGACACAACCCGGCGAAGATTATAGGCCGGCGAAAATAGGTTCGCCGCGACCGGACACCTTGTCTTCGCCCACCCTCCAATTATATATAATGAAGTAACCGGGATTCCGCCGAAACCGATACCGCCAGATAGGGCCGGCAACATCCGGTCCGATCTGGCGGACAATATCGTTCATCAGGGCTTTTTCGGTCTTCCGGACGGAACGGACGCTACCTCCGGAATTCGAGACGCACGACGACCGGAAAATGGTCCGACGGCGTGCGCGCATCGTAACTGTGCAGTGAAACCTCCTTGGGGAAGGCGCCCGACTTGATCTCTTCGCCGCTGGCGGCGGTCTCCGTACGGTAGGTGTCGGTCAGCACCCCGTAATCGTGCACGTGAACCGACGGCGTCACGAAGATATGGTCGATGCGGCTGTCGGTCTTCAGCGAAGGGTTGAAGCTGTTGAACGTACCGTTCGGGGCGTAGCGTCTTCCGGCGGTCTCGTACGAATCGGCCAGAATGCCCGACGAGACAAAGGTCGTATAGATATGATTGTTCTGGTCGACGTTGAAGTCCCCGGTCAGGATCACGAACTCTTTGGGTTTGCACATTTCGCGGATCTTCGCCACCACCAGCTTGGCGCTCTCCTCGCGGGCCTGCACCCCGATATGGTCCATATGCAGGTTGAAGAACCAGAAGCGGCGCTTGGTCTGCAGGTCGAGGAAATGGCCCCACGTGCAGATGCGCGGCAGCGCGGCGTCCCAGCCTTTGTTCGGACGGTCGGTGATCTCCGAAAGCCAGAAATGGCCATCGTCCAGCAGGCGGAAACGCTCCTTTTTATAGAATATGGGAGCATACTCGCCTTGCGTCTTTCCGTCGTCGCGCCCGACGCCGATATAGTCGTAGTCGGGAAGCTGCGCCAGCATGTCGTGCAGCTGGCCGTCGAGCACCTCCTGACTTCCGAAAATGTCGAAGCCGTGGAATTCGATCAGGCGGCACACCCACGGACCGCGGCGCTCCCAACCGTTACCACGCTCGGCGTCGCCCCGATTGGCGTTGCGGATATTATAGGTGGCTACGGTCAGCTCCTGCGCCGCGGCGCAAAAGGTCACGGCGGCAAACAGGGCGAGAATCAGCAATTTCTTCATTTCAAAGGATCGTTTAACGGGTTTCAAGTCGAACAAAGATACAAAAACGGACGAAATACCCTCCGAACAGGCTTCCGCAAGTAAATTTTTCTGCCGGATTAGTACACTTTCGGACTTGAGGATACGGGGTTCGCCATATTTTTACTATCTTTGGGGTGCAAAAAACCAAACTAATGGAATCAGCCCGTAAAACCTCCGTAACCAAAGTAATGCCCATCCTTTTCAGCTTCTTCGTGATGGGATTCTGCGACGTGGTCGGCATCTCGACCACCTATGTCAAAAACGATTTCAACCTCAGCGAAGCCCTCGCCGGATTCATTCCGTCGATGGTATTCCTGTGGTTCCTGCTGCTCTCGGTCCCCGTAGCGCTGGCAATGAACCGCGTCGGACGCAAACGCACCGTCCAGATCAGCAACGTCATCACGATCGTCGGCATGCTGATTCCGTTCGTATCGTATAATTTCGCAACCTGCATGGTGGCCTTTGCGCTGCTGGGAATCGGCAACACGATTCTGCAGGTATCGCTCAATCCGCTGCTGACGAACGTCGTGTCGGGCGAATCGCTTACCAGCTCGCTCACGGCGGGACAGGTCGTGAAGGCCGTCTCGTCGTTCATGGGTCCGATCATCGCCGTCTTCGCGGTGAACGTCTTCGGCAACTGGCAGTACCTCTTCCCGATCTTCGCCGCGATCACGCTTCTCTCGTCGCTCTGGCTGATGATGACCTCGATTCCCAAAGAGGAGGTTTCCCTACAGTCGGGCAGTTCGGTCGGCGCAACGTTCTCGCTGCTGAAGGACAGCCACATCCTGCTCTTCTTCATCGGCATCCTCTGCACCGTAGGTCTCGACGTGGGCATGAACACGCTGACGCCCAAACTGCTGATCGAACGCTGCGGACTCGAAATCACCGATGCCGGACTCGGATCGAGCGTCTATTTCTTCTGCCGTACGGCCGGCGCTTTCATCGGCGCATTCCTGCTGGCGCGTCTCTCGGACGTCCGCTACCTGCGCGTGAACCTCGTCGTGATGCTCGCGGCGCTGGGCGTGCTCTATTTCGCCAACAGCTACATCGAGATACTGATTTGCGTGGGCGTCTTCGCCTTCGCCCTCTCGTGCGTCTTTTCGATCGTCTACTCGCTGGCGCTGCGCCGCCGCCCGGACAAGGCCAATGAAATTTCGGGCCTGATGATTACGGGCGTCTGCGGAGGCGCGATCATTCCCCCGCTGATGGGCCTGCTGACCGAAACCGTCGGATCGCAGGTCGGATCGCTCATCGTCCTGACCGTATGCGCCGTATACCTGATCTTCTGCGCCTACAGCATCAAAACCCAAGCCAACAAATAACCAAAATACCATGTACAGATACGACAACCGTGTGGTCATCACACTCGACGCAGGCGGCACGAACTTGGTGTTCGGCGCCATGCAGGCCAACAAATTCATCGTCGATCCCATCACGCTGCCGTCGAACGCCGACAACTTGGACAAATGTCTGGCGACGATGGTCGAAGGTTTTCAGGCCGTCATCGACAAGCTGGAGGAGACGCTCAAGGAGCTCAAGACCCGCCGCCCGGATAAGAAAAATCCGTACCGCGCGATTTTTGTGCGCTCATGATTTTATCCGTCTCTTCTACCAACGTCGGAATAAACCGCAAAGCAATCGTCATCATCATGGAAAACTCATGCACGGGCAAATGTAACTTGGAAAGCGGCATGAGCAGATGCTCCAGACCGTCCGTCAGTGCAATGGGGGAGGTCGTATAAGTTAAAATTACCGCTGTCCCGATCACCAGCGAAACAATACGAACCATCATAAATATCGCAAACTGAATTCCCTCCGGGTAAATGTGGATAAACTTCCAGTCAACAAGAGGTGTCTCGCCGCGGGTCCAAAAGATATTGATGCAGGCTGTCAGAAGAATGATAAATAAGATCGGGCGCAGCCCGCGCAAAATCACGCGCATGTGTAAACGGCTCAAAAAAATGAGTCCCGCCGCACTGGCAAGCACAAACACATATGCAAACGGTGTCTTTGCCAAAAAAATCATCACGATATATAATACGGCCAAGATCAATTTCATACGCGGATCGATTTTATGCAAAATGGAATTGCCGGGGAAATATTGTCCCAGCGTCATGTCTTTTAACATAGTACCTCACTTTTCACTTGCATTGACATGCAGATCTGCTCCCTGTTTTTCGCGCAACAGCGTCAACAAGCAAGTCAAAGCCGTGGGAACGTCAAAAATATTACGTGCAACCGCAATCCCCGCATCAGACAAACCACACATCACACGAGAGATCTGTGGAACGGAAAGACCCATTTTTACCAGTTCATCTCCGTGATCGCAGAAGAA
>ERZ779885.3803-NODE-3803-length-12387-cov-10.793221_pt1 | contig 12387 bp, 9 predicted proteins | sample MGYA00511554_ERZ779885 | MGnify/ENA primary metagenome ERZ779885 (study PRJEB29588, sample SAMEA2160998) | human gut metagenome | biome: human gut; feature: human-associated habitat; material: faeces | place: Denmark | collected 2008/2010 ... | reverse complement strand
GCAGCGGCCTGGGCTGCCTGGGCTGCTGCGGGGTCAACGCCATTGGCCACGGCGTTGATTTCGCGCTGCTGCTGTTCGGCGGCCTGCCGGGCTTCCTCCAGGATGCGGGTCAGGGTTGCCTTGATGTAAGCGCGGTCGCCGCCGCACTCGCTGCAGACGGAAACAGCTTCCTCGTTGGGGTGGAACGCGCCGCAGGCGCAGAACCAGCCGTTTTCGGTATCCTGCGGGACGCAGGTCAGCATCTTATTGTTGGTGCGGGTCTGAAGTGTGCGGGCAATAGAGCCAGGCAGCACACGGGGAGCCTGCAGGCGGACACGCTTATAATTACGCAGATCCACGCCGCGGCCGTTCAGGAAAGCACGGTCCTGCTCAATTTCCACGCTGGAAACCGGCGTATCGCTGACAAACACAGCGTCATCGGCACCAAACAGTTCGCCGGGCTGCACATTGAGCTGCTCATAATAGAAATCATCCTCGCACAGGATCTGACCAGAAGCATCTTTGCACTTGAAGTGGATGATAAAGCCGGTCAGCGGTTCTGTGCCAACATTCTTAAAGGTCAGGCAGACCGCAACTTCACCCGTGACATCCCCTTTCAGCAGCTCAACACGGACAAACTGAACCGGGCTGCCGGCAGTGTAATAATTGGCACGGGATTGCGCCATCAGGGAAAAATTTTGATCCATTGTGTTTCACCTTGCCTCAATTTTCATCAGACGGTTCGGAGGGCTGTTCCGGCGTGGCGGGCTGCTCTGCCGATGCAGGGGCTGCGGCAGGCGCGGGGGTATCCAGCCCAAAGGGTGCCAGGTTTTCGCCTTTCATCAGGGCGTCAAACTCTTCGCCGCTGATCTTTTCGCGTTCCATCAGCACACTGGCCACACGGTGCAGCTCCGTCATGTGCTCGGTCAAAATGCGGCGGGCCGTCTCGTAAGATTCATCCATGATATCACGGATCTCATTATCAATTTCGGACGCCGTATTTTCGGAATAGCCCTTGCCCTGGCCAAAGTCTCGGCCAAGGAAGGTTTCGCCAGGGTCGGTGCCATAAACCACCGGGCCCATGCGCTCCGAGAAGCCATAGCGGGTCACCATGGCGCGGGCGGTATCCGTGGCACGCTGCAGGTCGTTGGAAGCACCGGTGGAGATATCATCCAGCACCAGCTGCTCCGCCACACGGCCGCCCAACAGGCAGACAATGTTCTCGTTCATGGCGGTCTTGGTCACATAGCTGGGGTCTTTTTCCGGCAGATACATGGTAAAGCCGCCTGCCGAACCACGCGGGATAATGCTGATCTGGTGCACGGGATCATGCGTTTTGCAGAAATAGCCGGTAATGGCATGGCCGGCCTCGTGGTAAGAGGTCAGGCGCTTTTCGGCATCGGTCACAACGCGGCTCTTCTTTTCGGGGCCAGCCACAACCTTGATGGAAGCTTCCTCGATTTCGGGTTCGGTGATGGCCTTTTTGCCCTTGCGCGCAGCCAGCAGGGCGGCTTCGTTGACAAGGTTTTCCAGGTCGGCACCGGAGAAGCCCGCGGTGGACTTGGCGATGGTTTTCAGGCTGACATCGGGGCCAAGGGGCTTGTTCTTGGTGTGAACGCGCAGAATCTCCTCGCGGCCCTTCACATCCGGCAGACCAACATAAACCTGACGGTCAAAACGGCCGGGACGCAGCAGAGCCTTATCCAGAATATCGGCGCGGTTGGTGGCAGCCATCACGATAACGCCGTCGTTGGCGTCAAAGCCGTCCATCTCAACCAGCAGCTGGTTCAGGGTCTGCTCGCGCTCGTCATGCCCGCCGCCAAGGCCGGCACCACGCTGACGGCCCACGGCATCGATCTCATCAATAAAGATGATGGAGGGCATTGTCTTTTTGGCTTTTTCAAACAAATCGCGCACGCGGGATGCGCCAACGCCGACATACATTTCCACAAAGTCGGAACCGGAGATGGCATAGAACGGAACGCCGGCCTCGCCTGCACAGGCACGGGCCAGCAGCGTTTTGCCGGTGCCCGGAGGGCCGACAAGCAGAACGCCGTGGGGAATGCGCGCCCCCAGGGAGTTGAACTTTTCCGGTGCTTTCAGGAACTGAACCACTTCCTGGAGTTCAGCCTTTTCTTCATCCGCACCGGCAACATCGGCAAAGGTTGCCTTGCGCTGGCCTTCCTGCTGGTCCTTGACCTTGGCACGGCCAACATTCATCAGGCCGCCGCCACCGGCACCGCCGCGGTACATGGACATGAAGAGCAGCACCACGCTGCCGATCATAAAGGCGTACAGGATGATCTCAAACCAGGGCACGTTGGTCTTAACGGCGACCATATCGTACTGCATGGGCGCATCCGGGTTGGCTGCATTATACTGGTCGATATAATCCTTGAGGTAGAATTGCAGGAAATAAGAAGGATATGGCAGCTTGTAGGTAATGACCACTGCCCCGCCGTTCTTAGGGGCGTAAGCATCGGTGCCATCGCCGTAAATTTCTGCAAGCAGGCCGTTGGATGTTTCGCTGGACGTGCCGGATTCCGGCAGCGGATGTTCACCTTCTTTCACGCTCATCTCGATAACGCCGGTGTTCAGGTCCAGGTTAAAGTAGGTGACCTGATTGGATTCAAAGTACCCCATGGCTTCGGACAACATTATGGTGCTCTTGCTGGAGGCAAACAGGCTGGAATAGCTGGAGATCATCACGAGTGCTGCCACCATCAGGACAGCGGCAATGATAATGCCGCTGAAACGCGGTTTGTGCTGCAAAAAATCAACTCCCTGTCAAAATCCGCCAAAACGGCGGGCGATTGGTTATTCTGCCAAGACAGAATTTTATTTGGAATATACTTCCGGTTTTAACACGCCGACATACGGCAGGTTGCGGTACTTTTCGTCATAGTCAAGGCCATAGCCCACAACAAATTCATCTGGCACTTCAAAACCGCAGTAGTCCGGCTCAATATCCACCTTGCGGCGGCTGGGCTTGCTGAGGATGGTGCACAGGCGCACGCTGTTGGGGCGGCGCAATTTCAGCATGGGCACCAAGTGAGACAACGTAACACCCGTATCCAGAATATCCTCCACGATCAGAACATCCTTGCCGGAAAGATCCTGATCCAGGTCCTTGACGATCTTGACAAGGCCTGTAGAAGTGGTGTTGGCACCGCCATAGCTGGAAACCACCATAAAGTCAATGCTGCAGGGTTCCGTGATGGCGCGCATCAAATCGGCCATGAACACCACGGAGCCTTTCAGGATAGACACCAGCAACAAATCTTTGCCCTCGTAATCGCGGCTGATCTGTGCCCCCAATTCAGCCACCTTGGCCTGCAACTGCTCTTCCGAAATCAAAACCTTGGCGATATCATTGTTCATATCATGCATGATCTGTTCCTCCAATATTATGATCTTGTTCCTGCTCCGGGGCCGCAGGCCGGCGGCTTTGCCGAATCAACAGGATCTGCTTTGTCCCATCATCCGGGGACAAACCGTCCGCAAAGCCTGCCCCCCACAGCCAAAGCACCTGGCTACCGCAGGCCAGCAGCGGCATCAGCGTCCGTTCAGCCACAGGAACTTTTGCCTCATTCAGATATTTTTTGAGCGTTTTGCCAACGTGACGTCCCGCCGGGCGGAACGTATCGCCGGGTTGGCGGGTCCTCACAAAAATATTCTTATTTATTTTAGCATAATCTGCACAATAGGTGTAGTCTTTTTTCAAAAATGATGGATTTTTCAAAAAAACTTCATAATTTAGTTGTTGAATCTCCAGCTCATAGCCCCCTGGCAGGCAATAAACGCCGGTTTTTAGCAGCTGGTGCGGCGCGGGAATGGCTTCCGGCTGCATTTTTAGCACTGAGCGGCAGTACAAAATGCCGTTTGCCGCGGTCCAGCAGGCATCCGGCGTCAGCTGTACCGCACCGCTGCCCTGCCGAACAATGGCCGCAAGAGCCTGCACATATTTTTCTTCAGGGTCACGCGCGCGGGCTGCCAGCATGCGCAGGGCAGCAGCCAGCACCGGGGCATCCGCCGCGGCAAGAATCGGGATGCTGTACCCGCCCCCGCAGGCAGCCTGCGCCAGCAGTTTTTCGGCCAGGTTTTCCAGCCAGATGTTCAGCTCCTGCAGCTGATTGCACAGCCGCCCCACGGCCCGCTCTGCCGCCGGATTGATGGTTTGCAGCGCCGGAACAGCATAATGGCGGATACGGTTGCGGGCATAGGCATCGCTGAAATTGCTTTCGTCCTGAACATAGTGTTGCCCAAGGGCGGCGCAGTATGCCGTGGTATCGCTCCTTGTCAGGCACAAAAATGGACGGCGGTACACGCCCCGTACCGCCGGAATACCCGCCATGCCGTGCAGGCCGGTACCGCGCGCCATGCGGAACAACACCGTTTCCGCCTGGTCAGATAACGTATGCGCTGTGGCAATGCAGGCATGCTGCTGTTCGGCCAGCTCATCAAACCAGGTATAGCGCAGGCTGCGCGCCCAGTTCTCGCTGGGGTTTGGGGGAATCTGCACCCCGCTGGCAGCGGCATCGTACAAAAAGAACGGCACATGATGCATGCGGCAGAACTCCGCCACAAAGCGGGCATCCGCATGGGCAGCTTCGCCCCGGATTCCGTGGTCCACATGGGCCGCCATGACGGTGATGCCAAGTTCCGCTTTGCAGCGCAGCAGAAAACAGAGCAGCGCCATCGAATCCGCCCCGCCGGAGCAGGCAACGATAACACGGTCCCCCAACCGAAACAAACCCTGCCGGCGGCAATAGGCCAGCAAGGTTTGTTCCATCGTGTTTACTGGGTTTTGCAATGAATTGTCTGCGTCAGTACTGTTCATGGATCTCGTCCAGATTGCTGAACCGGGTATGGGCGCCATCCCAGCCAAGGCGGACCACACTGGTTTCGCCATGGCGGTTTTTGGCCACGATACATTCGGCTTCGTTTTCGTTCGCCTGTTCGGTTTCACCGTTCTGGGAATTGTAATAGGCAGCGCGGTACAGGAAGAGCACCACGTCCGCATCCTGTTCGATAGAGCCGGAATCACGCAGGTCTGAAAGCTGGGGGCGGTGGTCCGAGCGACCCGCTGTTTTTTCGGCAGCACGGGAAAGCTGGGACAGCGCAATGACAGGAACGTTCAGTTCCTTGGCCATAATTTTCAGGTTCCGGGTGATATCGCTGATTTCCTGCACGCGGCTTTCGGTGCGCTTGGCGGACTGCATCAACTGCAAATAGTCGATGATGACCAGACCGATCTTATCCCGTTTGGGGTCCTGGTTGATCTGGCGGATTTTTGCCTTGATTTCCGGCACCGAAATACCGGAGGAATCATCCATGTAAATGGGAACGTTATACAACAGTGACGTTGCATTGGCAAAGTCGTTCCAGTCGGAGTTGTTCAGGCGGCCGGTGCGGAATGCCTGGCTGTCAATGCCTGCGGTGCTGGAAAGGATGCGGTCGGTCAGCTGTTCGCAGGTCATTTCCAAGCTGAAAATGACGGTCGGTATCTTTTGCAGGCGGGCCACATTGGTAGCAATGTTCAGCGCAAAACTGGTTTTGCCCATACCGGGGCGGGCCGCCAGAATAATCAGGTCCGAACGGCCAAGGCCGGTCAGGATATTATCCAGATAGTTGAAGCCTGTGGGGATACCGGCAAATTTATCGCGGTCCGCACCGGACAGCTTTTGCATGGTATCAATAACTTCCAGGATAGACTCCTGAATGGTTTTAACGCCGGAGCGGTCCTGGCCGTTGCGGATATCGTACAGCTTTTGCTCGGCGCTTTCCAGCAGCAGGTCAGAATCGGATTCCTCGCTGGACTGCTGCAGGATATCGCGGGCTGCTTCGATCAGACGGCGGGTTTGATATTTTTCCTTGACGATCTTGATGTAAGAATCGACGTTGGAAATCGCCGGGACGGTTTCCGCAATGCGGGTAATGTACACTTTGGCATCATCTGCGCCCTTGAACACACCGTTCTGAGCCAGAGAGTCCACCAGAGTGATAATGTCCACCGCTTCGCTTTCGCTGAACAGGCGGCGCATTTCCTCATAGACGGCCCGGTTCTGCTCCGAATAGAACATATCGGGGTCCATCTCGGTGATCAGGCGGTTCAGGATGGTTTCATCCATCAGCGCTGCGCCAAGCACGCTTTGTTCCGCCTGCATGTTATACGGCAGCTGAATGCCCAGGCTGGACAAGCTTAATTCATTGTTTGCCATTCAGGCACCTCCCTGCCGTTTTTGTTGGAATGTAATTACAAGCCCCCCTGCCAATTACAGCGGAGCCTCCTCGACCTTGACCTTGAACGCGGCCACAACACCCACATGCAGGCGGACTTTGGCATCATAACTGCCAAACTCTTTGATGCTGGCGGGCATTTCGATTTTTTTCTTGTCGATTTCGGTGCCGGTCAGCTTGTACAACTGTTCGGCAACTTCCTTTGCGGTCACTTTGCCATGCAGCTTGCCGGAAGCGCCCCCCTTGACCTTGACAGAAACGATCTGGCCCTTGATCTTGGCAGCCAGTTCTTCAGCAGCAGCCTTAGCTTCGGCTTCATGGTGGGCTTTGGCTTCGCTCTTGGTGCGGGCGGTGTTCACAGCGTCAGCATCGGCCACTGCAGCCAGACCGCGCGGGAACAGGAAGTTGCGGGCGTAACCGTCCGACACTTCATGGATTTCATCCTTTTTACCAATGCTCTTGACATCCTGTTTGAGAATAACTTTCATCGTGGTGGTTCCCCTCTCTATGTAGTAATTGATATAATTTTCTGCCATTGGCAGGGATTCGCTGATAATTTAATTTGTTAAACTGCACCCACCAGTTCTTCCTGGCATTCCTGGTTGGCGCGGTATTCGTCGATCTGCGCGCGGATGCGGGCTTCGGCTTCCTTTACGGTACAATCACGCAGCTGGGCACCGGCCATCGTCAGGTGGCCGCCGCCGCCCAAGGGCTCCAGAATGACCTGTACGTTCAGCGCACCCATGCTGCGGGCGGAGATGTTGACACCGCCGTTTTTGGCGATTGCCACAAAGCTGGCATCCACGCCGTTGATGGTCAGCAGGTCATTGGCTGCCATGGGCAGAACCACACTCATGGCGGGGTCAAGCTCATCCGAAGTGGCGATAGCGCAGCCTTTGTAGAGGTAAGCGCCCTCCACAATAGCGGCGCGGGCTTCGTATTCTTCTTTGGAAATATTGAACAGGCGCTTGGTCGCGGCGGTTTCGGCCCCGCGGCTGCGCAGCCAGGCGGCAGCCTCAAAGGTACGCACGCCGACATGCAGCGCAAAACTGCGGGTATCCAGCATGATGCCAGACAGCAGCGCCTGGGCTTCCAACTGAGTGATGTTGTTTTGGGCGGGCATGAATTGCAGCAGTTCACACACCAGCTCGCTGGCGCTGGAAGCAAAGGGTTCGTGGTACAAAAGGATCGGGTTATCAATATGCCCTACCGCCATGCGGTGGTGGTCGATAACAACCACGCGGCTGCATTTTTCGTAAATCTTTTGGTCTTCCAGCAGGCGCTTTTGGTATGTATCGGTTACGATCAGCAGGGTTTTGGGGGTGATGAGCTTATAGGTTTCTTCCGGTTCAATAAAGTTGTGGTCCTCCCCCGCTTTGTTGAACACATCCAGCAGCTGGCCCGCCAGCGTTGCCTTGCTGCGCACTGCGATGACCGAAGGCACATCGCACATTTTGCACATGCGCAGCAAACCGATGGCGGAGCCGATGGCATCCAAATCGCTCTGGCGGTGGCCCATGATAATGACGCTGTCGCTCTGGCGGATCTGGTCTGCCAGGGCGTTGGCAATGATGCGGCTGCGCACATGGCTGCGCTTTTCGACACCATGGGAAATGCCGCCGAAGAACTCAAAGCCATCGACTGTTTTCACGGCAGCCTGGTCGCCGCCGCGGCCCAAGGCAATATCGATGCTTTCGCGGGCCATCTCCTGGCATTCCTGCATAGTAGCGCCGCCATGGCCTACGCCAATGGAAAGGGTGAGCATTCCGCCGGGGTGCAACGCACGCACTTTATCCAGAATATCAAAGCGTTCTTCCATCATCCAGCGGATATCCCGCTCTTCCACCACCGCAATATAGCGGCTGTTGGACACCTTGCGCAAGAAACCGGTCGTGCGGCCGATGTATTCTTCCAGCAGGGTGTTGATGGCCTCCAGCTCGTGCGCCTGCTCGGAGTCCTTCATATCGTTGAACAGCTCGTCATAGCTGTCCACCCCAATAATCAGGTAAGCCGGGCGGCTGGCAGTATATTCATCCAGCGTGTTTTTGTAGAACGTATCGTTGACCAAAAACAGCAATGTGCCCGTTTTGCTGCTGCGGCTGGTTGTGGCATAGGCCGTGTAGCGGTTTTCGTCAATGGTCAGGTCCTGGCCGTGGGCGCGGGCACAGACGGAAAGGTCAATGCCGGTCATCAGGCGGTCCGGTGCAGCCAGCAGGGCATCCTGCCCCGCCAGGATCTGCTCCCGGAAGGCCGGATTATACCACACCACGGAGCCTTCGGTAATCAGGGCAGTGGGGATGGAAAAATCCGCCAGCGAATACTGGGTCTTGCTGCCCTCAAAGTTGGTCCCGCACAGCATAGCGGCCACAAAGCGCCGCAGCCGGCGGATGCCAAGCACCGCCACCACCAACGCAAACACTACAAGCAGCGCCGGTGCCAGCAGCCAGCGCGGGTTGCTGAACGCCAGCGGCACAGCCAGAGCGATGCACGCAACGAGCAGCAAAAAGATAATGACAAAGATATCACGTCTCAGCTTGTTTTTCATCATCGTTCCTCGGTGCCTGCAATGTGGGGCAGGCGGTCACGGTCAGATATGGTTTGGATCAAACTTCCATCAGAATGGGCAGGATCATGGGGCTGCGCTTGGTTTTGCGGTAGATATAGCTGGAAAGCGCCTCCCGCACGCGGGATTTCACGCTGGCCCAGTCGTGCATGTTATCCGCCATACTGCGGTCAAGGGCCATTTCAACCTGCACGCGGGCACCGTCCATCAGCTCCTCGCTTTCCCGCACATAGACAAAGCCGCGGGAAACCAGGTCCGGGCCGGAAAGCAGCTGGCCGGTGCTGCCATCCACGGCTGCGGTAACGATGATGATACCGTCCTCCGACAGGTGGTGGCGGTCACGCAGGACCACATTGCCCACATCGCCCACGCCATAGCCATCCACCATCACGGCACCGGCGGGCACAGTGCCCTCCACTGCCATGCCATCGCGGGAAAGGCGGATGTTCTGGCCATTTTCAGCAATATAAATATTCTGCTTGGGGATATAGCCCAGGTGCTCCGCCGTTTCGGCGTGGCGCTTGAGCTGCTTGAACTCGCCGTGAACCGGCAGGAAATACTGCGGGTGGGCAAGAGTCAGCATCAGCTTCTGCTCTTCCTGGCAGGCGTGGCCGGAAACATGGGTATCGTACATGTTTTCGTAAATGACCTCTGCACCCAGGGCCAGAAGGCCGTTGACCACCTTGGTCACGGTCTTTTCGTTGCCGGGGATGGGGCGGGCCGAGATAATGATAAAGTCAGTGGGGCCGACCTTGACGGTACGGTGGCTGGCCTGCGCCATACGGGACAGAGCGGACAGCGGTTCGCCCTGGCTGCCGGTGGTGATAAGGACAACCTTTTCCGGCGGGTATTTGTTGATCTCCTCGATATCGATCAGCACATTATCCGGCGCATGCAGATACCCCAGCTCCCGCGCCATTTCGGTGTTGGAAACCATGCTGCGGCCACTGACGGCCACCTTGCGGCCATACTCAATGGCCAGGTCAATGATCTGCTGGATGCGGTAGATGTTGGAAGCAAAGGTTGCCACGATAATGCGGCGGTTTTTGGCGCGGGCAAACAGGCTGCGCACCCCTTCGGCCACAGTCTGCTCGGTTGCCGTAAAGCCGGGGCGCTCCGCGTTGGTAGAATCCGCCAGCAAAGCCAGCACGCCGCGGCGGCCATACTCCGCAATGGTGGAAAGGTCGGTAACGGCATCGCCGGAAAGCGGCGTGTAGTCGATCTTGAAGTCGCCGGTATGCAGCACGATGCCTGCCGGGCAGTCAATGGCAAACGCCAGAGAATCCGGGATGGAGTGGTTGACATGGATGGGCTCCACCGTAAAGCAGCCAAGGCGCACTTTCTGGCGGGGACGGATCTCATGGAACTCTGCACTGGAGGCAAGACCGTGCTCCTCCAGCTTGTTTTTGATCAGGCCAATGGTCAAACGTGCAGTGTAAATGGGCACGTTGAACTTTTTGAGCAGATACGGCAGGCTGCCGATATGGTCTTCGTGGCCATGGGTAATGAACAGGCCCTTGATGCGGTCCTTATTTTCCAATACATAGGTGAAATCCGGAATGACAAGGTCCACGCCGAACATATCGGAATCCGGGAACACCAGGCCGCAGTCCACCAGGATCATATCGCCCTGGCATTCATACAGGGTGATGTTTTTGCCAACTTCGCCCAGGCCGCCCAGCGGGCAGATGTGCATGGGAACAGCCGGGGTGGAAGCATCATAATAATGCTGCTTATAGCTGCGGCGCTGCGGGCTGCGGGGGCGCTGCACCGGGGCCGGAGCTGCTGCATTCACCGTATTGCTCGCTGCAGCCTGCTGGGGCTGCGGGGCACGGCGGCGCTGCGGCTTGCGGTGCTGGGGCTGTGGTTTTTCCGCCGCTGCCTGCGGGGCGCTGGCCGCGGGGGCAGGCGCACCGGGTTTGCGGTTCTGGTTATTATTATTTGCGCGCGGGGCACGGCGGGGGTAATTGCTGCGGCCCTGCTGGCGGGGGCGTTTTTCGTTGTTGTGATCTTCCATTGCATAACCTCCATATTGTATTCGGCCAGGGTTGGCGGTTACACACACGGTAAGCACCGTACCCCGGACGTGATGTTTTGTCGCATGTAAAATTTGTACGGCACTGTGCCGATTTACTGAATCACGGTTTGGACGCGAAGAGTTCAGCCGAAAGGCTGCAACCGGGTCCTGAATCAAACTACGACATTGCAATTAAATCTATTATAAGGCGCAGCGGGGGCATTGTCAAATAGTATGCCGGACGCATTTATGGACAAATTACACAAAAGCTTGCAGGGCTGGGCAAAATCGCGTATAATTATTTTTATAGTAAAGCGGCAGGGTTCCGGGCATTGCGGCTGGCCGATAAGGTACAGAGAAAAGCAAAGAAAAGGATGCCATTTTCCGGCACGCCCTGATTCCAGTATTGCCGCAGCAAAACGAGGGTAACATGAAACACATCGAAATTTATACCGACGGTGCCTGCAGCGGCAACCCCGGCCCCGGCGGTTGGGGCGCGATCCTGCGCTTCCGTACCGGAGAAAAGGTGTATGAGAAAGAGATTTCCGGCGGCGAGGCCGGAACCACCAACAACCGCATGGAGCTGACCGGCCTGCTGGAAGCCCTGCGCCAGCTGAAAGAGCCCTGTGACATTGACCTGTACAGCGACAGCCAGTATGTGATCAACGGGCTGGAAAAGGGCTGGGCCAAGGGCTGGCGCAAGCGCGGCTGGAAAAAGGCAGACAAATCCCCCGCCTTGAACCCCGACCTTTGGGCACCGCTGCTGGAAGAAAGCGAGAAGCATGTGATCCACTACCACTGGCTGAAAGGCCACGCAGGCCACCCCGAAAACGAGCGTTGCGACCGCTTGGCCGTGGAGCAAAGCAAAAAATACGGCGGAAAGCAGGCCTGACGCACTGCGCACCGCTGATACAGGAGGATATTATGGACGGAGCACTGGGTTTTAATACATTTGAAAAGCAGGATAAGGTTCTAGTTGGGCTGAACGGCGGCATGGACGCTGCCGTTACTGTGCGCATTTTGCAGGAGCAGGGCTTTGCCGTACAGGCCGCACTGGTGCATTTTGCCGGGATGGCCGACGATGCCGTGGAGACCGCGCAGAACGCCGCCAAGGCGCTGGATGTAACCCTGCACGTGATTGAAGCAGCGGACACTGCCGCGGACGAACTGCTGAAGTTCCAGCTGCTGATGCAGACGGCTGATAAGCTCGACTGCCGTTTTATCTCCACCGGCCATTATGCCCGCGTGGAGCAAGACGCCGATGAGTGCCGCCTGTGCGCCCCAGAGCACGCAGAGTGCGACCAGACCGCCCTGCTGGAAGTTCTGCCACAGGAAATTCTGGCACGGCTGATCCTGCCGCTGGGTGAATTCGACAAGGAATCCGTGCAGGAAATTGCGCAGGATATCGGCTGCGCGGAATAAATTGCCGCAAACGAACGCAGATGTTTGGATAGAAATGCAGAGCTGCGGATTCCAATGGTTCAGAGATTATGAAAAAGGCATGTGCTTGAATCATAGCACATGCCTTTTTGTTTTAGGCAATACCGCATAATTCTAAGTGCCGATACGGCGAGCGAGGTGCGGCAGA
>ERZ779885.3796-NODE-3796-length-12402-cov-5.882725_pt1 | contig 12402 bp, 9 predicted proteins | sample MGYA00511554_ERZ779885 | MGnify/ENA primary metagenome ERZ779885 (study PRJEB29588, sample SAMEA2160998) | human gut metagenome | biome: human gut; feature: human-associated habitat; material: faeces | place: Denmark | collected 2008/2010 ... | reverse complement strand
CCGCCGTCGGGGCCGCCGAAAGCCACGAATTTTTCACGGCGGAAATGCGCCGAGCCGGCCCCTCCGTGTCCCGAACGGGCAAATATCTTCACGTAATCTACAAAGTTCGAACCTGCCATACCTTGATTATTTAGGTTGCAAAGATAGTGCAAGCCGAGGGCAAAAGCAAGTTTACTTGCATTTTGCCGAGGCGCCGCCTGTCTAAAACAAGGTTAAAGATAATGCAAGCCGGGGCGATGCCGGATTTATTTGGAAATGCCCGGGCATCAAAAAAGCCCGTGTCGGGGACACGGGCCTTGAAGCAGCCGGATGAAGGCTTATTTCTTACGCGTCAGCACGATGTCGGACACACCGAGGCAGTAGCGCGCATAAGCGCCCTGCTTGGGATGCCACTGGAACAGCGACGGTGTCCAGGTTTTCTCGGCGATCACGGTCGACCCCACACGCAGTTCGTCGCCGGCGACCGTGACGGGAAGTTCGCATTCGCAATCGGAGAAAGCCTTGTCATCGGCACCGCCGAGCAGGTAGACCGGGCCAAGCTCATCGGTGGTGAACCAGCTCAGGACATTGAACTTGGTAGTAGCTTCGACGACGATCGATCCGTCCTCCAGGAGTTTGAGAAACCACTTGGGGCCGAAGCCTTCGAGAGCCCGGGCTACGGAAAAGCCCTCTTCGATCAGCTGTTCGTAGGTTCGGGCACTGCCCTCTTTCTCGAAGTCCCCGAGGCCAAGGCAGATGAGATAGTTCTCCTTGCGGTATTTCCGCGAGCCGACCTGTGCCATGATTTCGACATCGAATGTCCACTCCTCGGTCGTGAAGAAAAACCCGCCCGTAGCAGGATCAAATCCCGTAGCGTATTTGACGCTCTGCTTGCCGGCCCATGAACCGACAAGTGCGTCGAACTCGGCTGACTGAATCATTCCGGAAGTATCCTCTGCGAGCGTGGTCACCTTGATCTGGGCTGCGTCGGATGCGGTATACTTCGAGTCGGAGGAGAGCGCCTTGACGGTGACCGTATACTCCGTTCCCGGATTCAGGCCGCTCAAACGGGCGGAGGTTTCGGACGTGGTCGCTTCAGCGCCGCCATCGAGCGAATAGGCATATACATTTGCATGCTCGACGGCCTGCCAGGTCACGGAGAAAGCGGTCTCCTCGACCGAACTCTGGGCGAGGACGGGTGCGGCGAGCTGCGTCCCGTTGTTATCCCCGTCGTCACCGGAATCGGAATCGCTGCAAGCGGCAAAACCCAGCAACAGGGAAGCACACATTAAAATTCTGCTGATCTTTTTCATTGTTGTTCGTATTTATCGGTTATGAAATTCTTACGTGATCTTTTATTCGGCCTTTTCGGTCTTCTGTGTCTTCTCGATCCAGAAATCGGAGCCGCTCTTGCTGATCCCCAACACACAGACCGAATAGGAGGTTCCGGCTGCCAGCCCGGTCTTACGGATGGTCTGCGGCCCGGTATACTCGCCCTTGGCGGGCATCACCTCCTTCTTGAACGCCTCCAGTCCCCCGGCCATCAATACCTCCATAGCCAACGAAGAGGTCTTTGTGACATGGACGTAATATTTCTCGATGGCGGCATCGGGCGTACAGACGACATCAAACCCGTCGGACGCGACATTCTCGAACGTTACCGTCACTTCGCCCGACGCATCGGGAAGGGTCGTGGCAGGAGCCGATACGAGGACGGTCGTGAGCAGGTCGCCCGGGGCGTACCACCCTACTGCGTAGACGACATAGTCGGTTTCGGGTTTCAGCCCGGTAAATTCGAAGGGGTGGTCGCCCTGTACGAGTTGTGTGGCCAGGTACTCCTCGAAACTAACGCCCGCAATCAGGGCCGAAGCGCTGAGTTTGCGGCGCACCGACCCGATAAATTCCTCCGTCGAAGCGTATTTGTCGAAGTCGGACTTCAGGGCATAACCACAGTAGTAGGTTCGCGTCTTGCTTTTGGGAGATACGGATACGGAAATGCTGTTCATCCCGGTCTCGGCAGCCGAAAGCGTAAAGGGATTCTGTTCCATGGCGGCGGCGACCGTCAGCTCGGCGAATTCGGAATCGAGGAACTGCACCTGTCCGGAAACGGCTTTCACACGCACGGTAGCCGGCATACCGGATTCCAGCCCGGTCACGACTGCCGACAGACCCGTAACGGTCAGCTCCTCGCCGCCATCGACCGTATATACATAGGATGCCGCATCGGGAACGGCTTCCCACACGACCGTCGCGGAATTCTCCGTGGCGTCGCCCGCCGAGAGGACAGGAGCCGCCAGTTGCGTGGCCGGCAGGGTTGTCAGGGTGATTTGGGCGAATTCCGAATCCAGGTACTGCTCCTGCCCCGCGACAGCCTTTACCTTGACAGTATAGCTGCGACCGGGCTCCAGTCCGTCGAAGCGCACCGAAGGCTGTGTTACGGTCGTCTCGGCGCCACCGTCGAGCGTACAGGCGTAAGACACGGCGTTCTCTACGGCGTCCCATGTCACGGCTACCGAAACCTGCGTCACGGCGTCTTCCGCCAGGACGGGGATCGCCAAAGCAACGGGATCCACGGGTTTTTCGTCATCCGAGCAACCTGCAAAAGCGGCCCCGAGGACAAAAAAAGCTGAGAAAAGTAGTTTTTTCTTCATAGCTGAAAATGTTTAGAAAAATTTGCTGCAAAAGTTCATTAACCTACTGATTCAAAGCCCATACAGCCCGAAAAAAGATTGCCAGGAAAGGCTGTAAAACGAACAAATCAGTTTTTGTAAATATCGCTACGAATCGTCCATAAAGTTCTCATACCACGCAAAAAAGGCGAATAAGGCCGATAATCGGGAAAAACAAGGCGATGAACGGGAATGACACAATGTGATATTTTTTTACTATTTTTGCCTGCAACGTCACCCCTTCTTCACACACACGAAAACACATGGGCTATCTCGAACAGGCTGTGCGTTCACGGTGGGCCGTCCCGATGACGGCTTTCCTGATCCAACTGAGCCAATACTGGAATACGCTGGTAACAGTCACCTGGTGGTCGAAACGGGCGACCGTATCGGTCGTCTGGTTCTGCGTCCTGTGGCTGGCGACCATCCTGCTGCTGGAAATATTCCTGAGCAGGCGGTTCCCCTTCCTGGTGCGGTGCCTAATGGGCACACTCGTCATCGCGGGAGTCATCCTCACGGCCATGCTGGTCATCACGCTGCAGTCCGAAAAACCGTGGCTCACGCTGGGCTACGACGAAGTCGGGTATCTGATCATCACGTATACGATATGTCTGCTGATCGGCAGCATCGTGCTGATGATCAACAAGGAGCACCGGCATGAAAAGGAAATCGAGATGCTCAGGATCGAGAATCTCAGCAGCCAGTACAACGCCATTGCGAACCAGATAAGCCCCCACTTCTTTTTCAATGCACTGAGCAACCTCTCGTCGCTCGTACGCGGCGACAAGAAACAGGAAAGCCTCGAATACATCGGCAACCTGTCGGGGATATTCCGGTACATCATCCGCTTCAAGGAATCGTCGCTGACGACTCTGGGCGAGGAGCTGAATTTCATAAATTCGTACAAGCAACTGATGGACGTGCGCTTCGCCAAAAGCTACACCTGCGAGGTCGACATCCCGCAGCAGGCGCTGAACATGCGCATGCCCAGCCTCTCACTGCTGCCGCTGTTCGAAAATATCGTCAAACACAATATCATCGACAGCGAACACCACATGCGGATTACGATCTCGTTCAACGATAACAATGAACTGGTGATCGCCAACCCGGTCTATCCGAAGCTCACGCCGCCCGAATCGAACGGCATAGGGCTGACCAACCTGAGCAACAGGTACAGGCTGCTGCTGGGTAAGGAAATACGCATCGAGAAAGCCGAGGGGGGGGGGTGACGGAGTATTCCGGGTCTTCCTGCCGATGGTCAAGATGAACATAAAGCATACGAGATGAGGGTACTGATCATAGAAGACGAAATGGGGGCCCTCGACGACCTGAGGAGCATCCTCGCGGAATCGGCCCCGGACATCCGGATAGCGGGCACGACGGAGAGTGTCATGCAAAGCGTCGCATGGCTGGAAAAGAACCCCGCCCCGGATCTGATTTTCATGGACATCCATCTGTCCGACGGTTCGGCTTTCGAGATATTCAAGCGGACGGCCGTCGAGGCGCCCGTGATCTTCACGACCGCCTACGACGAGTACGCCATCCATGCCTTCAGGGTCAACGCCGTGGACTATCTGCTCAAACCGCTCGCCATCGACGAGGTGAAACGCGCACTGGAAAAATACCGGAAGCTCAGCCGGCCGCAGGTACTCCCGGATATCGAGAAGTTGTATGAAATGATTTCCTGCCAGCGGACGAATTCCCGCAGGAACATCCTGGTGGCCTACAAGGACAAACTGCTGCCGATCCCGACGGAGAAAATCGCCTTTTTCTATTCGACCAAGGAGACGTCGAGGGTATACCTCGCCGATGGCAGCAACTATGCCTACAACAGGACGCTGGAGAGCATCTGCGACGACATGGATCCCCGGGCATTCTGCCGGGTCAACAAACAATACGTCGTCGCCAGGGAGCACATCACAAGCATCGTCGTATGGTCGAACAGCCGCCTGCTGGTTTCGATGGATACCGAGACGCCCGAGCCCGTATTCCTGAGCAAGAACCGGGCTGCGGAGTTCAAAAAATGGATCACGGGATAAGTCCCGTCCCGGAAAAAACATTTACAGGCGTGCGAGGTATCCGTAGCGTACCAAATCCTCTTCGCCGCGGGTGAGGTGGGTCTGGCCGTCGGCCAGCACGTAGAGGCGGTCGGTGATATCCGTCACATGGCGGTGCATATGGTCGGTCAGGAGAATGCCTTTCGAGGATTTTTCCTGCCGGATCAGCGCCTTGAGCGTCGACACGTGCAGCGGAGCGACCTGCGAAAAAGGTTCGTCGAGCATGACGAATTGCGTCGGACTGCACAGGATCAGGTAGGATTCCAGAATACGCCGCTCGCCGCCCGACAGGGCACGGATCTTCGTACCGCGCAGTTTGCCGAACAACGGGAACCATGCCAGCAGGTCGTCCCACGGCAACCCGAAGTCGCGCAGTGCCCGGTCGACGGTCAGCCAGCCCGGGATAAATCCCTGCTGCGCGAGGTAGCGCACCTCGTCGGCCCGAAAACGGTCATGCCACACCCCGTCGATGCGCATCGACCGGAAATCCGCCCGCAGCGAACCGCACAGTATCTTCATCAGACAGCTCTTGCCGCACCCGTTGCGGCCGAGCACCGCCGTAACGCCGCCCGTTTCAACGGCGAGGTACACTCCCGAAAGGATGCGCCGGTCGCCGAACGACAACTCCACGGAGTCGATCTCGAGGATATGTTTCTCAGAGGGGTTCATAAAGGAAGGCGGCCGTCAGTTTCAATAACACATAACACAGGATAAAGTCCACCCCGCAACTCACGCCCAGCAGTTCGCGGCGCCGCACGCCGAGGTTGCGGTAGTAGAAAAACTCGTCGCCGTAGCGCCGGACGATCCAGACATAGAGATAAAGCGGATAGACCGCCGCCTTGCCCAACAGGCACCACGGGACGATTGTCGGGCCGTGGTTCGAGACCACCCATGCCAACCCGATGCTCACGGCCATGCAAAAAAAGAACATGGCCGAATAATAAAAGCGGAGTATGAGCAGCAATTTCCGGATCATCGTCCAAATATACGAAAAAAGCGGGTGGAATACAGACCACCCGCTTTTTATTCGGCGTAAACGCCAAGTCGGCATCTCCGCAAGAGAACCCGCTGCGGGCAGGAAAGCCGGCGAGGGCGTTACAGCGCCAGCGGCTCGCAGGGAAGCCCCCAGGCCTCGGCGACGGGCCGGTAGACCACTTTGCCCTGCACGATGTTGAGCCCCAGTTCCAGTTCGCGGTTTTCCTTGCAGGCACGGCGCCAGCCCTTGTCGGCGAGCTGGACGACGTAGGGAAGCGTAGCGTTGGTGAGCGCAAGCGTCGAGGAATAAGGCACGGCGCCGGGAATGTTGGCCACGCAGTAGTGCAGGATGCCGTCGACATAGTAGACGGGGTCTTCGTGCGTCGTGGGACGCGAGGTCTCGAAGCAGCCGCCCTGGTCGATGGCCACGTCGACCATCACCGAGCCGGGCTCCATCTCCCGGAGCATGTCGCGCGTAACGAGCTTCGGGGCCTTGGCGCCGGGGATCAGCACCGAGCCGATCACCAGGTCGGCATGTTTGAGCTCTTCGCGGATATTGTATTCCGAAGACATCAGGGTCTTGACGTTCTTGGGCATCACGTCGGCCAGGTAGGTGAGGCGTTGCAGCGAAATGTCGCAGATCGTCACGTCGGCCCCCGTCCCGGCAGCCGTACGCGCCGCGGCCGTACCGACCACACCGGCGCCGATGACGAAGACCCTGGCGGGCTTCACCCCCGGTACGCCGCCCAGCAGCTTGCCTTTGCCGCCGCGGGGTTTTTCGAGGAAATAACGCCCTTCCTGCGTGGACATGCGGCCTGCGACCTCGGACATAGGGATCAGCAGCGGCAGCGAACGGTCGGCACGTTCGACGGTCTCGTAGGCGCAGCATACCGCCCCGCTGTCGATCATGGCGCGGGTAAGGGGTTCGCTGCTGGCGAAATGGAAGAACGTGAAGACCAGCTGGTCTTTGCGGATCAGCTTGTACTCGGGGGCGATGGGCTCCTTGACTTTGACGATCATTTCGGCACGGGCATAGACATCCCCGATCGTGGGAAGTATCTCGGCCCCTACCGCCGTATAGGCATCATCGGCAAAACCGCTGTTCACACCGGCCGTAGCCTGCACATAAACCGTGTGGCCCCGTTTGACGAGCTCCTGGGCGCCTGCGGGGGTAAGGGCAACGCGATTCTCGTTGTTCTTGATCTCTTTGGGAATACCGATAATCATAAGGCTTGAAGTTTTTTAGGTTTTTTGCCTTTTAATTTACGGATTTTATCCGGAACAGCAAAAAAATCCGGCGATTTTTCACTTGCGGATCAAAATTTATAAGAGACTGTAAGGTAGAACGAACGCGGATAGGCATAGGTATAGCGCGTGGCGTGGGGTGCGAAATAGAGGGCGTCACCCGAACGGATACGCCGGACGCGCAGCGACTCGTAACCGCTGTAAACCGTATCGGCATCGCCCAGCAGGTTGCGCAGCATGAGCGAAGCGGTCAGCCGCGAACGGCCGAAATAGAAGGATTTGAAAAGCGAGGCGTCGAGCGTGGAGGCATCTCCGAGACGCTCCTGGTGCGTAAAGGCATCGAACGCCTCCTGTGTAATGCCGCCCTGCCGCGCGATGCGCGCCGTACGGCGCAGGGGCGCAGGCTCGACGTAACGCAGCCCCGCATATCCCGCCGAGGCGCGGAAACCCCATCCCCGGGGGCCGAAATAAGAGAGTTCGGCGCAAGCCGTAACTTGAGGTGCGGCGCCGAGCGTACAACCGCCCATGTAGCTTTCGGCACGGGTGTCGACGGCCGAATTGTCGACGTCGGAGATGACCGTGACGCGCGGGTTACGGATATATTTGTACCGCCCGCCCGAAGCGGCGAGCGAAAGGCTCCAGCGGTATGCGAGGCGGAGGTCGGCAGCGGCCTCCACGCCGCAGGCCATGCGTCCGATGCCCGTAACGGCCATGTCGCTGTATACGCCTGCCATATCGTCGTAATAACGGCGGGACTGGATGCCATCGAGCGTGGCGACGGCGAAGGCCGTAATGCGGAGCGAAAGCCGTTCGCCGGTACGGGTGAAATTGAGCTCGGCGGCGTAGAAATGCACGGCAGAGGGGTCGTCGACCGTACGGTTATTATACAACGGCTGGTAGAACAGGTCGGCGGCATCGGGCACCGCAGCCCCGGCTGCAGCCGATGCTTCGAGGTAGCTGCGGGGCGAGAAAGCCCACCCCACCAGTGCCTTGACCGTATAGGGCGTAAACCCCATCCGCCGCGAGCGCCCGAGGGACTGTGTCCCGGGGAAGAGCTCTTTCTCGTAATACCCGCGGCGCAGCACGACAGCATCGCCCAGCGCGAGGGCTACGTCGGCACGAAGGCGGTCGGAACGGTACTCGGCCGACAAGCGGACGGTGGCCTCGCGCGTCGAGAGCGCATAGTCGTAGCCGAAACGATCGCCCTCGCGGACGGTGCGGCCGGGATGGCGCAGGTCGTTTTGCAGAAGGTTGCCGTAGGTGTCGTCGTCCACGAGGTACTGGTCGATGTCGGTGATATGATCCGCCCCCAGCAGGTCGCGCATCTGTTTGTAGCTGCGCGTGCGGGCATGGCGGTAGGAAAAGCCGTAGCGGAGCGTCAGCCGTTCGTCCGGCGCGGTCGTAAAGAGGGCGTCGAAACCGAAGTTGCGGATACGTTCGGCGCGGTCTTCGAGCGTATAGACGGCATGTCCGCCCGCCATGCGGTTGCGGGCGATCAACTCGTCCCAGCAAACCTGCGTATAGCGCGCGTCGTTCGACCGCCATGCCAGTTCGGTTTCCCGGTCGCCCGTATAGCCGGGCAGGTAACGGTAATTGTCGGGCATGGGCGTACGGGCGTCGTACCACCCCAGGGCGCTGTATTTCCGCACCCCGTATTCGGCCCCGGCAGCCATGTCGAGCCAGGTCGCGGGCGACAGCCGCACGCAGTACGTAGCGGCGGCCAGCGGCACGAACTCGCGCCGCACGCGCGAATTGCGGACTTTGCCGTCCTGGAAACCCCAGGCCGGATTGTAGAGGTTGTCGCCCGTAAGGCGGAAAGCCTCTTCGACCGAAGAAAGGCGTGTGCCCCGTACCGACGGCGGGACAATGAGGAGGAATCCCAGCGTATGGCCCTCGCCCAAATGCCTGGCGGCACGGAATCCCGCCGTCAGGGCATTCGTGAAGACGCCTTCGACGTGCATGTCGCGCCCCGTACGGGCGTCGAGGGCCGCCGTGCCGCTCCAATCGCGGCCGAGCGGTTCGGTGGCGGACAGCCGCGCCCCGGCCAGATAATTACGGTCCGTAAAGCTGACGGCGGCATAGCGCGACGCCTGCGGGTAATCGTCGGCAAAACGGAACAAACGCAGGCCGCCGAGACCGCCCGTCGTGCCGTCTGCCGCGGCAAGACCGCCATAGCGGACTTCATCGGCCCCCAACAGGCGCATCGCCCCGAAATAGCGCGACGAAAGCGGCACACCCCCGACCGAAGCGGATTCATCGCGGTAATTCAGTCCCCGGCGTTTCACGGAGACGTAAGGCAGATTGAAGGCGGTATGTTCGGCATAGAGGTCGGGAGTCGTCTGCACGGCACGGTAAAACAGCGTCGAGTCGGTCAGCAGAAGCGGCGTACGCTCCTCCTGCCGGGCGGCGTAGGGATAATATTCGTCATCGGGATGCTGGGCCACGGCACCGCAGACGGTGAGCAGACCGAGCAGCAGACAACCGTATTTCGGGATCATGCGCAGCGACTTTTCGGAATACAAATATAACTAATTTTGTTACTTTCCCAATAAAAAACCGAAGTGTTTGCAGCAGCGATGTTCAGACTGATGGTATTTGACGCCGAAAAGGACGGTTCGATAAAAAATAATCAATTTATTATTAGTTTGTTTCAATTTATTTTATTATATTGCTCATAAAGTTAATGAATAGCTTGTATAATATTCACCACCCACTTACACTTATTTCCTATGAAAAAACTTTCAGGATTCCGAAAAAGCTTCTTCGTAGCCTTTATGGTTGCAGGTAGTGGATTGCTTTCGAGCAATTGCAGTAATGACGATCTGACCGTCGATCGGACAGTTCCGGATGACGTGGTCGCAACAAGATCCAGTGCATTCCATTGGACCTGTCAAGATTCCAAATGCGGATTCGATCTAAATGCGGGTTGGCAAAGTCATTGTGGCAGACCCGGATGTAAAGAAGAATACAGCGAAAGCCATGGAATCTTGATTCTCACATTTGCCGACTACATTAAAAACACCGTAGGATTCGACACGGGAGGTGGTGGTGCGGGATTTGATTATAACCGAATCGAATTACCTAATGGAAAATTTCCGAAATTCGCACCGGAGCCGTGGTACGAGACCCCCTGTGCCATGAAGTATTACAACGAACTTAGAAATTCCTCGCAATACAGACTGACACCGGGCTATGCGGAAGCAGTCGAATACGCATGGTATCGGACCGTGCGGATTCTCTATCCTAAATACCACAATTCGACAACCGTAGAAAGAGAATACACAAGATTTCTACTCAACGAAGGGCGAAACTTAACGGGATTTAAAGGTTCGGGGATACTTGATGCCAGCGAAGCCGCCGTTAAAGCGTTTGCAACGTGCAGATAAATGTTTTTTAAGCTGCTCAATTATTATTGAGCAGCTTTTATTATTTTAACATTTCAATTATGAAAACCATATTAAAATCACTGTCAATAATTATCCTTGTTGTGGCGATGGCAGGGTGTGCGGCGCAAAAGGGCGGAAATAAAGCAGACACATTCGGATCGGAAGCGCTTTATATACAAGCATTGAAAGCATTGAAAAACCGAAATTTTATTATCAAAATAAACGAGTTCTATTTCCCGTCGGACAAGGCTCCGGTTAATTCCACAAACAGTTATGTGTCCATGCAAGGAAACCATGCCGTCATCCGGATGTCACAGGATTTTCCATCCGCTTTTTCCTCGAACCGCGATACGGAGAGCGATGCCGTGGAAATATCAGACGGAGAACGTAAAAGAAAGGGCAACATGCAATTTCATATGAAAATCAAAGGCGCTGAAAAATGGCAGGACAAAGAATTAATAATCATACTATATAATAATACGAATCAATGCTTTGTTCGTCTACATGGAGGGTACGCGGGAGTCAATGTCATAAACTTCAAAGGGCATATTTACCCAATGGCAGAGGTTATAGAAAAAAACGAATTGCGGTAAAGACGTCTGATTTACTTAAAATTATCCATCATGAAAACCACACTGAGAATATCCGCTGGAATTATGCTGATCATGGCTTTAGCAGGCTGTGCGGCGCAAAAGGGCGGGAATAACACCGGTAAAAGCACAGCGGAAGAGGTGCTTTACAAGCAGGCGATTCAGGCGCTCGATGAACGAAAATTCATTATCGAAGCGACCGAGTTTTACTTTCCCGGCGGCAAGCCCCCGACTAAATCGGAGACTAACAGCCAGATATTCATGGATGGCAATAAAGCTGTTATCCGGTTCTCGCCGGACCTTTTTCCCCGGTCCCCCATGGACCATTGGAATATAGAGGACAATGCCGCAGAAATAACGAAAGGCGAACATAAAAAAAACGGCGACATACAGTTTTGCATGAAAATAGACGGTGCTCAAAAGTGGCAGGACAAAGAACTGATAATCATACTGTATAAAAATACGAATACCTGCTTCGTGCATGTCAACGGAGGATATTCCGGTCATAATATCGTCGATTTCAAAGGATACGTATACCCGCTGGCGACCGAATGACACAAAACCGGGAGACCTCTTTAAAAAGTCTCCCGGTTTCAATAATATAATCGTCGGAATCAGACGGTTTTCAGCACTTCGAGCAGCAGGTCCCAGAATTTGGGAACCGTGGCGATTTCGAGCCGTTCGTCGGGCGAGTGCACGCCGCGCAGGGTCGGGCCGAACGAGACCATTTCCAGTTCGGGATATTTTTCGAGGAACAGGCCGCACTCCAGTCCGGCATGGATCGCACGGACCTTGGGATCGGCGCCGAACAGCCGTTTATAGGCATCGACCGTCTTTGCGAGCAGGGCCGACTGCGGGTCGGGCGTCCAGCCCGGATAGCCGTCGGAGTGAGCGACATCGGCCCCGGCCAGCGCAAACACCGATTCGACCATCTGCATTACATAGGTCTTGGCGCTCTCGACGGACGACCGCTGGGACGAGGTGACGACGATGCGGTCGTCCCCCACGAATTTGACCGAAGCGAGGTTGGTGGAGGTCTCGACCAGCCCCGGCACGGCGAACGACATGGCGATCACGCCGTTGGGCACGCCCACCAGCGAATAGACCAGTCCGAACTGCGTCCGGGCGTCGAGCACCCGATCGACCTGCGGCATTTCGTTGAGCGTGATCTTGAAGTTGGGTTCGCGCAGACGGAACTCGGCTTCGAGATCGGCGGTGAAAAGTTTATAGTGCTTGGTGAATTCATCCTTGAACCGGACCGGAACGCCGAAGATCGCATAGGCCTCGCGGGGAATCGCATTGCGCAGGTTGCCGCCGTCGAACCAGCTCAGCTTCAGCTCGTAGCTCTGCATGCCGTCCCACAACAGACGTGCGACGGTCTTGTTGGAATTGACGCGGCCCTTGTCGATGTCATCGCCCGAATGTCCGCCCTGCAGGTCCGAGACATCGACCCGGAAGAAGGCGTAGTTTTTCGGAGCCTCCTCCATCGTATAGCGGAACG
>ERZ779885.3795-NODE-3795-length-12402-cov-6.784401_pt1 | contig 12402 bp, 10 predicted proteins | sample MGYA00511554_ERZ779885 | MGnify/ENA primary metagenome ERZ779885 (study PRJEB29588, sample SAMEA2160998) | human gut metagenome | biome: human gut; feature: human-associated habitat; material: faeces | place: Denmark | collected 2008/2010 ... | reverse complement strand
CAAGTTTAAATTGTTTGTCATGTTGCTTTGCCATATGAGATCCTCCTTCAGCATGCCTCTATTGTATCATGCTTATGTGTATTTGGAATTTCTCATTTTGGCTTGTACTATTTATATTCTAGCACCAGGCGGTCTGATCTCGGACAAAGAATCTGTGATGGCGGCACTTTCAGCTGGAGCGATCGCAGTTTCATCTACGAATCACGAAGTCTGGAAAATGTAAAACAAAAGTAACAGGAGTAATGTATTTAAACAAAGTACAGGTATTTGAGGATGAGTAAGTAGCGAAGCGGCATAGAATATCCGCTTTACTATAAAACATGCAAAGCAACGATTTTTATTTTAAAGGAGGAAAAAAGAGTATGGCTAAGTATGTAATGGCACTGGATGCGGGAACAACAAGTAACAGATGTATCCTGTTCAATGAAAAAGGAGAAATGTGCAGCGTTGCACAGAGGGAATTCACACAGTATTTCCCGAAACCGGGCTGGGTTGAACATGATGCAGATGAGATCTGGGCAAGTATGCTTGGTGTAGCCGTTGAAGCAATGAACATGATTGGGGCAGAAGCAGAGGACATTGCAGCAATCGGTATTACGAACCAGAGAGAGACAACCATCGTCTGGGACAAAGAGACAGGAGAGCCGATCCATCATGCAATCGTATGGCAGTGCCGCAGAACTTCTGAGTATTGTGACAGTCTGAAGGAAAAAGGACTTACCGATAAATTCAGAGAAAAAACAGGACTTGTTATCGACGCGTATTTCTCAGGAACAAAGGTAAAATGGCTTCTTGACAATGTGCCGGGAGCAAGAGAGAGAGCAGAAAAGGGAGAATTATTATTCGGTACAGTTGAGACATGGCTGATCTGGAAACTGACAAAAGGTGCAGTTCATGTAACGGATTATTCAAACGCTTCCCGCACGATGCTGTTCAATATCAATACACTTGAATGGGATGATGAGATTCTTGCAGAGCTGAACATTCCGAAATGCATGCTTCCAGAACCAAAACCGTCAAGCTGTGTATATGGAGAAGCAGATCCTTCTTACCTTGGTGGACCGATTCCAATTGCAGGAGCAGCAGGAGACCAGCAGTCCGCACTGTTTGGACAGACATGCTTCAATGCAGGCGAAGCAAAGAATACATATGGAACCGGATGTTTCATGCTAATGAATACCGGTGAGAAACCGATCTTCTCAAAGAACGGACTGGTAACAACCATCGCATGGGGACTGGATGGAAAAGTAAATTACGCACTGGAAGGTTCAATTTTCGTGGCAGGAGCTGCAATCCAGTGGCTGAGAGATGAACTTCGTATTATTGATTCCGCACCGGATTCAGAATACATGGCTAAGAAAGTAAAAGATACAAACGGATGTTATGTAGTACCTGCATTTACCGGACTTGGAGCACCGCACTGGGATCAGTATGCAAGAGGAACGATCGTAGGAATTACGCGTGGTGTTAATAAATATCACATTATCCGCGCAACTCTGGAATCCCTTGCTTATCAGGTAAATGATGTTCTGGAAGCAATGAAGGCTGACTCCGGAATTGAACTTGCAGCACTTAAGGTTGACGGTGGAGCAAGTGCAAATGATTTCCTGATGCAGACACAGTCTGACATCATCAATGCACCGGTTAACCGTCCGCAGTGTGTAGAGACAACCGCAATGGGAGCTGCTTATCTTGCAGGTCTTGCAGTTGGATACTGGGCAAGTAAAGAGGATGTTATTAAGAATTGGGCAATTGATAAGACATTCGAGCCAAAGATTTCAGATGAAGAAAGAGAAAAACGGATCAAAGGCTGGAATAAGGCTGTCAAATATGCTTACGGATGGGCGAAAGAAAATTAGATTTTGACAGTAAAAAGGAAATGAAAACAGGACATTGAATAGGGAAAAGGGGGACTTATTATGTTACCTTATATAGCAGAGTTTCTTGGAACAATGATACTTATTATTCTTGGAGATGGAGTAGTAGCAAATGTGAACCTTAACAAATCCGGTATGAAAGGTGCCGGTGCGGTTCAGATTACATTTGCCTGGGGTCTTGCAGTTCTGCTTCCGGCATTTATTTTCGGAGAGGCTTCAGGAGCTTCCTTTAATCCGGCACTTACGATTGCACTTGCAGTGGACGGAAGTTTTGCATGGTCGATGGTTCCTGGATATATCATCGCTCAGATCGCAGGAGCATTCGTAGGAGGATGTATCGTTTATTTACTTTTCAAAGGACAGTTTGACGCAACAGAAGATCCGGGAACAAAGCTTGGTGTATTCTGTACAGGACCTTCGATCGCAAACACAGGACTGAATATTTTCAGTGAGGCAGTTGGAACATTTATCCTTGTATTTGCGATCAAGGGAATTGGAAACGTGACAGGACTTTCCACAGGCGTTGACAAATTATTTGTATTCGGAATTATCGTATCAGTAGGTATGTCACTTGGCGGACTGACCGGTTATGCGATCAACCCGGCAAGAGATCTTGGACCAAGACTTGCACACGCAGTACTTCCAATTAAGGGAAAAGGTGATTCAAACTTCGGATACGGTCTGGTTGTACCGATCATCGGACCAATCATCGGAGCAATCGCAGCAGTATTACTGTATGGAGCAATTCCGTGGTAAAAATTCAGAATTGAAAATGGTAATGGCATGAGATGAGAGAGCCTGACAGGATAACCGCATAGGGAAATGCGTTTACTTGGCAGGCTCTTTTTCATAAGCAGGAAGTTCAGGAAGAAAAAACAGTTATTAAGGAGTGATCTGGGAATGTATGATGTAATAATTATCGGAGCTGGAGTATCCGGTGCAGCAACAGCAAGAGAGCTGTCACGTTATAAAGTGAAGGCATGTGTAATCGAAAAAGAAGAGGATGTATGCTGTGGTACTTCTAAGGCAAACAGTGCAATTGTCCATGCCGGTTATGATGCGGCAGAAGGATCGCTGATGGCAAAACTGAATGTCAGGGGAAATCAGATGATGGAACAGCTTTCAAAGGATCTGGATTTCCCATTTAAGAAAAATGGCTCGCTGGTTGTATGTCTGCATGAAGAGGATATGCCGAATCTTCAGGCACTGTATGACCGAGGCGTTGCAAATGGTGTTAAGGAGTTAAGAATTCTTAACCGTGAGGAATTGAAAGAAATGGAACCGAATATTTCCGATCAGGCGTATGCCGCACTTTATGCACCGACAGCCGGAATTGTATGTCCGTTTAATCTGAACATTGCAATGGCTGAGAATGCAAATGCAAATGGTGTGGAGTTCAAATTTGATACGGAAGTTACGGATCTTAAACCAATAGATGAAGGATGGGAGATCCATACAAATAACGGGGTTTTCCGGACAAGGTATGTGGTAAATGCAGCCGGAGTCTATGCAGACAGGCTTCATAATATGGTAAGTGAGAAGAAGATCCACATTACCCCTAGAAGAGGAGATTACTGCCTGCTTGATAAGAGTGCGGGAAATCATGTGAGCAAGACGATTTTTGCACTTCCGGGAAAATATGGAAAAGGTATTCTGGTTGCACCGACGGTTCACGGTAATCTGATCCTTGGACCAACGGCGATCGATATCGAAGATAAAGAAGGAACCAATACAACAAGAGAAGGTCTGGATCAGGTGATCGAAAGGGCAGAGATGAATGTAAAAAATATTCCGCTCCGTCAGGTGATTACTTCATTTGCCGGACTTCGTGCACATGAGGACGGACATGAGTTCCTGATCGGGGAAGTGGAGGATGCAAAAGGATTTATCGACTGTGCAGGCATTGAATCACCGGGTCTTACCAGTGCACCGGCAATCGGAGAAATGGTGGCACAGATCCTGAAAGAGAAAATGAATCTGGAAGAAAAAGAAGATTTTATCGCAACAAGAAAAGGCGTTCTGGATCCGAATACACTCAGCAAGGAAGAAAGAATGGAACTGATCAAAGAGAAACCGGAATACGGAAATATTATCTGCCGCTGTGAAATGGTTACAGAGGGTGAGATCATGGATGCGATCAACAGACCGCTCGGCGCCAAATCTCTGGACGGGGTAAAACGCAGAACAAGAGCCGGAATGGGACGATGTCAGGCTGGATTCTGTTCACCGAGAACGATGGAGATCCTGGCGAGAGAACGCCATGTGAGTATGTTCGAGATCACAAAATCCGGTGGAGATTCTAAAATTGTCACAGGTACTAATAAGGATTCGTTATAAGAGGGAGGCATTGCATCATGAGAGCTTATGATATTGTTATCATTGGAGGAGGACCGGCAGGACTTGCGGCTGCAATTTCGGCGAAGAAAAGCGGAGTGGACAGTGTCCTGATCCTGGAAAGAGATAAAGAACTTGGCGGTATCCTGAATCAGTGCATCCACAACGGATTCGGACTCCATACATTTAAGGAAGAACTGACCGGACCGGAATATGCAGGACGTTTTATTGATCAGGCGAAAGAACTGAATATTGAATACAAGCTGAATACAATGGTTATGGATATCAGTCCACAGAAGGTTGTCACCGCAATGAACCGGGAGGAAGGTCTTTTCGAGATTCAGGCGAAGGCAGTTGTCCTGGCAATGGGATGCCGTGAACGCTCCAGAGGCGCACTTAATATTCCGGGCTATCGTCCGGCGGGTATTTTCTCAGCAGGCACGGCACAGAGATTGGTCAATATCGAAGGCTATATGCCGGGGCGGGAGGTTGTGATCCTTGGTTCCGGTGACATCGGACTGATCATGGCGAGACGAATGACATTTGAAGGCGCAAAGGTTAAGGTTGTTGCAGAGCTAATGCCGTATTCCGGAGGGCTTAAGAGAAATATTGTACAATGTCTGGATGATTATGACATTCCGCTGAAGCTGAGCCATACGGTTGTTGATATCAAAGGAAAAGAGCGTCTGGAAGGCATTACACTGGCACAGGTGGACGGTCACGGAAAACCGATTCCTGGAACCGAAGAAGAATACAGTTGTGATACCCTCCTCCTTTCCGTAGGCTTGATTCCGGAAAATGAAATTTCAAGAGGTATGGGCGTGGATATGAACCCTGTCACATCAGGACCGAAGGTAAATGAGAGCCTGGAGACAAACATCGAAGGCGTATTTGCCTGTGGAAATGTCCTGCATGTGCATGACCTGGTTGACTTTGTATCGGAAGAAGCCGGAACTGCAGGAAGAAATGCTGCGGAATACGTCAAACAGGGAGAAGAACGCAGACAGGGCGGAAAAGAGATTAAAATGAATCCAGTCGAAGGTGTCCGTTATACAGTTCCGGGAACGATTAACGTAGACCGGATGGATGAAAATCTGACCGTGCGTTTCCGTGTGGGCGGTGTCTATAAGAATTGTTATATCAGCGCATATTTTGATGATGAAAGAGTGATCCACAGAAAACGTCCGGTTGTTGCACCAGGTGAGATGGAAGAGATTAAGCTGACAAAAGAGCAGCTTCTGAAATATCCGGATCTGCAGACCATCACAGTAAAGATTGAGGAGGCGTAGACGATGGAAGAGAGAAAATTGACATGTATCGGCTGTCCGATGGGCTGCCCTCTTACAGTTGTAATGAATGGGGAAGAAGTAGTGAGCGTCACGGGAAATACCTGTAAACGCGGTGATGTATATGCAAGAAAAGAAGTGACGAATCCAACGAGAATCGTAACTTCGACCGTGCGGGTGTCCGGCGGAAGCATCGATATGGTATCGGTGAAGACGAAAGAAGATATCCCAAAGGGCAAGATCTTTGAATGTGTGAAGGCCCTCAAAGGAATTGAAGTTCCGGCTCCGGTTCATATTGGGGATGTGATTCTTGAAAATGTGGCGGACACGGGCGTGGATATTGTTGCGACGAAGAATGTTGAATAAAAGGAAAAGAAGGAGAAGTCCTGTATGGTGACGGAAAGGGTTGCCATATGGGACTTTTTTAATGTAAAAGACTGTGACTTTTGTTTGAAATTATGCAGAATACTTAACAAACTTAAAAAAATTACACATTTTTTGGAAGAAATTTATAAAACCAAAAAATTTTATACATTCACATAAAAAATGAATATAGTGAAAAAACAGGCGCCATTCTAAAATATTCACATAACAAAGAATCGTTTGAAATGAACGACAGGAGAATATGAAAGTTTAAGGGAGGAACGAGAAATGAAAAAAGCAAAATGCTTTAGTGACATCCATTACGACATTGGAAAAATTGATGACAAAATGTACTCGTCTTTTACAGAACATCTGGGACGAAGCATTTATACAGGAATCTACGAGCCGGGGCATCCAAATGCAGATGAAGACGGATATCGTAAAGATGTCATGGAATTAGTAAAAGAATTAGGCGTTCCGGTAATTCGTTATCCAGGTGGAAACTTTGTATCATGCTATGACTGGCATGATGGAATTGGACCAAAAGAAAAAAGACCAAAACGTATGGATTATGCATGGTCAAGTATTGAAACAAACCAGTTCGGTATTGATGAATTTTGCCAGTGGGCAGAAAAAGTTGGTATTGAACCGATGATTGCAGTCAACCTTGGAACAGGAAGTATTAAAGATGCCGGCGATCTGGTTGAATATTGCAATCATCCGGGTGGAACCTATTGGAGTGATTTGAGAGCCCAGAACGGACATCCAGAACCATATAATATCAAATATTGGTGCCTTGGGAATGAGATGGAAGGAAGCTGGCAGGCAGGACATTTGTCAGCAGAAGATTATACAAAGAAAGCACTTGAAGCAGCAAAGATCATGAGATGGGTTGATCCTTCTATTAAACTGGTTGCCTGCGGAAGCAGTTATGAAATGTTACCAACCTATATGGAATGGGACAGAACAATGCTGACAGATCTTTATAATCAGGTTGATTATTTATCAACTCATAACTATACAATGAACTCTGGGCAGGGTACAACAAATTATCTTGCTTCCTATAAACAGCTGGATTCTCATATTAAAAACAGCGCAAAAGTTATTGAGTATGTAAAGGCTAAAAATCATTTTGATAAAGATTTAAAGATTTGTCTGGATGAATGGAATGTGTGGAATTTCCAGGACATCAAACTGGATTCTCTGGATGATTTAATGGGACTTACAACGTTCGAGATGACATCAGCTGGAAAATGGGAAATCGCGCCACCGATTCTGCAGGAAAAATACAGTCTGCTGGACGCAGTTGTTGTTGGAGGACTTGGAATTTCATTGCTGAACAATGCAGATACAGTTGAAATTGCCTGCCTGGCACAGCTTATCAATGTGATTGCTCCGATTACAACAATTCCGGGAGGCGGAATTTTCAAACAGGCGATTTATCATCCGTTCCATATGCTCAGCAAATATGGACATGGAACTGTTAAGAAAGCCATTGTGGATGCACCGAAATATCAGTGCGATTTAGGTGAATTAAATGTTGTTGAACCAGCAGTTATCTATAATGAGGAAAATGATGAAGTAAGAATCTTCGTTCTGAACTGCGATCAGGAAGAGGACGTTGAATTTGAAGTTGATTTACAGGGATATGGAGATAAGAAAGTAAAGAAACATCTGGTACTTGCCGGAAATGACTATTCTGTAATGAACACAATTGAACATCCGGATGCAGTTGAAATGGAAGAGAAAGAGGTAACAGCTGCAAATTCTGTGGTATTACCAAAAATGTCATGGAATGTAATTGTTTTAGGATAATAAAAGAAGAAGGAAAGAGGGAGGTGGCAACGAAATGAGCGTGATTTTGGAAGCAAAACATATTTCAAAAAACTTTGGACTTACTCAGGCATTGAAAGACGTTTCTGTAACCATTGATGAAGGAGAAGTTATTGGTCTGATCGGAGAAAATGGTTCCGGAAAGTCAACTCTTTCCTCTATTATTTCCGGAGTTTATCCGCAATCTGAAGGAGAGCTTACTCTGGACGGAAAACCATATAAACCAGCAGACACACTGGATGCACAGAATCATGGAATCAGTATGATTGCCCAGGAAATGGGAACACTTCCGGGAATTAAAGTAGCAGATAATCTTTTTATCGGAAAAGAGCAGTTGTTTACAAAACATGGTGTTGTTGACAGAAAAAAGATGTATCAGGAAGCAAGAAAGGCACTTGAAAAAATCGGAATTGACAATATTCATCCGGAAGATCCGATCATAAAATACAGTCTGGAAGAAAGAAAACTGATTGAAGTTGTAAGAGCATTGTATACGAATCCAAGGATTTTCATCGTTGACGAAACAACAACTGCCTTGTCTCAACGAGGAAGGGATATCATTTACCAGGTTATTAAGAACATGAAGAAGGAAAATAAGACAGTACTGTTTATTTCCCATGACCTGGAAGAACTGATGGAGGTTTGCAGCAAGCTGATTGTTTTGCGAGACGGTGTGTTTGTTGCTGAACTTGAAAAATCTGAGTTTGAAGAGGAAAAGATAAAAGAGTTGATGGTAGGACGTAAACTTACCGGAGATTATTATCGAAGTGATTACGATGGAAGCTATGGGAAAGAGGTTGTGCTTTCAGCAGAAAAACTGTATGTAGGAGATAGCCTTAAAGGTGTCTCACTGGAACTTCATAAAGGAGAAATCCTTGGAATAGGTGGGTTAACAGATTGCGGAATGCATGAACTTGGAAAAGCGTTGTTTGGAAATGTTAAACCGTTGTATGGTGAAGTAAAACTTGGAAATGGAAAAAAGATTACATCAGAAAAACAGGCAATCAAGAACAAGATTGGATATGTATCCAAGAACCGAGACCAGGAAGCACTGATCTTATCAGCAAGTATCATGGAAAATACCGTTTTACCATCCTTGTCAATGATCGCAAAAGGTGGTGTAATTACCAAAGGTGCTGAAAAGAAATTTACCGATAAACAGGTAAAAGATATGAGCATTAAATGCAGAGAGATTGGACAAAACGTAGGTGATTTAAGTGGTGGTAATAAACAGAAAGTTGTATTTGGAAAATGGCTTGGTAATGAGTCAGAAATTTATATCCTGGACTGCCCGACACGAGGAATTGATATTGGTGTAAAGGCATTTATGTATCAGCTGATGTACCGCCTGAAAAAAGAAGGAAAATCTATTTTGATGATTTCAGAAGAACTTCCGGAACTGATTGGAATGAGTGATCGTATTCTGATTATGAAAGATGGTCAGATACAAGATTCATTTACCAGGTCAGAAGAGTTAAATGAATCTGTATTAATCAAGAAGATGGTTTAGGAGGGATAAAAGTGAAAGAGAAAGCTAAGGCAAAAGAAATTCTTCAGAAAATAATTCCTTTCCTTGGAATCATTTTAATGATTATCATATTTCAGGTCGGAGGAGAAGGGAAACTGCTGACAAAAGGTAATATTAACAGTATTCTGAATCAGACCGTATATATAGCGATTATGGCATTTGGTGCAATTTTCGTATCTTGGAAAAGCATATGGTGTAAAATTTAACTATTACATTATTGAAAACTTTGCAGATGAAACATATCTTTCTGCAATTGAAAACCTCTGTGCACAGGGTGTTGATGGTATTATCACAACAAACTTCTCAGGAACAGCAGTCCTTCAGGGATTAAAAATTTGTGAAGAAAATGAAGTTTATCTTGGTGTAGGCTGGTCACAGATTGATGAAAGCATCAAAGATCAGGTTTACAAGAGTGATTATTTTGTTGGTGGATCTTATGAAGCAGATTACGATGCAGGATATGAAATTGTAACAAGCCTTATTGATTCAGGATGCAAGAACATTGCAGCAATTGGCTATGAACCTGGAATTACCTGCCATGACAGAAGATGGGAAGGTATGATGAAAGCATTTGAAGATCATCCGGAAGTTAAAAAAGCTGGTGAATACAGAGGCCTTGAATTCACAAAAGCAGTAGAAGATTTCCTTGCAGCAGATGATTCTATCGATGGTATTGCAATTACACTTCTTGGTATTGAATACTGCTCAGAACCAATCAAATCAGCAGGACGTGAAGGTCAGGTTAAGATCGCATTCTGTGACCTTTCAGAAAATTGTCAGGGAAGCCTTGACAATGGTGAAACAGTATGTGCAATCGGTGGACAGTATGCTGATGCAGTATTCCCGTTCGTACTTATCTACAATGCACTGGAAGGAAATGCTCTTGACAAAGTAGAAGTACCGGTTAACTTTATTGTATGTAAATCTGGTCAGGAATTCTCTGATTACATGACATACCTTCATAATGATGGTGTATATGCATGGACAACAGATGAAGTTGATCAGCTGATTAAATCAAAAAATAAAAATGCATCTTCTGATGATCTGCTTGAAATGGGCAAGAACTACAGTATTGAAGATACAATTGCAAGACATGGAAAATAAATTACTACTTTAACGGATATGGAAAGGGAAGGCGTATGAAAACGAAATCAGATACAGTTAAAAATGTATGCAAAGTCGTTATGCTCCCGGTATTTGTATATCTTCTGTTTTTCATATGCTCCGGCGGAGCATTTGGAAAACCGGCGAGTCTTATTATGAACCTGAAGCAAACGCTGGCCCCTACGCTAATTTCATTCGCAATGTGTTCGAACATGTTGTGTAACAGAATGGATCTTAGTGCAGGTGCGGTTGTAATGCTCTCGGCAATGTTCGGAGCAAAAATGGTATATCTTTACGGAATCGGATTGATACCATTTGCATTGATTGTGGTTGGAGCGGGCATTGTACTTGGAACAATCTCAGGTGTTATGTATATGTTACTGAGAGTTCCGGCAATTGTTACAGCACTTGGTGTTTGCATGGTATATGAGACATTATCCAACCTGGCAAGTATTTCATGGGTAACAGCTATTAACGGAGAAATTACAACACTTGGAAGATTTCCGTATTGTTTGATTATTTTTGCGATCATGTTTGTACTGTTCTACATCATTTTCAACTATACAAAGTTTGGATATAATGTAAGAGCATGTGCAAGTTCACAGAGAATTGCAAAAAATTCAGGTGTCAATACCAAGAAAACAGCATTCCTCTGCTATGTAGTTTCATCATTATTCCTTGGAGTTGCGGCACTTTTGAAGATTTCTATACAGGGATCAATTGATACGCCGATGTACATGTCAAGTACGAATATTATTTTCAACTGCATGCTTGGAATTTATGTTGGACTGGCACTTGAACAGTATTGTAATCTGGTAATCGGAATCTTTATCGGAAACTTTATTTTAAATATGCTGACGACAGGACTTCTCAGCATGGGACTTTCAGCTTCGCTGCAGGATACAGCATCTGGAATCTTCCTTCTGGTTATTATGATCTTTACTTACAACAACCAGAGAGTAATGAACTTTATCAGTGAACGAAAGCTGAAAAAAGAGCTTGTGAGAACAAACGCACAATAAAAAATAATTTAAATGACACCCGGAGTATACGCATCCTGTCAGCTTGCGATACTCCGGGTGTCGCTGTATAATCGGAATAGACAGCATTTGACAGGGCATAATGGGAGGAAGAAAATATGATAAAAGTATTGTTAGTGGATGATGAAAAGCTGGCACTGGAGTATTTGGAGCATATTATTGATTGGGAGTATCATGGATTTGAATTGATCGGGGTAACGACAAATCCAGAACAGGCACTTGCAATTTACAAGACACACAGACCGGATCTGGTGATATCAGATGTAAAGATGCCTGGATTAAATGGATTGGAATTAGGGGATGCAATTCGCGAATATGGTGGAAATACACATATTCTGTTCCTTTCAGCATATAAAAATTTTGATTATGTAAAACAGGCAATCCGGTTAGGAATTGATGATTATATCTTAAAAAGTGATCTGGAGGAAGATGGATTTTTAAGAAAAATACTAAAATTAAAAGAAGAAATTATAAAAGAAAAAGCAAAAAAGCAGTATACAATTACAGCAATTTTAGAGGAATTATTTAGAAAAAATATTTCAGAAGAGGTATATAAAGATATTCTTGATGAAAATGATTATATAGGTTTGCATAAGAAATATTATTATATTATCGTTTCTCAAAGAAAGGTTCCGAAGATTTTAAAGAAATATATTCCACTTGATAACAATCAGATGACATTGGATAATCGGCTCATAAAAAGAGCGTGCGAAAATGTATCTGAAAATACTGGGATTCATGTAGGGGCCAGGTTTCCGGTAAACGAAGATGAATATCTGATTTTGCTTGAATTCGGAAAAGGAATTGTTTCACAAAAAGAAATAAATGACAGAATTTATGATTTTGCAAGAAAGCTGTATGAATATATTAACAGAGAAGAAAAACTGTATCATGTATATTATTGTTTGCATGGAAGTATGGTAAGGCAGTTTCGGTCTAATTTTACAAATTATCAAAGACAACTGGAAAATAATATTTTAAAAAATGAAGTAGAGTTACAGGAGCTGCGTTATGATGGAAAAGAGGAAAATGAGAAG
>ERZ779885.3793-NODE-3793-length-12406-cov-2.695004_pt1 | contig 12406 bp, 13 predicted proteins | sample MGYA00511554_ERZ779885 | MGnify/ENA primary metagenome ERZ779885 (study PRJEB29588, sample SAMEA2160998) | human gut metagenome | biome: human gut; feature: human-associated habitat; material: faeces | place: Denmark | collected 2008/2010 ... | reverse complement strand
ACAGCTTTCATTGTCTGTCGTTTTTTGAAATAACTGCCCGTTTTTTATATTTATCATATTGCCATAAAAGCGGACATGATGCACGCACCTGCCGCACCACATTCACACACGCTGTCTATTTTTCCATCGTTCAGTCCAATTCCACCGATGGCATACACAGGAATATTTACGGTTTCACATACCTGCTTTAAAAATTCCATTCCGCGTGGCGGCAGTCCTCTCTTACAGTCCGTGGCAAATATATGCCCTGCGGTCAGGTAAGATGCCCCTAGTTTTTCTGCCTCAATAGCATCCTCAACAGAATGAACCGAACAGCCTAAGATCAGCTTATTTTTATTCTTCTGATCCATTGACAGGTTCCCAGACATAAATTTTATCTGTTTTTCTTCATTTTCTGTCTTTTGCATACAAGTTCTTAACAGTGGAAGCGGCAAATGAACATACTGCCTCTCTAACCGTTTTGCGGTTTCTATATAACTGTGTAAAATACAGATCACTCCATATTCCTCACAAATTGCCAAAACCTGTCTTGCCATCTCTTCATATTCCGTCTCCGGCAGATCTTTTTCCCTTAAGATCAGAGCTGCCGGCTTTGTTTCACAGACTCTTTTGATCTGTTCTAAAAACGGCCTCTCACAAAGGCTCCGGTTTGTGACAGCAATTATTTTCCCCGGAATCGGATTTTCTTTTTTACACATAAATATAATCACTCATAACAGGCTGCAATCCTTCCTCAAGCAGTGCATCATACACCTGTTTTACTGTCCTTCCGTCAGAAATTTCAAACTGCTCGTCGCCCTGATCCTCAAGTCCTTTCGCATGGCTTCCGATACCGGTGCTGACCCCCGCAGAAATCTTTGTCGCTGCGATCTCCATCAGACTGTCTCTCACCCTTGCACACTCTCTGGTAGAAACCGTAATACTTGCATATGGCATAAACAACCGGTATGCCGTCACAACCTGCAAAAGTTGTTTTTCATGCACATCCATCGGATTGATCTTATCATTGTTGATGATCGGGCGAAGCCTCGGACAGGAAAAAGCAATCTCTGCATGTGGATATTTTCTCTGTAACAGATAAGCATGCATTCCTGTTGCAAATGCATCTTTTCTGAAATCATCAAGTCCCAGTAAAGCAGCAAAACCAACGCCTCTCATACCGCCGCGGATCGCACGTTCCTGTGCCTCCATACGATAAGGAAAAATACGTTTATGTCCTGCCAGATGAAGGGTCTCATATTTGTCTGAATTGTATGTTTCCTGAAAAACTGTTACATAATCCGCGCCGCATTCATGCAAATACGCATATTCCTCCGAATTCATCGGATAAACTTCAAGACCAATTACTTTAAAATATTTCCGCGCGATCTTACACGCTTCTCCTATATATTCCACATCTGACATTTTCCGGCTTTCGCCTGTCAGGATCAAGATCTCCTGTAGACCGGATTTTGCGATCTCCGCCATTTCAGCTTCGATTTACTCTGCATTTAATTTTGCCCTGCGGATACGATTATGACAGTTAAACCCGCAGTAGATACAATAATTTTCACAATAATTGGCGATATAGAGTGGCGTAAAAAAACAGACCGAATTGCCAAAATGATTTTCTTTTTCCACTTTTGCACACTGTGCCATCTCTTCGATAAACGGTTCTGCCGCCGGCGACAGCAGCGCCGCAAAATCTTCCGGTGTGCGGTTTCTTTTTGCCAAGGCACATCTTACATCTTCCGCTGTATAGCTGTCGTAATCGTATGCCTCCATTGCTTCAACCACCTGTTTTGTGATATCCGATTTTAATGCCTCCATGCCTGGCAGATATACCATATGGTCGATCCTTGCCTCTTTCTGATGTTCCTTTATTTCTTCGCTTAATATACTTTCATTGATGTGTTCCATGATTTTTTCCCCTGTGCTTATTCTGAACCCGAAATTTTTTATACTCAATTTCCATTCAAATCAGATCATAAAAATGTATTATATTTTCCGATTCCAAAATTTCCTAAAACTGATTTTTGTTCTGCTCTCATATTTAACGCTCTGATCTTCTGAATTATTCAGAGAGGAATCCTGTCAGCGGCGAGGATGCGCTTGCCCCTCCCATTTTGACACGTCCACAGCCTGAGAGGTATGCCTTTCTTCCGGCTTCGATCGCTTCACGGAAAGCAGCTGCCATCGCCGGGATATCACCAGCCGTCGCGATTGCGGTATTTGCCATGACTGCAGCAGCTCCCATCTCCATGACTTCACATGCCTGTGACGGCTTTCCGATACCGGCATCCACGATGATCGGCAGGTCGATCTCATCGATCAGCACCTGGATCATGGCTTTGGTTGCCAGTCCCTTGTTACTTCCAATGGGTGCTGCCAGCGGCATCACCGCTGCTGCACCTGCATTCTGAAGATCTCTGGCTACATTTAAATCCGGGTTCATATACGGAAGCACTACAAAACCTTCCTTTGCCAGAATCTCCGTTGCCTTCACTGTTTCGTAATTATCCGGAAACAGATATTTCGCATCACGCATGATCTCCACTTTGACAAAATCTCCACATCCCATAGCTCTGCTCAGTCTGGCGATCCGGACAGCCTCCTCAGCTGTTCTTGCTCCTGATGTATTTGGAAGCAGTGTCACATTTTTTGGGATGTAATCTAAGATATTAGCCACACCACCCTCATTTGCGCGGCGCAGCGCCATCGTCACGATCTCCGCCTTTGCCTCTTTCACTGCTGCATCGATCAGTTCTAAGGAATATTTTCCGGAACCCAATATAAATCTGGAAGAAAACTCATGCTCTCCTAATTTCCATGTATCTTTTGTTATTTCGCTCATCTTTTTTTCCTCTTTTCTGCTTTTCTCTTTTTTTACTTTTCTCTGTTTTTCTGCTTTTCTCTGGTTTTTTTATTTCTCTTTTGCCGGCATTTAACAACCGCCGCCCATGAAACTGACAATCTCTAAAATGTCGTCATCCTTCAAAACAACTTTTGCATAATCTTCTTTGTCTAAAATTACATAGTTGTGCTCGACTGCAATCTGCGCTAACACATAGTGATTCTGCTCTAAATAATCAAGTATCGTTGTTCCCTCCGGCAACTTTGTGTGCTTTCCGTTGATTTCCATACATCCTCCTTTAATTTTACGGAGTAAAATCCAAGTCCCTTTGGACGAGGGGAGGATTTTTCTCCTTTTAATTTTACGGTGTAATAAAAAAGCGTTCACGAAAGAATACACCCGCGGTGGTGTACCCCTTCATGAACGCTTTGTTCACTCTGTTTGTGATGATAACATGATACAATGGTGAAGTCAAGGAAAATCCATGTTTCACTTTACCCTCCCTCTAAAAGGATGTATACTGATACAAAATTCACAGGACACATTTTCCTATGAATCCAAAAATTTCTGGCAGAAATGGAGAACCCGATGAATACAACAATAAATAAAAACCAGACATGGTGTTCCATGTGGGGAAATGCAGTTTCAATCGCAGAACACCGCCCTGAGAGCTATGCAAAAGATATCACACTCCGCTATCCGGTCTATGCGCCGTTTGATGGAACTGCTTTAAGATTTACCTTTGATAATTACTGCGGCAGTGAACCTGTTTCCATCACGAAAGCAACTGTCTCCATCGCAGACTGTGATTTTAATTGCGATGACATTACAAGAAAAATAAATCTTTCCTGTCCCATGCAGGAATCTGCAACAGCACAGATTACTTTTTCCGGAAATTCTTCCGTGACGATCGCCGCACACGAGCGCATCATAAGTGATGACATTTTCTTTCAGGTCCAGGCAGGCCAGACTCTCTGTGTCAACCTTTATTTTGCGGATTTTACCCTGATGCAGTCAGCAGTTCTGATCACAGGCCCTCTCTCAAAAGGATTTTTTTCACTGGGAGATCAGACTTCTGCCGGCAGGCTTCCCCTTGATACAAGCAAAACGACAAACTGGTTTTATTTTCTGAGTAACATTGATATTTTGACATCTCCGGACAATCATGCCGTGATCTGCTATGGCGACTCCATCACCGCGCAGGCATGGCCGGACGAACTGATGCTCCGGCTGTTACGGGAAGGGAAAAAACATACTTCCGTTATACGCCGTGCTGCGAGCGGTACCAGAATTCTCCGCCAGTATGACTGTATTACCTATGATTCGTACGGTTTAAAGGGAAGTAACCGTTTTTCACATGAAATACCAACTTCCGGCGCAGACACCATCATTATCCAGCAGGGGATCAATGACATCATTCACCCGGTCGGATGCGACATCAATCCATTCCGCCCCATGAGTGATCTTCCAACTGCAGAAGAACTCATAGACGGTCTCAAATGGTACGTTGATCAGGCACATGCCCTGGGATTATCTGTTTATATCGGGACACTGCTTCCAATCGAAGGCTGGCGCACCTATGCACCTTTCCGTGAAGAGTTAAAAAATCAGGTGAATGAATGGATCCGCCTGACGGACGGTTTTGAGGGATGTATCGACTTCGACCTCGCAGTACAGGATCCTGATCATCCTGCAGCATTCAAAGCCGGCTATAACAGCGGCGATCATCTGCATCCGAGTGGTGCCGGTTACAAAGCCATGGCAGATGCTGTACCTAAATCCTTTCTCTATTAAAAGACGGTCTGCCCTGAGGACTTTTTGATCACAGGACGTAGTTTCCTATGAAGATTCGGGGGCAAAAAAATCGCACCAAAGCGGATTTTCATCCCGTCCTGGTGCGATTTTTACAGCATTATATATGCCCGTCAGTCTCTCATTTGTACCTCTTAACTCTATGCTTCCTCTAAATGTTTTCTTACTCTCTGGATCAGCATCTCCAACGCAACTGCATTTTCCCCGCCTTCCGGAATAATGATGTCTGCACGCCGTTTGCTCGGCTCCACAAACTGCTCATGCATCGGTTTTACCGTCGTTAAATACTGATTTATGACGCTGTCTAACGAACGTCCACGATCTTTTACGTCCCTTACGATTCTGCGCAGAATACGGACATCCGCATCGGTGTCTACAAACACACGGATATCCATCAGTTCACAGAGACTCGGCTCTGCAAAGATCAAAATACCCTCTAATACAATGACCGGTGCAGGTTCCACTAGGATCGTCTTATCGGAACGATTGTGGATCGTATAATCATAGACCGGCATCTGAATCGCCTTTCCTTTTTTCAGCTCTTTGATATGTTCACATAAAAGTTCTGTATCAAACGCATCCGGGTGATCATAATTTAACTTTGAGCGATCCTCATAGTTCATCTCGTCATGGCGTTTGTAATAATTATCATGGCGAAGAATACTGACTTCATCACGTCCGAAGCTGTCAACCACTTTATCTGCCAACGTCGTCTTTCCGCTTCCTGTTCCCCCTGCAATTCCAATTAAAATTGTATTTTTTGCTTCTGCCATAATACCGTATCCTTTCATATCCTGATACAGGAAAAAAACCTGTTATAGAACGCAATTTCCTGCGAACGAAAAAAGCAAGCGGAACTTTTCAGGAACCACTTGCTCTCTCATCCATCCGGCATTCCGGAATCCATAAGCCAATAGTCGGACTCGAACCGACGACCTACGCATTACGAATGCGTTGCTCTACCAACTGAGCCATATTGGCAATCTGAGGTGTGTTGTCTTTCGACTCACGCCACACTTGTTCATTATATATAATTTATATAAAAAAAGCAAGACCTTTTTTATATTTTTTTAAAGCTTATTTTCTATTGACTTTTCCTATAAAATGCATAAAATAGTCTTGTTTACTTATTGTAAACAAAACATATATTTTTACAGTTACCAAAAAATTGCAGAATTGAGATTAGTCTGAAAAATAACATTTTTCACACGCAAGAATGGAGGTTCGCATGGATATCGGAAAGCGTATGAAAGAGCTTCGTATCCAGTACGGTCTGACACAGCAGGAACTTGCTGACCGCTCTGAACTGACCAAGGGATTTATTTCCCAGCTGGAACGCAACCAGAACTCTCCGTCCATCGGCACACTGCTTGACATCATACAATGTCTCGGCACAACTCCTGCCGAATTTTTTACGGACGAAGAACCGGAACAGATCGTATTTGAAAAAGATGATTATTTTGAAAAAATCAGCGAAGATGGAAATAAAATGATCGAATGGATCATACCAAATGCCCAGAAGAACAGCATGGAGCCGGTGCGCCTTACTTTAAAACCCGGTGGTTCCTCCGACACGCATCTGCCACATGCAGGCGAAGAATTCGGCTATGTATTAAAAGGAACCGTGCGTGTTTTTTACGGTGGAAGAACTTATACTGTCCGGGCAGGCGAATCTTTCTATTTCCAGGCGGGGAAAAAACATCGGCTGGAAAATAACGGCAACCGTGATGCCATCCTGATCTGGGTTTCCACACCTCCAAGTTTTTAATCTGTATTTTACATACCATTTAGAAAGGGATAACGTTTTTTACTATATTAAGAAGCGTTTTGAACACAAATGAGCAAAAAATTAATCAATCTGACAGGTATTTCAAAATCCTACGGCGATCACGTCGTATTAGATGACTTAAATTTATATATCCGCGAAAATGAATTTATCACACTCCTCGGCCCTTCCGGCTGCGGAAAGACAACCACCCTCCGCATCATCGGCGGTTTTGAGGCTCCGGATGCAGGAAGCGTTGTCTTTGACGGCAAAGATATCACGTCCCTGCCGCCAAACGAGCGTAACTTAAATACTGTTTTCCAGAAATATGCCCTTTTCCCGCATATGTCAATCGCGGAAAATATCGCATTTGGTCTGCGGATCAAGAAAAAAAGCAAAGAATATATCAATGATAAAATCCGTTATGCACTGAAATTAGTGAATCTTGAGGGTTTTGAAAACCGCTCTATTGATTCTTTGAGCGGCGGCCAGCAGCAGCGTATCGCGATCGCGCGCGCCATTGTAAATGAACCGAAAGTTCTCCTTTTAGACGAACCGCTCGGTGCCCTCGACTTAAAGCTCCGCCAGGACATGCAGTACGAGCTGATCCGCCTGAAAAATGAGCTTGGCATCACGTTCGTGTTCGTTACCCATGATCAGGAAGAAGCACTTACCATATCCGATACGATCGTTGTCATGAACCAGGGGTACATCCAGCAGATCGGTACACCTGAGATGATCTACAATGAGCCTGTCAATGCATTTGTTGCCGACTTTATCGGTGACAGCAACATCATAAACGGAACCATGATCCAGGATAAAGTTGTGGAGATCTTAGGTGTGAAGATCCCATGTGTCGACGAGGGATTCGGCTGTAATACGCCGGTCGATGTTGTAATCCGTCCGGAGGATGTCGAGATCACAGAGCCTGGTGCCGGTTTTATGGATGGTGACATCGTATCCATCATCTTTAAGGGTGTACACTATGAGATCAGCATTATGGCAAACGGCTATGAATGGCTGGTTCACACCACAAAAATGTATCCGGTGGGCACGCATGTCGGCATCAACGTGATCCCGTTTAACATCCAGATCATGAACAAACCGGAATCTGAGGATGAGGAGGCCGTGGAGATCGATGCGTAAATTAGGCAGACAGCTTTTAGCAGGACCTTATCTGGTATGGATAATCGGATTTATCCTGCTGCCGATCGTTATTATCTTATATTATGCGTTTACAAATACTTCGGGTGCTTTTACCTGGGACAATATCGCAGCGATTGCAGACCCGGTACATGTAAAATCCATTCTGCTTTCCTTAAAGCTCGGATTTTTCTGTACAGTAGTCTGTCTGCTGCTTGCCTATCCGCTTGCGATGATCTTAAACAGTTTTCATTTTAAGCATCAGAGTTTTGTCGTATTTTTATTTGTACTTCCGATGTGGATGAATTTTATGCTGCGTATCCTTGCCTGGCGGCTTTTACTCTCCAACAACGGTATCGTAAACGCACTGTTTGGTCTCTTTGGCTTTGGCCCGGTGAAAATGTTAAATACACCGACCGCCGTTGTATTCGGCATGGTATATGACTTTCTGCCATTTATGATCCTGCCGATCTATAACTCCATAGCGCGCATCAAACCGGACGTTATCGAAGCTGCAAAAGACCTGGGTGCAAATTCAAGGATCGTACTGATCCGCATTATCTTTCCGCTGACACTCTCCGGCGTGATCAGCGGAATCGTCATGGTTTTCGTTCCGGCTCTTACCTCTTTCGTGATCTCCGATCTGCTCGGCGGTGGTAAAGTGCTTTTGATCGGAAATGTCATTGAACAGGAATTTATGCAGGGAAGCAACTGGAATTTGGGCTCCGGACTTTCCGTTGTACTTATGATTTTCGTCATCGCAAGTATGGCGGTCATGAATATTTTTGATAAAGATCAGGGAGGAACTGCTGTATGGTAAAGAAGGCTGCATCCCGCATTTATCTTGCGGTCATCTTTTTATTTTTATATCTTCCGATTCTTGTTTTGGTCGTTCTTTCCTTTAACAATTCCAAATCAAGAGTCGTATGGGGCGGATTTACTTTAAAATGGTACGCCTCCTGTTTTACAGACAAAACGATCATGAACGCACTGATCATGACGCTGCAGATCACACTTTGCGCCGCAGTACTCTCCACGCTGATCGGCACACTCGCTGCCATCGGCATCAGTGCGATGAAAAAACGTGGCACCACACTGATGCTCGGTGCAACCAACATCCCGCTGTTAAACGCGGATATCGTGACCGGAATATCACTCATGCTGCTTTTTGTAAAATTTTTAAATCTGGGCTTTGTAACGGTGCTCATTGCACACATTACATTTGATATCCCGTATGTGATTTTAAATGTACTTCCAAAATTAAAGCAGGTAAACCGGAACACCTATGAAGCGGCCTTAGATCTTGGTGCCTCCCCGCTTTATGCCTTTTATAAAGTGACCTGGCCGGATATCAAATCCGGTGTGTTTTCCGGATTCTTAATGGCTGTCACCATGTCCCTGGATGATTTTTCCATCACCTTTTTTACCAAGGGTGCCGGTGTGAACACACTTTCGACCATGCTCTACACAGAACTTCGAAAAGGTGTACGTCCGGAGCTTTATGCACTTTCCACACTGCTGTTTTTTGCCGCATTTCTGCTGCTGCTTGTCATGAACCGCAGATCGTCTAAGAACAGCCAGTAATTACAGATACGCCGTATTATCCGGCAGATCGTGAGGATATCATGAAAAAATATATTGTTTTTCCGCTTTTACTTCTCGGCGCTTTTTTTGCCGCAGGCTGTGGAACAAAAAATACCGCTGACGATAATTCGCTGGTCGTTTTAAATTATGGAAAATATATGGACAGTTCTGTTTTAAAACTGTTTGAACAGGAAACCGGCATCCATGTTAAATTAGAAGAATATGAAAGCCCGGAGGAAATGTATACGAAATATAAAGCCGGTTCGATCGGTTATGACTTAATCTGCACTTCCGACTATATGGTAGAACGTCTGATCTCGGAGGGCGAAGTAAATAAGATCGACTTCAGCAGTTTTTCGAATTACCAAAATATTGATCCGTCGATCATCGATGCGGCAAGGATCTTTGACCCGGATGTCTCTTACTCCATGCCCTATTTTTACGGAACGCTCGGCATCCTCTACAATACCACGATGGTCACAGATGATGAGGTGTCCTCCTGGAATATCCTGTGGGATGAACACTACAAAGATTCCATCATTATGCAGAATTCTGTCCGTGATTCGTTTGTCCCGGCTCTTCGCCTGTTAAATTATGACATCAATACAGAAAACGAGACCGAGCTGAATAATGCCGTTGATCTTCTGATCAAACAAAAACCTCTTGTGTACGCCTATTATGTGGATGAGACTTCCGATGAAATGGCTGCCGGAAATGCGGCAATGGCATTAGTTTATTCCGGGGAAGCAGCCACTGCGATAGAATTAAATGATGACCTCTCCTATACGGTTCCAAAAGAAGGTTCCAACCTCTGGATCGATTCCTGGTTCATTCCAAAGAGCTGTAAAAATCAGGAAAATGCTGAAAAATTTCTCGATTTCCTATGCCGTGAGGACGTTGCCATGAAAAATTTTGATTATGTCTGCTATGCCACACCAAACCTTGCTGTGATTGATGCACTTGACGATGAGACTCTGAGTGATACCACCATTTTCCCGCCACAGGAAACACTGGATAACTGTACCGTGTACAAACAGTTTGATGAATCCACAACTTCGCTTTACAGCTATCTCTGGAAAAAATTAAAATCCGAATAATTTTTCTTGCATTTGTAGTATGCATGTGTTATAGTAAGTCCACGCAGTGTTTTGCGTGGACTTTCCCCATTTTAGAAACAGTAATATCTTCTCCTGCACCGCGGATTTATCGTGGATAGATTCGTATTTACAGGAGGTCTTTATGACATATCAGACATTTAAACAGCAGATCAGACAATCTTTACAGGACGCATTTGGTTCTGACGTTTCCATTATCCTGCAGGACATTTTAAAAAATAACAATACCCACTTAGACGGTCTGACCGTTTTAACTCCGGGCTGCAATATCTCACCGACCATTTATCTGAATGACTATTTTCATGCATATGAAAACGGCCGGCCCATTTCTGATATCTGCACCGAGATCAGGGACATTTATCAGCAGAACAAACCCGCCCACAGTGTTGATATTTCCTTTTTCACATGCTATGAGAAGGTTCAGTCCCGCATTATCTTTAAGCTGATCAATTACGAGCGCAACAAGGCGCTGTTAACAGATGTTCCCCATTTTCGTTTTCTTGATTTGGCGATCGTATTCAACTGTCTGATCGGCATTGATCCGGACGATATCAGCCAGTCATTTTCAGAAGAAAAGATTTCCTGCTCTCCGTCAGCCTCTGGCAGCTCTGCTACGATCCTGATCCATAACCATCATCTTTCCTTCTGGAATATCACAAAAGATGACCTGTATGCACTTGCATGCAAAAACACACCGGATCTCCAGCATTATGAGCTTCGCAATATGAGCGACGTGCTAAAAGAACTTCTTTCCGATGACGACAGCTCCGCCATCCTTGCTCCACCGGCACCTTTTCCGATGTATGTGCTGTCCAATCATACAAAATTAAACGGCTCTGCATGTATCCTGTATCAGGATCTGCTAAAAAACTTCGCAGAGCACTTAAGAAGTGATCTTTATATCCTTCCAAGCAGCATCCACGAAGTTCTCATCATTCCCGTCAATTCTTTTGCCACACCGGCCGATCCTCTGCTATCCTCCGCAAACAGTCCCGCAGATACCCGTCAGCAGTCCTATCGGGAACTCTCGGAAATGGTTCAGGAAGTCAATGCCACACAGCTTTCCACGGAGGATATTCTCTCCGACCATGTATATTATTATTCAAGGGAAAGCAGCCGTATTACCATGTAAATTATTTTTCAAAAAAGTGACCGTATTACCATGTAAACTTTGTCATCAGACTGTCGTACAACTTTTCATATTCTGCCACCGATGCGTTCCAGGAGAAATCCTGACTCATACCGTGTTTTATCAGTATATCCCAGTCATTTTTATGCTGGTAAAATACGGATAACGCATAACGGATTGTCGCTAACATCTCATGCGCATTATAATTTGCAAAGGAGAATCCGGTTCCCTCTTTCGTATATTCATTATACGGAATGACGGTATCCTTAAGACCACCCGTTTCACGCACGATCGGAACCGTGCCATAACGAAGGCTCATCAGCTGGCTTAAACCACAAGGCTCAAACAAAGACGGCATCAAAAATGCATCACAGGAGGCATAAATCTGATGGGCAAGTTCCTCTGAATAGCCGATATGTACCTTCATCTTATCCGGATATTTTCCCGCAAAGTAAGACAGCATATCCTGATATCGTGCCTCTCCGGTTCCTGCCACAACAAACTGGACACGCTCGGTACTGAGCAGTTCATCCATGATATATGCGATCAGATCAAACCCTTTCTGGTCTGTCATACGCGATACCATACCGATCAGAAATACGTCCCCGTCTACCGGAAGAGACACATTTTTTTGCAGACGTGTTTTGTTGAGAGCCTTTCCTTCCTTATAATTCACCTCGTTATAATGATTGGTCAGATAGACATCTTTCTGTGGATCATATTCTGTATAATCCAGGCCATTTAAAATACCGAAAAGTTTATCCCTGCACGCATACATAAGTCCTTCTAATCCTTCACCGCCCTCTGGTGTCGTGATCTCATAGGCATAAGTCGGACTGACTGTGGTGACTGCATCTGCATAGACCACACCGCCTTTTAAGTAATTCGCCTCACCGTAAGACTCTAACTTATCTGAGGCAAAAATCTGTTCCGGCAGTCCGGTAATATCCATAACTGCAGGCAGTTTCCATCTTCCCTGAAATTTCAGATTATGGATGGAAAATACCGTCTTTATACCCGTATAG
>ERZ779885.3792-NODE-3792-length-12406-cov-5.723423_pt1 | contig 12406 bp, 9 predicted proteins | sample MGYA00511554_ERZ779885 | MGnify/ENA primary metagenome ERZ779885 (study PRJEB29588, sample SAMEA2160998) | human gut metagenome | biome: human gut; feature: human-associated habitat; material: faeces | place: Denmark | collected 2008/2010 ... | reverse complement strand
CAAGTTCGTGCTCGGAGCGGCAGACGATGATATCCGGCTGGATACCCATTCCCTGCAGTTCTTTGACGCTCGCCTGCGTCGGCTTTGTCTTAAGCTCGCCGGATGCCTTGATATATGGAATCAATGTTACATGAATGAGGATGGCATTCTCGTGCCCTACTTCGTGCTGGAACTGACGGATTGCCTCGAGGAACGGCTGGCTCTCGATGTCGCCGACGGTACCGCCGACTTCAATGATGGCAATGTGTGTCTCCTCGGAAGTAAAGTTCCGGTAAAAGCGGCTCTTGATCTCGTTTGTGATGTGAGGGATGACCTGTACGGTACCTCCGCCGAAATCGCCGCGGCGCTCCTTCTGAAGAACAGACCAGTATACCTTACCGGTTGTAACGTTGGAATTCTTGGTCAGGCTCTCGTCGATGAAACGCTCATAATGTCCTAAGTCCAGGTCTGTTTCTGCACCGTCATCGGTCACAAATACCTCGCCGTGCTGGATCGGGTTCATGGTTCCGGGATCGATGTTGATGTACGGGTCGAATTTCTGCATGGTCACTTTGTATCCACGGGCTTTTAATAATCTTCCAAGAGAAGCAGCCGTGATACCTTTACCAAGACCGGAAACGACACCGCCGGTGACAAAGACATATTTTACAGGCATAGGGTTTTCCTCCTCATAATTATAGTAAATTTAAAAAATATTTCACGTATTTTATAACCCATATAGTATACAACTAAGTTTACGCAAAATCCAGCATAACTTAAAAAAGATAAAAGTGAATTTAGAAATAATTTAGAAAACACATCAAAAGTTCATGAACTGTGTATTGCTTTTGCGTGTTGTTTTCAATATAATAAAGAAGATATTGACGAATATCAGATAAAATCCAGATGCAGCAGATACTGCAGATGTTTGGAAAGGATAGATTATGGATAACCAGGGACCAAATAATTACAATAATGGAAATAATAATTATAATAATAACGGCGGTAATGGCGGCGGTGGCAATGGAAATAACGGCGGCAATGGTGGAAAGGACAACCATAACGGACAGCTTATCATGGCATTTGTTCTGGTTTCTCTCATCGTGTTATTTATCATGAGCATGGTGTCGAACCGCTTTTCACAGATGAGCACCCAGGAGATTTCCTATTCGCAATTTCTGGAAAAAGTGGAAGCAGGTGAAGTCAAATCCGTAGAGATCGGATCGTATGAGATCGACATCACACCAGTGACAAAGGACAAGAGTCCGTACCAGCCGACCTATTACTGCGGACGCGTGGCGGATGAGGATCTGATTCCGCTTTTAAAAGAAAAAGGCGTAGAAATTTACGGAGTAATCCCGGACAACACTTCCACCTGGATTTACAGTATTTTAAGTTATCTGATCCCGTTAGTACTGATCTGGGTACTGCTCGGATTTTTGATGAAGCGTATGGGCGGCGGTGCCATGGGTGTTGGCAAGAGCAATGCGAAAGTTTACGTGGAAAAACAGACGGGTGTTACATTTAAGGATGTAGCCGGACAGGACGAGGCAAAAGAATCCTTACAGGAGGTTGTTGATTTCCTGCATAACCCGAAGAAATATTCCGAGATCGGTGCAAAACTGCCGAAGGGTGCACTTTTAGTCGGACCTCCTGGTACCGGTAAGACACTGCTTGCAAAAGCAGTTGCAGGTGAGGCGAAGGTTCCGTTCTTCTCACTGGCAGGTTCTGATTTTGTGGAGATGTTTGTCGGTGTCGGAGCATCCCGTGTGCGTGACCTGTTTAAAGAAGCACAGAAACAGGCACCATGTATCATCTTTATCGATGAGATCGATGCGATCGGTAAGAGCCGTGATACCCGTTACGGCGGCAATGACGAGCGTGAGCAGACGTTAAACCAGTTACTGGCAGAGATGGATGGATTTGATACATCCAAGGGACTTCTGATCTTAGCAGCGACCAACCGTCCGGAGGTACTTGATAAAGCGTTACTCCGTCCGGGACGTTTTGACCGTCGTATCATTGTCGATAAACCGGACTTAAAGGGACGTTTAGAGACATTAAAGGTTCATTCCAAAGATGTCATGATGGATGAGACCGTAGACCTTGATGCACTTGCGCTTGCAACGGCAGGACTTGTAGGTTCCGATCTTGCCAATATGATCAATGAGGCTGCCATCAACGCAGTAAAAAATGGCAGAAAGTTTGTAAACCAGTCCGATCTGTTTGATGCATTTGAGCTTGTTGCGGTCGGTGGAAAAGAGAAGAAAGACCGCATCATGAGCGATAAGGAGCGCAAGATCGTATCTTATCACGAAGTCGGTCATGCAATGGTAACTGCACTGCAGAAAAATACCGAGCCGGTACAGAAGATCACAATCGTACCGCGTACCATGGGCGCACTTGGATATACATTACAGACACCGGAAGAAGAAAAATACCTGCAGACCAAGGATGAACTGCTTGCAAAGATCACAACCTACATGGCAGGCCGTGCGGCAGAGATGCTGGTATTTGGTTCTGCGACGAGCGGTGCAGCCAACGATATCGAGAGTGCGACTTCGATCGCGAGAGCGATGGTCACACAGTACGGTATGTCCGATAAATTTGGTATGATGTGTCTGGCAACGGTTGAGAACCAGTACTTAGACAACCGTGCAGGACTGATCTGTGGTGAGGAGACTGCAGCACAGATCGATCAGGAAGTACTGTCCATCATCAACAACAGCTACGATGAAGCATACCGCATGCTTGAGGAAAACAGAGAGGTTCTCGATAAGATTTCAGAGTATCTCTACGAGCATGAGACGATCACCGGAAAAGAATTTATGAAGATTTTCCGTGAATTAAAAGGAATCCCGGAGCCGGAAGAAGAGGAGAAAAAAACATTCTTCGAGCAGGCAGAGGATGCTAAAAATGCGTTAGAGCAGGCGAAAACAGAAGAACATGCAAAAACGGAAGGACAGACAGAAATAAAAAATCAGGCAGAAGCAGAAACTTCACGTGCAGCGGAAGATCAGAATACTGTATCTTTGGAAAAGGGCAGTTTTATTGATCAGGTCGTAGACGATCAGACAGCAGCACATGAGGAACACCAGAAATAACGCAGCAGAGGCTTCGCTGCAGAAGTATCAGAAATAAAAGCTGAAAAATAAGATAAATATCAGCAGAATAAGTATAAACAGAACGATCAGAGCAGGAATGAGGTTTCATGTTTCATATCGCAGAAGAATTAAAAAAACTCCCGGATCAGCCGGGAGTTTATATTATGCATGACAGCAGGGATGCGATTATTTATATTGGAAAGGCTGTCAGCCTTAGAAAACGGGTGCACCAGTATTTTCAGGCAAGCCATGATGAGGGGATCAAAAAAGCACAGATGGTAAAACAGATTGCGCGTTTTGAATATATCATCACGGATTCTGAACTGGAGGCACTTGTTTTAGAATGTAATCTGATCAAGGAACACAGACCAAAATACAATACCATGCTGCGGGATGATAAGACTTATCCCTATATCAGAGTGACGGTCGGAGAGGATTTTCCGCGGGTTCTGTTTTCCAGACAACAGAAAAAAGACAGGTCACGCTATTTTGGACCGTACACGAGTGCAGGGGCAGTCAAGGATACGATCGAACTGATCAATAAATTATATCAGCTCAGAACCTGTAACCGGAATCTGCCAAAAGATATCGGAAAAGACCGCCCATGCCTGAATTATCATATTCATCAGTGCAATGCGCCGTGTCAGGGCTATATCAGCAAAGAGGAGTACAGACAGCGTGTGGATGCAGCCGTTGAATTTTTAAATGGAAACTATGCACCAATTTTAAAATCGTTACAGGAAAAAATGATGGTTGCTTCCGAGGAGATGCAGTTTGAGAAGGCAATCGAATATCGCGACCTTTTAAACAGCGTGAAGCAGATTGCACAGAAACAGAAAATCACGCATAACGACGGCGAGGACAAAGACATTATTGCACTTGCTGCGGATGACAGAGACGCGGTCGTACAGGTATTTTTTATCCGGGATGGAAAACTGATCGGACGGGATCACTTTTATGTAAAGATCGGAAATGAAGATACTAAGGAACAAATATTGACTACATTTGTAAAACAGTTTTATTCCGGCACGCCGTTTATTCCGAGGGAGATCATGCTGCCGGAGGAGATCGATGACCATGAAGTATTGGCAGAATGGTTGGGGGAGAAGCGCGGCGGCAAAGTCTATATCCGTATTCCGCAAAAAGGAATGAAGGAAAAACTGGTGGAGCTGGCGCAGAAGAATGCGGAACTTGTGTTGTCGCAGGATAAGGAGAAGATCAAGCGTGAGGAGGGAAGAACTATCGGAGCGATGAAAGAGATCGCAGGATGGCTGGATCTTCCGGGCTTACAGCGTGTGGAAGCGTTTGATATCTCCAACATCAACGGATTCGAGACGGTTGGTTCCATGGTGGTTTATGAAAAAGGAAAACCAAAGCGCAGCGATTACAGAAAGTTCAAGCTCCGCACTGTCACCGGGCCGGATGACTACGCTTCCATGCATGAAGTCCTTACAAGGCGTTTTACACACGGCATGCGGGAGCAGGAAGAAATGCAGGAGAAAGAACTCGGTGCAGAGTATGGCAGTTTTACACGCTTCCCGGATCTTATTATGATGGATGGTGGAAGAGGGCAGGTCAATATCTGCCTGAAAGTGCTGGATGAATTACATCTGAATATTCCGGTCTGTGGTATGGTAAAAGATGATAATCACAGAACCCGTGGGTTATACTATAACAATATTGAGATACCGATTGACCGGGGCAGTGAAGGATTCAAACTTATCACAAGAATTCAGGACGAGGCGCATCGTTTTGCTATCGAATACCACAGGTCACTGCGCAGCAAAGAACAGGTGCATTCCATACTGGATGATATTCCGGGAATCGGTCCGTCCAGAAGAAAAGCTTTGATGAAAAAATATCAGTCGTTAGAGGCAATCCGAGAGGCCTCGGCAGAAGATCTTGCCGACACCGAGAGCATGAACGAAAAAGCGGCGCAGGCAGTATATGAATTTCTTCACAAAGACGCTGTTCTGTGATATATTTATGACAATGGGTTTTCTATGCGGCAGAAGTATTTTCCGGCGCAGAGGAAAACAAAAAATCCCCAGAACATAAAGGAGAAAAGGGTATGAATGGAACGAATGGAGTAAGTGTCAGCAAAGTAGCACAGATCATGGATCTGTATAATTTCCTGCCGGACATGGATTTGAAAAAACACCGTATTAAAATCAGTGATGTGAACCGTCCGGCGTTGCAGCTGAGTGGGTTCTTTGAACATTTTGAGCAGTCGCGTGTACAGATCATCGGAAACGTTGAGTACACCTATTTACAGAGACTGGATGTGGAGAAGAAGGAAAAGATTTTACAGAAATTTACCACATATGATATCCCATGCATTATCTTCTGCAGGGATTTACAGCCGGATGAAGATTTTTTACAGATTGCTTCGGAAAATGATGTTCCGGTTTTGGGAACGAAGAGAAGCACATCGGAATTTATGGCAGAATTGATTTTCTGTCTGAGTGAACAGCTGGCACCATGTATTTCCATTCACGGAGTTCTGGTCGATGTCTATGGTGAAGGACTTCTGATCATGGGTGAGAGCGGAATCGGTAAGAGTGAGGCGGCATTGGAGCTTGTGCGCCGTGGACATCGTCTGGTAACAGATGATGTTGTGGAGATCCGCAAGATTAATGAGCATACGCTGATCGGCACTTCTCCGGACATCACGAGATATTTTATCGAGGTGCGTGGTATCGGTATTATCGATGTGAAAGCGCTTTACGGTGTTGAGTGTGTCAAGGAAAAACAGCAGATTGACCTTGTCATCAAGCTAGAGGACTGGAAGAAAGAAAATGAGTATGACCGTCTGGGTTTAGAGGATGAATACGCAGAATTTCTTGGAAATAAAGTGGCGTGTCATTCGCTTCCAATCCGTCCGGGACGAAATCTTGCAGTCATCTGTGAGACAGCAGCGGTTAACCACAGACAGAAGAAAATGGGTTACAATGCAGCACAGGAGCTTTACCGCCGTGTGCAGGAGAATATCACAAAAGGTCATGATGATGACGATTAAGCCGGAGACGACATATTTACATTTTTGCATATAGCGGAAAAACCGTTATAAATATATAGTTAGATTTGGAGACAAAATTATGGAAAACAAAATTGCATGGGAAAAATACCCGGAAGGAAATAAACGGGAGGAAGTATTTCAGTTCGCAGAGAATTACCGCAAGTTTATTTCTGATTGCAAGACAGAGCGCGAGTGCGTTACTTCTTTTGTGGAGAAAGCAGAAAAAGCAGGTTTTGTAAATCTTGAAAAGGTAATCGCAGAGCATACAGCATTGAAAGCAGGCGACAGAGTATATGCCAATAACATGGGAAAAGGCATGGCTTTATTTGTAATCGGAAAAGAGAGCATGGAAAAAGGAATGAATATCCTTGGAGCACACATTGACTCACCACGTCTGGATTTAAAACAGGATCCATTATATGAGGATACCGATTTCGCTATGTTAGACACCCACTATTATGGTGGAATCAAGAAATACCAGTGGGTAACGTTACCTTTGGCATTACATGGTGTTATTGCAAAAAAAGACGGAACTGTTGTAAAGGTAAATGTCGGCGATAAACCAGGCGATCCGGTGTTTGGAGTGAGTGATCTTCTGATCCATTTATCAGGAGAACAGTTAGAGAAGAAAGCTGCAAAAGTGATCGAGGGTGAAAATCTTGATCTTTTGATCGGAAGCATTCCAATGCAGACAGAAGACGAGAAAGTAAAAGAAAAAGTGAAAGCAAATATCATGAATCTTTTATCCAAAGAATATGGTATAGAGGAGGAAGATTTCCTTTCCGCAGAGATCGAGGTGGTTCCGGCAGGAGAAGCAAGAGATTACGGCTTTGACCGCAGCATGATCATGGGTTATGGACATGACGACAGGGTGTGCGCATATCCATCCTTTGAAGCAATGCTTGTGTCAGAAGATCCGGAGATCACAAGTGTCTGCCTCTTAGTGGACAAAGAAGAGATCGGAAGCGTGGGAGCCAGCGGAATGCAGTCCAGATTTTTCGAAAATACCGTTGCAGAAGTAATGGCAGCAGCAGGAAGTTATTCAGAACTGGCACTCAGAAGAGCACTGGCAAATTCCAAGGTGCTTTCCTCCGATGTATCGGCAGCGTTTGATCCGAACTTCCCAAGCGTTATGACAAAACGAAACACCGCATATTTTGGAAAAGGACTTGTATTTAATAAATATACAGGTTCCAGAGGCAAGGGTGGTTCCAATGATGCAAATGCAGAGTATATTGGAAAATTAAGAAATATTATGGATACAAATGAGGTATCCTTCCAGACAGCCGAGCTTGGTAAAGTAGATCAGGGCGGCGGCGGAACAATCGCTTACATTCTTGCAAATTATGGAATGAATGTCATCGACAGCGGTGTTCCGGTATTGAATATGCATGCGCCATGGGAGATCATCAGTAAAGTTGATCTGTATGAGGCATACAGAGGCTATATTGCATTCTTAAAGGAAGCTTAGGGAAGATCAATGAATGACCAGTTTTTGACAGAACTTCAAAATGTAATGGGTGGCTCCGGGATCTTTATGGAAGAGCCAATGAAAAAACATACAACGTTTCGTGTGGGTGGACCGGCAGATGTGCTGGTCCAGCCGGATGAAACAGCACTTGTGGCTATCCTTGCACTCTGCAGACAGTATCATGTGTCATATTCTTTTATCGGAAATGGCAGTAATCTGCTTGTGGGAGACAAGGGAATCCGTGGTGTGGTGATCGAGATGACAGACCCAATGGGAAACATTGAAGTGGATGGAACGAAAATCACGGCACAGGCAGGTGCGATGCTTTCGAAAATTGCCAATACTGCGGCATCGAATGGTCTGGGCGGCATGGAATTTGCTGCCGGTATTCCGGGAAGTGTCGGCGGAGCAGTTGTCATGAACGCCGGAGCCTATGGCGGAGAGATGAAGGACATCATTGAGAAAGTATATGTTCTCGATGAAAACGGTGCACAGTTGGAACTTGACAGAGATGCGCTCGACCTGGGTTACCGGCATAGCTGTATTCCAGAGAAAAAATATATTGTTACAAAAGTTGTTTTGGAACTTGTGCCGCGCAATGAGGCGGAAATCCGTTCCGAAATGAAAGAATTGAATGAAAAAAGAGCAGAGAAACAGCCACTGCAGTATCCGAGTGCCGGAAGCACTTTCAAAAGACCGGAGGGATATTTTGCAGGAAAGCTGATCATGGATGCAGGACTTCGCGGCTATCAGGTGGGTGGTGCGCAGGTGTCTGAGAAACACTGTGGTTTTGTGATCAACAAAGGGGATGCAACAGCAGCAGATATCTGTCAGCTGATGAGGGACGTATCGGATAAGGTACAGGCACAGTTTGGTGTAGTATTGGAACCGGAAGTGAAAATGATTGGTGAATTTTAAGCTGCAAACTTATGAGAAAGGTGTGGTTATAATATGAAATTCGTGATATTAACAGGAATGTCTGGAGCCGGAAAAAGTACAGCACTGAAAATGATGGAAGATATCGGCTTTTACTGTGTCGATAATCTTCCAATCCCTTTATTGGAAAAATTTGTGGAATTGTCTGATCTGCAGCAGAATGCAGAATTACAGAAAGTCGCTGTCGGGATCGACATCCGAAGTGGACAGGCACTTGAGGAACTTAGAAGTGTGCTTGACCGGATCAAGGCAAACGGCGGCGCTTATGATATCTTATTTTTGGATGCGGAGGATTCCGTACTTGTAAAACGATACAAAGAGACGAGAAGAAGCCATCCACTGGCAGGCTCGGAGCGTGTCGATAAAGGAATTGCAAAAGAGAGAGAGAGACTTGCCTTTTTAAAAGAGCGGGCAAGTTATATTATAGATACCAGTCAGCTTCTGACAAGAGAGCTGAAAGCGGAGATTGAAAAAATATTTGTGCAGAACCAGGATTATAAAAATCTGTTCGTCACGATTTTATCGTTCGGATTTAAATATGGAATCCCGGCGGATTCCGATCTGGTTTTCGATGTGCGTTTTCTGCCGAATCCATATTACGTGGAAGGGCTTCGTGCCAAGACAGGAAATGACAAGGAAATTCAGGATTATGTGCTTCAATTTAAGGAGGCGCACGAGTTTCTGGATAAATTAGAGGATATGATCAACTTCCTGATACCAAACTACATTGCAGAGGGAAAAAACCAGCTTGTCATATCAATTGGATGCACAGGCGGAAAACACCGCTCGGTAACGCTTGCCAATGAATTGTACAAGAGAATGGCGGACAAGAAGGAATATGGTCTGAAGATTGAGCATAGGGATATAGGAAAAGATGCCCTGCGAGGTAAATAGAATGTCTTTTTCAAGTGAAGTAAAAGAAGAACTTTCCAGACATCTTGGGAAAAGCCGTCATTGTCAGATCGCGGAGCTGGCGGCGCTGATCGCATTTGATGGAAAAGTGCAGGTGAGTGAATCCGGGTGTGACCTTTTTCTGGATTCTGAAAATGAACTGTTAAATACAAAGTACGATCTTTTGTTAAAAAAACTGTTCGATTTTTCGGAGGAGAAAAGAGAAAAATCCGGAAGAGAACAGAAGAAAATTTATGAGACAGTAAAAATGTGGGATGAGGATCATCAGATCCCGATGATCACAGAGACAGTCAATGGTCTGTTACTTTTGCAGGGCTGTTGTAAAAGAGCTTACATCAGAGGGGCATTCTTAGCTGGTGGTTCCATCAGTGATCCAAACAAGTCCTATCATTTTGAGATTGTGTGCAGAACTATGCCGCAGGCAGAACAGCTTCGGGATACCATGAACAGTTTTGATGTGGATGCCAAGATCGTGGAACGAAAAAAACATTTTGTTGTTTACTTAAAAGAAGGGGCACAGATTGTTGATATTTTAAATGTGATGGAAGCACATGTGGCACTGATGAATTTAGAGAACGTGCGCATTTTAAAAGAGATGCGTAATTCCGTCAACCGTAAGGTCAACTGCGAGACTGCCAATATCAGCAAGACGGTCAATGCGGCAGTAAAACAGCTGGAGGACATTACATATATCAGGGAAGTGATGGGGTTAGACAGCCTGCCGGACAATTTAAAAGAGATGGCGTTATTGCGGCTGGAATACCCTGAGGCACCACTCAAAGAACTTGGAATGTATTTAGATCCGCCGGTTGGAAAATCGGGTGTGAACCACAGACTTCGGAAGATCAGTGAGATCGCAGACGGATTGAGGGAATAGGAGGAGAATGATAAGACGATGAGAAAGACAGTAGAAGTGCAGATGGATGCAGGAATGGAAGCAAGACCGATCGCATTGATGGTACAGACCGCCAATCAGTTTTCCAGTCATCTTTATCTGGAGATGGACGGGAAACATGTCAATGCAAAAAGCATCATGGGAATGATGAGCCTTGTTCTGACAAACGGAGTGGTTGTCACGATAGATGCGGAAGGAACAGACGAAGTGGAAGCAGTGGAAGCATTAGAGAGACTTTTGACAGGCAAATAAATGTTGAATGAATAAGAGAGTATAGTGATTTATGGATATGAAAAAGAAATTATTGTTTGTATTCAATCCGTGCTCAGGAAAGGCACAGATTAAGAATCAGTTGTTAGACATCGTGGACACCATGGTAAAAGCGGATTATGAGGTTACGATATATCCGACGCAGTGTGCAGGAGATGCAAAAGAAAAAGTGGAAGCGTATGCCGGAAATTATGATCTTGTTGTGTGCAGCGGTGGAGATGGTACATTAGACGAAGTGGTAACCGGAATGATGCAATGCAAAGCAAAAGTTCCACTGGGATACATACCGGCCGGAAGCACGAACGATTTTGCTTCTTCGCTTGGAATACCGAAGGACATGGAAAAAGCGGCAGAGGCGGCCGTCATAGGAAAACCGTTTCCGTGCGATGTCGGTCTGTTTAATGGGGATTATTTTGTCTATGTCGCTGCATTTGGACTTTTTACAGAAGTGTCTTATAAGACGAGCCAGGAATGGAAAAATGTACTCGGACATGCCGCTTATATTTTGGAAGGCGCAAAATGCCTTCATGATATCCCATCCTTTATGATGCAGGTGGAATATAACAATATGCGTATTCAGGACGAGTTTATCTACGGAATGATCACAAATTCTACATCTGTAGGCGGATTCAAGGGGATGACCGGAAAAGATGTTCTGCTTGATGATGGTGTTTTTGAAGTTACACTGATCAAAAAGCCGAGGAACCCGATGGAACTGAATGAGATCATCGCATCACTGATCAATCTCGTAGATGACACGGATATGATTTATTCATTTAAGACAGCCGAAGTGAAGTTTACCGCTTCCAGGGAGATCCCATGGACTCTGGACGGGGAATTTGGCGGTGACCATGAGGAAGTCTGTGTGAAAAATCTGAAACAGGCAGTGGACATTATGGTCAAAAAGCCGGAAGAATAAAAGATTTGACAGTTATATATGTTAAAAAAATAACTTTATTTTTGCATCAAAGTAATATATAATGAGTGCAAGTGAGGAAAATACGAAAAGATTTGTATTTGACGAACGGCGAAGTTACTGAGTGAAGGAATCACGAGGTAATGAGTGCAAATGGGAAATATATTTTTAAAATTATGGAGGAATTAACAATGTTAGTATCTGCAAAAGAAATGTTAGACAAAGCAAAAGCTGGTCATTATGCTGTAGGTCAGTTCAACATCAACAACCTTGAGTGGACCAAATCTATTCTGTTAACAGCACAGGAGTTAAAATCCCCTGTTATCTTAGGTGTATCTGAAGGTGCTGGAAAGTACATGACAGGCTTTAAAACAGTAGCAGCTATGGTAAAAGCTATGGATGAAGAACTTGGAATCACAGTTCCTGTAGCATTACACTTAGATCACGGAACATACGAAGGATGCTACAAATGTATCAAAGCTGGTTTCACATCTATCATGTTTGATGGTTCTCATTATCCAATCGAAGAGAACGTTGAGAAAACAAAAGAGTTAGTAGCAGTAGCTCATCAGTTAGGCTTATCTATCGAGGCAGAAGTTGGTTCTATCGGTGGAGAAGAAGACGGTGTTGTAGGTATGGGCGAATGTGCTGATCCTAACGAGTGTAAAGCGATCGCTGATCTTGGTGTGGACATGCTTGCAGCAGGTATCGGTAACATCCATGGAAAATATCCGGCAAACTGGCCAGGATTAAGCTTTGAGACTTTAGCAGCAGTTCAGGAGAAAACAGGAGCATTACCATTAGTACTTCACGGTGGTACAGGTATCCCGGCAGATATGATCAAGAAAGCAATCGACCTTGGTGTATCCAAGATCAATGTTAATACAGAATGCCAGCTTGCATT
>ERZ779885.3790-NODE-3790-length-12412-cov-2.813223_pt1 | contig 12412 bp, 13 predicted proteins | sample MGYA00511554_ERZ779885 | MGnify/ENA primary metagenome ERZ779885 (study PRJEB29588, sample SAMEA2160998) | human gut metagenome | biome: human gut; feature: human-associated habitat; material: faeces | place: Denmark | collected 2008/2010 ... | reverse complement strand
CTCGTTCTGGAAGCCGCGCTCAGCGTAGAACTCCTGCTCACCGGCGGTGAAAACGAACTCTTTGCCGCACTCTTTGCACACTAAGGTCTTGTCTTCGTACATTGTAAATCCTCTCTTTGAAAATCTCGCCTGTCGGCTTTTATATGCGTCAGCTATTGCTGATATCGCCTGATTTAAGCATTTGCGCCGTCTTGCGCCTTATCCTCTGTATCGCATTGTCAACAGCTTTGTCGCCCTTGCCCGTCAGCTTTGCTATTTCTTTATAGCTAAGCCCTTCAAGGTAATATGTCAAAACAGCTTTTTCATATTTGGAAAGCATGCTGACCAGGGATAAATATAACTGTTCTGTGTACTTTTTATTCTCTCTTGCCAGAACCTGCTCTTCAGGAGATTTCTGAAATAATTCAGCACATGCAACTGCCTGGGTCTGGGATTCATCCGAGAGTATCGACTCTAAAGGTACGCGATTGTTAAGCGGATCATGTTTCAAGCTGGAAGCTGATTTTACGGCTGAGCGCAGCCGATTTCTTATGCACCATTCTGCAAAAGTCTTGAATGACGCATTATGCTCGTTATTATACTGCCTTACTGCCGAGAGCAGCCCAAACATTCCCTCCTGAATAAGGTCTTCGCTCTCTCCTCCTGCAAGAAACAGAGGTCGGGCGCATATACGCACAAGTCGCATATATCGGGAGACAAGCTCTTCTTCGGCATAACTGTCGCCATAGGCGGCAAGCTTCTGCAAGGCACTATCTTCTAATTCGGCGTATTCAATCATATAAAACCACTATTACTTCCAACAATACTATTTTAGTATATATCAAATTTGTTGAAAGTCAATATAATAAGAGCAAAAAATCGCTGAAATTTTATAAAAAATCTGATTTTATATGTCTATCTCCTGCTGGCCGAGCTGCTGAATGCCAAGGTGCTCGTAAGTTTTTCGCGTTACGCAGCGGCCGCGCGGAGTTCGAGTGAGAAATCCCTGCTGCAGAAGATACGGCTCGTACACGTCTTCAAGTGTAACAGAATCCTCATTTATCGTTGCTGCAAGTGTTTCAAGTCCGACAGGGCCGCCATTATAGAACTCAATAATGCTTCGGAGCATTCGTCTGTCGAGCGCATCAAGGCCGCTTTTATCTACTTCGAGCCTTGACAGTGCCATATCGGCAACATCCTTTGTTATAACGCCGTCGGCTCTTACCTGTGCAAAATCTCGCACACGGCGAAGCATTCTGTTTGCAATTCTGGGCGTTCCTCTTGAGCGCGAAGCTATCTCAACAGCACCGTCGCGCTCGATATCAATTCCCAGAATATCCGCGGAGCGCTCAACTATGCGGCGAAGCTCATCAACGGTATATAGCTCCAATCTGAGCGTGACGCCGAATCTGTCGCGCAGCGGAGCTGTAAGCTGGCCAGAGCGCGTCGTTGCGCCAATGAGCGTAAACTTCGGCAGCTCGAGATGCAACGAGTTTGCTGACGGCCCCTTGCCGAGAATTATATCTATAGCGTAGTCCTCCATCGCCGGATAAAGTATCTCCTCATATGCGCGGTTCAAGCGGTGGATCTCGTCAACAAACAGGATATCGCCCTCGTTGAGATTTGTCAGCATGGCAACCAGATCACCGGGCTTTTCATCGGCTTCGGAGATGTGCTGGCTCTTGTTCCACAGACCGTTGGCGGTGGTACGCCCCACATTGTAGCCGTTCTGGTTGTAGACCCAGCAAACATGATCGAGTGGCTCGTTGCGAAGGCGCGCGGCGTCAATGAAAACGCTAAGATTATCCTTTGCTTTTTCCTGGCCTATATATTCATTTATTGTCCTCGGCCTAAGGCTACCCTCGCCCACATCCTCCGGCAAATGCGAAGATGTAGTCACTACAGGAGTTTCCTCCAGGCCTTCCGAAAAATTTATGCTCATTTATTGTTCCCTCACATAAGGTTTTTTAGCGCCGCTTTTACTATCTGCTCGGTTTCCATTGTGCCAATGTCCAAGCCCCTGAGCGCTGCGTTTATCTCCGCGGTACCGTAGCCGAGCACCATGAGCGCAGCAATAGCATCATTTTTGCTCTTGCTGTCGGATGCCGTTTGCGTCATAACAGCCGGCATCTCGGATACCGATGAACCGCCCATTTCCTTGGAAACCTTGTCTTTAAGCTCAAGTATAACACGCTGGGCGATTTTTTTGCCTACGCCTTGCGCCGCCGTTATGGCCTTATCGTCGCCGTTCATTATGGCAAGGGCAAGTCCCTCGGGGGTAGCTGCACACAGTATTGCCTGAGCCGCTTTCGGCCCGATACCCGAAACCCCGAGAAGCATCTCAAAGCAGCGCTTTTCACTGAGCGTTGCAAAACCGTACAGGTCAAAGCTGTCCTCTTTTATACACTCCGAAATATACAGCTTTGCCCTGTCGTTAAGCTTGAGTCTTGAGAGCGTATTGGTCGTTGTATTGACGGCATACCCGACTCCGTTGCAGTCAATGACCGCAAGATTCAAATCAATATCCGAAACTATACCGTTTAAATGGTAGAACACAGTCCTTCATCTTCCTTTCGGCTAAGTAGTGAGGTGCTGCTGCGGGCATGGCATATGGCAAGAGCCACAGCATCGGCCGCATCATCGGGCTTTGGCGCTGACGGCAGGTTTAGAATGCGCTTTACCATCTCAATAACCTGTTTCTTTTCGGCTCGGCCATATCCGACAACGGCCTGCTTGACCTGCAATGGCGTATACTCAAAAACACGCACTCCGGCACGGTAAGCCGCGAGCAAAATAACTCCGCGAGCGTGTGCAACGGATATGCCGGTCGTTATATTTGTGTTGAAAAACAACTCCTCTATAGACATCACATCCGGAGAAAATGTGCTTATAAGCTCATTGAGATCGTCAAATATTCTATCCAGCCTACTCGAGAGAGAAGTGTGAGCCGGAGTGCTTATTATGCCGCAGGTAACGAGCTTCATTTTGGCTTTGTCCACATCTATGATTGAAAATCCAACAGTTGCAAGTCCCGGATCAATGCCCAAGATACGCATATTTATCACATCCTAAGTATTGATTTTATCACAACGTCACTTTTATTACAACAAAAATGCATCTTCACACTTATTATTCATTCGATCAAAATAGGCAATGTAAAGTTTGTCTGAACAAAAATTGAAACTCTTGCCATACTGTACGAAATATAATATACTATTTGCATCATTTTTTACGGAGAGAGTTATGAAAAATTCCATCAAAGATAAGTTATTTAACTACATGTTCAACACGCTTTGCAAAGAGCGGCACAGCGACCTTATCCGCGCAGTTTCGGCTATGCAGTCAGGCGAAAAGCGCGGTAGCAAATCGACAGTGCTACGAAAATGGTTTAGAGAAACGACCGGAGAGACTCCGGAGCTTAGCTCAGAGCAGTTAAGCGACGTTCAAGATACTTGGAAGGATATTTGGGACACCGGTCTCGTTGATCCGCTTTGGGTTCAGGTTTACAGCGGCAAAACCGGAATATACAGCCCCGAATACGTCGGGAGCGACATTCACTATTATAACGTTGAGTGGAGCAAGATAGATTTTGATTACCTCAGAGCCTTCCTTGACAAAAACTATATGGATGTTATCCTTCCCTGCGTAAAGCATCCGACGACGCTTATCAGGAAAATCCACGGGCAGTATCTCGACGTCGGCTTTAACCCTATAACCAAGCAGCAGGCAGTTGAAAAGCTGTTTGAAAACCTTGATCCGGGCGTGGTGGTCAAGATAAGCCGCGCAAGCAGCGGCGGTAAGGGCGTGCGTTTTCTCGGCAAGGGCAGCACCAGGGATGATATATCGGATGCGCTCGATGTTGACCGCGACGTTGCCGTGCAGCTTGTGATGCAGCAGCACCCGGAAATGGCTAAGATGAACGCCTCCTCAGTTAACACAATACGCATAATCTGCATTATGCTTGACGGAGAATCAATACCGCTTTCCGCCGTTGTCAGGATCGGAAACAGCGGCAGCCGTGTTGATAACTTCAGCAGCGGCGGCGTTGGCTGCGGAGTGAAGCCCGACGGGCATCTTAATGACTGCGGATATACGCAAAAGGGCGAAAGATATGATGTTCATCCAAACGGCTTTGTTTTCAGCGAAGGCTTTGTGCCGAATTTCGACAAGGCTCTGGAGGCCGTCAAGCGCTGCCACATGCATGTGCCCATGTTCGGCGTTGCTTCGTGGGATATAGCTATCGACGCAGATGGTGAGCCTGTGCTTATCGAATACAATGTCGGCGGTGCCGGCATAGATATTCATCAGTATAACAACGGTCCGCTTTACGGAAAGTACAGAGAGCGTATTATAGCCGACGCATTCAAAAACTACGCCGAGCGCGGCGCAACACTTGATTTTAACTATTCAATAGCGCGCGGTGAGGCAACGCTGTCAAACGGCAGCAAAGATGTTCATAATCTCATCATTCCTGCATTAATAGACGGCAAGCCGGTTCGTACGATCGCGTCAAGCGCATTCAAAAACAGCGATAAGCTTGAAAGCGTTATAATTGAAGCCTCGCTCAACGAGATAGGCTATCTGGCGTTTTACAATTGCCCGAAGCTTACGCAAGTTGAGTTAAAAGCGCCGGTCAAAACCATATCCCGTTCGGCATTCAACCGCTGCACTGAGCTCGAAAGCGTAGTTATTCCCTCGGGCTGCGAGAAAATATGCTCCTATGCTTTCAGAACCTGCAAAAAGCTGCGGCAGATAACGATCCCCGATTCGGTAACGGAGATCGAGCCCGACGCATTCCTCGAGTCGCCAAGCATTACGATTTGCTGCAAAAAAGGCAGCGCAGCCGAAAGCTACGCAATAGAAAACGGCTTAAGACACAAAACCTAACCGACATTAAGCGCAGTCAATATAGCAAAACCTCGGCAATTTTACATTGCCGAGGTTTTTTGCGCAAATTGCGAATATATCAGCCGTTATGAGCTCTGGGATGAGCCTTGTTATAAACATCCTTGAGCTGCTTTTTAACAAGCTGGGAATATACCTGAGTCGAGGAAATGTCCGAGTGTCCGAGCATTTCCTGAATAGAATGCAGGTCAGCGCCATTTTCAAGCAGATGCGCGGCAAACGAATGGCGCAGAGTATGCGGCGTGATGGTTTTTTCAATATGCGCTTTCTGCTGATACGATTTAATTATCTTCCAAAAGCCCTGACGTGACATGCGCTCACCGCTGACGTTGACAAACAGTGCCTGCTCGGTGGGCAGCGCGATCATCTGAGGTCTTACAAATTCTATGTACTCATTAAGTGCCTTGACCGCAGTTGAATACAGTGGGATAAGGCGCTCTTTTTCCGTGTTGGGCGCACACCTTAAAACGCCGGCAGATGTGTTGACGTCGCTAATGTTCAGCGCGATAAGCTCGCTGACTCTGATGCCGGTTGCGTAAAGCAGCTCAAGCATGGCCCTGTCTCGATAGCCCTTTGCATCGGTGCACGAGGGCTGCTCAAGCAGAAGATCAACTTCCTTACTTGTCAGTATCTGCGGAAGCTTATGCTGGCTTTTTTCAGGAGTGAGCTTAACGGTTGGATTTTCGCTGACATATCCGTCCTCGCAGAGCACCCCGTACATGCATTTGAGCGATGCAATGGCGCGCGACACAGTTGCAACCGATTTTCCGTTGCCCTTGAGCCAGTCAATATACTCGGAAAGCTCGTCCTCCGTTGCGCTGACTATATCCTCCGCCGTGTGCGTTTGCATGTAGTCGCCAAACTGGCGGACATCACGCATATAGGAGCTGAGGGTATTTGTGGAACACTTTTTGACCTCAACAAGATACTTATTGAAAACTTCGAGGCACTCAGAATTAAGCATCCGGCAACCCCCTTTCTTGGATATCACAGAACAAACAGCATCGCAGAAAAGATCGCGGCGAGAATAAGCGCGGCAAATACAGCGCAAAACAGATTAAGCTCATATCGCAGCCTTCGGTCGGCGCGAATAAATGCTCTCAGCTTAGGTGAAAGCGTAAAAGCACTGTCACATGCATACACGGCTGCCGCCGAAAAAACAAAAACGACCCCGCATAAAGCAAAAAACTCAGGTGAAAAAAGCGCAAATTTGGAATAACTGTACGAGATAAGCACAGCGTCGGCACCTGACAAAACGGCAATAGCTACCGTCATCACACGAGCGCACGGCATTATAATGCACAGCGCTTGGGCAAGAACCAGCAGTGCAAAGCAGAGCCATAGATCCGTTACATCATACGTCGAGATAGACATAACGCCGCTCGAATCGCTTCTTAAAAGCAGCGTCAAAGAAGCTGCGCCAAGCGCAAACGCCGCAGATACGAGCGCTGTTCCAAGAGGAAAGGCACGCGATGCACCGGATTTTTTGCGCAAATCAATATTATCCATCAGTTCCTCCTCACATTTACGAAAATCAGCGGAGAATAACTCATGGATTTACATAACTTCTGTGTAAACACAATATAATACAATTTTTCAATGTAATCAAGCGTTTTCTAAAAATATTATCAATTTTGTTAATTATGTCGATATATTATGTTAACATCATTATGTAAACCACATTACCGCCATTCGCCGCAGCTCAGTCATTTCAGGGCGTACATCACAACATTTAGGCCGAATATCCTGCGCTTTTCACTACATATAGGTTATCAGCTGAAATTATGTCAACCGTTTTTAATATATACAAATAGTTATCTAAATTTTCTTTTTGCGATTTTTATGAAAGCTTTTGTTACTTTTGACTAAATTGATACTTCCGCCTATCGTTCCGCTCACCGCCGCTATGGCAATAATTCTGACGATCTTAAGCCAATCTACCTCAGTCGGATACGCAAGCAAAGGCACGGAAACAACGACAAATGCATATATGATACCTACCGCAAGACCGGATACGCCTCTCCTCCCCTGCCTTGAATTTGACAGCAGTGCACCTATAAATACTGCCAGAGCAATTGACGCGCTTATAATGATTTCCGAATATGCATCCGTTAGTTTTCCGTTTTTAACGAGCAGCGCGTACACGCCGCACATTAAAGCAGTCAACGCTATTGCAATTATCGTTCCGGTCACAACGCAGCTTTTTGATTTGCTTTTGCTTGCAGACATAAAAATACCTCCGGCAAGATGATGTTTGTACATCATATTTGTCCGAAGGTATTTTTATGCCGCAAAGCAGCCTGTTTACTTTTTCTCTTTCTCTTTTGCTTCCGCTGCATCGGCTCTGACATTGCTGCTGACAGCCCATTTTTTGAACTGAACGCGAACCTTGTCTTCGCCGGTCTCAATGGTGATGTCATCCTCGGTGACATGGACGATAGTGCCCATAATGCCGCCGATAGTGACGATCTCGTCGCCGACACTCAGTGCGCTGCGCATTGCTTCTATCTTCTTCTGCTTTTTCTTCTCGGGTCTGATCATGAAGAACCACATCAGAACGAAGAACAGAAGAAGAATGATGATCATGGAACTGGAGCCGCCTGCTCCGGTAGCTGCTGCTAAAAACATATTTTGCTCCTTATACTAAAAAATTTTTCGCTTATGCTGATATCTAATTAATTATACATATTAATGCCGAGTATTTCAAGTGTTTTTATATCCTTGTATCCAACATTTTTGTATATTTTGATCGGAACTGTTCGAAATTATCGTTATCCATGCTCATGCGTATCTTTTCCATGAGCTTATTATAGAAATAAAGATTATGCATTACCGCAAAGCGCATGGCGAGCATTTCGTTTGCCTTGAACAGATGGCGGACATATGCCCTGCTGTAGCGCTTGCACACGGGGCAATCACACTCGGGATCTATCGGCTGCTCATCGCGCATATACTTTTCGTTTTTTATGTTTATAATTCCGTTCCAGGTAAACATATGCCCATGTCTGCCGTTTCGTGCCGGCATGACGCAGTCAAAAAAGTCAACGCCGCGCGCAACGCCCTCGATTATATTTCCCGGAGTTCCCACGCCCATGAGATATCTGGGCTTGTCCTTCGGCATATATTCCTCAACGGCCTGGATAGTATCGTACATTTCCTGATGAGTCTCGCCGACGGCCAGACCTCCGATCGCATAACCCGGAAGGTCAAGCTCGGCGATTTTCTTCATGTGCTCTATACGAACATCCGCGAAGGTGGCGCCCTGGTTTATTCCGAACAGCATCTGCCCTGGATTTACGGCATCCTCGCGGCTGTTATATTCCGAGAGCGCGGCTTTGCATCTGACGAGCCAACGATAGGTGCGATCGCACGATTTTTCAACATATTCGCGCGGCGACGGGATCTTTATGCATTCGTCGAACGCCATTGCGATATCCGAGCCGAGGTTTGCCTGAATGCGCATGCTCTCCTCCGGACCCATGAATATATGCCGGCCGTCAATGTGCGAATTGAACTTAACGCCCTCTTCGCTTATTTTGCGCAGACTCGCGAGTGAAAAAATCTGAAATCCGCCGCTGTCGGTCAGGATAGGGCCATCCCAGGTCATAAACTTATGCAGTCCGCCCATATCCCGCACCAGCTCGTCACCTGGGCGGAGGTGAAGATGATATGTGTTTGACAGCTCGACCTGGCATCCGATGGTTTTGAGGTCGGCAGCGGATAACGCGCCTTTAATTGCGGCCGCCGTACCGACGTTCATGAACACCGGCGTCTGAACTGTTCCGTGCGGAGTTTCAAGCTCGCCGCGGCGAGCATTGCCTTCCTGCTTTTTAAGTTTGTACATTGGTTCCCTCCCCTATTCGACAATCATAGCGTCGCCAAAAGAAAAGAATCTGTATTCTTCCTCGACAGCTACGGAATATGCATGCAGAACGTTCTCTCTTCCGGCAAGCGAAGATACAAGCATGATAAGCGTACTTTCGGGCAGATGGAAATTGGTTATAAGCGCGTCAATGCATTTGAACGTATAGCCCGGATAGATGAAAATATTTGTCCACCCGGAGCTTGCCTCCATTGTTCCGTCTGCTTTTGCAAAGCTTTCGAGCGTGCGGCATGAAGTTGTTCCGACAGCAATAACTCTGCCGCCGTTTTTCTTGGTTTCGTTAATTATATCTGCCGTTTCCTGCGGAACGATGCAGAACTCCGAGTGCATCTCGTGCTCCTCGATCTTCTCGGCCTTGACCGGTCTGAATGTTCCGAGGCCGACATGGAGCGTGACAAAGCACGTTTTCACGCCCATATCCTCTATCTCTTTAAGCAGCTCCTTTGTAAAATGCAAACCTGCAGTCGGCGCGGCTGCGCTTCCAAGCTCGCGAGAATAAACGGTCTGATAGCGCTCCGAGTCCTGAAGCTCTTCTTTTATATAGGGCGGCAGCGGCATTTTGCCGAGCTTTTCGAGTTTCTCGATAAATATGCCCTCAAAGTGGAATTTGACGATCCTGTTTCCGCCCTCTGCAACATCCATCACCGTTGCCGTGAGCTCGCCGTCACCGAATGTAAGCTCGGTTCCGGGCTTAGTCTTTCTTCCCGGACGGCTGAGGCATTCCCAGCATCCGTCGCCAAGATCGCGCAGCAGCACAAGCTCAACAAGTCCGCCGCTGAGACGTGATCCAATAAGTCTCGCCGGAAGAACTCTGGAGTCGTTCATAACAAGGCAGTCGCCTTTTTTCAGATACTTCGTTATATCATGAAAGTGCCCATGCTCTATCGCGCCGGTTTTTTTATCCAGGTGCAGCAGACGCGATGAATCGCGCTTTTCAAGCGGCGTTTGAGCGATCAGCCGCTCAGGCAGGTAAAAATCAAAATCCGATTTATTCATTGCAAAAATGCTCCGTTTTTATAATGTATAATTGCATGAGCTTATATTATAATACAAAACTCCGAATAATTCAACAAGTCATATGTGTGCAAGCGCAGTCATAATATTTAAGAGTACCATGATGGGGGGTATCTTATGTTTAAAACTCCGATATTCAAAGGATCATGCACCGCGATCGTAACTCCGTTTAACGAAAACGGCATTGACTATGACAAAATGGCTGAGCTAATTGACTTTCAATACGATAACGGAACATCTGCAATCGTTGTTTGCGGAACTACGGGCGAGAATGCAACGATGAGCCGCTACGAGCATGAAGAGCTTATTGAATTTACCTGCAGGCACAACGACGGGCGCATGAAAATAATCGCCGGCATAGGCAGCAACGACACGGCAAAGGCCTTAGGCTTTGCGCGCTGCGCTCTGCGCTGCGACGCCGACGGTGTGCTCATGGTGACGCCATATTACAACAAAGCAACGCAAAGCGGCTTGATAAAGCACTTTACATACGTTGCCGACAGAGTTGATATTCCGATGATCGTGTATAACGTACCGTCAAGAACGAGCGTCGGAATAAAGCTCGACACCTACATTGAGCTTTCAAAGCACCCTAACATAAACGGAGTTAAGGAAGCCTCCGGCGATTTCAGCCTTTTTGCCGCAACAAGAGCCGAATGCGGCAACGACCTGTTCATATGGAGCGGAAACGACGACAACACCGTGCCGATGATGGCGCTTGGGGCTTTGGGTGTTATTTCGGTCGCATCAAACGTTGTTCCGGCCGCTGTTGCAAAGCTGTGCGAGCTTTGCCTTGACGGAAATTTTCTTCAGGCGCAGCAGCTTTATTTCAAGTATTCTCGGCTGTTTTCCGATCTTTTTATCGAAACGAACCCCATCCCGGTAAAGGCGGCAATGAAAATGATAGGCTTTGATTGCGGAAAGCTCAGGCTTCCGTTAACGGAGATATCCCCGGAGCATATGCAGCGGCTGGCCGAAAGCATGCGCGGCTGCGGCATTGGGATCAGAAGCGCAGATTAGGAAAAAACAAGGCATTGGCCCAAGTCCAATGCCTTGAAAGTTTTATTCGGGATAATGCGCCCTTACTCCGCCTATGAGCTTCGGCCGCGTGTAAGCCGCCGTTACAAGTGCATCGCCTATCTTCTTAACCGACAGACGCAGAGGAACGGCAACATCTTTAAGGTGCATGCCGATAACCATGCCGGCATGAGCTTTGACATGCTCAACCATAACCGGGTCGCTCATTCTGTCATACACGGCCGTTGCAAATGATCCGCCGGCCTTGGGCATGGGTCTTACGCAGACCTCATCAAGCATATATTTCTCGGCGGCGGCGCGCTCAACAACAAGTGCTCTGTTGAGATGCTCGCAGCACTGCGCTGCAAGATATATGCCGTTTTCGTTCAGCACCTTGAGTATAGCCTCGGCTACGACTACGCCGGTCTCGGGTGACGAGCCCTTGCCGATATGCTCGCCGAGTATCTCGCTGGACGAGCAGCCAACTACAACAAGCGAGCCCTTCTTGAGCTTTGACTTTTCAACAAGCTCTCTTACTGCGTTTTCAGTTTCTATTTTTATCTGTTCGTACATTGCAATCATCTCCTACATAAATACTAACACATTTCCGGCCGTTTGACAATATGCCCTGCAAATAGTATAATTAATTAGCCATATTTCCAAGCAAATCTACAAAATGTGAGGTGTTTTAATTTGAAGAGAATACTGGCATTCGTTCTTTCGGTTCTTATGGTGCTATGCCTGTTTGCAGGCTGCGGCAAGGATGAAGAAAAGTCCCCCAACGCGCCCGATGTCAACGGTGACGGACTGAACAAGAACGAAGTAGTGAGCGGTCCTATCAATCCACTGACGGGCGAAAAGGTCAGCGAGGACAAGAGCGATCTGCGTCCGTACTGTGTTATGATAAACAACCACCCCGACGCACGTCCTTCTGTCGGACTGTCACAGGCTTCGATCATCTATGAAGCGCTTGCCGAAGGCGGCATTACCCGTATGATGGCTGTATTCAACGACGTTGACGGAATAACCGTCGGCTCGCTGCGCAGTGCAAGACCGTATTACATCAGCATGGCTCAGGCTTATGACGCGATCTACATTCACGCCGGCGGAAGCGAGCAGGCATATTCGGACATAAAAACGCTCGGCATTGACAACATGGACGGTGTACGCGGCGCTCGTTCCGGTGAAGCTTCCAGCTACTACCGCGATCAAACTCGTCTCAGCCAGGGCAAAAACGTTGAGCACACCCTTTTTGCCGACGGCAGCAAGCTTGCCTCCTTCTGCAAGAACAATTACGAGCTCAAGCACGACAGCAGCTATGACAACACCTACGGTCTCAGCTTTGCAGAGGATGCCGTTTCCCAGTGCACAAGCTCTTCGGCCGACTTCACCGTATACTACTCTTACTACAATACCACCTTTAAGTACGACACGGACAAGAAATGCTACCATGCATTTATAAGCGGAGATGAGTATATAGACGGCGGCAACAACAGCTCGATAGACCTTGCAAATGTCATAGTCCTCAATATTCCCACCAAGACCATTGACAGCTACGGCCGTCAGGCCATGGAGCTTACCGGCTCAGGCACCGGATATTTCTTCACCGGCGGC
>ERZ779885.3789-NODE-3789-length-12413-cov-2.204888_pt1 | contig 12413 bp, 9 predicted proteins | sample MGYA00511554_ERZ779885 | MGnify/ENA primary metagenome ERZ779885 (study PRJEB29588, sample SAMEA2160998) | human gut metagenome | biome: human gut; feature: human-associated habitat; material: faeces | place: Denmark | collected 2008/2010 ... | reverse complement strand
AATTCTGAACAGTTTGTATAATGCATGGGCGAAGGAGGCTCTTATAAATAATTTTTCACTATTGATAACGTGTAGAGAAAATTATATTGAAAATCTGTCTCATTTGTCTTAGTTGTTTTATATACGATTTCTCGTCGGGGCTTGCAAGAAAGCAAATGATTTTCAAAAATCCAAATTCTTTATTCTAGTAGTACTTGATTATAAACGTTTTATGCGGAAATTGCATGGCCTGTGAACTTTAATGATTATCACCGAACCCCTACTTATTCATTACTGAACGATTACTTTGGAACATGAAATACTTTTGAATAGAAACGTATTCTGATAAAATGATATTATTTAGACTTCCTGATTAGAAATTTGCGTTATCGGAGGAATTCATGGGGCGGTGGAGTTGATTTCTGGCAGGAAAGGCTTATCTTTGCGGCGGAAGCGGGATCCTTCTGGAAATGAATCCCGGTCCGGGTTGTAAAATTTATGAATATGATCAAGTCAATGACCGGTTACGGCAAGGCTGAGGCCGTCCTGGAGACAGGTAAACTCACCATCGAGATCAAGACGCTGAACGGCAAGAACTCCGACGCGAACATCAAGTCGTCACTCCTTCCAAAGGACAAGGAACTGCTTGTGCGCAGGAAACTCACGGATTCGCTCGTGCGCGGCACGATTGACTTCTATGTCAATTGGGAGCCTAAGGCCGGTGGGGTGGCCAAGCAGATCAACAAGGAACTTCTTCGGGAATATTACGACCAGCTGATGGACTTCAGCGCCTCGCTTCCTGTTTTTGACTCTCTGTCTTTCAATCCTAACGAGATGCTTGCCTCCATCCTCCGTTTCCCTGACGTGATGGACAACTCCCGGCAGGACATCATCACCGAGGAGAACTGGCCGGTAGTGGAAAAGGCTATTGATGAGGCTCTTGCCGCCGTCAATGACTATCGTGCGAAGGAGGGGGAGGCTCTCTATAAGGATGTCACCTCAAGGGTGCGGAACATCCTTGACCTTGAGAATCAGGTGGAGGGCTTCGAGAAGGAGAGGATCGACGCCGTGAGGGAGAAACTGATGAAGAATCTTGAGGCTCTCCAGCAGAAGGTGGATCCGTCCCGTTTTGAGCAGGAGATGATCTTCTACCTTGAGAAACTGGACATCAACGAGGAGAAAGTCCGTCTTCGCCAGCACTGCAAGTACTTCATGGACACCATTGACGGTGAGGAATATCCTGGCCGCAAGCTTGGCTTCATCATCCAGGAGATGGGCCGTGAGATCAACACGACCGGTTCCAAGGCCAACCATTCGGGCATGCAGAAGGTCGTGGTCCGCATGAAGGATGAGCTGGAGAAGATCCGCGAGCAGTCCCTGAACATCCTCTGATGGGATAATCATAGCGCGCGTGTCGCGCTCCCCACGGAGCCTTTCTCGTTACAGAATGTCGGGGTACTGGCGGGCGAAAGTGGCGAACGCTCCGTAGAGGGCGGCTTCCTTGATGTTGGCGACGGGTGAAAGGTGTTTCAAGGAGGCCACACCTGCAAGCCCCCGCCTTAAGGTGTCTTCCATGAATATGTAGGAGCGGGAAATCTGGTCTCCGACCAGTGTATTTGTCTGCGGAATAGACATCAGCTTTGGCCTGTTCCTGAACTTCGCCCTTCTTCAGGCCGTGGCTGCCGTGGCTGCTCCAAGGGTGATGGGCGGGGTGCTGATGGCCTCGATCGGCCTTCTGGAGTCGGTACTCGGTTTCACCCCTGACCAGTGCGCCCTGATGATGGCCATCTACCTTGCGCTTGACGGCTACGGCCCTGCCTGCAACGTCAGTGGTGACGCGGCGATAGCACTCGTTATTGACAGATTATTCGGAGGAAAGAAAAATGGATAAGATATTAAAACTCATTCTGTCTTGTGCCTTTGTCATCGGGCTTTCTGTCCACGGACCGATAGCCGACGCGCAGAGAAGCACGGCATTCGATGCGAGATTCAAGATCGCCGAGGGCGCGGATCTCCGCATTTTGGACGACAACATCTGGGACTACAGCAAGGACACGATTCCTCCGAAATGGAAGGCGATCGGAGAGGATCCGCGTGATTTCAAAAGAGCACCCCTGTTCGCGAGATTGATTAAGGACTATCTTCCGGATGTTTTCGCTTTTCAGGAGTATTCTGACCACATGCACAAAGAATTCTATCATCTTGTGCGGAATAATGGCTATGTCATTGCTTGGGAATCGAAAAGGGATTGGAACAACACGCCGATCTTCTACAACAGCAAGACCCTTGAGCTCCTGTACGTGAACTACAATCTCTACACTCCCAAGCAGTGGTGCAACCACGGCTCTAAATCATTCACTTCCGCCGTGATGAAAAGGAAAGCTGATGGAAAGACTTTTGCATTGATAGGCACACATCTCTGGTGGAAAAGTGACAAGGCCAAACCCGGCAGCACGATGGCGAGAGCGTCTCAGGTGCGTCTCGTGATGGCGGAGACCGAAATCATCAGAGCGAAGTTCGGAGACATTCCGGTGTTCGTGGTCGGTGACATGAACTGCGAGGAGGACACTGTCCCCATCCAGCAGTTTATCCAGGGCGGTTATGTGCCTTGCTACAAAGCCGCCACATTATACGGCGACACGCACAATGGTCATCATATCTGCGGACCCTCGGACGGATATTCCGTTGACAGCCGCAGACGCGGGCAAGACCGTACCTCAGGAGCGATTGATCACTGTCTGATCTACGATCCGAGCGGCAAGACCGAAGTCAAGGTGTTCGACTGCATAATGGAGAGCTATACTGTCGGGATCACAGACCATTACCCGAATCTGATTGATGTGAGGCTGTAGCGCTGTGGGGAAGGAAGATCATTAGTTATATAATAATTAGCCTTTACAGGATAGATCTCCGTGAGCAAATATATGGGTTTTGCTCACGAGACTGGGCTGTAAGGCGCTTTGGTGCGTGGAAGACCGGGTCTTGCTCACGAGACTTCGCAAATGAGAGGCTTATTCGGTGTCTTGGGAGGAAGTTGGTGATAGCTCGGGTGGAATTATGGACTCGGGGCCGGTTTTACGGGCTCCGGGTTTTATTTTGGCCTGGGACTTCTTGGGGGAGAGGCCGAGTTTCTCCAGCTTTTGGATCTTCTTGACGACACTCTGGTTGGACTCGGTCAGTTTCTTGGTCGAGGTCTCGTAGGCAGCCTGGGCCTTGCCGAGCATGGTTCCGATCGCCACATAGCTCTCCATCCAGCCGCTGAGCTGGCTCATCAGTTCCTCGGCTGTCTTGTAAACCTCGGCGATGTTCTTCTCCTGGTTCGCCTGCTTCCATGCCATCTGGATCATATTCAGAACTATCACGAGAGTCATCTGGCTCACGATCAACACATTGTTGTCCTTGGCCACCTGCCAGAGCATCGGATCCTCCTCCAGCATAAGCCTGAACGCCCCCTCGACCGGGATGAACATCAGATTGTAGTTCACTTTCCGCCTCCCTTCCGGAATATACGAGGCGTAGTCCTTGGTCTTAAGCTCGTCCACATGCTTGCGGACGCTCTCGACATGGGCTTTGGCGAACCTTACTCGATCCTCCACCTTCTCCGCGTTGATATATTCCTTGTAAGAGTTTAGACTGACCTTTGAATCGATGATGACGGTCGTGTCGTCCGGGTAAAGCACCATCACGTCCGGGATCATCGTCCTGCCGCCCTCGCTCTTGATCTCATGCCCAGCCTCGTCCGTCATCACGCTCTGGGTGAAGAAGTGCACGCCTTCCACCAGCCCGGCGTTCTTCAGCACGTCGGTCAGCAGCATCTCGCCGAAGTCCCCCTGCACCTTTGAATATCCCGTAAGCGCGTTCGCCAGGTTTCTGGCCTCGTCTCCCACCGCCTGCGACCGCTCCATCACATTGTGAATATGCTCTTTCAGCTGCGCGCTTTGCTCCACGGCCTCCTTTCTGGACTCCTGCACGGCCTTGCCGAACTCGGCGAACTTCTCCTGTATCGGTTTCAGAAGATCGGAGATCGACTCCGCGCTCTGCCTCTTGAACTCGGAACTGTTGTCCGCCGACAGGGCCTTGAACGCGTCTTTCATGTTCTCAAGCTCTTTTGCATGCTGCTCCTTCTGCATATTCAAAGCCCTTTCCTGCGCCTCCTTCTGCTCCGCCATCGCCTTTTCCTGGATTTCCCTTTGGGCGGCCATAGCTTTCTCCTGAGCTTGCCTTTGCGTTTCAAGCGCTTTCTCCTGCTCCTCCCTGAGCCGGCTTTCATATTCATCCCTGGCCTTGAGTGTGCTTTCCAGCGCCGCCTTCTCTCCGGTCAGTTCCATCAGCCGCCTCCGGAGATCGTCCTCCGCGTCCTCATATTCCTTGGCAATCCTTTGCCTTTCCGCCGCATTCCTCTGAATGACGACAAGCAGCGCCACCACGGCAGCCACCGCCACCGCCGAGATCAAAACTAATATCACCGTAAGATTCATAAACTAAATGTATTTGCGAAGCCAATCTCTTAAAATCAAGTCATTGATCTGCTTCAGTTGGTCGTTTCCGACATAATGCTGTCATAATGTAAAACAACATTATGTAAAATTACATAATGTAATATTACGTAAAATTCCAGTAAAATTCAACGAGAGGATAAAAAACATATATAATTGCAAAGAAACATAAAAAGTTCGGTTGTTACCCCCTGTGATGTTTGGTCGGTTGTGACAAATCGCATAAATTGCTTTTTGTCCGGTTCGGAATTGACTGAAAAATAATTCCGGAACGGTGTCGCATTTTGGAAACTTTTATTATTTTTGCATTGAAAGATGGCTTGTGGGAAGTTAAGATTGGTGTTGATGGAGGAAGCACGTGATTTTATAGAATCATTGCCCCGTCCTGCCGCAAATAAAATCTACTACAATATTCGTAGAGTTGTAGATGGTGAGCGTGATGCTGATTTGTTTAAAAAGTTGACAGGAACCAAGATTTGGGAATTCCGTACCCTCTATGGCAATATGACTTATCGTTTGTTCGCGTTTTGGGACACGAGAAAGGAAATGTTGGTGGTAGTCACTCACGGAATTGTCAAAAAGGTACAGAAAACTCCGCATAAGGAGATTGCGAAAGCGGAAACGATTATGAAGTCTTATTTTAATGAAAGATAAACGATTATGGCTGAAATGAAATTATATCCGTTGGAGGAGGTTCTTGATGAGCATTTTGGTAAGATTGGGACTCCGGAAAGGGACACCTTCGAAAAGGAGGTCACAGATGCGGTCAATGCCTTCAGACTTGGAGAGGTTGTCCGGGAGCGTCGCCTGGATCAGAATCTGACCCAGGAGGAGCTCGGGAGGCGGATGGGAGTCAAGAAGTCCCAGATCTCCAAGCTGGAGAGAGGGGACGACATGTCCCTGCGCTCGATGCGCCGGGTTTTCCGCGCCCTCGGGGTCGAGTCCGCGACACTTGACCTCGGGGCTGCCGGAAAGGTCACCTTGTGGTGATTGACTATCGGATCTGTTTCCTGCTTGTCCAGTAGGCCTCGATCTCCTCAAGGGTCTTGCCGGTGGTCTCGGGAACGCACTTCCACATTATGAGGAGGTACGGGACGCACATGGCGGCGAAGAGGAAGAACGTACCTGCGGGGGGGAGGTTTTCGAGCATCCACGGCGTCAACTGGCCGATCAGGTAGGTGCCGATCCATAGGGCGAGGCCGGCGATGCTCATCGCGAGTCCACGCACTCTGTTAGGGTACATCTCTGACAAAAGTACAAAAACAACCGCGCTTATGGAAATCGCCGTGCAGAAAACGTACAGCAGGAAGAACGTCAGCAGGAACCAGGTCGGAAGGCTCTGTGGGAAGCAGAAGTACAGGCCTATCATCAGCAGACAGAGGATCATTCCGCCCACACCCCACCAGACCAGCTGCTTGCGGCCGACCTTGTCGATGATCAGGAGGGCGATGACCGTCGTGAGCATATTCACAACCCCGACCAAAACTGTCGAGAACATTGAACCTTCGCCGGACAAACCAGCGTCACTGAATATCTTGGGACCGTAGTACAGCACGGCGTTCACTCCCATGAACTGGCCGAGGATGGCGATGGCGCAGCCGATGAGGACAGCCTTGAATATTCCCGGCTCCAGAAGAGTCCGCCATTCGGACTTGGTCTCGCCGGCGATCGAGGCTCTGGTCTGTTCGATCTGCCTTGCCACTTCCTCCGGGGATGTGAATATCCCGCCGAGAATCCTTGCGGCCTTATCTTCCTTGTGCTTGGTGATCAACCAGCGCGGACTCTCGGGGATAAGGAATATGACGAGGAGGAACAGAAGATCCGGAACAGTCTCGTAGCCAAGCATTCCCCTCCAGTACTCGGAATTGAATATTCTTGTCCAGAGATCCGTCGAGGTGGAGGTCACGTCGGCGCCCTTCAGGACAAAGTAGTTGATCAGGTAGGCCATCAGGAACCCTATCGTGATGGCCAGCTGGTAGAGCGACACGAGGGAGCCTCTTTTCTGCGCCGGAGCGATCTCCGAGATGTAGATCGGCGAGACGATCGAGACTATTCCTATGCCGAATCCTCCTATGATCCTGAAGACAACCAGCTGGTTGAAGTCGCCGCAGACGGCGCAGCCTATGGCCGAGACGCTGAACATCAGGGCCGAGATGAGCATCGTCTTCTTTCTGCCGAGATGGTCGCTCATCATTCCGGCCGTCATCACGCCCAGAATCGAGCCGATCAGAGCGCAGCCCACGTACCACCCTTCGGCGATCGTCGTCAGCCGGAACTGGTTCTTCACGATCTCGGTCGTGCCGGAGATCACGGCGGTGTCATAGCCGAACAGGATTCCGCCTATCGCCGCCACGATGGCCAGGAACACTATCCGGGTCATATTTATGCTTTTGTCCATCGCTTATCGAATGTCAAAGTATTCCATGTACCTGTCGTAGAGATGTCCCGCCTGAAGGTAGGCCGACTGAGGACTCATGAAGTGCGAGAACTCGAAGGTGATGGCCTTGTCGTAGCCGCAGCGCTTCGCCGCCTCAAGCTTCATCCTCAGTTTGTCGAACTTGATCGGGAGGAAACGGATCGGCATGTCCCGGTCGAAACTCTCGGCGTTGGTCCAGCACTGCATACCGTACTTGTCCGCCAGCTTCTTGTTGACAGAGAAGAACGCGTCAAGCTCGTCGTAGTCGATGTGTCCGTCCTGGAAGGCGCATGCGTCGACATATTCATGGATCCCGTCGAAGATCTCGTTCCATTCCCTCTCGTGCTGCTCTATCGAGACGGCCTGCTCCTTGGTCAGGTTGCCGCCGGCCGCGTCTACCGCCTTCTTGCCGTCGATCCACGGGGAGATGAAGGTCGGCAGTCCGCCCGAGACCTCCTTGCACTGGCGCCCCATCGTGCGGAAGGACTCTATCGCGCCCTTGGTGGCACGGCTGATCTCGCCGCTGATGTACCAGCCGCCGAAGCTGTAGTACTTGCTGCCGTAGCGCTGCCAGATCTCGTCGATCACGTACTTGTTCGCCTCGACCTCGTATGACATGTCGCCTGTGTCCCAGTATTTTCCGGAGTCGTACAGTCCGAGCCAGAACTTCATGCCGTATTTCTGGGCAAGGCGGCAGAACATGTCGATCATGTCGGTCGAAGGCATGTAGCACCCCTTCTTAAGAAGGTAAGGTGACGGATAGGTGATGAACTTGCGGTAACCGCAGCGGATGTCGATCACGGTGTCGATGCCCATCGCCTTCATGTAACGGAAGTCAAGATCCCATTCTTTCTCGCCCCAGTTCTGGTGCGGAATGTCATGCGAGATCTCGTCCAGGAATGTGCCGGTGATGGGGAGGGCATTCCCGTGAGGGACGATCAGCCTGCTGTTGATGCTCTCGTCGGCCTTGAGCCTGAGGTCTTTACCGTTCTTTGGAGCCATTCCCGTAGCGTTGGCGGCAATTGGAGCCGCCACAGCGGTCGCGGCGGCGATTCCGGCCTTCTTCAGAAAAGTTCTTCTGTCTGTCATGGTGCTTTCTTTATGTGATAGGTGATCCTTAAGTAATCCTTAGTAATCCTTAAAAGATAACTTAGTAAATATTGTCTTCGCAAAGGTAAGAATTTATTTCTTAAATTATTTTATTATTCATTGATTTATTTGTTAAATATTTGATGAAATATTATAACTTTGTAAAAATGTTAGGCTAACCTTTGTGGATAGATGACACTATTATTAATAACAACGCATTCTTTTATGAAAGAAACATCGAATTATTCATTCCCTTTCCTAAAGGTGGTGCTTGCGTCGGTTCTGTCGTTTTTCCTGTTCTCGGGAAACGTGTCGGCGCAGCCTTCCGTCAAGGGTAGGGTGACAGACCAGAACGGGCAACCGCTGCCCGGTGTCTCTGTCATTGTGGCCGGAACCACGAACGGCACGATGACCGGATCGGACGGAAGCTATGTGATTTCCGTCGCAAAAGGACAGACGCTGGAGTTCCAGTGTCTGGGCATGACATCGTTCCGGAAACTATGTGACGGAACCGTGCAGGTTTTGAACGTGACCCTGAAAGAGGACACTGCCTATCTTGACGAGGTGGTTGTCGTGGGTTACGGTACATCCAAGAAATCATCCCTGACGGGAGCGGTCTCGGCGATCAAGGGGGACGAGGTCCTGAAGGCTCCGGCCTCGAACGTCTCTCAGATTCTTGCCGGCCGTCTTCCGGGCATCTCCTCCGTGCAGGAGTCCGGAGAGCCTGGTCAGGATCAGGCTTCCCTGCGTCTGCGCGGCTCGATCTACGGAATCGCCTACGTTGTGGACGGATTTCCGGTGAGTGACATCAACGACATCAATCCTAATGACATCGAGAGCATCTCTGTCCTCAAGGACGGAGCGTCTGCCGCTGTGTACGGATTGAAAGGCGCGGGCGGCGTGATGATCATCACGACCAAGAGGGGGGCGAAGGAGAAGACCTCCATCACCTATGACGCCTCGTTCGGTGTGTCGATGAACGCCAATTTCCCGGAGTTCATGAACGGCCCGCAGTTCGCCTACTATTATAATATGGCGGACATGATGGACCAGCTGGCCAGCGGAGCCATCACCGACCGCTCCCAGTACAATCCGTACTTTACTTCGGAGAATGTCGCCGCGATGACCAACGGCGACCCTACCGACGGTTGGGACAACGTGAACTACATCGACAAGGTGTTCGGCACCGGATTCACGCAGAAGCACAACGTGACCGTGACCGGAGGAAACGACAAGGCCCGCTACTACACCTCTTTCGGCTACTACGGGCAGGACGGTAACATCGACAACTTCACCTACAAGCGCTACAACCTGAGATCCAACATTGACTCGGACATCACTTCCAGGCTGCATTTCAAGCTGGGTCTGTCGGGTACGCTGGCTCACAGGGACACTCCGGGCTATGCCTCGGGAGGCACGGACGGCGGATACAGCGAGCTGGGATGGCTGTCGGTGGCAAACCAGACTATCGTGATGCATCCGTATCTCCCGGAGAGGTACGAGGGCATGTACACTTCGACGATCAAGAAGAACACCGGACTTCCTCAGAGTCCTCTCGCCGCCATCTATGAGTCAGGCTACAAGAAGACCCGCTCGATGGATCTTTCGGTCAACGCCACGCTGGCCTATGACATTCCAGGCGTGGACGGACTTGTCGCAAAGGTTGCCGGTGTCTATGACTGGAGCAACTCCTACAACAAGAATCTGAACACCCCTTACAGCACGATGGCTTTCGTGGACGGAGCATATTCGAAGAAGAATGACCCAAGGGGAGTGGACAACGGCATAAACCTCGGAGAGGGAACGTCCTATTGGCAGCAGATGGTGGGACAGGCCAGTCTTGAATATTCCAACACCTTCGGCAAGCACAGCGTGGAGGCCTTGGCGCTCATGGAGATCCGTGACACCAAGAGCAACAGTCTCGCGGCCTACGTCAAGGATCTTCCTTTCGCCTCGCTCCCGGAAATCAGCCAGGGCAACCCGACCAAGAACCCTGTCTCCGGAAGCAGCGGAGCGTCCAGAAGCGTCGGCGGAGTCTTCCGACTCAAGTACAACTTCGCGGACAGGTACCTCATCGAACTTTCGGGACGCGAGGACGGCTCGTACCTTTTCAGCGGAATGGACAAGTACCGCTGGGGCTTCTTCCCTTCAGCATCCGTCGCGTGGAGAATCTCCAATGAGAATTTCATGAAATCTGCTGATTTTCTCAATGACTTGAAGATCAGGGCCTCCGTCGGAATGCTTGGAAACGACGGTGTTCCTGAATATGCCTTCCTCAGCACCTACTCGCGCTATGGAAGGTGGGCTACAGGATGGTGGACGGAAGCGCTGCCTTCAATCCTGCCTATAAGCCGGATGTCGTGCCGTCGCTCAACTTGTCATGGGAGCGTTACCTTTCCTACAACGTCGGATTCGACGCGACCCTGTGGGACGGGCTTCTGGGCATGGAGGTGGACGGATTCTACAACTACACCTATGAAATCCTGACCGGTCAGGGCTCCGGATTCCCGGCTTCCATGGGAGGGTACTATCCGACCTACATCAATTATCCTGCGATCGACGCCAAGGGTGTTGACCTCATGGTCACTCACAAGAATCAGTTCTCTCTCGGCGGCAAGCCGTTCTTCTACGGGGTGAGCGCCAGCCTGACATATTCAAAGACCAGATGGATCAAGTACAAGGACAATCCTGAGGTCAGCGACAACAGGAAGATTGTCGGCAAGACCTATGGCGCCATCACGGGTTGGAAGACCGACGGGCTGTTCCGCTCCGAGGAGGAGATTGACAATTCCGCCTGGTGGGGATCACGCCCTAACGTGGGCGACATCAAGTTCGTGGACATCAACGGCGACGGCAAGATCGACTACGACGACTGGGGCTATTTCGGACGTTCCAACAGGCCTGAGCTGACATTCGGCCTGAGCCTCAATTTCGAGTGGAACGGCTTTGATTTCAATGCCCAGTTCACCGGTGGCGCCTTGTTCGACGTTTCCCTTACCGGAACGTACTACAACGGCTATGATGACAACACGATCTGGACTCAGACTTTCAAGGAGGGAGGAAACTCTCCTCTCTATCTTGTGGAGAACGCATGGAGCGTGGACAATCCTGACGGTACCTTCCCGCGTCTTACCCTCGGCTCTCCGGGACACGGCGGCGACAACGGTGTAAGCTGCTCATTCTGGTGGAGGGACGGAAAATATGTCCGTCTGAAGTCAGCGCAGCTTGGCTACACCCTGCCGAAGAAATGGATGAGCCATCTTGGCGTGTCTTCCCTCAGGCTGTTCGTCGAGGGACAGAACATATTCACCATCGATGGTCTTCCTAAGGGAATCGACCCTGAGTCTCCGGGCGTGAACAACGGTTATTATCCTCAGCAGCGCCTCTTGATGGGTGGTGTGACATTATCATTCTAAAAGGACAGCTTGATATGAAATACATTAAGAATCTGATTTTGACAGTGTCGGGAATCGCCGTGGCGATGGGGGGGTCCTCCTGCAACTCGTTCCTCGACATGACTCCGACCGACAGCGTCTCGGACAAGATGCTCTGGAAAACCACCGCGAATGCGGAATATGGAGTGAACTACATCTATAGCTACATCCTGGACATGGCCGACGCCAACTCCGGACAGTGTGCGGCCGGCATGACCGACGCCCTCACCGACCAGTTGAAGTACGGCTCCTACAACTTCAACGCTCTGTGCTACATACCGAGCGAGATCGCCTACGGGGGATCTGTGTTGACAGCCAACTACGTGTCCACGTACCTTGGCAACTGGGGCACGATGTACAGCGCGATCAGAAAGACCAACCAGGGTCTGAACTATCTGGAGAAGTACGGTGAGATGTCCGGTGAGGACAAGACGAGACTCTCGGCCGAGCTGAGGTTCATGCGCGCATGGTTCTACTTCGACCTTGTCAAGAGGTACAAGGATGTCATCATCTATGACGAGGATCTGAGCGCCATCACGGCCAACAAGGCTCTCTCGACAGAGGAGGAAGGATGGAACTTTATCGAATCCGACCTTGAGTTCGCCGCCGCGAACCTGCCTGAGAAAGAAAAAGCGAACGGAAGGCTGAACAAAGGTACGGCCTATGCCTTCATGACAAGGGCGATGCTGTACGCCAAACGTTATGACAAGGTCGTCGCGGCCGCGGACAAAGTGAAGGAGTTGGGTTATTCTCTGATCTCAAACTATGCTGATGTCTTCAACGGCAACAATTCCGAGGTCATACTTGAATATGTCTTCAACTATTCCGACAATGTGACCCACAGCTTCGACTACTACTACTCTCCGGGAGGCGACTACACCACCAAGGATGCTTCCGGCGGCGGTTTCGGCACGCCGACACAGGAGATTGTGGAGTCCTATGAATATGCCGACGGCTCCGGTCTTCCGGACTGGTCGCCTTGGCACACCGCCGAGGGAA
>ERZ779885.3787-NODE-3787-length-12417-cov-5.876476_pt1 | contig 12417 bp, 7 predicted proteins | sample MGYA00511554_ERZ779885 | MGnify/ENA primary metagenome ERZ779885 (study PRJEB29588, sample SAMEA2160998) | human gut metagenome | biome: human gut; feature: human-associated habitat; material: faeces | place: Denmark | collected 2008/2010 ... | reverse complement strand
ACGCAAGCATGGAAAAAGCAAAGGCTTTCACCGCGAAACTGAAAGAGCAGGGAGCTAAAGAATGGGCGAAAGAAGCTAAGAAGAAAAAGAAATAAACAGGAATAAACAAGAAAAAATGTGCCGGAAGTCACTCTGTCATAAAAGGCAGCCCAATTCTTCAGGCACATTTTTTTATGCCGTCCGAACAACAACCGCTTCCGGATTTTATCGAGAATCAAAAAAAGGATGTAACCGGCATTCTTATAATTTTCGGCCAAAGCACTTCGACAGTGTCAAATTCAATCCGACACGCCATTTTGTCAAAGAAGTATACAGAAAGGGTGAAAAGGAACTGGAACACGCAGACCCCACATACGGTTTCAAGACGTCTTCTTCCAAGCACACTCAGGAAGAGCGATTCGGCATGCTGATGGAATATCTAAGGGAATACACCTTCATCACCCGCCAGGAATACCCTGTTCTCTTATATCCTATGATAGATTTCATCGAAAGGAACCCTGCCCCGTTCTCCCCAAATGCCTTTGTTCCCATCCCGTATGCCGCAAGGTATAACCATATTGATGCCTGCCCCATGGGGCAGCTTCAATAGTTTCTTCATCCGCCTGCTGTCAAAACCTTCCAGCGGACAAGTGTCATAGCCTTCGTTTGCCATGGCAATCATAAAGGTTTGGGCAGCAAGGGCACAGGATTTATTTACCGTCACACGCATATCGCATTCCGAAACTTCCAGCATCATAGGGCGGAACAGGCTGATGGTTCTCGCCAATATCACCCTGAAAAGCCCTAGAAGCCCGAAAAACCTTGCATAAATGAAAGGCATCAGTTTACCATAATACAGCTTCCTGTCCCTAATACGTTTTTCCTGACGCTCTTTCGGACTATTACGCCTGATATTTCCTTCTTCAAAGTCAAGCACAAATTTAGCACGCTTTTTATACAAATCCTGACGAGTAACAAAAACAACAATTTCCGAAGCCGTAGAAGCAGCCGACTGCCCTAAACAAGCTTCTGAAACTTTCGCCATCAGTCCGGGATTCGTTATTTGATAAAATTCCCACAATTGCATATTGGAACTATTGGGAGCCAGCGTAGCCAGTTCAAGACAATGTTTCACCTTTTCCGGGTCTATCGGTTTATTTTTATCATACCTCCGCACAGACCGGCGGAAGTTCAATACCTCTTCTAAATTCATTTCCTATTCAAATTAATAACTTTATTTCTTACTGAAACATTGCAGGATGACTTCTGCCATTTTCTTGGAACTGAACGGATTCTCTCCGGTGAACAGATTACCGTCAATAACGACTTTTGAAGTCATCGGAATCAATGCTTTCTCGTAGCGGGCACCTCTGTCTTTCAGTTCGGTTTCCAAATCGAAAGGCACGACCCTTTCCTTTCTTGCCAGAATTTCTTCAGCCCGGCTGAATCCTGTAAGCTTCTTATCTTTAACCAGATATTCGCCGGAAGCCAACGTCACATTCAACAATCCACAAACACCGTGACAAATGGCTGCCACCTTCTTTTCATTTTCATATTGCTTTTTTAAGATGGCTTGCAAGACAATATTATCCGGAAAATCATACATGGAACCATGTCCTCCCGCCAAATAAACGCAATCAAACTGAAATTCGGAGACTTCATCCAAACTTTTAGTATGCTGCAATACATTCTTAAATATGGAATCTTCCCAACAGGTTTTAGTTATCTCATCCATGAGTAAGGGATTCAAACTCTCCGGATCGATAGGAGTATCGCCTCCTTTGGGACTGGCAACGGTAATTTCTATTCCTTGCTTTTTGGCGCCGTGATAAATATGGGTGAGTTCGCTCAGCCATAATCCGGTTCTTAAATTCTTATTCACAAATTCGCCTTCTCCGGTTACTATTGCCAGTAATTTCAAGTTATCCATATTTATAGTTTTAGGGGTCATGCCTATATAACATAACCCCTATCCTATTGTATTCCAAACAGACAAATCATTAATATTATTTGGATTATTTCTTCATCCTTATAATAATCAAATGACAGATTTTACCGAGTCCTAACATTTTATAGGTTATTCTTGTAAATATTCGCCATCACCTTCTGGTATTGATTCTCAATCTGCATATACGCCTGAAGATTCTTATAAATACTTTCCGTTTCCACAAAATATTCAATCAATGAAATTTGTCCTTCGGTCAATGCCTGCTTCAATAAATCCAGCGAACGGTACATCAAAGGAACATCATACGCATTCATGGCATCCTTCAACTGCTGCATCTCATTGAAGAGAGACATCAGAGAAGCTTCAACCTGATCTTTAGCATTTTCTTGCATCAATTGTGCGCTGATAGCCTGTGCCTTGGCTATCTTTACCTTTTTACGATTCTGAAACAAAGGCAAGGAGCCCCCTACCACAAAACCATTCATCGAAACCGCATCATCCGTGTTACGGCGAAAGCCGGCTTCCAGCTTCGGCAACCATCCTTGGCGGTCTATCGAAACCTGCTTCTCGGCGGCACGGGCAGTGGCGACGGCGGCCTGCAAGTCAAGGTCTGATGCCATCACTTCATCCCGCATGACATTGTAATCATTGATTTCCTGTATGGCAGGGTATGTGGTTTCAGCAAATTCTAAAGGCATGTTGCCGTTCATGGCAAGCAGAGATTGCAAGGCAGTGCGGTGGGCTGCGCTGTTTTGGGCAACTTCCGTCTGCACATTCATACGTTCCATTTTGATTTTATTGACTTCCAATATGTTCGCATCACCGGTAGTCAGACGCTTTTCATAAAGTGCCTGTAATTCATCTGCATTTTTCATACGGATATCCATCAATGTTTTTTCCTGATTCAACAGAATAAGGTCTAGACAGAGATTCTTCGCATTCAGCAGAATATCTCGGCGAGCAGCCTGTTGTTGCTTGTCCACCGCTTCGTTCTGCAAAGTAGCCTGCCGATTGCGGACAATATACTGAGTAGGGAAATCAAAACCTTGTGAAGCGACAAGTTCCGTACCGTGCCCCCCTTCGGCACCATTACTGTAAAAAGAACTGTAGCTCACTGTAGGGTCAGGCAAGTTGTTGTTTGTCCGGTTTTCCATCTTGGTTGCATCGGCTGCATGTTTCTGCGCCTTGAGCTCTTTATTATTCTGCTCGATGCTTTTCAAAATGTGCTCAATACTCTGGGCCTGCATCAGCAAGGGAGAGCAGAGGGCTATTATAACTAAGATTCGTTTCATATTATTTCTATTATTTCTTCTTTCGGTTCATCAGTTCATAAACAATCGGAATAATGAAAGCGTTCAGGAAAGTCGATGTCAAAAGACCTCCAAGAATAACTTTCGCCATCGGGCTTTGTATTTCATTACCCGGCAAATCGCCACGGAATGCCAAAGGTATCAAAGCCAGCGCGGAAGACAACGCAGTCATCAGGATAGGGTTCAAACGGTCTAACGAACCGTGAAGAATGCTTTCTTTCAAATCCATACCTTCTTCGCGCAACATATTGTAATGACTTATCAACAACATACCATTACGGGTAGCAATACCAAACAACGAGATAAAGCCGATAATAGCCGGAATGCTTATCTCACCCGTTGTTATCATCAATGCAAATACCCCACCAATCAACGCCAAAGGCAAATTCAACAAAATGACTCCACTTTGGGCTGCATTCTTAAACTGGGTATAAAGCAACAGGAAGATAACCACGATACTCATAAACGAAGTGAGCATCAGCGTACGGCTGGCCGCCTGCTCGCTTTCAAACTGACCGCCATATTCCACATGATATCCTTCGGGAAGCTTGATTTGCGCATCAATCCGTTCCTGTATATCATTCACCACGCTGCGCAAATCACGACCGCTGGTATTGGCCGAAATCACAATCTTACGCTTCACGTTCTCACGGCTGATGGTATTCGGTCCCATGGCAGAAACCACATCGGCTACATAGTTGACAGGGATTTTCTGACCGTCACCGGTATCAATCATCAGGTTGCGCACCTTCTCCATCTCATCACGCACCTCATCCTTGGTACGGACAATAAGATTAAACGCTTTGCCTTCTTCATATACCTGTGAAACGACTTCACCCGCCATGTTCACTGATACAAACTCGGCAAACTCCGGTAAAGAAATACCGAATTTGGCAAGCATCTCGCGTTTGGGAACAATCTTGAGCTGCGGACGTTCGATTTGTTGTTCCACATTCAAGTCGGCAATACCCTCCACGCTACTGATAGCATCCTTTATCTGATTACCGATGGCAAACATCTTGTTCAAATCATTACCAAACAGTTTGATGGCAATGTTGGCCTTGGTACCCGAAAGCATGGCATCGATACGGTGGCTGATAGGTTGGCCTATTTCGATATTCGCACCGGTAATGGTAGATAACTTGGCACGCACATCGGCTACCAGTTCCTGACGGGAACGGTCTTTCAATTCAAACGGAGCCTCAATTTCACTCACGTTAACCCCTAGTGCATGTTCATCCAGTTCGGCACGTCCCGTTTTACGGGCTACAGTCTGTATTTCGGGAATAGACATCAGCAACTCTTCTGCACGGTGTCCCATTTTGTCCGATTCTGCCAAAGAAATTCCCGGCAATGAACTGATATTAATGGTGAACGAACCTTCATTGAAAGATGGCAGAAAACTACGTCCTAATGCAAAAAACATAACCAATGCCACCGCAAACAGTCCACCCGTAAAACCCAATACTGCGGATTTATGATTCAAGGACCATAACAAGGCATTGCGGTAATGCTTTTTCATCCATACGGCCACAAATGCCTCTTTGGGCAATCCTTTGCTTTTATTATTACCTAACAGATAGCTGCACAGTACCGGAGTCAGTGTCAAAGCCACTACCGTAGAAGCAAACAACGCCACAATAAAGGCAATGCCCAACGGAACCAGCATACGCCCTTCCATTCCTGTCAGGAAAAACAAAGGAACAAAGCTGACTACAATAATCAAGGTAGAGTTCAAGATAGGCATACGCACTTCCTTCGAAGCATTGAACACGACTTCAATCACGCTCTTACGTTCCTCTTCGGGCAACAAGCGATTCTCACGCAAGTGCTTCCATACATTTTCCACATCCACAATGGCATCATCCACCAACGAACCAATGGCAATGGCCATACCACCCAAACTCATGGTATTGATGGTGAGTCCCATATAGTGAAGAGTCAATATAGAAACAATCAATGACAACGGAAGGGTTACCAATGAAATAACCGTGGTACGTACATTGGCAAGGAACAGGAAGAGAACAATCACCACAAAAACAGCACCTTCATACAACGAATCCTTCACATTGCCGATAGAGCTTTCAATAAAACGGCTCTGACGGAAAATATCTGTAGAAACGTGCACATCAGCCGGAAGATTCTTCTGCAAATCCTTCAATGCGGCTTCTAATTGCTCTGTCAGTTCAATAGTCCCAGTCTTGGGTTGTTTGGTAACGGTCAGCAGTACGGCAGGTTTTCCTCTCTCCGAAGCAGTACCTAGTTTTGGTTCCTGCGAACCGATCTTCACATCGGCAATATCTTCCAATGTAACGGGCACCCCTTCCACCGTCTTAATGACGGAACGTGACAACTGAGCCACATCATGGCTGGAAAGCACCCCACGAACAATATATTCGTTTCCATATTCATAAATCACTCCGCCATTGGCATTCTGATTCATGTTACGGGTAACGTTCATCACCTCTGCCAACGTAACATTGTAATGTTTCATGCGGGCAGGGTCAAGCAACACCTGATATTCCTTGATATCACCTCCTAGCACGGCAACCTGTGCCACACCTCCCGTAGAAAGCAGGCGCGGACGGATAGTCCAGTCTGCCAGTGTACGGAGATCGAGCATGGAAGTAGTATCCGAAGTCAGACCGATAATCAGCAATTCACCTAAAATAGAGGATTGAGGTCCCATGGTAGGTTTACCTACATTCTCGGGCAATTCCTCGCTGACTAAGGACAATTTCTCACTAACAATCTGACGGGCCAGATAGATATCAGTATCCCATTCAAATTCCACCCACACAACGGAAAAGCCATTGGTGGAAGATGAACGCACCCGGCGCACATTGGTCGCACCATTCACAGCAGTTTCTACAGGGAAGGTTACCAATTGTTCCACCTCTTCGGCAGCCATACCATTCGCTTCAGTCATAATCACTACAGTCGGCGCATTCAAATCGGGGAACACATCGACTTCCGTATGAAAAGCCGTGTAAGTACCGCCGATAAGCAGCAAAACCGACGCCACCAGAACCAATATACGGTTTTGAAGGGAAAAATGTATAATTTTATTTAGCATAGGGCGGCTTGATTAATGTTCATGACTATGAGCCGGAATCGCATTGCTGGCCGACGCTAATTTCACCTGATAAGCTCCCTTTGTTACCACACGGTCACCGGCTTTCAAACCGGTCAGAATCTGCACTTCCTTTCCGTTGCTCGCTCCCAAAGTTACCTCCTGTTTCTTATATCCTTCCTCATCCAGTTGCAGATAAACAAAGTACAAACCTTGTTCTTCGGTCAGTGCCGTAACAGGCAAGGCCAGCACATCGGGCATTTCCGACGAGAGCAGATACACCTCCACATACGAACCGGGAATCACATCTCCCCGATTATCAAATTCGAAAGTTACAGGCACATAAAAAGAAGTACCACCGGATGCTTTACCATAAGAAAGCAGATGCCCTTTCAACTCACCCAACTCATATACCTTATTATCGTATGGAGTCTTGAAGTTTGCCGACTGGATGCTATGCAGATAACCATAATATTTCTCGGAAACATCTGCACGAAGGAACAGACGACGGTTCTGAGTGATACTCACCAAAGGCTGGCCTACCGACACATAGTCACCTTCCTGCACCAGACAATTCTTGATATAGCCACCTAAAGGAGCTGTAACGGACACACCTGTCTTGGTCTGGTTCTTTGAAATAGCCTCGTATGCCAATAATGCATTTTCATAACTCTCCTTAATGGCATTGAAATCTTTCTGTGATATTATCTGACTTTTTACCAACTTGGCGGCACGTTCATATTCTTTTTTGGCGGTTTCATATGCGATACGGGTACGTTTTACAGGGTCTCCGTCCGGCATATTCTCAGCAGAGATATTCAGAATGGGAGCCCCCTTGCTCACACTCATACCGTCCGTTACCGGATGGCGGAAAGAAACCACACCGGCTACATTGGCAACTACTACGCTTTCATCGCCTTGTGCTGCCTGCACCTGACCGCTGGTCGTTATCACCTGACGGAATGATTCAGGCCGGATTATTTCCGATTCTACCCCGGCTGCTTTTGCTTTTTCTGGAGCCAGAATTATCTCATCGGAATGTCCGGCTGCAGAAGCTTCCGCTTCATGATTATGCCCTTCGTGACCTTCATTCTCATGGTCGTGGTTTTCTTTTTCATGGTCATGTCCTTCGTGATTATGGTCATGCCCTTCGTGGTCGTGATTATGTGCTTCCTCCGTTCCATGATCGTGTCCTTCGTGATCATGACCCGATTTACTGTTGCAAGAGCCTAAGAGGAACAAGCCTAAGACTCCCATAAAGATAAGTTTCTTCATGATGATATTATTTGTTCTTACTTTTTATTAAATGCAAAATTAGTGTAAAGAAAATGCAACAAAGTTGCGGATAAAAAGATAAACTTTCTATCTGTTAAGCAAGAACATCGCAAGGAGGAGCACGCAACCCCTTTACGTGGGGAAGACACGTAGAATGCAGTTTTTCTAAATAGTAATTATAAGGTAATGTGTTGTGTTCAGTCAACTGCAATGAAAGCGCCAATACATCCGTTACCGTATATAGCAACAAACAAAACGAATAATCAGGAGAAACACTGTCCTGAGCCCGATCCGGAGTTACACTTTTAAACTTGGTCACACATCCGGCATTACATGTATGATTCTCATCAGAACTATTATTATGCTGCTGATGCTGCACGGAACATTGACAGCCGCACAAAGTCATATCATGCTGCAAACAAAGAATTTCCCGGTGATGATGATGAGGCAGAACAGATGCTGTCAACATGATAATGCTGACCAACATCAATACCCATGCTATGTATCGTCTCCGTTTCATCGGGCACAAAAATAGGTGTTTATCATGTAAATTCCAAAAAGAAAGCATGGTAAATGCCGAATTCTCAGCAATTACCATGCTTTCTTATTATCTTTTACATACAAAGCTTACCAAATAGAGACACGTTTTTCAGGAGCCAAATACATAGGATCCCCCTCTTTAATGCCAAAAGCATCATACCATGCACCTATTTGAGGGAGTGCTCCGTTCACACGCCATCTGCCCAATGAATGTGGATCAGACTTGGTTTGCAAACGAATCTGCTCGTCGCGGATATTGCCAGCCCACACTCCGGCGTATGACAAGAAGAAGCGCTGTTCCGGAGTAAATCCGTCTTCTACTGATAGCGGAGCATCTTTTGTCGCATTCTTGAACGCTTGGAAAGAAACCTGCAAACCACCATGGTCGGCTATATTCTCACCTAAAGTCAAAGAACCGTTGGCATTGAGTCCCGGCAAAACCTGAATGCTATCAAAGAAATTCACCATTACCTGAGCACGTTCTTCAAAACGTTTGGCATCTTCGGCTGTCCACCAATCTTTCAAATTACCATCCTTATCGAACTGACGTCCCTGATCATCGAATCCATGAGTCATTTCATGACCGATAACCACGCCAATAGCTCCATAATTAAATGCATCATCAGCATTCATGTCAAAAAACGGATATTGAAGAATACCTGCCGGAAAACAAATCTCATTCGTGGTCGGATTATAATATGCATTGACAGTCTGCGGAGTCATTCCCCATTCATCTCTGTCAACCGGCTTTCCTGCCTTGGATAACATATAATCCAGTTCGAATTCTGTAGCACGCTTCACATTGGCCCAATAAGAATCTTTTTCAATATTCAAACCGGTATAATCCCTCCACTTATCAGGATAGCCTACCTTTACATAAAAAGAATTCAACTTCTCAATAGCTTTAATCTTTGTGCTGTCACCCATCCATTCCAAATTCCGAATACGTTCTCCCAATGCGGTCTGCAGATTCTTTACCAACTGCACCATACGTTCTTTTGCGGCTGCCGGAAAATATTTCTCCACATACATCTGACCTACCGCTTCACCCAGTACCCCATTCACAGTACTTACGGCACGCTTCCAACGAGGTTGGTTAGCCTGTTTACCGGATAGTGTTTTTCCATAAAAATCAAAGTTTTGTGCTACCAAATCATCACTCAAGTAACCGGCAGCCCTGTCTATCAGATTCCATTGCATATAAGCGATCTGATTTTCAACCGGCAAGCTATTGATAATTTTCTCAACCTCTTTAATCGGCTCCACTTGAGAAACACTCAGTTCAGTCACCCCTTTCACGCCTATACCATTCAAGAAAGCATCCCAGTCAATGCCCGGAATCTCTTTCTTTAATTCATCCAAAGACATTTTATGATAATTGGCCGCAGGGTTACGCTGTTCCACCGCACTGAAAGAAGCTTTTGCAATACGGGTTTCGATATCCATTACAGCCTCCATTTTCTTTTTAGCGGCAGCCTCATCAAAACCAGCCAATTGGAACATCTTTACAATATGTTCTTTATACTTATTACGGATATTGGTAGTCACATCATCATTGTCCAAATAATATTCTCTTTCACCCAGACTGATACCCCCTTGATACAATTGAAACAAATTGCTCTTGCTGTCCATGATATCGGCACCCACATAGAAACTGAAATAAGGGAATACACCGCTATGAGCCAGTTCCGCCATCAAAGGAACTATTTCCGATTTATCCTTCACTGAAGCAATCTTTTCCAAATCAGCTTGAATAGGAGTTACTCCATCCGCATTCAGTTTCACACTATCCATAGCCAGATTATAGATATCCCCTATTTTCTGACCTATTGTACCTTGCGCATTCTGTCCGGCAGCAATTTCCACAATCAATCCTTTCAGTTGTTCCCGGTTATTTTCGGCAAGCATATCGAATGAGCCAAAACGGGAATATTCATTGGTCAGAGGGTGTTTCTTCATCCATCCGCCACAAGCATACTGATAAAAATCAGCTCCTTGAACAGCCGTAGTGTCCAAATTTGTCAAGTCTATACCCGAAGTCATGACGGCTTCCTTTTTACTGTCGCATCCGGCAGCTACTGCCAGAGCCAATACAGCCATTGGTAAATAATGTTTTGCTTTCATTTGTTCTATATATATGATACATACTTTAACTTCCCTGCATCTCTTCTAATTCCATAGAAACGGTCTCCCATTCTTCTACCGTCTGATCCAAGTCCTTTTTCAGTTTCTGATGCTTTTCATACAAAGCCATATCCGATGCACCTTCGGGAGTAGCCATATCAGCTTCCACCTCGCCAATCTCAGTTTCCAGCTTTTCTATTTTCTGTTCACAATCCGCAATTCGTTTCTCCAATTTGCGAATTTTCTTATTCAATTCCTTTTGCGCCTCATAAGATAATTTGTTCTCACTAACCGTTTCGGGTTCTTCCTTTTTAGTGGCAGACACAGTAGGAGAAGCCGAAAGCTGCAACTCATTCAGACTCTCTATTTTCTTTTTCTGTAAAAAATCATAAATGCCGCCAATGTGTTCTTTTACTACTCCACCTCCGAATTCATAAACTTTGGTCACCAGTCCATCCAAGAACTCACGGTCATGAGAAACAACAATCACCGTTCCATCAAATTCCTTGATAGCTTCTTTCAATACATCCTTTGAGCGCATATCCAGATGGTTGGTAGGTTCGTCCAAAATAAGGAAATTCACCGGTTCTAACAAAAGTTTTATCATGGCAAGACGACTCCGCTCCCCACCCGACAGTACCTTTACTTTTTTATCAGAAGCCTCGCCTCCAAACATGAATGCTCCCAGAATATCACGAATTTTTAAACGAATATCCCCTTTTGCCACATAATCAATCGTATCAAAAACACTCAGATTTTCATCCAGCATCTGAGCCTGATTCTGAGCAAAATAACCAATCTGTACGTTGTGCCCGATGGTCAGTTTACCTTCGTATGGGATTTCGTCCATTATACATTTCACCAAAGTGGACTTACCTTCCCCATTCTTTCCGACAAAAGCCACCTTCTCACCTCGATTAATAGTCAAAGTCACATCGTGAAAAACGATATGACTGCCATATGCTTTCTTCACCCCGTCACAAATGACCGGATAATTGCCGGAACGCATGGCAGGCGGAAACTTCAACCGCAAGGCTGAATTATCTTCATCATCAATTTCAATAGGAACTATTTTTTCCAATTGCTTGATGCGGCTCTGCACCTGTACAGCCTTGGTAGCCTTATAACGGAAACGCTCTATGAAATCTTCCGTATCCTGAATTTGCTTCTGCTGGTTCTCGTATGCACGCAATTGCTGCTCACGACGCTCTTTGCGCAATACCACAAACTCATCGTAAGCCACTTTATAATCATAGATATGCCCGCAAGATATTTCAATCGTACGATTGGTCACATTATTAATAAATGCACGGTCGTGGCTCACCAATACAACGGCTCCCGCACTTGTCTTCAAAAAGTTTTCCAACCATTGAATGCTTTCTATATCCAGATGATTGGTAGGCTCGTCCAACAGCAACACATCGGGCCGTCGCAACAACAACTTGGCCAACTCTATACGCATACGCCAACCACCACTGAACTCGGATGTAGGACGGTTAAAATCTTCCCGGTTAAATCCTAACCCCATCAATGTACGTTCTATCTCAGCCGTATAATTGGTACCTCCCATCATCAGAAAGCGTTCATTGTCATGTGTGAATTTCTCAATCAGTTTATGATAGTTTTCTGAATCATAATCTGTTCTATCCGCCAACTCCTGATTCATTCTCTCAATACTAGCCTGCAAGTCAAAGATATGTTCAAAAGCCATCTCCGCCTCTTCCATCACAGTATGTTTATCACTCAGAATCATGACTTGAGGCAGATAGCCTATCGTCACATCACGCGGAACAGAAACACTACCTGAAGTAGGCGCCTGTATTCCTGCCAATATTTTAAGCATAGTAGACTTACCGGCCCCATTCTTCCCGACCAGCGCAATACGATCTCTCTTATTGATAACGTATGACACATCCTCAAACAGAGGCGTTACTCCAAACTCTACTTTCAAATTATCTACTGAAACCATTCGTTTTTATCCTTTTGCAAAAGTGGCAACAAATATACGGTTTTATATGTAAAAAAGACAAAATACAAGTAAATAAAAAAAGTCCTCATCCTTAACAAATAGGACAAAAGTATTAAAACGTGTTAGAAAACATATTTTTTTAGTTGTTTTATTTGCAAAATTCACTAAAGTCCGTACCTTTGCAATGTGTTTTTCATAG
>ERZ779885.3781-NODE-3781-length-12442-cov-4.463066_pt1 | contig 12442 bp, 9 predicted proteins | sample MGYA00511554_ERZ779885 | MGnify/ENA primary metagenome ERZ779885 (study PRJEB29588, sample SAMEA2160998) | human gut metagenome | biome: human gut; feature: human-associated habitat; material: faeces | place: Denmark | collected 2008/2010 ... | reverse complement strand
GAAAGAAGAGCCGGCTACGATTGCAGTTGCAACAGCACGGACAGACCGAAAAAAAATGGATCTGGAAAATTTTGAAATCAGACGTTTTTATTTCCAGAATGCCGATGTCCCGGGCGAAATCTGTGAGAAAAAGACAGAGTTTGGTTCCTACAAATATTATTCTCCGAAGAGAACCTTCTGTGACTGTCTGCGCATGAACAACAAGATGCCGGAGGAAGTAAAAGAAGAAATCCTCACCTGGTGCCGGAAACAGAAATATTCCAAAGAAGAGATTCTGGAATACGCGAACAAGCTCCGTGCGGTAAAAAATATCGAGGAAGAGTATCAGGAATAAAATTTCACAGGAATAGATAAGGGAAACTCCCGACGGAAGATCTTATACGAGAAATTCTGCCGGGAGTTTCTGCGTGTATATCGGATGGTTACGCATACACGATTTCCTCGTATGTTCCCCTGTGTCATTCGCAAAAATCGCATAAAATGAGAAGCAAAGAGCAATACTTGACTAGCCGAACGGGAAACGCGGCGATACAATAGAGGCAACAAATTTCGGGAGGATTTTACCTATGAGTAAAGAGACGAGAGAGTATGCAAAACAGCTGGTTTCCCAGATGACGCTGGAAGAAAAAATGAGCCAGATGGTCTATCAGTCACCGGCGATCGAGCGTCTTGGCATTCCGGCATACAACTGGTGGAATGAAGCGCTGCACGGCGTGGCAAGAGCTGGTGTGGCAACGGTATTTCCGCAGGCTATTGGCCTTGCAGCAACGTTTGATAAAGAGCTGCTGCAGGAGATCGGTGATGTTGTTTCTACCGAGGGACGTGCAAAATTCAACGAGTTTTCAAGAAAAGGCGACCGCGGCATCTACAAAGGCCTGACCTTCTGGGCACCGAACGTCAACATTTTCCGTGATCCGAGATGGGGCCGCGGCCATGAGACATATGGTGAGGACCCGTATCTGACCGGTGAGCTCGGATGCGCCTACATCCGCGGATTACAGGGACCGGACCCGGATCACCCGAAGGCAGCGGCGTGTGCCAAACATTTCGCCGTCCACAGCGGCCCAGAGGCGATCCGCCATGAGTTTGACGCAAGAGTCAGCAAACATGATCTGTATGACACCTATCTGTATGCCTTCAAACGCTGTGTTAAGGATGCAAAAGTCGAGGCAGTCATGGGCGCGTATAACCGTGTCAACGGTGAACCGGCATGCGGAAGCAAGACATTGTTAAAGGACATCCTGCGCGATGAGTTCGGCTTTGAAGGCCATGTTGTCTCCGACTGCTGGGCAATCATAGATTTCCATGAGCACCACAGAGTGACCAAAAATGTAGAGGAGTCCGCAGCGCGTGCTGTCAACAACGGCTGTGACCTGAACTGCGGCGTTGCTTTCCTGCATCTGCCGAAAGCATACGAGGATGGCCTGGTATCCGAAGAGGCAATCACCGCGGCAGTTGAGCGCCTGATGGAAATCCGCATCCGCCTCGGTATGATGAAAGACTATCCGTCACCGTACGAAGATCTGTCCTACGATCTAGTCGAGTGCAAGGAGCATGTTGATCTGTCCGTCAAGGCAGCGAGAAGAAGTATGGTTCTGCTGAAAAATGAAAACAACATGCTGCCGCTCGATGTGAAGAAGATCCGCAGTATCGCCGTGATCGGACCGAACGCGAACTCGAGAGCAGCGCTGGTTGGAAACTATCAGGGAACATCGTCCAGATACATCACACCGCTGGAAGGAATTCAGCAGTATGTCGGTGATGATGTGAGAGTGACATACGCAGAGGGCTGCCATCTGTATAAAAATAAAGTCGAAGGACTCGGCGAGGACAAAGACCGTTTCAAAGAGGCTGTCATTGCCGCTGAGCACGCAGACGTTGTCGTTCTGTGCCTTGGACTTGATGCAACTGTTGAGGGCGAGGAAGGCGATGCCGGAAACGAATACGCGAGCGGCGATAAGCTGGGCCTCAATCTGCCGGGCTTACAGGAGGAACTGCTTGAGACAATCACAGCGGTTGGAAAACCGGTAGTCCTCGTTCTCTCGGCAGGAAGTGCCATCGACCTGTCCTGGGCTGAGGAGCATGTACCGGCTATTCTTGACAGCTGGTATCCGGGTGCGCGCGGCGGAAAAGCCGTGGCAGAGGCGCTGTTCGGCGATTATGCACCGAACGGAAAACTGCCGGTGACTTTCTATCAGGGAACAGAAAATCTGCCGGAGTTCACTGATTACAGCATGGCAGGACGAACCTACCGCTATACTGATAAAAATATTCTGTATCCATTTGGATATGGACTGACGTATGGAACAATTTCCTACAGCGGCGCAAAAACGGAGCAGGAGACGAGCGCGGTGCTCGACGATGTGACCGTGTGCACGAAGGTGAAGAATGAGAGTGCATATCCGCTGCATGAGAGCGTAGAGGTTTATGTGAAATACAAAAACGCACAGCCGGGTGAGCCAGGCTTCCAGTTAAAAGGCATCGCGTGCGTGGAACTGCAGGCAGGAGAAGAAAAAGAGGTTTCCGTGACACTGCATGCAAGAGATTTTGCTGTTATCACAGAGGACGGCGGATGTGTCGTACGGCCGGGCGAGTATGAAATCTCCATCGGCGGACAGCAGCCGGGCGAAAGAAGCCGCGCGCTGACAGGACGTGAGACAGAGATTCTGACGGTCAGAAAAGAAGGAAATGAAGAGAACGTCGAGTATTAAGTATTAGATAGAAATTGAAAAACGAAGAGGGAGGTGGAATCGTCTGCCTCCCTCTTTTGGTGACAGAATGGACGGCTTGGTGCGATGATCGCTGGAAATCTGCCGAACCTGCTTCATTTCCAGACCGGCGGACTGTATGGTGCTGCATCTTCGTGCACCGAAGGGAAAAGTGTCGGTTGAGGGGATGCTGAACCGTGCAAAATATTTTGACCGTATAGGAAAGGTCAACGATCACACGATTTATCTGAGCGGAAACCTCGGAAAAATGCCCTGGAATTTGCCATGTGCCTGTCGGCAAAAGCAATGGGCGGCCGTGTGTATACCATGGGTCATACTCTGGTGATCGAAGAGGCAGATGAGGCCGTGTTGTACTTCGGCGCGGACAGTACGTTCCGTTCTGCGAAGGAAGAGGTTGCCGCATGGGAGCCGCGTGTGCAGGATGTGCTGGCAGAGAAGATTACCGAAAAGCTGGAGCGCGCGATGGTGCAGAGCAGAGAACACAAAATCATTCTCCTTCCGGCGCTGCCGAAGGCGTGGGATCATGGAGAAGTGAAAGGCCTGCGGCTGGTTGGAAATGCATCGATTGCACTTGCATGGGAGAATGGAAAACTGACACGGTGTGCGGTTACGGCGGATCAGGCGTATGAAGGGGAAGTTGTGTATGAAGAGATGCGTCAAGCGGTAAAACTGGAAAAAGGTGAGACAGTTATGCTGGATGCGGTATTGCAGCTGCTTGAATCATAAACATGAAGATAGAAAATGCCGGGCAGAGAAAAATCTGTCCGGCGTTTTCAGCATATGTAAAGATTATAAGGCGATGGAGGAAAAAGAAGCTTCTTCTGCCAGCAGCAGGTGATAGTAATGCTCGGAATAGCGGCAGAGATAACCAGGCATTCCCCGATAAGAACTGGTTTCTAAAAACGCGGCTGCGACGCAGGTGCGGCATATCGGTTGCAAACGGCATTGACAGCATTGGGAACTTAGGGAAATCTTCTGTGCAGCGGCGGAAACTTTTTCCCAGGCGGAAATAAATCCAAGATCAAAAACAGGGGCGGAGATTTCGGATAACATCACACAGGGGAAAAGAAAGCCCTGCCAGTTGATGAAGAAGGAGCAGTTTCCGGCAAGACAGGAGATATGACCATTGCCCCGTGGAAAAGACGGATTGTTGACGCGGTGGATGGATTCATGAACGTACTGCCGGAAAATATCGCTGGTCAGCTGCAGTTTCAGTGTCTGCAGGGCAAGCGCAGCGGCGTCTTCCGGGTTCAGGCGGACCTGAGCATCAAAAGGAAGGGAGCGTTCCCGGACGGCGGGCATCATATAGTGATCGGCATGAACGGGGACTCCAAGCTTTTCTCCGAGAACAAAGATTTTTGGAAAATCATGCGCGTTCTTTTTAGTGACGCTACAGCTGATTTTGACATCAACGTTTCGTTCGCGGAGCAGACGGATGGCGCGGACGGTCTGATCAAAGCCCTGGGGGTAATGGCAGAGACGGTTATAGGAAGCGGCATCGGCACCGTAGAGCGTGATGTTAATGCGGCGCGGCCTGTACTCAGCAAAAAAATCAGCCCAGGATTCGCCCAGCAGGGTTCCATTGGTGTTGATGGTAAGAATCATGCCCATGTTTCGAAGCTCAAGATATAGTGTTTTGAAATCAGGAAAGAGAAGTGGTTCACCGCCGGTCAGAAGAAGAAAAAGTGTACCGGCTTTTTGCATCTGCTGTGCAAGCAGAATCCATTCATCAACTGTGCGGAGTTGTCCCTGACATTCCATTTCTGAACGGGACAGACGGACATAACACATGTCGCAGTTCATATTGCAGAGTGGCAGAAGTTCAAGCGCGCCGGTAATAGGAATGTGCTGCTGGCGCGCTTTCTGGAGAAAAGAACGCTCGAAGGTGGAAGTGTCGTCCATGTAGTTCATAAAGGTTCCTCCGAAAAAAGTGGTTTGATGAACCAATTATTAATAGGTATAGTAAAGGATCGAAACGAGTGGGTTCGATCCTTTTGCTGTGGTTTGAAAAATTATTATTTAGTGGAAAAATCAGGATTTGGCGGTTTCCCAAGTATTGATGTCTAATCTGGTAGTACAATGAACGTTTGTACCATTTTCGGTCCAGATGACAACGGGGGTTGCTTCATCATCGCGGGTAGACTGGTCATCTATAAAACCACTGATAAATCCACTATCAGATTCCGCTTCATGAGTCTTGTTACAAGGATGATATCCAGAAAATTGAGCTTGAGAGCCCCAGCCTCCCCATGAGCCTTCTTTTGCGATATATTTTTTTTGCCCAGATCCATCATAATAATAAACATTATAATTATGACCGTATTGTCCAGCATCGCAGACAAATTTATAAACTTTCCCGCTATCCCCGCAGGCCGCCACATATTCATTTGCAGCAAATTCCTGAACCTCAACAACAGGTTCCATCCACTCTTTCTTCATAACGATATAACCTCCTCTAATAATGCATACCTTAAAGTATCATGCACAAAATTTAAAGCAGAATTTTGAATCGTATCTTCCGCAGCCTCATATTCCTCTAACGCCTGTCCAACGACTTCCGAAATGGTACGTGGCTGCTGAAAAGCATTCCAGAGAAATGCGGCGGTATCGTTTGGAACCATCACTGCATTCGAAATCTGACAGGCAGTCCCAACGGGAATAATCGCATATTCCCCTGCAATTTCACGCAGCAGATAATCGGAATTGACACGATATTTTTTTTCATTTATCTTTTGTAACAAATCCGACCGGGTCGGAGAAGCAATCGGTTCCATTAAAACCTCCTCTTGCAAAGTGCCGTGCCTTTTCGGGCGAACACCATTTCTGCGGTCAGAAAGAAAAATATGTAGAATGTTCGCGGAAATAAATTACATTTATCATTACAAAATGATTATAAAAGAAGAACTAGGAAAAGTCAAGTAAAAACTGGAAAAAGATGGGAATGTAATCTGCTCAAAAACGAATTTTGCGATGTTTACTTTTAGTATAGATGAAAAGGAGGTTTCGTGATAAGATAGAGAAAGAATTTGAAACGGAAGTACGGACAGTATGGGAAGCTATTTGAACCCTGGAAGTGATCTTTTTGAGATGGCGCTTCAGTCGCAGATTTTTGTGGATAAAAGTGGTCTGATAGAAAAAACAAATCGCTGTGTGCGGACACTCCAGCGGTATCTGTGCGTGAGCCGTCCGAGACGATTTGGAAAATCTATGGCAGCGGATATGCTGGCGGCTTATTATGACAGAAGCACAGACACCGATGCACTATTTCGGAATTTGAAAATTGGCAGAAGTGAAACATATAAAAAACATCGGAATCAGTATGATGTAATAAAAATCAATATGCAGGAATTTTTAAGCGCAACAAGCGGCATTGACGAAATGCTGCGCATGCTGAACGACTATCTGATTTTTGATCTCAGAGAGCAGTACAGTCAGGTGCGCTTCCGTGATGAAAAGAATCTGGTACAGGTAATGAAAGATCTGACATACGATAACGAAAAAGAAAACGTATCCATTCCAAACCGCGAAGTATCCCAGGAGTATATCAACGCAATCAGCAGATTTCCATTCTGCAATACAACGATGAAGACTCGCTGTGGAAGAATATTTTTATCATTATTCTCGGTTCCTGCGTGTTCCGTGTGATCTGGGTGTACACGATTTTCGCGTATTTCCATGCCATTACGTCACTGTATCTGCTATATATCTTTTCGTGGACAATTACCGGTGCGGCGGAGATCCTGTATTTCCGGCATGGCTATAAAACGCTGCAGATCAGTTGAAATAAAATTACGTATTTAATTACAAAAGAGACTCTGAAGATTGACGGAGTCTCTTTTTTTTGTTATCATAAATGCGGAAAAAGGGATCGTGATACGCTGCGGAGAGAAGGGAAGATCATGGGGAGAAAGAAGAGTTTTTGATGGAAAAAACATTTCAGACAGGGAGTTTTTCCTTCCGGCTGAAGTTTCCGGAAGAGCTGGTACTTCCGGTGGATATGGAAAAATTTTTGGTGGAAACGGATTCTGTGGACTATACATATATCATTACGGCCGTCGACATATTGCCGGAAGCGGAGGGAGAGCTGATTGTGGATCGGGTCGATCTGCAGGTGTTTCATACAAAAGAAGGATTGGAGAGCCGCCGGATCGGTGTGAAAGGAGAAGCACGTCCTTATGCATTCTACCGTGAGACTGCGCAAAATCGTGCGGAGGTTTTCGTCGGCAGGTGGTATCTGGCAGAAGTTGAAAAGTATGAAGTTGTTTTTCTTTCCCTCCTTGCCCTGGAGCGCCGTCTGGCAGAGCAGCCGTGCCTGATTCTGCACTGTGCATACACGGAGTATCAGGGGAAAGCAATGCTCTTTTCTGCACCATCGGGAACGGGCAAAACCACGCAGGCGGGACTCTGGGAACAGTACCGGGAAAGCCGTACCGTAAATGGGGATAAGGCATTGCTGGAATATGACGGCACAGCGTGGACAGCAAACGGCTGGCCGGTCTGCGGAACATCAGGAGTCTGCGAAAACAAAAAGCTCCCGGTCGGATGCATTGTAATGCTGAGCCAGGCAAAGACGAATCAGGCGTGGCGGCTGCGTCCGGCAGAGGCATTTACGAGTCTGTACGGACAGATCACCATGAACCGCTGGGACAGGGAGGGACTGGTACACAGTCTCGACCTTCTCGAACAGCTTGCTGGAAAAGTTCCGGTGTATCATCTGGCGTGCGACATTTCAGAAGATGCGGTGAAAACGCTGGAGCAGGAGATCGGGACCGGTTCGTTCGAAAGTGAAACATATGCAGCTGCACTGCACAAAAACATGATTCAGAAAAGGGAGAAACATGCATGAAAATGATGGATACACGTGCCTATGTCGGAATGCTGAAAGAACTTGTAGAGCAGGGCAGAGAAGTGCGTATGGTGATTTCCGGGAGCAGCATGGCGCCGTTTCTGATTCATGGACGCGACAGTATTTTCTTCCGAGCGCCGGCGCGGGAACTTCGGAAAGGTGATATCGTATTTTACGAGCGGCCGGGCGGACAGTTTGTCGTGCATCGGATCTGCCGCGTTCATGCAGACGGTTATGACATAATCGGGGATGCACAGACGGAAATCGAGCATCATGTGCAACGGAAGCAGATCTTTGCACGGGTGACAAAAGTGGAACGAAAAGGAAAAATACTTGTACCGGGAACGTTCTGGTGGGAGTTTTTTGCACAGGTCTGGATTCGCATTATCCCGCTTCGTCCGATTCTGATGCATGGATATGCCCGGTTATTCAGTGTGGATAAAAAGAAAAATGATGCGTGCAGAGAAAATGAAAGGAAAAGAAGATGATTACAGAAACAGAAACCGCATTCCTTGCGGTGATTCGTGCGTTTTTGACAGAAGAAAAAGCATCGTCGGCAGAAATTCAGGGGCTGACAGAAAAACAATGGAATCATCTGTTTGTCCTCGCGGCACAGCATTCGCTGCTGTCAGCGGTCTACGATGTTGTGGGAAAAACACCGGAATTTGCAGAGCTTCCGGACGAGCTTCGCAGACAGGTAAAAACGCAGGCAATGCAGAGTGTTTTGCAGCAGGTTTCGCGTACAGCGCTGTTTCTTTCCGATGAAAAGGAGCTGGAGCATCTGGGCGTGCAGCCGCTGGTGATGAAAGGAATTGTGTGCAGAAGTCTCTACCCGAAACCAGATCTGCGCCCGTCCGGGGATGAGGATCTTCTGATTTCGGCAAAGGATTTTGCAACAGTAGATGCCTGTTTTATGAGGAAGGGCTTTGTGCGGGACAAAGAAACCGCAATGCCAAATGGTGCCAAAGATGGTGATACCCCGGAAGAGATGGGCTACATTCATCCGAAAACAGGGGTCTTCTATGAAATACATACCAGGCTGTTCAGCACAGAATCCTCTGCCTATGGTTATCTGAATCGTGCATTTTCCGATGTTTTTGCGCATCCATCCAAAGTGGAAGTGCAGGGGCAGAGCATCTTTACCTTAGAAGAAACGCATCATCTTTTCTATCTTCTCTGTCACAGCTTCAAGCACTTTCTTCACGGCGGTGTCGGGATCCGTCAGATCTGTGACATGGTACAGATGATTCGTGTATATGGAAGAAAAATAGACTGGGAAATGTTCTGGCAGCTGTGCGAAGAGTATCACATGACGTGTTTCTGTATCAATCTGCTGGATATCGGCGAGCGCTATCTGGGCTTTTCCTATGAAGCAAGTGGGGCAGTCCGTGCCGCAAAGAAGCTTCGCCCGGATTCCGAAGCACTTCTGATCGATATTCTCGATGCCGGTTCGTTCGGAAAATCGAGCGCGGGACGGATTCACAGTGCAAATATTACCCTGTATGCGGCAGAGACCGGTGCGGAAAAGCACACGGCGGGGGGAATCTGGAAATCGCTGGTTCCGGAAGCTTCCTATATGAAAAACAAGTATCCCTATGCGGCGAGGTATCCGTTTCTGCTTCCGGCTGCATATGTGCAGCGGATCCTGAAATGGCTGGGGCAGGGAGAAAAAGAACAGAAATCGAGCATTGAAGTGGGCGCGGGACGTGTCGAGCTGCTGAAAAAATACGATATGATCCGCACCGCAGACTGGAAAAAGAGAGGAGACGCGCATGCAGGAAGAATCCAAAGAGAAAAGTAAAGACGCTTCCTTTGAGTCTCTCCGCATCCTGTCGGAGCGATGGAAAAACGGAACGTTCTCGGAAATCATCGATGACTGGAAATGGATTTTTGGCTACAGCGCGCGCTATAAGGGTGCGATTGTTTTTTATACGATTCTCGGTATCTTAAGCACTTCGCTTGGGCTTGTCGGCAGCGTGGCAGGAAAATACCTGATCGATATCATCACCGGATACCAGATACAGAAGCTCCCGCTGCTGCTTTGCATCATGATCGGAAGCACCGTGTTCAGCCTTGGGTTTGAGAGTGTCATCAACCGCATTTCAACGAAGCTTGGTATCGCCATCAACAACGACATCCAGGCGGATATTTTTGACAAAATCGTTGATGCGGACTGGCTGGAAATCAGCAAATACGCAAACGGTGACGTACTCAACCGTTTCAACGGCGACATTGGAACGGTCAGCGGCAACGCAATCAGCTGGCTCCCGACGATTATCATTGCTGTGTATCGGTTTATTGCCACCTTTTTCGTAATCCTGCATTATGACTGGGTCATGGCACTGATTGCTTTTTTAAGCGCACCGTTTCTGCTTCTGATGTCCCGTTTTATGATCCGCCGTCAGCGGGAATATAGCAAAGAAGTACGCGAGATGAGCAGTAATCTGATGAGCTTTGAGGTAGAAGCGTTCTACAACTTTGATACGATCAAGTCGTTTGGCATCGCACCGTATTACAGTAAAAAGATGCGTTGGTGGCAGGGACTTTTCAAGGACATCAGCCTGAAATATAATCTGTTTACGATTAAAACCAATATCGTAATGTCTATACTCGGGAGTGCGGTGGAATTTACGGCATTCGGATACTGTCTGTTCCGTCTGTGGACGCACGACATTACCTATGGAACCATGACACTGTTCCTGCAGCAGCGGAGTAACCTTTCCGGCGCGTTTGGAAACGTAATTTCAATTATTCCGTCCTTCCTCAACAGCTCCGTCTCGGCGCACCGGATCCGTGAGCTCGTAGAGCTGCCAAAAGAGGTCCATATTCCGGATAGCGCCAAGCTCGATCCACTGGCAAAGGATGGCTTCCGGGTACAGATGCATGGGGTAGAATTTTCCTATATAGAAGGAAACAAAGTAATCACCAAATCGGAGTTTCAGGCCGCCCCCGGCGAGATTGTAGCGTTGGTTGGCCCGTCCGGCGAGGGAAAAACAACGATGATCCGCCTGATTCTCGGCCTTATCCGCCCGCAGGAGGGGGAAACCGTGATCATTGCCTCAAACGGAAAAACGGTTCCCATGAACGCCGAAACGCGTCATCTCTTCGCCTATGTGCCGCAGGGAAATACGATCCTTTCCGGCACAATCGCCGAAAATATGCGCATGGTAAAAGAGGATGCGACCGACGAGGAGATCATCGAAGCGCTCAAAATCTCCTGCGCCTGGGATTTCGTCCAGCATCTGCCGGATACCATCAACAGCCGCGTCGGGGAACGTGGCCGCGGTTTCTCCGAAGGCCAGTCCCAGCGGCTTGCCATCGCCCGTGCCGTCCTCCGCGATGCCCCGGTGCTGCTTCTGGATGAAGCCACCTCGGCACTGGATGTCACGACGGAACGAAACGTCCTCCGAAACATCATCCGTCAGCGTCCCAACAAAACCTGTATCGTTACGACGCACCGTCCGAGTGTCCTCGGCCTCTGCCAGAGAGTCTACCGTGTCATGAATGGAACCGTGACCGAACTCGATGGGGCAGAAGGGGCAAAGATGGTGGAAGATTTTTGACAGAAAAAAGACACAAAGGTCGGAAGAGTGATACTTCAAAGTCAAATCAGTTATAGAGTTGCAAGTCAAAATCCTGCTATAATTCAACCATCAAAGGTCACGCAACACGATACGTGAAAAGGAGAAAAAGTATGAAGAAAAAAGTGTTAGCAGGCATTCTTGCAGCAACTATGGTATTTTCCATGGCAGCATGCGGAAGCACAGGATCCGATTCTGATTCCGGTTCCTCCGCAGCTTCCGGAAGCACAGCAAAGACAGAGGAAAAAGGCGAGCCGTACACTGTAACTATGGTACTGCAGGGCAGCCAGCAGCAGGATGAAGAGAGAATCGAAGAAAAAATCAACGAGATTCTGGAGCCGGAGCTGAATGCAAAGCTCGATATCGTTGTTCTTCCGTGGGCAAGCGCATCTCAGCAGTTACAGCTGATGCTTTCCGGCGATGAGAAAATTGATCTTCTGTACACAAGTGCAACAACAGCTGTACAGTATATGCATTCCGGCCAGATCATGGATATGTCTGAACTGATTGACAAATACGGCACAAACCTGAAAGATATCTATGGCGAGGATATTGCAAAAACAAATCAGATTGATGGGTTTGTCTATGGCGTTCCGAACCAGATCGAACGAGGCAGCATTCCAGCCATCTTCATGAGAAAAGACCTGGTAGAAAAGTATAATATCAATACCGATGAAATCAAAGAGCCGAAGGATATGGAGAAAGTATTTGAGACCGTACAGGCAGGCGAGCCTGATATGACAATGCTGTTCTCCAGCAACAACAGTGATACGCCTTTGAGCCGTCTGTCCCGCGCTGATGGACTTGGCGATGCCAACACGGGCGCTCTGATGGATCAGACCAACAGCACAACCGTAGAAAACTACTTTGCAAGCGACTGGTACAAGGAGACTGCAACTATGCTGCATGACTGGTATCAGAAAGGCTATATCAGCAAGGATGCCGGAACAAACACAGAAAACTGGAGAACCGTATGCAAAGCAGGAAATCTCTTCTCCTTGTTCTTTGCTTATCATCCAGGTACCCCGGTTGAGTTCCAGAGCTCCACAGGATATGAGTTTGAAATCGTACCGTTCTATGATCAGCCGATCATCAACTCATCCTCTTACGGCGGAATTATCTTCTCTGTAGCACAGAACTCCGAAAATCCGGAAAAAGCAATGCAGGTTCTCGATTATATCTATGGCAGCCCGGAGGTCATGAACCTTCTGAACTGGGGCGAAGAGGGAACCGACTACGTAGTAGAAGATGAAGAAAACGGAATCATCAACTACCCGGACGGTGTA
>ERZ779885.3780-NODE-3780-length-12443-cov-3.535841_pt1 | contig 12443 bp, 8 predicted proteins | sample MGYA00511554_ERZ779885 | MGnify/ENA primary metagenome ERZ779885 (study PRJEB29588, sample SAMEA2160998) | human gut metagenome | biome: human gut; feature: human-associated habitat; material: faeces | place: Denmark | collected 2008/2010 ... | reverse complement strand
TGCAACTCTGTCTGAGGCAACTGCTCCGCCAATGAAATCCATCAAAGTTGGTACTGGCGACGCAGAGTACACCCTCGGAGGAGAGACTGTTCTTGCAAGACATGAGAAAACTTTCGTAAGCAAAACAAGATTTGCAGTAAAACTGTCTCCGGATATGGATGTCAGAAGTATCCGCGGAAATCTTCAGACAAGACTCCGGAAGCTGGATGAAGGACAGTACAGTGCATTGATCCTGGCTGCTGCCGGCCTTAAGAGACTTGGACTGGAATCCAGGATCAACCGGTATTTTACAGCAGATGAGATCATTCCGGCTGCTGGTCAGGGAATCCTTGCTGTACAGGGAAGAAAAGGGGAAGCTTATGATTTCCTGGAGGGCTACTGTGATAAGGATGCCTGGACCGCGGGAAGTGCGGAGCGTGCTTTTGTAAAGCTCCTGGATGGAGGGTGCTCTTCTCCGGTGGCTGCCTATGCGGAAATTCTCGGGGATGAGATCTATCTCAGAGGGCTTTATTATAATGAAAAAGACGGTTCCTATGTAACAGGAACACTGCGTGGCAATAAGGCAGATGCGGAAAGCTTAGGCAGGGAACTGGCAGAAACTCTTCGGAAAAAAGGAGAAAACAGATGAAAACAGGAAAAGTATGGCTGGTAGGAGCGGGTCCTGGCGATATCGGCCTTTTTACATTAAAAGGCCTCAAAGTGCTGGAACAGGCAGATGTGGTCGTCTATGACAGTCTGGTAGGTCAGGGAGTTCTGTCAAGAATCCCGGAAAATGCCAGGCTGATCAATGTAGGCAAACGTGCCAGTCACCATATCATGCGTCAGGAAAATATCAATCAGGTACTTCTTGAGGAGGCACAGCGGGGTCTTCGTGTGGTGCGCCTGAAAGGCGGAGATCCATTCCTCTTTGGAAGAGGAGGAGAGGAGCTGGAGCTTCTTCGGGAGAATGGGATCCCTTATGAGGTTGTTCCGGGTGTTACTTCCTCCATTGCAGTACCGGCATATAACGGGGTTCCGGTAACACACAGAGATTTCTGTTCTTCAGTCCACATCATTACAGGACATAAGAGGGCCGGAGAAGAATATGATATAGACTTCCGGGCACTTGTTGATACAAAGGGAACGCTTGTATTTCTGATGGGCGTGTCCGCACTTCCGGATATCTGCGAGGGTCTGATAGGTGCAGGAATGGAAAAGGACATGCCTGCGGCGATCCTGCAGAAGGGAACTACAGCAGGTCAGAAACGGATCGTAGCAACAGTTTCTACCCTGGAAGAAGAGGTGAAACGCCAGGGGATCGAGACACCGGCGATCATTGTGGTGGGTAAGGTATGTACACTGGCAGAGAAGTTTGGCTGGTATGAAGAACTGCCGCTTTCAGGATGGAAGGTCCTTGTCACAAGACCGAAAGAGCTTGTTTCCAGAACTGCGGACAAGCTTCGTGAAAAAGGCGCGGAGGTTCTGGAGCTTCCGGCGATCCGTACTGTCCCCATGGAAGACCAGAGCCGTCTCTATAAAGCGCTGGATCACCTGGAGGAATATCAGTGGCTTGTATTTACCAGCCCTACAGGGGTAAAGGTATTTTTTGAAGAACTGATCCGCCATGGAAAAGATATCCGTGCCATGGGAAATGCCCGTCTGGCCGTGATCGGGGAAGGAACAAAAAAGGCCCTGAAGGAAAGAGGTCTGCTGGCAGATTTTGTGCCGTCGGTATATGACGGGGATACTCTTGGAAAGGAACTTTCAGAGCTTCTTTCCGGTGGAGAAAAGATACTTATCCCGCGGGCAGAAAAGGGCAATGAAAAGCTCACCGCATTTCTTGCACAGGCAGGCGCTGTGGTCGAGGATGTTCCGACCTATCAGACTCTTTACGAAAAGAGCCAGCTCATCGATGAGAAGAAGGAATTTGAAACAGGACAGATCAGCTGTGCGGTGTTTACAAGTGCCTCCACTGTGAAGGGATTTGTAGAGGGAACAAAAGGACTGGATTATTCAAAGGTTAAGGCGGCCTGCATCGGCAGACAGACGAAGGCGGCTGCTGAGAGTTTTGGAATGAAAGCATATATGTCAGAAAAAGCCACCATTGACAGTCTTGTCAAGCTGGTGGAGGATATGAAAAGGAGCGAATGATCATGGAACTGACAAAAAGACCAAGAAGATTAAGAGGTAGCGAAAACCTTCGTAAGATGGTACGTGAGACAAGAATGGATAAATCTTCTCTTATGTATCCTATGTTCGTAATGGAAGGAGAAAATAAGGAAGAAGAAATTCCGTCCATGACCGGGCAGTACCGTTACAGCCTGGACCGTCTTCCGTATAAACTGGAGCAGCTTTCCAAAGCCGGTGTAGGAAGTGTGATGTTTTTTGGTATTCCTGACCATAAGGATGAAGTGGGCAGCGGTGCCTATGATCCGGAGGGAATCGTTCAGAGAGCTCTTCGCATTGCAAAAGAGAAATTTCCGGAGCTTTATTATGTAACAGATGTATGTATGTGTGAGTACACTTCCCATGGCCATTGCGGCGTTCTCTGCGGTCATGATGTGGACAATGACAAGACGCTGGAGCTTCTCGCAAAAACAGCACTTTCCCACGTGGAGGCAGGTGCAGATATGGTTGCTCCGTCTGATATGATGGATGGTCGTGTTGCAGCGATCCGTCAGTGTCTGGACAAGGCCGGACATTATACAACACCGATCATGTCCTATGCAGTAAAATATGCTTCTGCATTTTATGGTCCGTTCCGTGAGGCAGCAGATTCTGCTCCGTCCTTTGGCGACAGAAAAAGCTACCAGATGGATCCGCATAACAGCAGAGAAGGGCTGAAAGAGGCGCTTGCAGATGTGGAAGAGGGTGCAGATATCATCATGGTAAAACCGGCTCTTGCATACCAGGACATGATCTGGCAGGTAAAGGAGATCACAAACGTTCCGGTTGCCGCATACAGTGTCAGTGGTGAGTATGCAATGGTAAAAGCAGCAGCTGCAAACGGCTGGATCGACGAAGAAAGGATCGTGGGTGAGATGGCTACAGGAGCATTCCGTTCCGGCGCGCAGATCTATCTTACCTATTATGCGGAGCTTCTGGCGAGACTTATGGATGAAGGGAGGATCGGCTGATGACAAGATCAGAACAGTTATTTGAGCGTGCGGTAAAAAGAATCCCGGGAGGCGTAAACAGCCCGGTAAGATCTTACGGAGCCATCGGTGAGGCACCTCGTTTTATTGAAAAAGCAGATAAATGCTACATCTATGATGTAGATGGAAACCGTTATGTGGATTACATTGATTCCTGGGGCCCGATGATCCTGGGACATAATTTCCCGGAGATCCGCGAGAGTGTGATCAAGGCCTGCGAAAATGGCCTGAGCTTTGGCTGTGCTACAGGAATCGAAGTAGAGATCGCAGAATTTATCTGTGAACATATTCCACATGTAGATATGATCCGTATGGTAAACTCAGGAACAGAAGCTGTTATGAGTGCCATCCGTGCAGCAAGAGGTTTTACCGGAAAAGACAAGATCATCAAATTTGCAGGTTGCTATCACGGACACAGTGACTGCCTTCTGGTAAGTGCCGGCTCCGGTGTCATGGCAAGTGGTATTCCGGATAGCGCCGGTGTTCCGAAGGGCTGTACACAGGATACCAGGACGGCTACCTACAATGATGCCGCCAGTGTGGAAGCACTTCTCAAACAGGAAGAGGGAAATGTGGCAGCCGTGATCGTGGAGGCAGTAGGAGCAAACATGGGTGTGGTTCCTCCGAAACCAGGCTTCTTAAAGCGGCTTCGTGAGCTTTGCGATGAGCACAATTGTCTGCTGATCTTTGATGAAGTGATCACAGGCTTCCGACTTGCCTTTGGCGGAGCAGCAGAGTATTTTGGTATCCGTCCGGATCTTGTCACCTACGGGAAAATAATCGGCGCAGGAATGCCGGTAGGCGCTTATGGCGGACGTAAGGAGATCATGGATCTGATCTCACCGTGTGGTCCTGTATACCAGGCAGGTACCTTAAGCGGAAACCCGGTTGCCATGGCTGCAGGTTTCACACAGCTGAAATATCTCTATGAGCATCAGGAAATCTACAAAGATCTGGCTGCCAAAGGTGAGAAGCTTTACGGCGGCTTGAAGAAGATCGTGGAGGAAAAAGGTCTTCCATATCAGGTAAACTATGATTCTTCTCTGGCAAGTATTTTCTTTACAGACCAGGAGGTAAAAGACTATGTTTCTGCAAAAACATCCAACCTGGAGCTTTTTGCAAAATATTTCAAGGGAATGCTGAAACGAGGCATTCATCTTGCACCTTCCCAGTTTGAGGCGATGTTCCTTTCCACAGCGCATACAGATGAAGTAATTGATGAAACTCTGGAAGCAATGAGAGGCGCTTTGGGAGATCTGTAAAGAGGCGTAATGGATGCGCAGGAGCCGATCCATTTGCGTGGATCATGTGTGAACGCCATAGTGGACGGCAGCTTTGCATAAAAAATTGCACAAAAGATAACAGGATGGTAACTTGTTCTTGCAGAAGCTTTGTGATAAAATAAACACAAAAATACGTAACCAATGTAAAAAGCAGGAGGCCAGAACTTATGGGAAAAAAGAAGTACGTGGCTTACGTGGGAACATATACCCATGGAACCAGTAAGGGAATTCAGGTATACGATGTAGATGTAGAAAAAGGAACACTCACAGAACGAAGCGAAGTGGAAGTTAGCAATGCTTCTCATCTGGCAGTATCAAAAAACGGTAAATATCTGTATTCCATTGAGGATGAGGGTGTAGCTGTATTTGAAAGAGACAAGAACGGTGATCTTACCCGCCTCAACAGTGTGGATATCAACGGAATGCGAGGCTGCTATCTTGCAACAGATGTGGACGGAAGATATCTTTATGTGGCAGGGTACCATGATGGTAAGGTAACGGTTGTACATACACATAAAGACGGCCGTCTGGGAAGTGTTATGGACGGCGTTTTCCACAAGGGACTTGGAAGCGTGGCAGAGCGTAACTTCCGTCCGCATGTTAATTGTGTACGTCCGACACCGGATAATAAGTATCTCTGTGCGGTAGATAATGGTATCGATCAGGTTAAGATCTATCGTATCAATAAGAAGAAAGACAAACTGGAGCTGGTTGACATTCTTCGCTGCCCGAGAGAGAGCGGCCCTCGTATCATCCGTTTCAGTGATGACGGAAGATTTGCATATCTTCTTTTTGAGCTCAGCAATGAGGTGAAGGTATACAGCTATGACGGAAGCGGTAAGAACCCGGAGTTCCAGCTGCTTCAGAGCATTACCACTCTTGGAAAAGAGGATTCCAATGATGCGCTCCATAATGCAGCTTCCGGTATGTCTCTTTCTGCGGACGGTAAATATCTTTTCTGTACAACAGCAGGGGAAAATACTGTGACTATGTATGCAGTAGACCAGGAAACAGGCCTTCTGACCAAGAAATTTACACTTCCGATCAGTGGTGATTACCCGAAGGATCTTATGATCTTCCCGGATAACAAGCATATTGCTGTTGCCAATCATGCCAGCAACAGTATTACCGTTTTCACTGTGGATTATGAAAAGAATATCATCATGATGAATGAAAAACCAAGAAAGATCGAGACACCGAACTGTATCCATATCTGGCCGGTACCGGATACATGGGAGCAGTTGGATTAAGAACAGGATTGATCAAAGTAAGTCTTGTACAGGCAGACAAAAACAGACTCAGGGACGAGTAGGAACTTTCCCTGAGCCTGTTTTTTTGCGCATTTATATTTTTTTATCTGACAGGTCAAAATGTGAAATTACCGCTGATAAAATTCGTGGATATGATCCATCCGTGCACTCATATTGTTAAAAAGTGCATCTGTAATGGTAAGTGCTGCCATAGCTTCCACAACGACTACTGCACGCGGTACGATCACCGGATCATGCCGGCCCTTGATCTCAAGCTCCAGATTTTCTCCGGTGTTGGTCACAGTAGACTGAGACTGACTGATGGAAGGAGTAGGTTTGATATGTGCACGGAGTATGATATCACTGCCGTCACTCATACCACCCATAATACCACCTGCGTGGTTGGAGGTTTTGGAAATAATGCCGTCTTTCTGTACAAAACCGTCGTTGTCTTCGGAACCGGTAAGACGTGTCACATTGATGCCGTCACCGATCTCAACAGCTTTTACAGCACCGATGGACATGATCGCATGAGCGAGGGTAGCATCCAGTTTGTCAAAAACCGTATCGCCCAGACCCGCAGGAACGTTTTTGATGCGGCATTCGATCACACCGCCGGCACTGTCCTGACTGTTCAGACATTGTTCGAGATAGGCAGATGCCTTTGCGGCTGCGTCGGCATCTGGCATGCAGAGTGCATTATTTCGGATCTCTTCTTCTGAGAAGGACCGGATTTCCACAGGACCGATGGATCTTGCGTAGGTAGTAAATGTAATGCCAAGTTCGTTTAACAGCTTGATGGCAATGGCACCGGCTGCCACACGTCCGGCGGTTTCTCTTCCGGAGGAGCGTCCACCTCCACGGTAATCACGGAATCCATATTTCTGGTCAAAGGTAAAGTCTGCGTGACCGGGACGATAGGAGTATGCGATATTTCCGTAATCTCTGGAACGCTGATCTGTATTGCGGATCAGAAGAGAAATTGGAGTACCGGTAGTCTTTCCTTCAAAAACTCCGGAAAGGATCTCCACCAGATCTCCTTCCTTACGGGCAGTTGTATAACGGCTCTGACCGGGCTTTCTCCGGTCAAGAAAAACCTGGATATCTTCTTCGCAGAGAGAAAGACCTGCGGGACAGCCGTCGAGAACGGCACCGATAGCCTTGCCGTGAGATTCTCCCCAGGTGGTAACCACGAATTTTTTTCCGAATGATGACTGACTCATTTGTATAACTTCCTTTCGTTGGAATTCTGGAATCATTATATAGGAAGCCGGAAAAAATGTAAAGAACGTGGAAGGCAGAATGAATTTTTATGTAAAGATCATGTAAAATTATTTAAAAGCTCTTTTAAAAAGAAAAGGTATGAATTGACAAAGCTATTTTGACTATTTATAATAAAAAAGAATTTTGCCCTGGCAAAAGAAAAGCAAGAGAAGGGAAGTGGGAATCGTGGTAAGGATTTACAAGACAATAGACGGAGCCATCCACCAGATACAGGAACCGGAGGAAGGCTGCTGGATTGCGCTGACGAATCCGACGGCAACAGAGATTTTTGAATTTTCCGAGAAGTTTGATATAGAGGTTGACGATTTACGATCCCCTTTGGATGAGGAAGAACGGTCACGTATCGAAGTTGAGGATAATTATACACTGATCCTGGTTGATGTTCCTATGATCGAGGAACGTAATGACAAGGATTGGTATGGGACAATACCGCTTGGCATTATTGTGACGGGGTCTATGATCTTTACCATCTGTCTGGAGGACACACCGGTTCTTACCAGATTTATGGAGGGAAGAGTCCGGAGCTTTTTTACCTATATGAAGACCCGTTTTATCTTTCAGATCCTTTACAGAAATGCGAGCATGTACCTGCGTTATCTGCGTATCATTGACAAAAAAAGTGAGCAGGTGGAAGAAAAACTGCATCTTTCCACAAGAAATGAAGAGCTGATCGAGCTTCTGGAGCTGCAGAAATCCCTGACTTATTTTATCACATCACTCCGGTCCAATGAGGTTGTGCTGGAGAAGCTTCTGAAGATAGACAGCATCAAGAAATATCCGGAGGACACCGATCTTCTGGAGGATGTCATCACTGAGAATAAGCAGGCGATCGAAATGGCCAATGTGTACAGCGGTATCCTGAACGGAACTATGGATGCTTTTGCATCGATCATCTCCAATAATATGAATATCGTTATGAAGGTACTGGCGATCATTACTATTGTCATGAGTATTCCGACTATTGTGTTCAGTGCTTACGGAATGAATGTGGCTGGTTCCGGTATGCCCTTATCAAGGAGTCCATTGGGATTTCTGATCATTATCCTGATTTCTGTGGCAATCAGTGTTGTGGCAGCGATCATTCTTTCCAAGAAGCGATTTTTCTGATTTTCAAAAGTTTTCTGAAAGGAGATTTTAATGAAATTTATCGACAAACTGGAACGTAAATTCGGAAGATTCGGGGTTCCGAATCTGACTGTTTACATCATCGGATGTTATGTGCTGGGGTATTTTCTGGCTATGTTTGCTCCGGGAGTTTTGAATATGCTGAGTCTTGATATGTCCATGGTCATGAAGGGACAGATCTGGAGACTGGTGACATGGGTGATCTATCCGCCGTCCAGTGTGGGAGGAACTGGCAATCTTGTGATGTTCCTTCTCGCAATCTTTTTTTTCTATTATCCGATCGGTACTTCACTGGAACGTACCTGGGGAACTTTCCGGTACACATTGTATATTTTTTCAGGTGTTTTGTTTACTGTGATCGCAGCAGTGCTTTTACATGTATTTACAGGTGGTTATGTGGTTATGAACGGGATCGCCTATTCTCTTGGCGGAAATATTTTTACCACATATTATATCAGTCTTTCTATTTTCCTTGCCTATGCAGTCACATATCCGGATCTTCAGCTGCTTCTTATGTTTGTGATCCCGATCAGGATGAAATGGATGGCCTTTGTATACGGACTGTTCATTGCGTGGGATATCGTATCTTATCTTCGAGTCGGGCTTTGGGTAGGTGTAGTACCGATCGTAGCATCACTTTTAAACTTTGTGATCTTTTATTTCAGTACCCGTGATATGAACCGATACAATCCGAAGGAGATCCACAGGAGGCAGCAGTTTAAGAAGGCTGTGGCTCCTTCCAGAACAGGGTCCGGTCCGAATGGGATCGCCAAGCATAAATGTGCGATCTGCGGACGTACCGAAAAGGATGACCCAAACCTGGAGTTTCGTTTCTGCTCAAAGTGCAACGGAAATTATGAATATTGTCAGGATCATTTATTTACACATAAACACGTACAGTAAAACGCACAAACGAAGGAGAACATTATTATGAAAAAAACTAAGATTATCTGTACACTTGGACCTGCCAGTAATAACAGGGAAACTCTGAAGGCTCTTATGGAGAATGGAATGGATATTGCCAGATTCAACTTTTCTCACGGAGACCACGAGGAGCAGAAGGGCCGTGTGGATATGATCAAGGAGCTTCGTGAGGAGCTTGATATGCCTATTGCCATGCTTCTTGACACAAAGGGACCGGAGATCCGTACCAGACTTTTAAAGGACGGACAGAAGGTTAAGCTGGAAGCGGGAAAACAGTTTGTACTTGGAATTGGCGATTTTGAAGGCGACAGCACAAAGGTTGCTATCACATATGAGACACTTTACAAGGATGTAAAACCGGGAAACAGGATCCTCATTGATGATGGTCTGATCGAGTTGGAGGTTAAGGCGATCAAGGAAACCGATATTGTCTGTGATATCTTAAACGGTGGTGAGCTGGGAGAGAAGAAGGGTGTAAATGTTCCCTATGTAAAAGTAAATCTTCCGGGAATCACAGAGCAGGATAAGAAGGACATTATCTTTGGTATCGAGCAGAAATTTGATTTCATCGCGGCATCTTTTGTCCGTTCCGCAGAGGTGATCCGTGAGATCCGTAAGCTTCTGAATGATAATGGTGGAAAGGATATCGGTATTATCGCGAAGATCGAGAATGCAGAGGGTGTTGAGAATATTGATTCCATCATTGAAGCATCTGACGGTATCATGGTTGCCAGAGGAGATCTTGGTGTGGAGATTCCTGCAAGCCAGGTACCTCACATCCAGAAGGAGATCATCCGTAAGTGTAACGAACATTATACACCGGTTATTACAGCAACACAGATGCTTGATTCCATGATCCGTAATCCGCGTCCTACACGTGCAGAGGTAGCTGATGTTGCCAATGCGATCTACGACGGAACCGATGCGATCATGCTTTCCGGAGAGACGGCAGCTGGTAAATATCCGGTTGATGCTCTTAAGATGATGGCAGATATCGCAGAGATGACAGAGCCGCATCTGGATTATAAAGTGTTTATTGAACATCGTTCCATGGATGGAAGAGAGAAGATCTCCAGTGCAGTGGCACTTGCAACGGTGCGTACTGCAAAGAACCTGAAGGCGAACGCTATCGTAACACCGACAATGAGTGGAAATACAGCCAGACTGATCTCCAATTTCCGCCCGAAGGTTCCAATCTATGCGATTACACCAAACTCAACCATCCAGCATAAACTTCAGCTGATTTGGGGTGTAACACCTCTGAAAGGATATCAGAGAGATACCACGGACCATATCATGTCTCAGGCCATGAATGTTGTCCGCAGCCGTCATCTGATACATAAAGGAGACCTTGTTGTATTTACAGCAGGAGACCCTGCGACCAACATGACAAACGGTCGTGGTGCAGTGACAAATATGATGCACGTGATTGAGGCAGAATAAGACTGAGTTTTCTTCGGGAACAGCAGTCGGAAAAACAGGAGATGCAGTTATTATGAAAAAAGAACCATTTGTGACACTTGAGAAACTTAACGAAATTACTGAAAAGTTTCCGACACCCTTCCATCTCTATGATGAGAAGGGGATCCGTGAGAATGCAAAAGCCCTGAAAGAGGCCTTTGCATGGAACAAAGGATTCAAGGAATTTTTTGCGGTAAAGGCAACACCGAATCCATATCTGATCAATATTCTGCAGGAGTATGGCTGTGGCTGTGACTGCTCCTCAGAAACAGAGCTTATGATGGCCAAGGCAGTAGGCTGCAAAAAGGGCGACATCATGTTTTCTTCCAATGACACACCGGAGAAAGAGTTCAGATATGCAGATGAGATTGGTGGGATCATCAACCTTGATGACATCACACATATTGAGAGCGTAGAGAAAGCTCTCGGAAAAATCCCGGAAGTGATCAGCTGCCGTTACAATCCAGGTGGAGTATTTAAGATCAGTAACGGTATCATGGATAATCCCGGAGATGCAAAATACGGAATGACTACCGAGCAGATCTTTGACGCATTCCGTATCCTGAAATCCAAAGGTGCCAAAGAGTTCGGAATCCATGCATTCCTTGCAAGCAACACAGTGACCAATGATTATTATCCAATGCTTGCAAAGGTTATGTTTGAGCTTGCCGTGAAGCTTCAGAAGGAGACAGGTGCACACATTAAATTCATCAACCTTTCCGGTGGTATCGGAATTCCTTATAAACCGGATCAGGAGCCAAATGATATCCGTGTGATCGGTGAGGGTGTCCGCAAGGTTTATGAAGAAGTACTTGTTCCGGAAGGAATGGGGGATGTTGCAATCTATACAGAACTTGGTCGTTTCATGATGGGACCGTATGGCTGTCTTGTCACAAAAGCAATCCATGAGAAGCATACACATAAAGAGTATATCGGCGTAGATGCCTGTGCAGTAAATCTGATGCGTCCGGCTATGTATGGTGCTTATCATCACATTACGGTTATGGGTAAGGAGAACGAGCCGTGCGATCATAAATATGATGTGACAGGTTCCCTCTGTGAGAATAATGATAAATTTGCCATTGACCGTATGCTTCCGAAAATCGACAAGGGAGATCTTCTTGTGATCCATGATACAGGTGCTCATGGTTTTGCAATGGGTTATAACTACAATGGTAAACTGAAATCTGCAGAGATCCTTCTTCATGAGGACGGCAGCTTTGAGATGATCCGTCGTGCCGAGACACCGAGAGATTATTTTGCAACCTTTGACTGCTTCCCTGTTTTTGAGAAACTTCTTCAGGATGAAGACGAACTGAAATAAAATAGCGGAAATATATAAAAACAGCCCTCTATGCATCTTGGTAATGATGCATAGAGGGCTGTTTTATGTTTAAGTATCTGGTAGGCATAAGATCGCGAGCAGGGCGGAAGGTGGTCAAATGCAGGGTTACTGCTTCCGGCTGCCGGAGATTTCTGCCAAGGCTTTTCTAAACTCAAAGAAAAACAGGATGGCAGTAAATGTAACGGCCAGGATATCCGCAACCGGCTCGGCCATATAAACTGCATTTGTCCGGTCAGCACGGAAAATATTGGGCAGGATATAGATCAGCGGGATGACCAGAATAAATTTCCGGACAATAGCCACAATGATGGAATCTTTGGCTCTGCCAAGGGAGATAAAGGTCATCTGGCAGGCAATCTGGATACCAAAGATAAACACAACTGCCATATAGATCCGGAGCGCTGTTTTTGTGAAAGCAAGTAATGTACTGTCCGAAGTAAACATTCCGGCAAAGATCTGCGGGAAGATCATAATGATCAGCCACAGGATCACGGAATAAGAAACACTTGTTTTTATAAGAAGCTTAAATGTAGAACGTACACGTTTTTCGTTACGTGCACCATAGTTGTAGCTGATGATAGGCTGTGCACCCTGACCAAGTCCCTGAAGAGGAAGCATGGCAAACTGCATGACGCTG
>ERZ779885.3773-NODE-3773-length-12452-cov-3.470759_pt1 | contig 12452 bp, 10 predicted proteins | sample MGYA00511554_ERZ779885 | MGnify/ENA primary metagenome ERZ779885 (study PRJEB29588, sample SAMEA2160998) | human gut metagenome | biome: human gut; feature: human-associated habitat; material: faeces | place: Denmark | collected 2008/2010 ... | reverse complement strand
ATTCACAAATCTTATATCAGTTTTTAACGTTTACACAAAACTTGAAACGGTCTCAGGCTGACAGCAAAAAATCCGTGCGGATCAAAACTGATCCTGCACGGATTTTTTACTTATTCATGACAATAGGTTTCCTGTGAGGCGGTCTATTGTTTAGTTCAACATATTTAAGAACTGTGTGATCCTTGGAATGTTACTCTGCTCAAGCTCAGCGTAAGTTCCTTCTTTTAAGATTTTTCCCTCATCAAAAAAGACGACTTTATCTGCCACTTCTCTTGCGAAAGACATCTTGTGTGTAATGATCACGATGGTCTGTTTCTCGTCAACCAGTCTGCGGATGATATTTAAAACTTCCACTTCAAGTTCCGGGTCTAAGGCGCTGGTAGGCTCATCAAAAAGAAGTAGTTCCGGTTTCATGGCGAGTGCCCTTGCGATGGCGATTCTCTGCTGCTGGCCGCCGGAGAGCTGTCCCGGATAAGCGTCGCGCTTATCGGATAAACCGACTTTCTCTAAAAGAGATAACGCTTCTTTTTCGCATTCACTTCGGTCTTTCTTTAAGACGGTGATAGGACCTTCCATAATATTTTCCAGCACCGTTTTGTGAGGAAAAAGCTGAAAGTTCTGGAATACCATACCGGTTTTCATGCGGATATTCCGGATCTCGTTGCCGCTGTACTTTACTTTCTGTCCCTCTTGAAAGGACATAGAAGAACCGTTTAAAGTAACGGTTCCGCTATCCGGGATCTCAAGCAGATTAATACAGCGCAGCAATGTTGTCTTGCCGGAACCGGATGGCCCGATCAGGACGGTGGTTTTATTTTTCGGAATCTCTAAGGAGACACCTTTTAAGACCTGATTATTGTCAAATGATTTATAAATGTTATCTAAAGAATACATATGATACCTCTACTTTCCGACACGCAGTTTTTTCTCAATCCATTTCTGCAGTCCGGTCAACAGCGTACAGAAAAGAAGGTAAATGAGTGCAACTTCGATATAGATCCAAAGGTATTCGAGTGAGCTTGCTGCGGCTTCCTGTGCTTTACGGAACATCTCACCGATCATGATTGTAGATGCAAGGGAAGTATCCTTGACAAGACCGATAAAGGTGTTAAAAAGCGGTGGTATGGATACGGTAGCAGCCTGCGGAATGATGATACGGCGGAATGTCTGCTGATAACTCATTCCGAGGGAATAGCCTGCCTCCCACTGACCTTTATTGATGGAAAGGATTGCCGCGCGGATCGTCTCTGCGGAGTAGGCACCTACATTTAAGGAGAGTGCCGAGATACAGGCAACCCACTTATTGATGCCAAGGGGATTACAGATACCCCAGTACATGATAAATAACTGTACCAGCAGAGGGGTTCCGCGGAATACCCAGATATAGATTCCGGCGATCTGTTTTAATACCGGTATTTTGTTGATAATGAAAAGCGCACACAGCACGGCAATGATGACGCCGATCGCAAAGGATACGAGCGTCAGGGGAATCGTGTAAAGCAGGCCCTGTCTTAGCATTGGCCAGAATGCATTTTTCATCAGTTCCGCTTGTCTTGCTGTAATAATACCCGCTGTCAGGTATGCATATGATCCCATGATTTTTCTCCTGTAACAAAATTATGGCTGTGATACGTCCATGCCAAAATATTTTTCGGAAATTTCTTTGACGGTTCCGTCCGCTAATAATTCATCAATGGCAGAATTGAGTTTTTCAATCAGCTTGTCATTGCCTTTTTTCACCATAATGGCACTGGAATTGACATTATCAGATTCAGCAACGATCTTGGTGGAGTCCTCGCCGCCTTTCTGCTGTTTCCAGTATGCGTAAGTTAATTCGTCGTTGATCGCACAATCGGCTTCCCCACTTAATACACATTCCATGGCAAGTGCAAATTTATCCTGTCCGACGATCTCTGCGCCGTAGCTTCTTGCAATATCGCTGAAGTTTGAGGTAAGACCTTCTGCAGCTTTTTTACCATTGATGTCTTCGAAGGAATTGATATCAGTATTGTCAGCAGCTACGATCAGCACTGGTTTGGAATAAATGTAAGGGGTGGAAAAATCGAATTTTTCTTTTCTCTCATCTGTGATCGTAACCTGGTTCATGACAACGTCAAAGTTGCCGGCATCAAGTGCAGCAGTGATGGAATCCCACTCTGTCTCAACAAACTGGACATCATAGCCCATCTTTTCACCGATTGCATTTGCCATATCAACCTCAAAACCGGTTAAAGTACCATTTTCATCGTGGTAGGTGTATGGAGCATAAGTTCCCTCCATGCCGACAGTTAATACAGGTTTTTCAGCAGAATCAGCAGAACCTGTGGATTCTGTTGAAGTTTCAGCTGTGTTCTGTGCATTGTCAGCTGTATTATTTGCAGAATTACCTGCTGTATTGCTGTTAGAACCGCATGCTGCCATTCCTGTTGCTAAAACGGCTGTCAGTAAAATTGAAATCACTTTTTTCTTCATAAAACTTGTCCCTTTCCTTTTTTCATAATCTCCATCTTGTTTTCTTAATTCATACTATTCTGATATGATTTAGAAAAGATTATACTTTTATCAGATAATGATGTCAAGTGATTTGCAAAGAAAACATTTTGGTTTGTAAAAAAATACGGTAACAACCTTGCTATACAGGAGAAATGAAGTTATTCCTGTATCGGAGAAAGAAAGTTTTTCAGTTCTTCAATCGGGATTGGTTTTGAAAATTTGAATCCCTGCAGATAGTCCGCGTGACTGTTCACACAGATGGTCTCCTGCTCATCGGTTTCCACACCCTCATAGAGTACTTTGTACCCGAGTTTTTTAAAAGCAGTGGAAAAGTAGTTCAGGATAAACTGGGAATTTTCATCCTTATTTGCCATCAGAAGAAGGCTGCGGTCAAATTTTACAACATCCAGTTTTAAGCTAAGAATCCGGTCAAAATTAGAATATCCGGTTCCAAAATCGTCGAGGTAAGTACATACACCGAGGGATTTAAACTGCATTACACGGTCAAGAACGAGTTCGTATTCGGTATCGTTGCGGCTCTCGGTCAGTTCCACTGCGATGGTATGAAAATCAACACCGTTTCTTTCTACGATCTGCCGGAACTCTTCCATAAAATTTTTGTTGGAGAGCTCTGAAATGGAAAAATTTACGGAAACACGGGAGAGCTGGTAACCTTCATCCTGAAATTCCCGGATCGCACGGCAGGTCTTATTTAAAATGATCATGCTTAATTTATGGATATAGCCATCCTTTTCAGCGAGCGGAATAAACCGGTTTGGATATACCATGCCGGTGTCCTTCAGGTTCAGACGCATCAGTGCTTCTGCGGTGTCATAATTGCCGGCATTTACGTTGCGGACCGGCTGGCAGTATACAAGAACTCTTTCGTCATCAAGGGAACCGTTTTCTGCAATATCTTTTAACTGCGCCGAGAGATATTTCATATCATGAAAACTTTTATAATCGGCGGTGTCGCAGGAGCGGAAATTATTTAGTTCCATCGGTTCTGCAAAGAAGTTAAAAAGTTCGTAAAACTGCTCTAAGTTTTCACAGAAATCCAGATGATTGAACATAACGATCTTATAAGGCAGTTTATAAGTTTCAAAATGGCGTTTAAAGTCATTCTGGATCATATCCTGCGCGATTTTATCTGCATTCCGGATGTCACTGACATCAATTGCAAGAACAAAAAAATCTGTAGATGGGTGGAAGAGGAGTCCGTTTTTAAAGTAGCCGTTCCAGAAGTTGAAAAAAAGTTTGCCAAGCTCATCCGGCATCACATATTCGGAATCAGTGTCGAAACGGAGACACATATAATAAGTAGAAATTTGAATTGACGCCTGCTGGTTTAAATATTCGTTTAGGGAATCAGCATTCAGGGCCCCTGTCTTGATACTGTAAGAACTTCCATGTACCATATAAAGGATTACCATGATCGGCAGGAGAAAGGTGATGGCAAGGAAGGTATTGCTGCCAAAATGGTTTTCTGCACAGACGAGAAAAACACAGATGAACTGTACGATCACGAGCATATGGAATAAACTTGTTGGAATGCGTTTATGATAGTAAAGTAACAGGAAAAAAATAAACGCCATATAAATCCCGTAAGCAATCGTAAACGGTTTTAAATAAAGGTTATCATGCCATGCACCTGAGCTGTCGCGGTAGAAACTGTAACCCAATACAGGTGACAGTGCATCCACAACGGCAAAAATGATATATAAGGAATATAGGAAAATATTCATGATATGTCCTGTTTTTCCCGGAATACCAATCAAAATCTTTAAATAAGCCGCATACAGACAAAAAATGAGCAGCAGGCTTGAATGATATATTGCACGCAGAATACATAAAGTGGTATCACTGTCGAAATACAGTACAGTATAGTAAAAGCAGGAATTGCTGAAGGCTGCAATCAGCAAAAGCGCGATGCAGGTGCGAAAAAGCAGAAAAAGTCTGCTGCGGCGGATAAATGTCTCCCGGAGAAGCAGTAAAAGTAATATACATAAGATCACGAGAATCATATCTACAGCGGGAGTGTACCCGTTGATCAAAAAAGCGTTGGATAATATTTTGGGTTGCAGATTCATAATTTCATTCCCCTGTAATCAGATTAAAAGTAATTTAGCCGAACAAAAATTATACCATAATATGGGAAAAATGTCACAAAAATGCATGCTCAGGTTGACGTTAAGACAGCAAAGTTATAAAATAAAAAAGCGCAACCGATTGCGCTATATTGGAGAGAAAGAATGTTGCTGAAGCAGTCAGCCGCAGGTACCTTAAGAATATAGAGAAATCGTGGAAAAAAGAGCAAATTTATGGAGGGGAGTGTGAAAAAATTTTTTCACACACAGAAAAGGTGAACATTATGAAAAAACAGGTTTACAGAAAACTACTGGCGGCATGTGTCAGCGTAAGTCTTGGAACTGTTCTTCTGGCAGGATGTGGGGATTCTGCCGGAACGACAGGGACAAAGACAGAAGTACAGGAGAACAATACATCGGAAGATGTGGTTGAGCCGGTGGGAGAAGTTACAACATTCACGCTGCCGGACGGACCGGAGGAGTCTGATATTTTCGTGCAACCGGTTGCGGATATTTCGGATGACTTTATCCGAGGCATGGATGCATCCGCAGTTCTTTCTGTGGAAAACAGCGGGGCTGTGTATTATGGCTACGATGGAAAAGAGCAGGATGTGTTTGAGACACTTGCACAGTCCGGAGTCAATTATATCCGCCTGCGTGTATGGAATGATCCGTATGACGAGAACGGTAATGGCTATGGCGGCGGAAACAATGATCTGACGACTGCCATGAAACTTGGCGTGCGTGCAGCCAGATACGGAATGAAGGTCTGCATTGATTTTCACTATTCAGATTTCTGGGCAGATCCGAAAAGACAGCATGCACCGAAGGCATGGGAAGGTATGACAGTCGATGAAAAGAGTGATGCACTCTATGATTATACGACAGAGAGCCTTGGAAAGCTGTTAGATGCCGGTGTGGATGTCGGGATGGTGCAGATCGGAAATGAGATCAATAACGGTATGTCCGGGGAAACAGATGTGGATGCCGTGATGCAGCTTTTAAATTCCGGAAGTAAGGCAGTGAGAGAAGTGGCAGAGTCTTATGGAAAAGACATTAAAGTTGCCGTACATTATACGAACATTGAGGATAATGACCAGATCGATACGATGGCAGCAAATTTAAAAGATGCCGGTGTGGACTATGATATGTTTGGTCTTTCCTTTTATCCGTTCTGGGACGGAACCAATGAAAATATGCAGAACGCAGCAAAACTGATCGAGGATAAGTACGGAAAAGAAGTATATATTGCAGAGACTTCTTACTGTTATACATCTGAGGATGGAGACGGTTTTAGCAACAGCCTGAAAGGAACCGATGACCTGACAGACGGTTACGGTGCAACGGTACAGAGTCAGGCAACAGTGATCCGTGATATCTGTGCAGCCGCAAATGAGGCCGGAGTGGAAGGTGTCTTTTACTGGGAAGGCACATGGATCCCTGTCGGATCAGCCGATGCGGATAATTCCGCTCTGTGGGAGAAATACGGAAGCGGTTGGGCAAGCAGTTATTCGGCTGAGTATGACCCGGATGATGCAGGGTTATACTATGGAGGCTGTTCCTGGGACAATCAGGCAATGTTTGATTTTACCGGACACCCACTGGCTTCTTTGAATGTATTTAAGTATTTAAAATATGGCGCAACAGCGCCGCTTGCAGTTGACTATATCCCGGATGTTTACGTCTCCTGCAATGTAGGCGAAGATCTGGTTCTGCCGGAGAGTATTGATGTTGTATACAATGACCGTTCACAGAATAAAAAACAATCTGTAAGCTGGAATGAGACACAGATGAAGGCAATCGATACCACGAAAGCCGGCAGTTATGAGATCGAAGGGGCATTGGAAGAGGGAACCACTGTTACCGCGCATGTGGAAGTGGAAATGGTAAATTATGCGGTCAATCCAGGTTTTGAAGATAAAAACCGTTCAATGTGGAAAGTCTCTTATGAAGGGGAAGCCGATCCGACTGATTATCAGGTAAAAGCGGATGATGCACATTCCGGTGAGACCGCATTTCACTTCTGGTCCGGGGATTCAGATATGGAATTTTCCATTGAGCAGGAAGTGACCGGTCTGGAGAATGGAACGTATCAGTTGTCTGTATTTTCACAGGGCGGTGATATGTCATCGGATGCGTCCATGGAACTGTATGCAGTGACTGCAGATGGCGGGCAGACGGCTCCGTTTATGCTGACCACCTACAATGACTGGCAGAATCCGACGATCAGGGAGATTAAGGTTACGGATGGAACGGTTAAGATCGGGGTACGGTTTCAGTGTAACGTGGGCAGCTGGGGAACAGTGGATGATTTCACACTGAACCGGATTTCGGACTGATAGCTGGTATCGCTGATGAGAAGGAGATGGGTAAAAGACGTGCTTTTTATTTAGGAGCGCTTAATATGATACAGTGGTGGCAGCAGATTTTGCCGATTTGGAATGCGAAGCATCGGCAAAATCCGTTGCTGGAACGAGGTACGAGTGAATAGTAACATGTTAACGCTTGACTCATAGGAAAAAAGTGCGTTATACTGAATAAGTTATAGAAGATAGAAAGGCAGGGGTATTTATGGCAGTATTTGGATGGTTTGTACATTATGTGTTAATAATGGTAATTCTTGCAGCTGTTGCAGTTGCTGGAGTATTTGCCGGCAGAAAATGGGCAGAGAAAAGCAAAGCGAAAAAAGACACTGCAGCTTCCGGAAATGCCGGAAAAGAATAATGCCGTCGTGACCCTGCAAAAAGACAGGGCATGAAATAATTTATACAACGTTGGAGGAACTTGTCGTGAAGAAGTTTTATGGAGAAAATGAATTGCGCAGAATGTATCTTGGGTTTTTTGAAAGCAAGGGACATCTTGCGATGAAGAGTTTTTCATTGGTACCACACAATGATAACAGTTTACTATTGATCAATGCAGGTATGGCACCGCTTAAGCCATATTTCACAGGTCAGGAAATACCGCCGAGAAGAAGGGTAACCACATGTCAGAAGTGTATCCGTACCGGCGATATTGAGAATGTCGGTAAGACAGCACGTCACCTGACATTTTTTGAGATGCTTGGCAATTTCTCATTTGGTGATTACTTTAAACATGAAGCAATCCACTGGTCATGGGAGTTTTTGACACAGGTTCTCGGCCTTGAGGAGGACAGACTGTATCCGTCTATTTATGGGGAAGATGATGAGGCATTCGAGATCTGGAACAAAGAAGTAGGTGTTCCGGCAGAGAGGATCACAAGATTTTACCGTGATCCGGAGACCGGAGAATGTGATAACTTCTGGGAGCATGGCGCTGGTCCTTGCGGTCCTTGTTCAGAGATCTATTATGACCGTGGAGAGAAATATGGCTGCGGCAGACCGGACTGTAAAGTAGGCTGTGACTGTGACCGTTTCATGGAAGTATGGAACAACGTATTTACCCAGTTCGAGGGCGACGGTAAGGGCGGTTACACAGAGCTTGCGCAGAAAAACATTGATACCGGTATGGGATTAGAGCGTCTGGCTGTTGTGATGCAGGATGTAGATTCCGTATTTGATATTGATACCATGAAAGCGATCCGCGACAAGGTATGTGAGATGTCCGGCAAAAAGTATCAGGTAGATGCATTAGATGATGTGTCCATCCGTCTGATTACCGATCATATCCGTTCTGCAACGTTTATGATCTCAGATGGTATCATGCCTTCAAATGAGGGACGCGGCTATGTACTCCGCCGTATCATCCGCCGCGCGGCAAGACACGGAAGAATGCTCGGTATTGACGGTATCTTCATGGCGAAACTGGCTGCTACCGTAATCAATGAGAGCAAGGATGGTTATCCGGAACTTGAAGAGAAAAAAGATTTTATCTTTAAAGTATTATCCCAGGAAGAAGAAAAATTTGGAAAAACGATCGATCAGGGACTTTCCATCCTTTCTGATATGGAAAAACAGATGGAAGCAGACGGCGTAAAGGTTCTTTCCGGTGAGAATGCATTTAAACTTTATGATACTTATGGATTCCCGATGGATCTGACACAGGAGATCCTCGAAGAAAAAGGATTTTCTGTCGATGAAGAGGGATTCAAAAAGGCGATGGAAGTACAGCGTGCCACAGCGAGAAAAGCCCGCAAAGTGACAAACTACATGGGCGCTGATGAGACAGTATATGAGTCTGTCGATCCTTCTGTTACCACAGAGTTTGTAGGCTATGATTCCTTAAACTGCAAGTCAAAAATTACCGTACTTACCACAGAGACGGAGATCGTTGAGGCATTATCTGATGGAGAGGTTGGAACCGTGATCGTAGAACAGACTCCATTCTATGCTACCATGGGTGGACAGCAGGGAGATAAGGGTATCATCCGCACTGCAGCCGGAGAATTCCAGGTAGAGGATACGATCAAATTACTTGGCGGAAAAGTAGGACATGTCGGAAAGATGATCTCCGGTATGATGAAAACAGGAGATGAGGCAGATCTTTCGGTAGATGCAGCACTCCGTGCAAAGATCTGTAAGAACCATTCCGCAACACATTTACTGCAGAAAGCATTGCGTGAAGTATTAGGAACCCACGTAGAGCAGGCAGGTTCCTATCAGGATGGCGAGCGTACCCGTTTCGATTTCAGTCATTTTGCAGCCATGACACCGGAGGAACTTGAAAAAGTAGAAAAGATCGTCAATGATAAGATCGCAGAGGCAATTCCGGTACGCACAGATGTGATGACTGTAGATGAGGCGAAAAAGACAGGAGCCATGGCGTTATTTGGCGAAAAATACGGTGAGACTGTCCGTGTGGTATCCATGGGAGATTTTTCCAAAGAATTCTGTGGTGGTACTCATGTAAAGAATACATCCGAAATAGCAGCATTCAAGATTATCTCTGAAAATGGTGTTGCAGCAGGCGTCCGCAGAATCGAGGCACTGACCGGAGACAACGTATTTGCTTACTATCGCAATTTAGAGAAAGAACTTTTAGAGGCAGCGAAAGCGGCAAAGGCAACACCGGCGACATTAACAGAGAAAATCGAGCATATGCAGGCAGAGATCAAAGCACTGACCAGCGAAAACGAGTCCTTAAAGAGCAAAGCAGCAAAAGAGGCGCTTGGAGATGTCATGGATCAGATTGTGGAAGTAAAAGGTGTGAAATTACTTGCTTCTGCCGTAGACGGTGTAGATATGAACGGTCTGCGTGATCTTGGAGACCAGTTAAAAGAACAGCTTGGTGAAGGCGTGATCGTACTTGCTTCTTCCTGTGAAGGAAAAGTAAATCTGATCGTTATGGCAACTGATGCAGCAATGAAACAGGGAGCGCATGCAGGAAACCTGATCAAGAGCATTGCCGGCAAAGTCGGCGGTGGCGGCGGCGGACGTCCAAATATGGCACAGGCGGGAGGCAAAAATCCGGCTGGTATTTTGGAGGCGATCGCAGAGGCAAAAACAGCACTTGAGGCACAGCTTTCCTGAAAGCTGTTTAGCATGATTGTCCCGCAACTGAAGAATCACGGAAGATGACAGATTTTTAGCTATGGAGGCAAAAGATGGATAAAGAAATGGAATTTAAAAATAAGAGTATTAAAGAAAAGGTAAACGGAAGCTTTGAAATGATCATAGTTTTATATGTGGTCAGCGTGGCGTTTGCAGTATTTTTAATGTTTGCAGTAAAAATTGTTCCGTCTGCAACAGAGTATTTTGTGCTTGCCGGAGGTATTGTTGTGCTTGCGATTATAACAGTCTGCAGTATTCTGGCAACATTGAAACGGGCTAAGATGCTGATACACTATATTGTAGAACCGGTCAGGGAACTAAGTAGTGTGGCAGAAAAAACTCTGGTGGAGAACTTGATATTGAAATTGCTTATCAGTCGGAGGATGAGATCGGAGAACTTGCAGAAGATTTTCGCAAAACAGCAACTACGCTGCAACGGATTATAGGAGATCTTAATCATATTCTGGATGCATTTGCAAAAGGTGATTATACGGTAAAATCCGGATGCAGGGATGCTTATGTGGGAGAATTTGATACGGTGCATGCAAAACTGATTGCAACAACAGAACATGTTAGTGATGCTTTAAAATCAATCCGTGAATCTTCGAATCAGGTGGCACAGGGATCCGACCAGCTTGCAGTCAGCGCACAGGATCTTGCCAAAAATGCAACGGATCAGGCAGTGGCCGTTGATTCTTTAGCACAGAGCGTTTCAGAAATCACAGAACAGATTCTTGGAACAAGTAAGTCGATTGATATTGTACATGATAAAGCGAAAGACGTTGGAACAACAGCAGCGGTAAGCCAGCAGAAGATGACAGAACTGACAGAGGCAATGGAGCGTATTTCCGTGACATCCAAGGAAATCGGACAGGTTATCGAAGAAATTGAGAGTATTGCATCACAGACAAATCTGTTGTCCTTAAATGCATCTATTGAGGCAGCAAGAGCCGGTGAGGCAGGAAAAGGATTTGCAGTTGTTGCAGAGCAGATCCGTATGCTTGCTGAGAGCAGTGCAAATTCTGCAGATACGTCAAAACAGCTTTTGACAGAGAACCAGAATGAAGTAGAACACGGTAATCAGGTGACACAGCAGACGGCAGAATCTCTGACGGATGTTCTGAACGAACTGGATGCTATTGTGGGTGAGGTAGCAACGATCCGTACGGCATCTGATCGTGAGGCAGCCTTTGTAAAAGAGATCGAAGACAGCACGAAACAAATCAGCGACGCAATCCAGAGCAACTCTGCAGCATCGGAAGAAACATCTGCTACCAGTGAAGAACTTTCTGCAGAAGCAGATTCCTTAGAGGGCCTTGTAGAGCGTTTTAAACTGCGTTAAATGTTTGTTTAATACAGAGGAGAGAAAATGCAGATGAAAATAAAGGAAAAGATGATTGCTGTGGTTATGGCATTTGCAATGATGTTTACGTTTATTTTTGCAGGTGAAAGCAGTGAAGTAATCGCTGCTGCGAAAACAAAAGCATTAGAGATAAATGTTGATTTTGCCAGGAATGCAGCAAGTGGAGATGACAGCGGGATATATGTAAAGAGCCTGATTTCCAATAAAAAAATTACTTTTGGAAAGACTTATGTATTTCAGACAAAAATTTATGTGCCAGCCGTTTATATGAAAACTGGAAGAATATGGGTAAAACCTGCAGTTAATTTTTTTACAGGCAAAAATGGCGATACATATGCCGGAATGGCACAGTCTTCGAAAGAAGGATATTCTTATGATAAGAATTCGAAAGAAGTAAAAAAATATGGTGATTTTTATGTTGTCAATGTGAAAATATCATTGGATAACTGTGACAGGATTTCTGCATCAAAGGGAAGTGTGTATGGACATCTGTTCATCTCTGGTTTTAATAAGGCATATAAGGGAAGTATTTATGTTGATGATGTGACACTTACTGTAGATAAGAAATCAGTTGTAAAGCAAAATTATGAGAATGGAAAAAACAGTGGTTGCTGGTATTATCTTAACAGATCAGAAAAGGAATATACACCTGCAGTTGTTTCATTCTCAGGAAAAACATTGGATGTGACTAAGACATCGCTTACTATAAAAAAGGGTAAAAAAGCGACGATCAAATCCACTGCAATGCCAAAAACAAAAATAACATATCAGTCTAAGAACAAGGAAGTCGCTACAGTAAACAGTAAAGGTGTTGTCCGGGGCATTCGGAAAGGAAAGACAACCATTCTTGTCACAGCGAATGGGAAAACTGTTAAAGTTCAGATTACCGTAAAATAATTTCAAATAAAAATCTGAAATTATTTCAAAAATAGGTTGACGAACCGGGAAAATATGTTATAATGCTATATAGTGCAATAAATATTACCCAAACAGTTGAATATGCACAATACGCAACTGGAGGGAGGTTAGGTGTGAGAT
>ERZ779885.3772-NODE-3772-length-12455-cov-5.510161_pt1 | contig 12455 bp, 8 predicted proteins | sample MGYA00511554_ERZ779885 | MGnify/ENA primary metagenome ERZ779885 (study PRJEB29588, sample SAMEA2160998) | human gut metagenome | biome: human gut; feature: human-associated habitat; material: faeces | place: Denmark | collected 2008/2010 ... | reverse complement strand
TGGGTAGAAGAACGGCTTGGCATCGTCCTCCAGCAGTGGCATCAGTGACGCCAGAACCGCGGTGTGCATCGCCCACACGATCGCGGTGGGCGTTTCGCGGAGGGCGGCTGCGACCTGATCCACAGAGGGAGGAACGAGGAATCGGGTGTTTCCGCTGAGTTGGGTTCGCCACTGGGACATACGGTCTACATAAATTGGATTTTTCAGGAAATCGAGAGCTGTCAGCTGACGCGCAGTCTGAACGAGGGCGCGCTCCTTGCCGGAGAGATTAACACCGGCGATACCAACGCCGTTCTCGCTGACCGCTGCCTGAACAGCCGACAGAAGGACCCCTTTTTTGTACGCAAAAACCTCAATTTCGTAACGAATCAGGCATTTGTCGCACATGACGATGATGTTGGGCGCCGGAAGCGGCAGCATCTCGAAATAAGTATCGCCGTGGTCAGCCAGTCCGTGCCTGTCAGCGTGCAGCTTTTCGGCGGCGTTGATCTGACCGCGTACAGCGGCCTTCCAGTCGTCGATAACCTCCAGCTGGTCGTCAGCGAGCATGTCGCGCGAAAAGTTGCGCGTAAAGGACTTCGGTGCCTCGAAGACAAATGATTCGCGGTCGAAGATTTCTTCGAACAGTTCCTTCATGAGTCTCCGTGCGCTTTCGGTAACTTTTTTCTTCATTTTGATCTTCCTTTCTGAGAAAAAAGGGAGGAATGCTCCCTTTTTAATTGTCCTTGTCCACATTCAGGACCGCGCTCATGATCTCGAGCGCGTGCTCCTTGCTGCGGGCATCGATGTGCGCATAGCGCGTGGTGGTCAGGTAAGAGGCGTGACCCAGGTAACTCTGGATCTCGCGCAGACTGCATCCCTCGTGGAGGAGCAGCGTAGCGCAGGTGTGTCGCAGGTCGTGAAAACGGATCTTCGGCAGGTCGCTGTGCGCAATTCGCCAGCGAAAATGGTCAGACACATACTCGGGCGAGAGCAACTGACCGTTCGCATCGACGAATACGTACTCAGCATCTGCGGTCCGGTATCGGCGCTTTTTCGTTCGGTTTTCCTCGATTTGAGCCTTGCGGCGTTCCAGCCGCTGACGGATATCGTCCGACAGTGGGAATGCGCGGCGCCTCGGTCTTGAGGTCGTTGCTGCGGACAAGCTGGCGCTTGCCGTTAATCCGGACTTCAGCGACCTTGTGCCGGATTTGGAGGGTGCCGGTCTCGAAGTCGATGTCTGACCAGCGGAGCCCGAGGATCTCGCTGCGGCGCAGGCCGTAGATGACTCCAATGCGGACGATATCCTCAATCGGGTCGCCTTCGAACAGCCGGAACAGCTGTCCGATCTGTTCCACCGAGAGCGTTTCGCCCTGGAATGTCTCAACACGAGGCGCTTTAACGCACTTTACGGGGTTTAAAATGGGCGCGCCGTTGCGGATCTCATCATTGAACACCGACTTGATTAGGGTTAGATGATGGTTCACAGTATTGGCGGACAGGCCTGCATCAAGCAGGAACGCGCAGTAGCTTTCCAGGGCGGTGGGCGATACCTCGTTCATAGTCAGGTCGAGCTTGCGGAAATACGGCAGCAGGCGTGCGGTAATATGCTCGTAGCCCTCGAAGGTGGAGGGTGCCACCTCGGAGCGCTTGCGCGTCATCCAGCGGCGGACGACCTCGTCGAACGGTACCTCACCGACTTCGGCCACAGCCCAGCCGGCTTGGCGGGAGCGGCGGTCGTAGTCCGCCTGCAACTCAACTAACTTCGCGTCGAGCAGCTGCTTGGCGCGGCGCTGGTTGTCCTGCACCGGCAGTCCGGTGCTGACCCATTTCTGGTGCAGCTTGCCGGTGCTGTCGGGAATGCGGAGCACAAGGTAGAACTTACCGTTCTTCTCTTGGAGCGTGCCGGTGACGGCTGATTTCATGTGTCTCATTTGGTTTTTCATCTCCTTTACAAGTGACAAAAGTTATGATAAACTGATATATATGAAAAATCTGGCCGGATTTGTTTGTTTATTGTACGGATATCATACCACGCAGTAGACGTTCTGACGATGCAGTTTTAGGGCGTTTTGGTTACACACTCACGGGGGATTTATTTTGAGACTAGTATTAGACAAAGAGAAACGGCCGCAGCCCGAAGCGGCTGCGACCGTAAATGACGATATTTTCCAGAGCGAACAGCACCGAGGGGTACGCTTGGTACTGGATCAGCTGCATACTTTTTTCACGGCATGCGAGTTGATGGACCTGCCGTTCGATAATCCGTTTGCGTTCTTTGTAAAACTCGATGACGTACTCCACCATCCGGACAAATTCCGCTTGGACGGCAAACCGGCAGACCTGAATGAACACCGATTTCTCCCTATGGGGGTGCTGTTGCTGTATGCGTGCTACGGCAACGATCTGTTCGCGTTATCCGATGCGGCGCATGACGCTCATTTCAGTACATTGTGGCAGCAGCTCTCTTTGCAGTATATCGAAGAAGAGTTAGATCGGCTGGGTATCAAGCAGACGATCTGCCGACTTGTTGCACGCACAGAGCGGAGAGATATTTATAGGCTTTATCCGGAGCTGGTTCAGTTTAATAAAAGTAATACCTATTTCAGCCTGCGCAACGGTACATTACCGCTGCAGCATGTTAAGCATAAGTGCAGAGGGGAAATGCCTGATTTTTTCGCTCAGGACTTGTATCACCTGTTTCTCTCCTATTACGAAGCGCAACATGGCGAAACATGCTCTATTTCCGCGGAGGCGAAACTCCCGGAGGCGGCACAGCAAATGACGGTGTATATGGAAGGACTGCTCAAGCTGCGTGCTTTAGAACGAGATGCAGTAGAAGATACTGAACAGCTATCCAAGCATGTGGTGAAATTACTTGATTTAGCCAAAGCTTATCCTTATTTGTTCCATTCAACGGCATGCTGTCCGTTACCGCCTTGCTCTGAACTTAAAAAGTTTTATACGCAGGTTCATAGTGATAAACCTGTTGAAACTAATCGGCTTGGCAGTAAGAAAGCACGGGATACAGCATTAGCCAGTCTGGCAAATGCAATCAGTCCGTTTTCGAAGGACCAATTCGATGGATTGGTTAACCGGCTGCAGCAACTGCTGCACAGCTATGCAGATAACCCGGTATTTCATTTTTTTGATACCGCATACAAACAGATAGCAGTTTTTTCGGCATTTCGGAGAATAGCTCCGGCATATTTCTGGAGACTGTTCGTTCAACACGCTGATCCTCTCTATAAACAGAAAACATATCTGGTATCGGATTCGCCCAAAGCCGCCGATTTCTCGCTCGCGCCATTTATTCGGCCAGGTTTTGCTAATCTGCAGAGCGCGGAACGCACATCCAATAAACGTGCAGAGCATCAATGCAGACTGTATGAGGAATTAGTGAAGTATTTCGAAGAGCACAGCAAAACGGTCATACCTGGTGCGGATATGGCTGAAGAGATGAAGCAGCCAGTCAGCCTGCATTTTCTTCAAAAGCATTTGCTTGTGAACTTCGATATTTACACAGATACCGGTATTACCGGCGTGACGCTGTCGAATGCGGTTCCGCTTTACCGTTTGTTCAAGCCGCTGTACGATGCTCTGGCTTCAATAGACGGCGAGCTGTGGGAACAGATGCCGTACAGCGAATCATCTTCGGCCACGCTCAAACAGGCCGATGAGTTTTACTGTAGGAAACGCAGTGATACCGATGCATTGAGTTTCCTGCGTGAGTCTACGGGTCAGCCACCAATCGAGCGAAAGAAAAACTTGACACTCGAGCAATGCAAGAACTTTGTGGATGCGGCCTTGATAGCCAAAGACGGTTCGCTGACCGAGCGCATCAATACCTATATCGCAGAGCATAAGGAACTGTCCGAGTATGCGGAGCAATCCGAAGAAAACCGCAAGATTCTGCATTGGACGATTTACCGTATGGCGTTGGAACGCTGTGCATATTCGCTTTCCCGCTCGCTGATGGAGCAGTTTATACAGATACTGGACGGGTGGCTCGGCGAACAGGATCTCGAGAACCTGTGGACTATGTTTTTTGAGGAACACAAGGAAGCATTCGTATGGAATACGATAGCAGACAAAATCCGATTTGGCCCTGTGCAGATGTATGGGCGTATCCTATGTAAAATTGATTTGCCAGCGACTCAGTTACCTGCACCTAAGGAAGCCGCAAAGTGCGGTATGGTACTCCTCGGCGGAGAGAATGCTGACAGCTACGCCGAGTACGCAGCGGAACTGAAACAGCATGATGTTCTGGCAATGTATCGGCTGCAAACGCCCAACGGGGACTGGTCGGAGGAAGGCACAAAAGCCGCCCTGCTGGCTCAGCAAAGCGGCTTTTCGGGCGTCGTTCTTCCGAGGTATACCTTATATAAAGAACTGGTGCAGGATACGGATGACGCAGAATCTATCCATCTGAAACTCTGGGCGCAATATCATATGCAGTATACGGCAGCAATTCGGAGTATCGGAGCGGAATGCGGTAACGATTTCGCCATGATCGGCGAGGTGGAGAACCGCGATCCCTTTGCCCGCGAGGTCGTGGGCGCGACGTTTGCCGAACGCTTCGAGGAGAACCTGCGAGACAACAATGTCGTCTCGCAGCGCGGCCTGATCGAAATGTTCGATTCGACGATCGGCCGTTCCACCGTGCTGATGCCGTTCGGCGGCCGCACGCAGGGCAGCGAAACGCAGGTGTCGGTGCAGAAACTCCCGACCGACGGTTACACCGACACGGCCAGCATCATGGCCTTCGGCTACAATCCCTACCTGGCCTCGTGGAGCCCTTACCACGGTGCTGCGTATGCCGTCGTCGAAGCTGCTGCCAAGGTCGTGGCTGCGGGCGCGCGTTATGACAGGATGCGTTACTCATACCAGGAATATTTCGAACGCATGACCCGCGATCCCCGCTCGTGGGGCAAGCCGCTGGGTGCCCTGCTCGGTGCGCTGAAGATGCAGGTCGAACTGGGCCTGCCCTCGATCGGCGGCAAGGACTCGATGTCGGGCACGTTCCAGCATATCAACGTCCCGCCCATGCTGATGGCCTTCGGCATCACGACGGTGAATGCCGGGACGGTCATTTCGACCGATTTCAAGAAGGCCGGCAACCGTATCTACCTGGTGCGCCATACGCCTAGGGAGAACCATATGCCCGACACGGCGCAGCTGAAGGACAACTTCGGCTTCGTCAGCGAAAATATCGAACGCGGCAATATCCTCGCCGCATGGTCGGTGGGCTTCGGAGGTGTCGCCGAAGGTCTTGCCAAGATGGCTTTCGGCAACCGCATCGGCGCCGAGGTGGAGATGGACGAGGCGGAACTCTTCGGATACGCCTATGGTTCGATCCTTGTCGAGAGCGCCGTCGAACTGACCCATCCTGCGGCCGGGCTGCTGGGTATGACCGCAGCCGATGGGGCGTTGACCGTCAACGGCGTGAAAATGCCGCTCGACGCCCTCTACAAGGCCAATACCGAGAAATTCGCGGCCGTTTACCCCGACAAGGGGGAGAACCATGCCGGGGTGATGACCTCGGAGCCCGCACCCCGGACTTTCGCCTATCGGGGCGAAGCCGTCGAACATCCGCTGGTCTATATCCCCGTGTTCCCGGGCACCAACTGCGACTACGACACGGCCAAAGCATTCCGCAAGGCCGGGGCCGAGGTCGAAATGAGCGTGTTGTGCAACCTCGGGGGCGACGACATTCTGCGTTCGATCCGCGAAATGAAGGAACATATCCGCCGCGCCCATATCTTCGTGCTGAGCGGCGGCTTCTCGTCGGGCGACGAACCCGACGGCAGCGCCAAGTTTATCGTCAACGTACTCAACAATAAGGATATACGCGATGAAATCCATGCGTTGCTCGACCGCGGAGGGCTGATCCTCGGCATCTGCAACGGTTTCCAGGCGCTCGTCAAATCCGGCCTGCTGCCTTACGGCCGCCTGGGCATGGTGACCAAGGATTCGCCGACGCTGTTCCGCAACGACATCAACCGCCATATTTCGCAGATCGTCTCGACGCGCGTCTCGACGCTCAACTCCCCGTGGCTCGCGGGCTTTGGCCTGGGCGACATCCACTCGATCGCTGTCAGCCACGGCGAAGGCAAGTTCGTCGTGAGCGAAGAACTGGCCGGGGAGCTGTTCGCCAACGGGCAGGTGGCCTTCCAGTATGTCGATCCCGAAGGGCGTGCGACGGCCGAGGCGCCGTACAACCCCAACGGTTCGTCGTATGCCATCGAGGGCCTGGTGTCGCGTGACGGCCAGATCCTCGGCAAGATGGGGCATACGGAGCGTTACGAGAAAAACCTCTTCAAAAATATCGCAGGCGAGAAGGAGCAGTCGCTGTTCCGCAATGCCGTCAACTATTTCCGCAAAAATTAGTACAACATAAAACTTAAACTCACAAACACCATGAAACAGCTCGAAATGCTCTACGAAGGCAAGGCAAAACAGGTTTTCCGCACCGACGATCCCGACAAGATCATCATCCACTACAAGGATGCGGCAACGGCTTTCAACAACATCAAGAAAGCCACGATCGAAAACAAGGGCGTGCTGAACAACGCCATCTCGACCCTGATTTTCAAGGAGCTTCAGAAGGCGGGTGTTAAGACCCACTATATCGAGACGATCAACGACCGCGACCAGGTGTGCCGCCGGGTGACGATCATCCCGCTGGAGGTGATCGTGCGCAATGTCATCGCCGGATCGATGGCCCAGCGCCTCGGCATCGAGGAGGGTACGCAGCCGTCGAACGTCATCTACGACATCTGCTACAAGAAGGACGAGCTGGGCGACCCGCTGATCAATGACCACCACGCCGTGGCATTGGGTGCCGTGACCTACGAGGAGCTCGAACTGATCTACGCCATGACCTCGCGTATCAACGAGATCCTGCGCAACCTTTTTGCCAAGATGAACATCAAACTCGTGGACTTCAAGATCGAGTTCGGCCGCACGTCGGACGGGGAGATCGTGCTCGCCGACGAAGTGTCGCCCGATACCTGCCGCCTGTGGGACATGACGACCAACGAGAAACTCGACAAAGACCGTTTCCGTCGTGACCTGGGCAAGGTGCGCGAGGCTTACGAGGAGATTTTGGCACGTTTGCAGAAAATCGTCGGGTAATGGTGATGGGGCAGATTAGCGACCGTGAGTTGCATGAGGAGTGCGGGGTGTTCGGCGTCTTCGGAGTCAAGGACGCTGCGTCGCTGACCTATTATGGCCTGCATGCCTTGCAGCACCGCGGACAGGAGGGTGCCGGTATCGTGACCGTCGACCGGGACGCAACGTTCCGCCGCATCAAGGGCGGCGGCCTGGTCACCGAGGTGTTCGACGAGGAAAAGCTCTCGACGCTCAAGGGCGACATGGCCATCGGGCATGTGCGCTATACCACCGCCGGCGGTGGTGGCATCGAGAACGTGCAACCGTTCCTTTTCCGCCACAACACGGGCGATTTCGCGCTGGCGCACAACGGTAATATCGTCAATTCGGCGTTGCTGCGAATTTATCTCGAGAACAAGGGGAGCCTCTTCCAGTCGACCTCGGACAGCGAGATCCTGGCGCACCTGATCAAGAAGGAGACCAAATACCACGACCGTCCGCGCATCTATTCGATCATCGACGCACTGAACATGATCGAGGGGGCTTTTGCATTCCTGATCATGACCGCCAACCGCATCTATGCCTGCCGTGACAAATACGGCCTGCGGCCGCTGTCGATCGGCCGGCTGGGCGACGGTTATGTCGTGTCGAGCGAAACCTGTGCCTTCGACGTGCTGGGTGCGGAGTTCGTCTGCGACGTCGAGCCGGGCGAGATCGTCACGATCGACAGCGAGGGCATCCGGAGCCGCGATTTCTCGCAGTATAAGCGTTGCGAGATGTGCTCGATGGAGTATATCTACTTTGCGCGTCCCGACAGCGACATAGAAGGGTGCAACGTCCATGCCTACCGCAAGGAATCGGGGCGCCTGCTCTTCGGCGAGGCGCCTGCCGAGGCGGACATCGTGGTCGGGGTTCCCGACTCGAGCCTCAGCGCCGCGATGGGCTATGCCGAGGCGAGCGGCCTGCCGTATGAAATGGGGCTTATCAAAAACAAGTACATCGGCCGTACGTTTATCCAGCCTTCGCAGGAGCTGCGCGAGAAAGGGGTGCGTATGAAGCTCTCGGCCGTGCGGACGATCGTCAAGGGCAAGCGCGTGGTGCTGGTCGACGATTCGATCGTGCGCGGTACGACCTCGCGCCGCATCGTCACGATGCTCAAGGAGGCGGGGGCCACCGAGGTGCACGTGCGCATTGCCAGTCCCCCGATGACGCACCCCTGCTTCTACGGGGTGGATACCTCGACCCGCGACGAGCTGATCTCGGCGCGCAAGGATGCGGACGGTGTCCGCGAGGAGATATGCGCCGATTCGCTGGCGTTCCTGTCGCCCGGGGCACTGCTCAGGGCGGGAAACCGCAAGGATTTGTGCATGGCCTGCTTCACGGGGCACTATCCCACGGCGTTGTACCAGTCGGTCGATGAGGTGAACAAAGACGTAAAATGTTAAGGACTGTTAAAGGAAGATTATAATGGCACAGAGTTATGAGAAGGCCGGCGTGAACCTCGAGGCCGGATACGAAGTGGTGCGGCGCATCAAGAAACACGTGGCATCGACCTCGCGCCTGGGCGTGATGGGCAATATCGGTGCATTCGGAGGCATGTTCGACCTCTCGGCGCTGAACGTGAAGGAGCCGGTGCTGGTGAGCGGTACCGACGGCGTGGGCACGAAGCTCAAGCTGGCGTTCGAGATGGACAAGCACGACACGATCGGCGTCGACGCCGTGGCCATGTGCGTCAACGACGTGCTGGCGCAGGGTGCCGAGCCGCTGGTGTTCCTCGACTATGTCGCCGTAGGCCATAACGAACCCCAGAAGATCGAGGCCATCGTGAGCGGTGTTGCCGACGGCTGCCGCCAGGCGGGTTGTGCGCTGGTCGGCGGCGAGACGGCCGAAATGCCGGGCATGTACTCCGAGGGCGAGTACGACATCGCCGGTTTCACGGTCGGCGTGGTCGAGAAATCGAAGCTCATCGACGGATCGAAGGTCAGGGCCGGCGATGTGCTGGTGGGCATCGCCTCGAGCGGCGTGCACTCCAACGGCTTCAGCCTCGTGCGTAAGATTCTTGCGGATAACTGCCTGGATCTGCACAAGGTCTATCCCGAGTTGTCGAACAAACTGCTGGGCGAAGTGCTGCTCACCCCGACGAAGATCTACGTGAAGCAGGTGCTCGAAGTGATCCGCAGCTGCGACGTACACGGCATCAGCCATATCACGGGCGGAGGGTTCGACGAAAATATCCCCCGCATTCTGCACGAAGGACAGGGGCTCGAGATCGAGGAGGGCACTTGGGAGATCCTGCCCGTGTTCCGCTTCCTCGAGAAATACGGCAAGGTGGCCCACCGCGAGATGTTCAACATCTTCAACATGGGCATCGGCATGGTCATCGCCCTCGATGCATCGCAGGCGGGGAAAGCCATCGCCATCCTTGCGGAGCAGGGCGAGAAGGCGGCCGTCATCGGACGCGTCACGGACACCGAGGGTGTCGTAATCCGCTAAGGCCGTGCGACGCCTTGCGGTCTTTGCCAGCGGCAGCGGCACGAACTTCGAGGCCATCGCCACGGCCTGCGAGCGGGGGGAGATCCCGGCCCGGGTGGTGCTGATGGTCTGCGACAAACCCGGCGCCGGGGTCGTGCAGCGGGCTGCGGGGCACGGGGTCGAGGCATTCGTATTCGCCCCGAAAGAGTATGCCTCGAAGGCCGACTACGAGCGCGAGATCGTGCGGCGGCTCGACCAAGCCGGCGTGGAGTTGGTCTGCCTGGCGGGGTACATGCGCATCGTCGGCGACGTGCTGCTGGGGGCTTACGGCGGGCGGATCGTCAACATCCATCCTTCGCTGCTGCCGGCATTCCGCGGGGCGCATGCCATCGAACAGGCGCTGGAATACGGCGTCAAGGTCTTCGGTGTGACGATCCACTATGTCGATGCGACGCTCGACGGCGGGAAGATCATCTCCCAGCGGGCGTTCGGATACGACGGAGACGACATCGCCGAGCTGGAAGCCCGGATTCATGCGGTGGAATATCCGCTTTATATAGAAACGATAAATAAATTATTAAAGGAATAATAACGATATGCGTGCATTAATCAGTGTCAGCGACAAAACGGGTGTCGTTGATTTCGCCAAGGGCCTGCGTGCCCTGGGCTGGGAGGTGATCGCCACGGGCGGCACGATGAAACTGCTCTCCGACAGCGGGGTCGAGGTTATCAACATCAGCGACGTGACGGGCTTTCCCGAGATCTGCGACGGCCGCGTCAAGACCCTGCACCCCAACGTGCACGGCGGTCTGCTGGCGCGACGCGACGATCCCGAACACCTGAAAGCCCTGAAAGACAACGATATTGAATTTATCGACATGGTCTGTGTGAACCTCTACCCGTTCCGCCAGACCATTGCCAAACCCGATGTGAAGATGGAGGACGCCATCGAGAACATCGACATCGGCGGCCCTTCGATGCTGCGTTCTGCGGCCAAGAACTGGGCCGACGTCACGGTGGTCTGCGACCCTGCGGACTATGAGCAGGTGCTCGGTGAAATCCGTGCCGGCGGCAATACGGAAAAGGCTACGCGCCTGAAACTTTCGGCCAAAGCATACACCCATACGGCTGAGTACGATGCGATGATCGCGGCCTATATGCGTGCACAGGCCGGGCTTAACGAGAAGCTGTTCCTTGAATTCGACCTCGTGCAGTCGCTGCGCTACGGGGAGAACCCCCACCAGTCGGCCAAGTTCTACCGTGAGGAGAAAGAGGTGCCTTATTCGCTGGCTTTTGCCCGTCAGCTCAACGGCAAGGAGTTGTCGTACAACAATATCCAGGATGCCAATGCCGCGCTGTGTATCGTCCGCGAGTTCGATGAGCCGTTCTGCGTGGGGCTCAAACACATGAATCCCTGCGGTGCTGCCGTCGGCAAGGATGTCGTGGATGCCTGGACGAAGGCTTATGAGGCCGACAAGGTGTCGATCTTCGGGGGGATCGTCGCCACGAACCGCACCGTAACGCGCGAGGCGGCCGAGTTGATGAAACCGATCTTCCTCGAGATCATCATGGCGCCGAAATTCGACGAAGGGGCGCTCGAAGTGCTCTGCACGAAGAAAAACCTGCGGCTGCTGGAGGTCGATATGCAGCAGGGCGACGCCGATTCCAAGCAATATGTCAGCGTCAACGGCGGCCTGCTGGTGCAGGATCTCGACGTGGCGACGAAAACCGTCACGGCCGATATGTGCGTGACGAAGGCAAAACCCGCCGCGGCACAGATGGCCGACCTGAATTTCGGCTGGCATATCGTCAAGCACGTCAAGTCGAACGCCATCGTCGCCGTCAGGGACGGCCGTACGTTGGGCGTGGGCGCCGGGCAGATGAACCGCATCGGCTCGGCCGAGATCGCCCTCCGGCAGGCGCATGCCGCCGGCGTCACCGAAGGGCTGGTGCTGGCTTCGGACGGCTTCTTCCCCTTCGACGACTGCGTGACGCTGGCCGCCGAATACGGCGTGACGGCGATCGTGCAGCCGGGCGGCTCGGTGCGCGACGAAGATTCGGTCAAGAAGGCCGACGAGAAGGGCATCGCCATGGTATTTACGGGCGAAAGGCATTTCAAGCACTAAAGCTCGCTTTAGTGCTTGACCATGCGGCTAAACTATATTGATAATCCTCCTAAATCCCCCTTTGATAAGGGGGACTTTGGATAAAGATTGTCAGATTTGTCGCTTGATTCATCTGTGAAAAACTGGATGTTTTTTGAAATTTCTTTGAAAGAACGGATAAAATAAACGAATATGAAAGTTTTGGTAATAGGCGGCGGCGGCCGTGAACATGCGATCGTAGACGCCCTCGCACGCTCGGCGCAGGTGGAGAAAATCTGGTGCGCCCCCGGCAATGCGGGCATTGCGGCGCAGGCCGAGTGCGTGGCGATCAAGGAGACCGAGGTGGAGAGACTGCGCGACTTCGCAGCGGCCAACGAAATCGGCCTTACGGTCGTGGGGCCGGAGGTGGCGCTGGCGGCGGGAGTCGTCGATGCGTTCAAGGCCGCCGGGCTGCGGATCTTCGGCCCGACGAAAGCCGCCGCACGGATCGAATCGAGCAAGGAGTTCGCCAAGGACCTGATGGCCAAATACGCTATTCCGACGGCGGGGTACCGCGCTTTCACGGAGTATGCCGAAGCGTTGGATTACGTGGCTTCGCGTCCGCTTCCGGCGGTGTTGAAGTACGACGGGCTGGCGGCCGGCAAGGGCGTAGTGATCGCCGAGACGCAGGAGGAGGCCGATGCCGCACTGAAAGACATGCTGCTCGACGACAAGTTCGGCGAAGGCAAGGTCGTGGTCGAGGACTTCCTCACGGGACCCGAATTTTCGTTCATGTGTTTCGTGTCG
>ERZ779885.3769-NODE-3769-length-12457-cov-3.068618_pt1 | contig 12457 bp, 11 predicted proteins | sample MGYA00511554_ERZ779885 | MGnify/ENA primary metagenome ERZ779885 (study PRJEB29588, sample SAMEA2160998) | human gut metagenome | biome: human gut; feature: human-associated habitat; material: faeces | place: Denmark | collected 2008/2010 ... | reverse complement strand
TTCCGGCAGGGTGTAACGTACGAGCATATCGCTGGACCGGATGCAGCTCCTGAGCGCGCTCACGGCCGTTTTGATGGCGACATCGCCGGCATGATGGCCCAGCGTGTCATTGACCAGCTTGAAATCGTCCAGGTCCACGATAAAAAGCGCGCAGCGCTCCTCCGGCGTCATTTCCTCCAGACGTCGTTTGATAAAACGCTCCATCGTCGAGCGGTTTAAAAGCCCCGAAAGATCGTCCTTCGCCGCACGCTGCACCAGCTCCTGCAACGTTTTTTTGATATCGTCCTCCTGCGACAGATTTCTGATCTCTTCTTCCATAGCGCACATCCTTTTGTTCCATCCGTCATCGCGCCGATTCTGCAGATCCAGCAAACGATATTTCAGGAACCAGAACAAGCGCGATCATTTAATACATCATCATCCAGTATACGCCATTTCTCCGCAAAGTTGTAGTGTTTTCGGATAAATTCCCGCTGGAATGCCCACAAAAATTTCCCGGCAAATAATAAAAACGGCGCAGCCACCATCGGCCACGCCGCTTTCGCAGAAACTTTTCGCGGGAATTTTTCAGGACAACAAAAAACCCGAGGCACAAACCTCGGGCAAATGCTTCGAGCCGGAATCGAACCAGCGACACGAGGATTTTCAGTCCTCTGCTCTACCGACTGAGCTATCTGGGCAATTAAGTTGTTGTCTCATTTCTGCGACTTCTATACTTTATCATATTCCTCGACTCTTGGCAAGCTTTTTTTTCAAAAAATTTTATTTATCAGCCAGATTCCTGTTTTTGTCTTAAAAATCTTGCCTTTTACGGACTCAATTGTCTCTCTGGAACTTTGTTCTTCTGCAAGATTTACTAAAAAATCTGCTTCTACAAGAATCTGATAATCAATACCGTCAATCTGATCATATGTATGGTGATGTCCGATCAAATAGCAGACTCTGTCTGTTTTTGCTTTGTCATATTGTAAGTCTTCCAGCATCTGCTGTGCAACTGCCGGTCCTTCAACCTCTTGGTATTTTCCTGCACTACTGTTGTATTTTTCTTCGCTTATTTTGATACCGATATCATGTGTTAATGCAGCCACTTCCAGGATGTCTAAAATTTCCTTATCTAATCCTTCCTGTTCTCCGATCAGCTTTGCATACGCGTGTACTTTCAAGAAATGCTGGATTCTCTTTGGCTGACCTTGATAGTAATCGATCATTGCTGTTGTCACTTTATTTATATCCATCTGTTAACTCTCCTTTAGTATTTTTTGAAAAAGCTGAATAATCTTTTCTTATTTAAGATCTTAATTGCTTTGTCTGCATCTTCTTCTCTTAATCCGCCTGTACAAAAATCTGTCTTAACAAGATGTTTGTCAAATCCGTGTCTATGCCATTCATATGCACCATCATCTAATATGACAAAACCTTCAATCTTCTCTTCACACTTATCCAGCCAATCTTTGATCTCATCTTCTCTTCTTCCACTGCTTAGGTATTCTGTCTTATCTATGATCTTTAGGTCGTATTTCGCTAAGATGTCAACTAGAATCTGACACCAGTCCTGCACAGCATCACTGTGTTCTGCCCATCCGTATCTCCAGGATGATGATAATACGATCTTTGCTCCTGTTGCATCTACGATTGTTTTTAAATTCTTAATGTTATCCTCATCTACAGAAATCAGCTGATCATCTTCGCATTTCTCGAATAATTGCTGTGAATTCAATACTCCGTCTACGTCTAAAAAAATAACTTTCATGCCTTTGTTCCTCCTTTACCTTCACGGTAGTCAGACATGGTCTTTGATGAGTATTATACTCTCTTTTTTTTTAAACGTAAATGTATTTTAAGGTTTTTAATACCTTGTACATAAAATCCTTTTTTTTGTAAATACTATACTGGAATTCTTTACATTTCACATCAAGGAGGTTTGATTTTATTATGGGAAATAAATGTTTGGATTGTACAGCTTTAACGCTTACGATCATTGGTGCTATAAATTGGGGATTGATCGGATTCTTCCGATTTGATCTTGTTGCATTTTTGTTTGGAGATATGAGCTGGCTGTCACGAGTTGTGTATGCACTTGTTGGATTATGTGGATTGTATATGCTGGCATTTTACCGGCATTGTGGACGTGATATATAAAAGTTTCTTCTTATTAATTATACACGGAAAGAAAGGCCAGGCTATGGCATACGCCATAATCTGACCTTTTATAAATGGTGAATATACATTAAGTATAGAAACAAGCTATTTTAAAAATAGATATTTATTACTGTGCATCCTTGATCTTCTTGATTTCTTCGATCATAACAGGAAGCACTTTCATAACGTCTCCAACGATTCCTACATTGGCTACGTCAAAGATTGGTGCATCTTCATCTTTGTTGATTGCTACAATGTATCCAGAATTCATGATTCCTGATACGTGCTGTGTAGCTCCAGAGATTCCGCATGCAATATATAATTTTGGTGCAACAATCTTTCCAGACTGTCCAACCTGATGAATCTTTGATACCCATCCGTCTTCAATGGCTGGTCTTGTTGCTCCTACAACTCCTCCTAAGAGTTTTGCAAGATCGTCAACTAATGCGAAGTTTTCTTTGCTTCCCATTCCACGTCCACCAGATACGATAACTTCTGCTTCTTCCAGGTTGATCATCTCTGCGATTTCTTTTACACTTTCTGTGACCTTTGCTTTGATCACATCATCAGCTACTTTTACTTCTTTGGCTACAACTTCACCCTCAGTTGGGTCTTCCACTTTCTGGAATGCTCCGGAACGTAATGTTGCTATCTGTGGTGTTGTCTTGATCTTTACATCTTCCAATACAGTTCCACCATAAAGTGGGCATGTATAGATAACTTCTCCATCTTCTGCTTTGATATCTAATACATCGGATGCACATCCTGTGTTACATTTTGCTGCAACAACTGGTGCGATATCTTTTCCATCCTGTGTTCCACCTACAAATACAGCTTCTGGATTTTCTTCTTTTACTAATTCTACTAAAACCTGAGCATATGCATCGAGATTAAACTCTTTGTAATCTTCGCTGTCGACACAGATGACCTGATCGGCTCCGGCCTTTGCTACTTCTTTTGCTGCATCTGCTACTCCACCTCCAATAACAACTGCCGTAACTTTATCGGCAAGTTTCTTGGCTGGAGATAACATTTCCAATCCAACTTTGACTGGATTTCCTTCTGCAGTTTCTACATATACCATGATATTCTTACATTCTGCCATGTCCTTTGTTCTCCCTTCCTAGAATACTTTGGCATCTGCCATCATAGCGACTGCTTTTATTGCTGAATCTTCTGGTGTTTCTTCCTGAATCTTGATTCCGGCTTCTTTCTTCGCTGGTTCATATAATTTAACGATCTGAACCTTTGCATTAGATTCTCCGACTTTTTCTTTTTCAAGATCAGCAAGATCAGCTTCTTTAATATCGCCGATTGGTTTCTTTCTTGCTGCCATTTTATTCTTGATCGTTGGGTAACGTGGGTCATATTCTGGTTTTGTGACTGTTACAACACATGGTGCAGAAGCTTCTACTGTACGGTATCCTTCTTCTGTTTCCTGTTTTGCTGTCACTTTATCGCCATCTAAAGCGATTTCTGTAATATTTGTGATCACACTTGTTCCAAGTTCTTCAGCTAACATTAAGCCACCCTGTCCAAGTGCGGCATCTGTTGCTTCTTTTCCACAGAATACAAGATCAAATTTCTGACCATTGTCCGCTTCTAATTTTGCGATCACATTTTTTAGGATATTTGCGATTCCTGTTGTGTCAGATCCTTTGAATGCATCATCACTTACTAAAAATGCATGATCTGCACCAACTGCAAGACAGTTTTTCAGAGAGTTCTTTGCACTATCTTCTCCGACACATACAACTGTTACTTCTCCTTCAGAGGATTCTTTTAATCGTGCTGCCATTTCGAGAGCATAGGTGTCAAATGCATTTACAACAGGTGTTACGTTTGCTAAATCCGGTGTTCCTTCTGCATTTAAATGGATTTCTACAGAATCATCCGGAACCTGTTTGATACATACTAAAATGTTCATAGTCTTACTCCTTCTTATGTTCTATCTTCCGATTGTGTTATTTGCTACAACGATTCTCTGAATTTCGTTACTTCCTTCGAAAATCTGGAAGATCTTAGCATCTCTTAATAATTTCTCAACTGGATATTCTCTGCTGTATCCATATCCACCGAACATCTGAATTGCTTCAGAAGCTACTTCCATTGCGATATCAGATGCATAGCATTTTGCGATCGCTGCTTCTTTGGAATGTGGTAATCCCATATCCATCTTTGTTAAAGCATGTGCAACCATCTGACGAGCTGTTTCTGTTTTGATTTCCATATCAGCTACTTTAAACTGCATTGCCTGATTTTTGATGACTGGTTTACCAAACTGAACTCTTTCTTTGGCATATGCAATACCTTCATTGATACCACGCTGTGCGATACCTGTTGCAACACATCCCATCCAAGCTCTTGCCTGGTCTAATGTCTTCATTGCGATTGAGAATCCTCTTCCTTCTTCTCCAACTAAGTTTGCAGCTGGAATACGACAGTCTTCTAATACAACATCACATGTGTTTGATGTACGGATACCCATTTTATTTTCTTCATTACCTGTGCTTAATCCTGGTGTTCCAGCATCAACTAAGAACATAGAGATTCCTTTAACACCTTTTGTTTTATCTGTCATAGCTGTGATACAGTAGAAAGAAGCGATTCCTCCATTTGTAATGAAGCATTTTCTTCCATTTAATACCCACTCATCTCCGTCTTTGACAGCTGTTGTTGTTCCTGCACTGGCATCAGATCCTGCTCCTGGTTCTGTTAAACAGAAAGCTCCAAATCCACCATCAATGATCTTCTGGCATACATGTTTTTTCTGTTCTTCATTTCCTGCGATCAGTACTGGTTTTGTTCCTAATCCACTGGCAGAAATTGTTGTTGCGAATCCTGCATCTGCGATAGCCATTTCTTCGATCAGTGCCGCAACGTCTACTCTTGATAATCCTGGTCCACCGTATTCTTCTGGTACTTCTAATGAATGTAACTGCATTTCAATGGCTTTGTCATAAATTTCTTTTGGCCATTCTCCACTGACGTCGTATGCTTTACACTGTTCTTTTACTTCGTTTTCACAGAACTCGTGTACATCCTGTAATAAGTCTTTTGCTTCCTCTGAAATTAAATATGCCATCTTGATATCCTCCTAAAATAACCTTAAAAAAGCTTTGTATATGTTTTATGTTACTTGTTTATGTTTGATTGATCGTTTCCTATTAAAATTATAATTTGTAGCAGATCTTACCTGGATTTAAGATCATATTTGGATCAAAGACTTCTTTGACACCTTCCATGATCCTCATCTGAACTGGTCCAAGAGACTCTGCTAGGTAGTCCATCTTTCCATGTCCGATTCCATGTTCTCCAGAGATCATTCCACCGAATTCTGTTGCTTTTGCATATACTTTATCCATAAAGACTGCAACCTGTTTCTTAAACTCTCCTTCTTCCATGTCATTACTGCATGTATAGATATGTAAGTTACCGTCTCCAGCATGTCCAAAGCTCTTCACTCTGAAATCAGCTTCTGCTTCTAATGATTTTGTATATGTCAGGAATTCTGCAATCTTATTTGTTGGAACTACAACATCACATTCATCTAACAGTACAGTATCTGCTTCAATTGCCTCAAGTAATGCTCCGCGGACAGCCCATGCATCTTTCTTTAAGGCTGGTGTATCAGCAACTAATACATCAATTGCTCCTGCTTCTAATACTACTTCAGATGCCTGTTCAATGATATCTTCCAGTTGTTCTTCAGAATTTCCATCAAATGTTGCTAATAAATATGCTCCAATCTCTGTTCCTTCTAATTCTTTTGGATATACCTGTTTTCCTAAGAACTTCTCAGTATCCATAACAACTTCTTTTTCCATAAATTCCAGAGCCTGTGGTGCCAGATGATGCATAAAGAACTGTGGTACTGTTGCAATACAATCCTCTAAGTTTTCATAAGGAATGATCAGACTGATCACTGATTTTGGTGCCGGAATTACTTTTAATGTAAGTTCTGTGATAATACCCAAAGTACCTTCAGAACCGATCATTAAGTTTAATAAGCTGTATCCTGAACTTGTCTTTGATACAGTAGCTCCAAGTTTTACAATCTCACCTGTTGGTAATACAACTGTCATGGCACGTACATAATCTCTTGTACATCCGTACTTAACAGCTCTCATACCACCAGCGTTGGTTGCTACGTTTCCACCGACTGTTGCGAATTTCTCACCTGGATCTGGTGGATATAATAATCCTTGTTTTTCTGCATCCTGTGCAAGATCATTTAAAAGGACTCCTGATTGAATCTTCACTACAAAGTTTTCTTTGTCATATCCAAGGATCTTGTTCATCTTTGTAAGAGAGATCATAACACCGCCACCAATACTTACGGCTCCTCCTACTAATCCTGTTCTTGCACCACTTGGTGTTACAGGAACCTTGTTTTCATTACAAAGTTTAACGACAGCTGCAACTTCTTCTGTTGATGTTGCTTCTACTAAAACTTCTGGTCTAGCTTTTCCGTAGATTGCCATCTCATCATGGGTGAAATCCTCATTGATTTCATCACCCACTAAGACACGTTTTGGAGCGATCTCTTTGAATTTCTCGATCATCTCTGGTGTCACTTTGTTATACTGATACTCACTCATTTATCTTCCTCCTTAAAAGTTTATAGCTTTTTAATATCTTTTATCTTTATCATTTTCAGATCAATTTGACTCCAAAGTAGCAAACTAATCCATAGATGATAAAGAATAATACGAAATATTTGATAACCTTTGTTAAGATTTCACTTTCTTTTCCTACCGTTGCTGTTGCCGCTGTCGCTACTGCGATACTCTGTGGAGAAATAATCTTTCCTGCGGTACTACCAACTGTATTTGCAGCTACCAGCCAGATCTGGTTGATATTTAATTCTGCTCCTGTACTTGCCTGTAACTTGGAGAATAGTACGCTGCTTGATGTAGAACTTCCTGTTACGAATGTTCCGATAGATCCGATCAGTGGTGCAACTAATGGATAAAAGCTTCCTGTTACACGTACGATAAAATCTGCGATAGACTGTGTCATTCCGCTGTATCCCATGATCTTAGCTGTCGCAAGCACTGCCATGATCGTAATGATCGTCTTAAACATCTGAATCACTGTCTTGCCTAAAACAACAAAGATCTCACCAACTGGACATCCCTGAATCAGTCCTCCAATAAATGCTGCGATCAAGATCAGCACTCCTGGTGTTGATACCCATGTAAATGTATATGGGCTTGCTCCCTCTCCACTATAAATTGGTACATTTGATTTGATCGCTGATAATGGATCATGAATCGCTGGTACTAATGTTGAAGTCAGAAGTAAGAACAGTAATACAAGAATGAATGGGCTCCATGCAACAAATGCATCTTTTACTGTCATCGTAGTATCATCATTATCTTCGATTTCTACATCAAATTTACTTGCCTTACCTTTCAGCATTACTTTTGCAAGGATGATCGTTACTGCCATACTGCATACAGATCCGATAACTGCTGGAAGTTCAGCTCCTACAAATTTCGCTGTCAGATATTGTGGTACTAAGAATGAAAGACCTGACATCAATGTAATAAATAAAATTTCTTTATAATCACCGATTCCTTTAGCTCCTTCATGTTTTCCTGTGATGAAAACGACAAGGAAAGGAACGAGAATTACCATGATCGCAAGTTGTAATACAACATAAGATGCTGTCATATGTGGACTAAATCCTGTTACATTTGCTGCTGTAACCGTTGGAATTCCGATGGATCCAAATGCTACTGGTGTCGTATTGGCTACCAGGCAAACAGTTGCTGCAAAGATTGGTTCAAATCCTAATCCGCAAAGGATTCCTGCTGGAATCGCTACAGCTGTTCCGAATCCTGCCATACCTTCCATAAATCCTCCAAATCCCCATGCGATGATCAGCACAAGAACTCGTTTATCTCTTGATACAGAAGTAAGCATTTTTTTAATAAGTTCCATGTTTTTTGTATGTACGACCAAGTTGTAAGTAAACACTGCTGCCACGATAACCAGACAGATTGGCCAGATTGCCATTGCAAATCCTTCTAACCCTCCTGTGAGGACATCAATAATTTTCTGCTTCCATAAAAAAAGTGCTTCAATGACTGTAATGATCAAAGCGATCGGACAGGCTACATGTCCTGCCATCTTTAATCCGCTTAATGCAATGATCAGCCAGATGATAGGAAGCATCGCTAATAAAAAGTGAATGAACATCTTAAGTTCTCTCCTTTCTTTTCAAATATGAGCGGGTTCCGATATCCTATTTTTCAGCGTATACGCGACATAGTAAGATTGGTCCTACCAGTTACTGTACTTATATGGTAGAACCAATTTGACAAAAAGTCAAGGGATTTTTTTGCAAAACGATTTATTCTTTTTCTATTTTCTTTTCTTTTTTGTAGAAATTGCACAAAAAAAGCAGCATTTTTACAAACATACTATTTTCAATCCAACCATTTTAAGCCATTTGTATAAATACTGTTTTTTATTTATTTGTTAATTTTTCATCAATTTCCACAAATTTCGTATTTCGAACTATTTTACGGAGTCTTTTTCTTTCGTTATACTATTTTGATATTGCTTCCATATGATCGTGGACAATATCACTGCAATATAGTCGTCAATGCCTGCCCATATATGACTCCGTCAACCGCATTTAAAAGATACAATAACGGGATCAGCTGAACTCCTTTGACCATTCCCATAGACTACGAGAGTCTAGTTTAATACGATGGTTGATACACTAGATATGTGTTATATTATCTATATACTGATGAGAGTGTCAAAAGTAACTTTTGACACTTACATCATATACTTTATAAAACGCAAAAGAAATTATCACGAGGTGAATAAATAATCATGAAAGCTTACGAACGTTTATTAAATTACGTCAAAATTTTAACTCCAAGCAATGAAAACAGCCAAACTGTCCCTTCTTCTGATTGTCAGTTTGATCTTGCCCGAGTCTTAGAAAATGAAATGAAGGAACTTGGTCTCAGTGATGTCTACTTAGATGACAAATGTTACCTATATGGCAAATTACCTGCCACAAAGGGCTATGAAAACTGTCCTGCGATCGGATTTATTGCTCATATGGATACTGTTTCTGATTTCTGTGATCACCCGATCCGCCCGATCCTTACGAAGAATTATAATGGAGAAGCTCTTCCTCTTGGAGATAGTGGTCTGGTTCTTGATCCGAAAGTTTTCCCTCATCTTTCTTCTCTCAAGGGTCGTACTTTGATCACATCGGATGGTACAACGATCCTTGGTGCAGATGATAAGGCTGGGATTGCTGAGATTCTTACGATGGTAGAACGTCTGATCAGTAAAGAGATTCCTCATGGTCCGATCAGCATTGCATTTACTCCAGATGAAGAAATTGGAAGTGGTGCTGAGTATTTTGATATCAAGCGGTTTGATGCTGATTTTGCTTATACTTTGGATGGCGATACCGAGGGTGAGATCCAGTTTGAAAATTTTAATGCCTGTAAAGTTGAGTTTGAAATCACTGGTTTTAATGTACATCCTGGTTCTTCGAAAGATACGATGATCAATGCCTCACTTGTAGCTATGGAGATCAACTCTTGTCTACCTTCTATGGAGACTCCTAGAAACACGGAAGATTATGAGGGATTCTATCATTTGATCGATATGAATGGTGATGTAAGTCATGCAACATTACATTACATTGTGAGAGATCATGATCGGGGGGTGTTTGAGGCGAAGAAACAGACATTACGTTTGATCGCGAAAAATATGAACGAAAAATGGGGTAATGGTTGCGTTACTTTAACCATTACGGATCAGTATCAAAATATGGCCGAGATTATTAAGGATTGTCCTCATTTGATCAAAAATGCAAAGAAGGCTTGTGAAAATGCTGGTGTGGCTCCATTGGTTCTGCCGATTCGCGGAGGTACAGATGGATGTCAGTTAAGTTTTCGAGGACTTCCTTGTCCGAATCTTGGAACTGGTGGACATGCTTATCATGGACCTTATGAACATATTAGCGTTGAAGGAATGGATATGTGTGTTGATGTTATTGTGGAATTGATTAAATTGTATACTGAAGGTTGTTGATGTATACACTACTTACAGACAAGATACTTCATTCTTCACGAAACTCTTCCTGCATCCATATGATACACGTCGTCTGCGATTCCCATAGTAGATTCTCTATGGGATACTAGTACTGCGGTTCTTCCTTTACTTTCTTCTTTGAGTGATTTCAAGATAATTCCTTCATTTAAAGAATCTAAGTTACTTGTTGGTTCGTCTAGTAATAACATTGGGCTGTCGTGCAGAAAGGCTCTGGCGATTCCGATTCTTTGTTTTTCTCCACCAGACAGGGTGTCTCCGAGTTCTCCGACTTCGGTGTCGTAGCCATTTGGCAGGGACATGATCATGTCATGGATAGAAGCTTTTTGGGCGGCTTTTATGATTTCTTCTCTTGCTGCGCCTTGTTTTCCAATCGCTATGTTGTTGGCGATGGAGTCGTGGAAGAGTTCGGTTTCCTGAGTTACGTAGGATTGTGTGTTTCTAAGTGTCTTGGTTGGGATTTCTTTCACATTTTGGTCTGAGATCTTTATGTTTCCTTTGTTTACATCCCAGAAGCGCATCAGAAGTTTCAACAGTGTGGACTTTCCGCAACCACTTTTTCCACAGATTCCGATGACTTTTCCTTGGCTCATGTTGATATTGCAGTCTTTCAGGATGATTTCTTCATCATACGCAAAGGTTACATTTTCTACAGAAGCTCCTTCAAAAGCTAGATCAGCTTCTCCTTCTAATTCTTCTACCATTGGTTCTTCTTCGAGTAAGGATAACACTCTTTCTCCACTTGCTAATGTCTGGTTTAGATTATTTGACAGGCTTGACAATGCAGTTACTGGACCAAAAGATCCCATCATAGCAATCGTTGCAAGTAACATAGCATCAAATGTAACATTTCCTGCCTGATATAAATGATACATTAAAAAAAACATTCCAAACGAACAACAAAGAATCACAAGATCTGTGACAGCTCTTTGCATCGCTTCCATGCAATTCAGATCTTTTTGCATTTTTCCTAATTCAATGGATTTTTCACTTATTTGTGCTTTTCTTTTTTTACCTTGTCCATACTGGATCGTTTCGTCTATTCCACGAAGCGATTCTAAGACAAAACTGTTTAGATTTCCGAATCCACTTCGAAATTCCATTCCTTTTTGTCCGCCTTTGCTTCCATTCCATAGAGGGATCACACATCCTACCAGAAGATAAGAACAGACTGCAAAGATTCCTGCATAAACATGAAATTTTCCGATAAATACGACCATGATCAATGAAGTTAAAATCGCGATCATGATCGGAGAGATCGTGTGTGCATAGAATACTTCTAATAATTCAATATCGGTTGTGATGATCGAGATCAGATTTCCCTTTTCCCTGCCATCTAATTTAGCTGGGCAAAGCTTCCGAAGTACCGCAAATACCTGATGTCTGATGATCGCTAACAGTTTAAATGCGATAAAATGGTTACAATACTGTTCTGCATAATGGAGGATTCCACGCATTACTGCAAGGAAAACCAAAATGATCAGATATTTTGTCACACGCTGCCCTTTCATAGCAAGAAGTACACCGTGTCCGGCTGTGATCGTCAGGAAAATGGCACACAGATACCCTAAGGTTCCAAGAAACACTGCCGCTGTCATGATATGTGCCAGTGGTTTTACAAGACCTATCATTTTCCCCATAATCTTTATGGAACTTCTTCTTTGTTTTGTTGTATTTTCCATCTTACACCACCTTCTTCTTTAAGGAGTCATTCCATGACATATTTGCAGCATAAGATTCCACTTCCTTCTGCTTATCAAATAAATGCTGGTATGCACCTTTTTTACGCATTAAATGTTCGTGTGTTCCCTCTTCTGCAACAATTCCGTCTTTCATCATATAAATGCAGTCAGAATCTACAACATTGGATAATCTGTGGGAAATAAACAAGATCATCTTTGTCTTTGATAATTCCCGAATGACATTCATGATCATTTCTTCACTTTCCATATCAATATTGGATGTCGCTTCGTCAAATATGTAGATCGGTGTATCAAACAGCAGCGCTCTTGCAAGTGCCAGACGCTGTCTCTGACCACCTGAGAAGTTTTCCCCGCGTTCTGACAAGACAGTCTGTAATCCATCCTGTTTTTTTAAAAATGCCAGAAGATTTACTTTCTCTAACACTTCTTCCATCTCTTCTTTGCTTGCATCTGGTTTTGCCATACGAAGATTTTCTTTGACTGTTCCTGCAAATAAATAACTGTTATGTGTGATCTTCGTC
>ERZ779885.3763-NODE-3763-length-12461-cov-3.508947_pt1 | contig 12461 bp, 10 predicted proteins | sample MGYA00511554_ERZ779885 | MGnify/ENA primary metagenome ERZ779885 (study PRJEB29588, sample SAMEA2160998) | human gut metagenome | biome: human gut; feature: human-associated habitat; material: faeces | place: Denmark | collected 2008/2010 ... | reverse complement strand
CATCCCTGCCGCAGTCTTGGCTGCCCTCTTGATGTGGAATTCTGCTGTGAAACCGCACGTCTGAAAGCCCTGATCATGCCGGAACCGGGAAAATTTTGCTGGTGTTTTTCCAAAGAAAATGAATATTCCATTCCATGGGACTGCATCCGCCAGATCGGCGAAGATATCATCCTTGTTGATTTCCGTAATGAAAAACTGCTGTCCGGAGAATAAATACCTCCTTATTGTCAAGGCCCTTTATTTTTTATATTTTCCCTGAAAAAGTATATTTCAACCGCCCTCTGAGAATCATCTTAATGTACTGACAAGACAAGGAGGATTCTAAGATGGCACTGAATAAAGTTGAAATCTGCGGAGTAAATACCTCAACCCTTCCCGTTCTCGATCAGGAAGAAAAGGCGGAGCTCTTTAAAAGAATCAAAGCTGGCGATGAAGAAGCCAGGGAATTGTACATCAAAGGCAATCTGCGGCTTGTTTTAAGCGTGATCCGGCGTTTTCAGAACAGCAGTGAAAATCCGGATGACCTTTTTCAGATCGGCTGCATCGGCCTGATCAAAGCGATCGATAATTTCGACACCACTCTTCAGGTAAAATTTTCCACCTATGCAGTTCCCATGATCATCGGAGAGATCCGAAGATATCTCCGTGATAACAACAGCATACGGGTCAGCCGTTCTCTGCGGGATATCGCTTACAAAACCATCTATACCCGGGAAAACTATATGCGGCAGCATCTCAAAGAGCCTACCATTGCAGAAATCGCTGATGAGATCGGTATCGACAAGGAAATGATCGTCTATGCCATGGATGCGATCCAGAGCCCGGTAAGCCTTTTTGAGCCCGTGTATTCCGAAGGCGGAGATACCCTATATGTTATGGATCAGATCAGTGATAAAAAGAACCTGGAAGAAAACTGGGTGGAGGATATTTCTCTTCGAGATGCCATGAACCGGCTTGGAGAGCGTGAACGTCACATTATCGATCTCCGCTTCTACGAGGGAAAAACCCAAATGGAGGTAGCTGATGAGATTGGTATCTCCCAGGCTCAGGTCAGCCGACTGGAAAAACATGCTCTTCGCAGTATGCGAAACTATCTCCGGAATTGATTCATCTCTCTTCAGACAAAAAGCTGCAGCAGAATATCTGTTATCCTGCCGCAGCTTTTATCTCTTATTTCAGCGCTTTCTCAATTTCTTCGATCACGATCCGAAGCGCCTTCAGCCTTGCATATTTCTTATCTACGGATTCCAGAATGTGCCATGGTGCATAAGCAGTGCTGGTTTTCTGAAGCATCTCATCTACTGCTGTTTCATACTGATCCCATTTTTCACGGTTTCTCCAGTCCTCATCCGTGATCTTCCACTGTTTTTCCGGATTGCTCTGGCGGTCGTTGAACCTGGCAAGCTGGGTGTCCTTATCAATGTGGACCCAGAATTTCACGATCACAGCGCCCCAGTCAGAAAGCTCCTTCTCAAATTCATTGATCTCATTGTAGGCACGTCTCCAGTCATTCTCGCTGCAGAAGCCCTCCAGACGTTCTACCATCACTCTTCCGTACCACGTCCGGTCAAAGATGGCAATGTGACCATCCTTGGGAAGCCTTGTCCAGAAACGCCACAGATAATGACGGGCTTTTTCATGAGGCTCCGGACTTGCGATAGGATGTACCTCAAATCCACGGGGATCAAGAGCCTCCGTGATCCTCTTGATATTTCCTCCCTTTCCGGCAGCATCCCAGCCTTCATAGGTGATGATCACAGGCACTCTTTTTCGGTAAAGACGGTTATGCAGGCTTCCAAGCTTTGCCTGCAGTTCCTTAAGCTCTGCCTTGTATTCTTCATCCCCCACTTCTTTTCCATCCAGAGGAATCTCGCTTAATCTGGGCATCTCCACCAGAGGAAAAACATTCTGCAGGATCGGCACGGCATGTTTGCTGTTTTCCATGGCAACCTCTATATTGCTGATCATGGTTTCCAGCACCTGCAGTTCTGCCCACTTCCGGTCACCGGCATCGACAATATACCATGGAGCCGCAGATGTATTGGTATCCTGCATATACTGGTCAAAAATCTTTCTGCACTTCTTATAATGATCATTCTGCCAGAGATCATATTCATTGACTCTCCATCTGGTATCCTTGCTTTCCAGAAGAATGCCCATACGTTTTTCTTGTTCTTTCCGGTCGATCTGCATAAAAAATTTCAGGAGCACATATCCATTATCCGTCAGCTGACGTTCAAATCTCCGGATACTGTCAATCCGTTTTACATAATTGTCACCCTTCAGCTTTTTATCCATACGTTCACGACAGGTCTGGTCCATCCATCCTGAATCCAGAAATGTAAACTTGCCCGCTTCCGGGATTTCCCTGAAATATCGGTAAAGAAATGGTTTCCGAAGGTCTTCCTCTGTAGGCGCTGACATAGTCGCAACTTTGAAGAAACGAGGATCGATATTCTTGATCACCTTGCTTATGGTACTTCCTTTTCCGGAAGCTCCCCAGCCTTCAAACAACACGATCACCGGAATCTTATGCTCTTTCAGAGCCATCTGCAATTCATATAATCTGGTTCTTGCAGCGCTTAAACGCACTTTGATATCCTCTTTTTCCGGAATCTGTTCCGGGTTCCAGTTTTTCAACATCTGCATCGTCCTTCCTTGAATTTTTTGAATATTCATATTATACCACAGAAGATCTTATTTTACGATAATTTTTACATAATTTTAACCTTTAGCCTCACAAAAGCAAACAAATTGCACAACAAAAATCATTCATAAGCATCGAAAATCTTTTTAACCTCTTGACATTTTTGTCGCCGCTTCATACAATAGACGCTGATTGTTATTTTTTTAACTTCATAAAAAAGCAGTGCCTGAAAACTGTTGAAATAATAAAGATCAAGGAGCCGATCATGAAACTCACAGAAAAACTTCTGCAGAAAATGGAACAGAAAAAAGAACTCTATGGCGATGGCATCATCATGCCGGACGGGGATTACCGTCTGATCCAGGATGGACACTTAAAAACTCTCATGTCCCTTCTTCCATATACAGAAAACGAAATCTGGAAAATGATCCCCGATGATGATTCCGCACTTTTCTGGCTGGTAGAAAAAACAAGCTGCGTACTGACCGATGTCAATTCCACGATCGGAATGAAGATGACCCCCGCACAGCAGAAAACCTACGAAGCACTTTCCAGTCGCGGGATCATCTCTGATGAATATTATGATCTTACCAAACAGCGGGAAAAAGTAAAAGCTGCCCGGGCTAACGCCTGAGCAGCTTTTATTTATATCTGTCAGTCCTCATACCCTTCCAGAAAAGAATGTTTCACTCCATCTTTTTTGTATGCGATAACTGTATGAAGATTAACATTTTCCACACTTCGGAAAATATTACTTTCTACATGTGGATTTACCTTCTTAAGTTCTGCGATCAGATTCTTGATCTCCATTCTCTTGGAAACACTGGTACCATCTGTACGGCAGGTAGTACAGGTATCGGTAAATTTACATGCACACTGGATAAAATGAAGGTCATTATAATCTCTCCAGTGTTTGATATCTGCCTCCCGGATCAGATACATAGGACGGATCAGCTGCATTCCCTCAAAATTTGTACTATGGAGCTTCGGCATCATAGTCTGTACCTGCGCTCCGTAAAGCATTCCCATCAGGATCGTCTCGATCACATCATCATAGTGATGTCCAAGAGCGATCTTGTTGCAGCCAAGCTCCTTTGCCTTGCTGTAAAGATAGCCCCTTCTCATACGGGCACAGAGATAGCATGGGGATTTTTCTATATTATAAACCGCATCGAAGATCTCAGTCTCAAACACTGTGATCGGAATCCCGAGAAGCCTGGCATTGTGCTCGATCACCGCACGGTTTGCCTCATTATATCCCGGATCCATCACAAGAAACACCAGTTCAAAGGGAAACTTGTTATGACGCTTCAGTTCCTGGAACAGTTTGGCCATCAGCATGGAATCCTTACCACCGGAAATACAGACTGCTATCTTATCTCCCGGCTTCACCAGCTCATAATCGTTGATTCCCCTGGCAAATCTGGAAAACAGCTGCTTATGGAACTTTTTGCGGATACTCAGCTCGATATCCTTCCGCCGCTGTTCCATTGCATCATTTTCCTCTTCTTCACTGTTCTCTTTACCGGATTCTTTCTGCATCTGCTGAAAAAGCCATCCTGTATATCCACCTTTCAGGCTCAGTGCGGGAATTCCTTTTTCCCGGAGCATCTCTGCACCCTCCTGGCTGAAAAGCCCTCTTGTACAGTAAAGGACCGGTATCTTATCCCCCCTCAGTTCTTCTGCCCGCTCTTCCAGTTCCTGTTCCGGAACAGAGATTGCTCCCGGGATCATTCCATATTCTACAGTTACTTTATCACGGGTATCTATCAGAAGATATTTCCCCCGTTCTTTCTCTATCTGGTCAAAAGAAATCTCCAGTGTTTCTTCATTCATACTGCTATTATTCCTTTCCTTACATTTTCAAAGTTTCTGGTTCATATTGTAAGCCTTCCCGTCAAAAACCTCAAGAAGATTTTCCCGAAGGTTCCCGCGTTATTGGAATGCTGCTGTTCACTTTGTTCTCAACAACCCAGCCTGTACTTTTTTCTGAAAATCAGTTATAATATTTTTGTTTGTAAAAAAATTTTCACCAAGGAGGATACCGGAAATGAAAACACAGAATCAGACTATGCTCTCTGAGAATACACTGACATCCCGGCCCACAGATATTATTGCGGGATTTCCTGTACGTCCCGGGTTTTTTGAATTAAATGGCGCTACTCCTCTTTCCAACGGAGTCAACTTTACCGCACATACCCGCCACGGTACATCCTGCGAGCTTCTTCTTTTCCACTCCGGAGAAGAGGAACCCTTCGCAGTCCTTCCTTTTCCCAATGCCTGTCGTATCGGTGATGTCTACTCCATGATCGTCATGGGACTGGACATCGAAGATCTGGAGTACGGCTACCACATTGACGGTCCTTACGAACCGGAAAAGGGTCACATCTTCGATAAGACAAAGGTTCTTCTTGATCCTTATGCCAAAGCCGTTGCCGGTCAGCGTGAATGGGGCCAGCAAAAGATCGGAAGCTATCATGCCCGTGTGGTACGTGATTCCTTTGACTGGGAAGACATGCCGCAGTCCACCCGTAAGATCAGTGACCTGATCATCTATGAGCTTCACGTCCGCGGCTTTACACAGGATTCTTCTTCCGGTGTTATGCACCCGGGAACCTTTGCCGGTCTTCGTGAAAAGATCCCTTATCTCAAGGAACTGGGGATCAACGCCGTAGAGCTGATGCCGATCTTCGAGTTCGACGAGAATATGAATGCCCGTACTGTAAATGGCAAACGGCTTCTGGAATACTGGGGATACAATTCTGTCAACTTCTTTTCTCCAAACACCAGCTATGCTTCCAAGCCGGAGCATAACTGTGAGGGAACTGAGCTGAAAGAGCTGATCCGTGAGCTCCACGAAAATGGCATCGAAGTAATTCTTGATGTTGTATTCAATCATACCGCCGAAGGAAACGAGCTGGGAAAAACCTTCTGCTTTAAGGGCTTTGACAATAAGGTTTATTATATGCTGACTCCAGAGGGAAATTACTACAATTTCAGCGGATGTGGAAATACTCTGAACTGTAACCATCCCATTGTACGTCAGATGATCCTTGAATGCTTACGTTACTGGACCATCAACTACCGTGTGGACGGCTTCCGCTTCGATCTTGCCAGCATTCTCGGACGCCATGAGGACGGTTCTCCACTTAACAATCCGCCCCTTCTGGAGCTCCTTGCTTACGATCCGGTCCTTAGAAATGTCAAACTGATCGCAGAAGCCTGGGATGCCGGCGGGCTGTATCAGGTTGGTTCTTTCCCTGCCAGCCGCAGATGGGCTGAATGGAATGGCCGTTACCGTGACTGCCTCCGTTCCTTCCTGAAGGGAGATTTCTGGAATGCCTGGGACGCTGCATGGAGTATTTCCGGTTCCGGTGATCTGTACGGAGGCTTTTATTCTGATCATAATGACAATTATGCAGGATACAATTCCTGTGTCAATTTCCTTACCTGCCACGATGGCTTCACCATGTATGATCTTTATTCCTACAATGAAAAACACAATGAAGCAAACGGCTGGAATAACACCGACGGTTCCAACGATAACCGCAGCTGGAACTGTGGAGAAGAGGGCGATTCCACCAACCCCGAAGTGCTTTCCCTCCGCTTCCGCATGATACGAAATGCCTGTGCTGTACTGATGTCCAGCCGCGGAACCCCGATGTTCCTTGCAGGTGATGAATTCGGAAACACAAAACACGGAAATAACAATACCTACTGTCAGGATAACGAAACCTCATGGATCAACTGGAAGCTTCTGGAGAAAAATCACGATCTTTTTGAATTTTTCAAATTTATGATCCGGTTCCGTAAAGACCACCCTGTTATCTCCCGGAAGCTTCCCAACGCAGTATGCGGTATGGAAAATATCCACACCCATAACATTGACGCAAGGGATGTGACCATTCCAAGAGATGCCCACACCTTCGCTGTAAGCTTTGCAGGCTATGATAAGAGCAAAGGCACCGATGACCTGATCTACATTGTGATCAACGCATACTGGGAGGACGTGACGGTCACACTTCCGGAGCTTGCCCGTCCCGGTGCATGGTATCTCTGTGTCAACACGTTCGGTGACGGAAATGGCCGTTATTTCTACGAAAAAGGCCAGGAGCCACGCATTGAACACGATTTCTGCATGCGGCCCAGATCCGTTGCCATCTTTACCGGCCGCAATTATTAGAATTTATATCAGGGGCAAAATTCTTTTTGTCCCTGTCTGAAAGAAATGGAGTATTTTGAATGGAATTAAAAAACAGAACTTTGTCCAATTTTGCAGAACTTGTAGAAACAGGTGAATGTAAAAAATTCCGCGGTCGTCTGAAGACAGGCATCGACCTTGGTACTGCCAATACCGTTCTTGCCGTTGTCGATCGGAATAACCGTCCCATAGCCGGAATTTCCGCACCATCCCATGCGATCCAGGATGGAGTGATCGTCAATTACTATGAATCTGTCCAGCTTGTGACAAAGCTTAAAAATGAGCTGGAGGAAAGGCTTGGCACAGAACTTATTTACGGTGCTGCTGCCATCCCTCCAGGAGTTTCTGAGGGCAGTGTCAAAAGCATCGGCTATGTTCTGGAGGGTGCCGGTTTCGAGGTTACAAATATCGTGGACGAGCCTACTGCCGCAGCTGCTGTCCTTAAGATCACAGACGGTGCTGTTGTGGATGTGGGTGGCGGCACAACCGGTATCAGCATCCTGAAAGACGGAAAAGTTATCTATACCGATGATGAGGCTACTGGCGGCAGCCATATGACCATGACAGTCGCCGGTCACTATAAGATCCCTTATGAGGAAGCCGAAGTATTGAAAACTACTCCGGAAAAAGAAGACGAAATTTTCCCTGTGATCAAGGCCACTGTAGAAAAAATGGCTGTGATCACCGAGAAATTTCTAAAGGGCTATCAGGTTCCGGCTGTTTATGTAGTTGGCGGTTCTTCCATGTTTAAGGAATTTACTACCGTTTTTGAAAAGAGGCTGAAGCTTCCGGTATACCGTCCGGTCCATCCGCTTCTTGTTACGCCCCTTGGCATCGCATATCATTGTGAGCTGCCAAAAATCTAAGCTCTTCCCGGTCTGGTCCTACGATTCTCCAGAAGGCAAACAACCTCCACTGAATCGGTGAGCGGGAACATATCAACCGGCTGCATCTTCTTTACCAGGTAATCTCTCTTAGTAAGGCAGGCAAGATCTCTTGCCAGGGTTTCCGGGTTGCAGGATACATAAACAATTTTTTCCGGTGAAAGAGTCAAAAGGGAGTGAAGGAATTTACGGTCACTTCCGGAACGTGGCGGATCCATGAGAACAACCTCCACCTTCTCTCCCTCTGCTGCCATTCCTTCCATAAACCATCCTGCATCTCCCGGAACAAAACGAACATTACGGATCTTGTTTTCCCTGGCATTCATTCTGGCATCACGGATAGCATCACGGTTCAGTTCTACACCAATGACATCCCTGGCATTCCCGGAAGCGATGATCCCGATAGTACCTGTGCCGCAGTAAGCATCGATCACCCTCTCTTTTCCTGTCATTGCCGCAAACTCCATAGCCTTTCCGTAAAGTACTTCTGTCTGCACAGGATTTACCTGATAAAAAGAAGATGGAGAAATACGGAAGGTCAGTCCCATAAGTCGATCTTTGATGAATCCCGGTCCGTAAAGTACGATATTGCGGTCTCCAAGTACCATGCTTGTCTGTCTGTCATTGACATTGAGAACCACCGTAGTGATCTCCGGATGCTCTTTACGGAGAGCTTTTACAAAGTTATTCTTAGATGGAAATATTGGAGAAACCGTAACTAATACCACCATGATCTCTCCTGTGGAAAAGCCTCTCCGCACAAGCACATGGCGGAGAAGTCCATATCCTGTATCCTCATCATAGGTCTTGATCTTAAAGGATTTCAGCATACCACGTATGGTACGGATGATCTCCTGACTTTTTTTATCTTCGATCATACAGTCATCTACGGAAACGATCCTATGACTCTTCTCCTCATAAATCCCGGAAATTACGTTTCCCTTCCGGTCACGGCCAAAAGCTGCATGAACTTTGTTTCTGTAATAATAGGGATCTTCCATTCCAATGATCGGCTCTACTTTTCCGAATTTTTTCAGAAGGCCTTCTGTAATTCTCTGTTTCCTGCGAAGCTGCTCCTGGTAGGATACACCCTGATAACGGCAACCGCCGCATTTCTTCGCAACTGAACAGACAGTCTCTTTCTGTTCCATTTTTATCTCTCCTCTTTTATGGGCACAAAAAAGATGTTCCCAGTTATTTTCACTGAGAACATCTTATCAGACCTTTTCTTTTTTTACAAGAAAATCCTTGGCCTACTCCTGATATGGCTCATTAAATACAAGAATATGTCTCTTCACATTCTCGTAAGTACCCTGGACCATAGCCTCATTGAGGTCAAAGAAATTATGCTTGTCTGTTGATTCCATATATTTCTCCACATGAGCTGTCAGGCTGTTAAAGCTTGCTGTGGCAATATTCACCTTACGGATGCCAAGAGAGATCGCCCTCTGGAAATCTTTATCAGTGATACCACTGCCGCCATGAAGAACCAGCGGAATATCCACTTTCTCATGGATCTTCTCCAATACATCAAAAGCAAGCGTCGGCGCTACCGGATAATTACCATGGGCATTACCGATGGCAACTGCAAGCGCATCAATACCTGTCTCTCTTGCGTAAACGACCGCATCATCCGGATCTGTGCAGCGGATACCGTGGTCACAGCTTCCATCCTCACTTCCGCCCACAAGTCCCAGCTCAGCCTCAACTGTAGCACCGTATTTACGTGCTTTCTCCACAACGGCCTTTACTCTGGCGATGTTTTCCTCAAAAGGAAGCGTAGAAGCATCCAGCATAACCGATGTAAAGCCAAGCTCCAGAGCCTTGTCAACCGTCTCAAAAGTAAGACCATGATCCAGATGGACAGCCACATCCACCTTAGCCTCCTTTGCAGCCTGTACCATCATCGGTCCCATCAGGTGAAGCGGAGAATTTTTCAAACGCACCTCCGCGATCTGAAGGATGATCGGAGTATCCAGTTCTTCTGCTGCGCGGATCGCACCTCTTACCATTTCCATATTACCAACACTGAAAGCACCGCAGCCAATATTTTTCTCTTCGGCACGTCTCAGCAGATCTTTCATTTTCACAAGTGCCATGATTTGGCCCTCCTGTCCTGTTTATCGTACACTGTTTGCATCTTACAGAAAAAAGCGGTGTCAAAGCACTACTGGCTGATACCGCTTTTTCTATGCAAAGCGGACATCTTTATTCCGCTTAACTGTACATCAGCATGCACCTATTTCCCTGTCGTAATTATAAGCCTGTCTTCTCAGCAATGAATTTTCTTGCACGGATCGCATACTCAAGCGGATTAGCCTTAGCCGGATCCTGCTCAGCCTCAACAACCATATATCCTTCGTAGCCTGCATCCTCGAGAACCTTGAAGATCGGATCATAGTTGATGCATCCATCTCCCGGAATCGTGAAGGCACCGGCTCTTACGCCTGCAAGGAAGCTCATGTTTTCTTTCTTAACCTGCTCAACAACTTCCGGACGGATATCCTTCAGATGAACATGTTTGATCCTGTGAACATATTTCTTTACAACCTCAAGAGGATCCTCTCCACAGTATGTAAAGTGACCGGTGTCAAAAAGAAGACTTACATATTCAGGATCTGTATTCTCCATCATACGGTCAACCTCAGCAAGGCTCTGTACAACAGTACCCATATGATGATGGAAAGTAAGAGCAATACCATACTCCTCTTTTGCGATCTTACCAAGCTTGTTCATGCCTGTGCAGAAGGTATCCCACTCTTCATCATTCATCTCATATTTATGTCCGAAAACCGGAGTATCCATCTGACCCTGAACACTGTGGCTCTGCTCAGATACGCCGATCACTTTCGCACCCATAGCTTTCAGGAAAGTAAGCTGTGCACGGAACTCCTTCTCAACCTCCTCAAACGGTTTGGTAATCAGGAAGCTTGAGAACCACTGGTTACAGATCTCAACACCACGAAGCTCAAGAGCCTTCTTAAGAACCTCAGGATCCTTCGGATACTTGTTACCCACCTCGGAGCCTGTGAAACCAGCAAGAGCCATCTCACTGACACACTGCTCAAAAGTATTCTCTTTGCCAAGATCCGGCATATCATCATTTGTCCATGCAATTGGTGCAATACCAAGCTTTACTTTATTCTTATCAAACATTGGTCAATTCTCCTTTTTTATTTGAATTATTCCATAATCTCAGAAATCTTAACCGGTCTGTGCTCCTCACTGGATTTCTTAGCTGCAAGACCCATTAATACCGGTTTCAGACCATCATAAACATTAAGAGGTGTCTCTTTGTCATTAACGATCGCATCAATAAATGCTGCAACCTCTTTACCATAAGCGTCCATGTATCTCTCAAGGAAGAAGAACATCGGCTTCTCACCTGTAACACCCTCAGCATTGCTGATCACTGTGGAAGACTGGCTGTCATTGGAAATAGCAGCCATACCATCAGAACCGAAAACCTCGGCTCTCTGATCATAGCCATAGGAAGCTCTTCTGCAGTTATCGATAACAGCAATAGCGCCATTCTCCATCTGAAGAGTGATAACAGCTGTATCAACATCCCCAGCCTCACCAATAGCCGGATCAACCAGATTTGCGCTCTGAACATAAACCTCTGTAGCATCGCAGCCTGCAAGATAACGAACCATATCGAAATCATGAATTGTCATATCCAGGAACATGCCACCGGAAACCTTAACATAATCAATGCTAGGCGGCTCAGGATCGCGGGAAGTGATCTTGATGATCTCCGGTTTACCAACCTTACCAGCTGCAACAGCCTGCTGAAGAGACTCAAAGTTATGGTCGAATCTTCTGTTAAAACCAACCTGATATTTCAGATTTGTGCCCTCAAGAGCATCGATAACCTCTTTGATCTTGGCAATGTCATGATCGATCGGTTTCTCACAGAAAACATGCTTGCCAGCCTTGATAGCCTCTACAGAAATCGGAGAATGAGTATCTGTAGAAGAACAGATCAGAACTGCGGAAATCTCAGGATCGTTGATGATCTCCTTATAATCCTTAGTCGTGTGCTCAACACCCATGCTCTTAGCCCATGCAGCAGTCTCATCATTTAAGAAAGGATCTGCAACCGTCTTGATCACCGCATCCGGCACCCTTGTTGTGATACTGGTAATATGAACTCTACCAATTCTACCTGCTCCGATAATACCAACTTTAATCATAGTTTTGATCTCCTTTTGATTTATTTTCCCAATGTAATCTCTTTGCGTGTCCGAACACGCTCTTTATGCTTAATATAATATCATCGCAACACACAAATCGCAACCCCTAATATTGTACAATATTACCATCTTTTTTCTATTAAAAATGACGAGAACTATTTTTAGCCACAATATGTAATATTTTTAGGTCAACTTCGCCGAAAACATCTCCAACACATTCCCATACAATCACCCTAATCACCCCACACACTACCCCCTTCAAACATCCAGCACAGCATCACAGCTCACATCCCCTCAAGCATCCAGCACAGCATCACAACTCACAGCCCTTCAAGCATCCAGCACAGCATCACAGCCCACATCCCCTCAAACATCCAGTACAGCATCACAGCTTACATCCCTTCAAGCATCCAGCGCAGCACCGATGCCCAAACTCTCCCTGCAAACAGGCGCAAACTCAGCCCTTGCAGTCGTCCAGCGCAGCGCTGACGACCCACAACCTATCGTCAAACGACATTTTTTCTCGCTGGAAG
>ERZ779885.3758-NODE-3758-length-12473-cov-3.003704_pt1 | contig 12473 bp, 22 predicted proteins | sample MGYA00511554_ERZ779885 | MGnify/ENA primary metagenome ERZ779885 (study PRJEB29588, sample SAMEA2160998) | human gut metagenome | biome: human gut; feature: human-associated habitat; material: faeces | place: Denmark | collected 2008/2010 ... | reverse complement strand
ATGTAGAGGCGTGAATTGAAATCTTTATTGTTGGCATTGCACTGGAAGAAGCAACCGTTGCCTCTCATGTAGAGGCGTGAATTGAAATAGAGTCTGACACCTGCATCTGCTCCGGCACTCTGATCTGCTCCCGATCTGGCCATCTGATATTTCCAGAAATAAAAACGGCAACGAATACCCCACCTTGTTTTTCGTGGTTCTCCGCTGCCGTGAGATGGATGTGTTGTGACCTGCTCCATGCAGATGCGATGATGGCGGCTCCTGCTGCCGTGCGTTCATCATGTCCTCTGTGTCTTCATTCCCTTCTTCTTTCTGCGATCAATTCTGTCCGCATTGCTAACCGCTTTTACTTTCTGATTTTCCTGAAAATATTTTCCAGATTTGTTTCCCGACTCTATACCCCCACTTTGTTTTTCAGGGGATTTCTTCAGCATCTTCCATTCCTTGTCCAGCTTCCAGTCAGTGTATGCTTCCTCGTTCTCCTCGATCATTCGCTCAATGCGTCCCTTATTCAGCAACATCTCAATCGCTTTGTTATATCTCTTGTTGCACTGGCTCCGTGACATCGGGATGCTCTCCTGAATATCCTTCCACGGCTTCATGTCGATGTGTCGCAATTCGCAGATTTCTCTTTCCAGACTATCCTGCGGCAGATAATCCAGAATGTCCATCACGCGGACGATTGCTTTCTCCACTTCTTCCTTCTGTGTGTAAATTCTCTCCTCGATGTCTGACATCTTCAGGATGATGCTTGCCGCTCCATTCCCTTCTCCTGAAGACGATCGCGGCAGTGGTCTATATCCGACACCACCGATCGGAGCGTCCCTCTCTTCTGCAATCCTGACTAGCCTCTCGTCAAGCTGCTTCTTTCTCTTCTCTGCTCGGTAAATCTGGCCGAGCATCCATTTCAGGACATCCGCCTTCTCGTTGTTCGTTGCATCCATCTCTGTTACCTCCTGTTTGCTTTACTCTTTCTTTGCCGCCTCTTCTGACGCTTTTCTTCTCTCCTTGCCTGCATTTCCCTGATTGCCTGAATCTGTTCTTCGTCTGCCCTTTTCTGCTCCTCTGTGTACTCTCTTCTTGTCCTGCCGTCCTTTAGCTGGTAATGGAAGTACAGGGTCATCCCGACGATGTATAGTGCCAGTGCTGCGACTGCCAGAAGAATCAGAATGAGCACTCCCCAGCACACTGCTTTTATCACGCTTCTTTTCCTCCTTCCGTTTCTTCTCCCTCTGTTTCTCCTCATGTGTCAGATGCCCGACAGCACAACTCGCCGTCGGGTCTGAATATCCTTCATGATTCTTTCCTGTTCTCACTCCTTCTCCTCCTCTGGTTCCGTTCTGCTCGCAGTAACTGCTGCCGTCTCACCATCGGAATCCCTTTTCGTCTCCGGCCGTTGTTGGTCATGAGTATTTTCATGAGTCTCTGTGCTTTGACGAGTTCAGTTGTGATAATCCTGCTGCTGTCAATGATGTTCTGCTCCAACTGCTCCGCCGTCCATCCGGTTTCCTGTTCCAGTTCCTGAACTGTCATTCCTTTCGCTTCCGCCCATCTCTGAACGAACGGAGTGTCTGACTCTTCTTTCGTCTCTGCTGCAACCTCTGCCTGCAACTCCATTCTTTCGTGTACCTGTTGGGTTGCCTCTTCCAGTGATGTAGGTGTCTCCGTTGTGACCTTCAGGATTGCTTCGGCTACTTCTTCATGTGGCTTCCCTGCCATCTCTGCGATCTGCTTTGAATCTGCCTCGAATCTTTGCAGACGCTCCATTTCTGCCTGTGAGGTGACGATCGGGGCCATGAGTGCCGATTTCTTTTCCATCTCCTCGATTTCTCTGTCCATTTCCTTCGCTTTTTCGATGTCTTCCTCTGTTGCGATCATCGGTGTCAGAACAGGAGTCTCCTCTGTCTTCTTTCCTGTGATTTTCTCTTTAATCCACTTTGCTGCGTCTCTCAATCTCATCTCTTCACCTTCTTTCTCGCCTTTTAGTTGAAAGGCGGTAACTCTTCGCCGTCTGGAATGTTCATGAATCCGTCATCACCTGTCATTCCGTACTGATCGTCGTTCCGGTTCTGGTTCTGCTCTGCTGCCGCTTTGCTCTCGGCGAACTCAATGTCACTGACATAGATTTCTGTCGTATACACTTTTCTCCCTTCCCGGTTCGTGTAGCTTCCTGTTCGGATTTCTCCCTCGACGATCACCTTTGTTCCCTTGTGCGTGTATTTTTCCACAAACTCCGCCTTCTTCCCGAAGGCAACGCACGGAATGAAGTCTGCGTTCTGCTGATTCCCCTGTCTCTGTCCTCTTCTGTCCACGGCGAGCGTAAATCTTCCCACCGCTGTCTGTTCCGGTCCATTTGAATACCGGATTTCCGGGTCCCTTGTCAAGCGGCCCATCAAAATTGCTTTGTTCATCATCTTCTCCTTGCTATTTTCTTGAAAAACTCGCTGATGTCATTGATTGCCATTTTCAACACGGTCATAATCGTGACCAGAACGATGATTCCGATCACGATTGCAACTCCTAACATGAACAGGCCAACCACTGCCGACACGCTTGCTCTTGCGATGTCCTCCATCAGTAGTGCCAGCTTGTGCATCTCATTCCCTCCTCTCCATTAGCTTTTTCAGCAGTTGTTCGTGCATTGCTTTATATGCAGAGCGCTCCGCCTCTGATCGGATTGTGCTCTCCTGCTGCTTTTTCAGTTCTTCTCGAAGCATCTGGTTCTCTTCGGCCATTTTCTCCGATTCTTCCTTGCTTCTGTCCTTCACGCTGCTCTGAATCTGCTGTTCAGATTTCCGTGAGGCCCCCCCGATTGATTTTCGGCTCCTGCCAGTTTGATGCCGAGTCCGATCAGTAGTGCAATGTCAATCTGCTCCATTTCCTTCTCTGATGCCTTACCGACGAAGTTGTTGATTCTCTCCACAGACACCGGAGTCGGCTGTTCGCATAATGCCTCTGACTTTCTTCCGGTGCTCCTGATCGTAACGTGCGTCGGAAGGTCTTTCTTCGGTGCTGATGTCAGGAAAACCACTTCGAGCACATCGCTGTGCTTGTTGTTCGCATCGCAGGAGACGATCACCGCAGGTCTGTCCTTTTTCATCTCACTTCCGACGTGTTCCTTGCTTGCGTTGTTGATGTAATAGATTTCGCCTCTTCTGTACTGCTGCTCTGTCTCTGTTTCTTTGAATCCGTTTAATAATGCCATGTCAATTCCTCCCTTTAGTTCGTCAGGTTGTTTTCCCCTGACGGAAGCAACAATTTTAACAGTTTCTCTTCCTTCTCGTTCTGCTCTTGCGAACCTTTAAGCATTGCCGCCGTGTAACTGGTTGTCAGTTGCAGTGACAAGCCGATGTCTCCGCCTGTCTGCTTCATAAATTGCTGAAATGCCATGAAGTGCATCTTCACTGCCTGTTCCATCGCTTCCAACATCTCTTCGTCACTCATTTTCTTCGCCATTGTCTTCCTGCTCCTCTCTGTATGGTTCCGGTAATGGCTGCCATGCGATAATTCTCAAATCTCTCCAACCGCTCGAACCATTCACGAACCCTGACCACTCACCTCTCCATGTGCAACCGATGCCTGCCATCTGGAAGAGTCTCTGATACTCTCCGAATCGGAAATATTCAAACCACACGAGCACATCTTCGCCTTCCTCCGGCATCCGGTCTTCTGACCGAATCCATCCGCCTCTGTATTCCGGTGCTGTTTCAATCTCTTTTCCTTCTTCTCCGAACCGTTCCCTGCCTATCCGGTTGTACTCATCGAATATCCTCTGGAACTCCTCGTCCCATCTTTCTCCGTGGCCTGCTCCCTCGCCTGCTGCCACATGAGCCAGTTCATGCGCGAATATCTCTGTCGCATCCGTGATGCTCAATTCTGCGCTGATTGCGATGACTGGTGTCTCTCCTTTGCTGAACTGCGTGAACCCGAACACTCGGTTCCCTTCATCGTCTTTTATGCTCGGTTCAATGCAGGCTTTGTATTTCTTGTCTGGATAGAGGCTCCGAAAAGCCTCATCCAGAATCGCGAATGGTGAATTTATAAAAATCATGTTTTCCTCCTTATGCTCCGTACTGCATAGCAGGCTGATCTGCATACTCTGCTGCATCTGCTCCTGCCTCTTTCAGAATCTCCTGCTGCCGGATGCCTACGACGCAATATCCGTCTTCCAGTGCTGATGATGTTCCTGCATCGTCCATGCAGACGATTTCCAGTGCCAGTTCTCTTCCTGTTGCTCTTCCCTGCATAAATTCAAGCGCGCTCACAATCATTCCGGTTCTGATCTTGTCATTTTTCAGAATCAGGTATGGTCTTCTTCCGGCGATCACATCCTCGAAGGTGTCCGTGGAGAGTCTGATGTACTCCTTTTCCTCCCTGCTATCAGATGGGAGATTGTTCATCTTCTCTTCCTGCTCCTGCTCGCGCAGCTTTCTGGCTGTTTCTCTGTCGATAGCTGCCTGCTCCTCATCGTACCTCTGCTCGTCTGTTTTCTCCGCCTCTGCCTTGTTGACATACTGATCGCAGTTCTCGCAGGTTCCTGTCTTCACGTTACAATCTGCGTATCTCTTGCATGAGTAGCACAATGATGTGATGCTCTCTGGATGCGCCTGCTCCCACTCTTCCTCATGCTCCTGTTCTTCTTCCTGATCGGACTCTTCTTCGTCCTCCGGTTCCTCATAGTCCTTCGGATATTCCATCTGTCCCGGTAACGTGTCAGACTCTGACATCTCTTCCGGTTCTGTCCGCTTCGCTTCTCTGACCTCTTTCCATGTCGGGGCCTCACCCTCTTCATGTGCCTTCAGCATCTCCTCCTGATCTTCTTTCGGCATTCCAGAGAGTTCATATGCAGCAGAGAACGTCAGCTTGCCTTCTTTCAACTGCTCCACGAACTCCGGCAACAAATTGCTGTTGATTCCATCAATCTGTGCCACCTTCGTTCCTGACAGTTTCATAATGTTCGCCACAACATCTCTGATCTTCTTTCCATCCAGTTTCATTCCCTGAAGTGTCAGTCCGTGCTCTTTCATGTACTGCAAGGACTCTTTCAGCTTCTGTGCTTCTTCAAGCTGATCTTTGATGTTCTTCGTTCTGTATGAGTTCGCAACGATGATCTGCACCATCTCCTCGTGTTCTTCGGCAGGTGTCAGAATCTGACACGTTGCCACCTCGAACTCTGAATACCCTTTTTCGAGCAGAAGGTTCAATGCTCTCCATCTCATTTCACCAGAGATGATTCTGTACTCTCCTTTCTCGCAAGGGTCATATGTAACTGCCATATTCTCAATCAGTCCCACGGCGAGAATGAGGTTCGACAACTCCTCAATATCCTGTCTGGAATAAAAGTTCATGTCATTGCTGTACATCTTTTTCACGCTGATGTCTCTGGTTCTGAACCGTGCCTTCGGTCTTTCTTCTGCTGCCGCTTTGCTGTTCCGGTTGATTGCGTCCATGACGCTCCATCCTGCTGCCATCACTTATCCTCCTTCGTCTCTGTATCTGATGACTTATCCACAATATCCACATTTTCTGCCGGGATAACTACTCTTTCAGTACCACCTGAATCTGTTTCAGCTCCTTCATACTTGCTTTCGCAATGTCCAGATGCTCGTCCGATGCTTCCTCGTCGATGTATTCCTGAATCAGTTCTTTCAGTTCCTCCGGGTCAATCACGATCTTCAGGTGCTTCACCATTGCTTCTCTGACCAGCTTTGAGCACTGCTTGTCTGTCAGGTTCCTGTCGTTGTCAATCTCCTTCAGTGCTTTGTCATATGCTTCTGTATCGAATCCGTAGCAATTCATCAGTTTCTTTGCAAACCAATCGCTCCGTTTCTTCTCCGTCTCTGCTTCTTCCGCCTTCGCTCTTAACTCATCCAGCGTGTCCAGACTAATCGTTGCCGTTCCTTCCATGCCGTCTGCCTCCTTTCTGCTGTTGCTTGATTCGACCATCATCCTTTATCCCTCCATGTCTTTCAGCAACTCTTCTGCCACTTCTCTGTAATCCTTTGCGACGATTCCGCTCTTTGAGAACTTCGGCAGAGGTACGCGCTCCATTGTTGCCTTCTCTGCCACGATCGAGCGTCTGATTGCCGTCTGGAAGCAATCCTGACCGGATGACGCTTTCAACCACTCCTCAACCTGAAGACTTGTCATGTTCTTCTGACGCATCGTCATGAGCAGTTTCATCCTGATGTCTGGATTGAATCCTCGCAGGTCTTCCAACTGTTCCTCCATGTTCACAATCGCCTCAATCTCGAACCCTCCGACCTTCACCGGAAGAATCACGAGGTCTGCTGCCACCAGAACATTCGTCACTGTCATATCCATCAGGAGTCCGCAGTCCACGATGCAATAATCGTATCTGTCCCGAATCTCCTCCATCGCCATCTTGAAACGGAGAATCTGGTTGTCCTGTTCCAAGAGGAGCAGTGTCATGTTCGTTCTCATCAGGAATCCGTTCGCCGGAATGATACTAATGTTTTCGTATGGTGTCTCGTCAATCAACTGCTCTGTGCTATATGTACCACCGATCGCCCGGTGCTTTTCTAATAACTCCGACATTCCGATGCCCTGCGGCTCGAATCTGCCGTACAACATTGAGATGTTCCCCTGCTGATCTGCGTCAGCGATGAGCACTCTCTTTCCATGCTCCACTCCGAGGATGTATGCCAGCGATGATGCTGTCATCGTCTTTCCGACTCCGCCCTTCTGTGTCATAACTGCAATAATTTTCATGATGTGTGTCCTCCTGTTATCAATTTCCATTTTCTTCGCAAGCGTTCTGCGTGTTCATTCGTCACAATATACTCTCCGCACTCCTGCCTCCACATATCCTTGTGCCTTGTGTCTCCGTCGTACCATCTGCACTCATCGCAGGAGAAGCAAGGTTCTTTTGCTTCTCCGGTACAGTTGTCTATCGTTTCCACGTTGTTTGCACAATGGTTGCAGAGGCATCTTCCGCACGGAAAAGCGCAATCGCTTCGTCTCATGCTGTTCTGTATCTCGCGTTTTCGTCTTCCCGGCTCCTCGCCCAGCTTTCCAGTTCATCAATCGCTCTCTTGTAGCAAGCAACGTCATCGTCCTCTTCGACTTTGATGATCTGTTTCCGATCGGGACCGTCTCCCTGATAAATCTTGATGAATCCGGGCCTGTTCATGGAGAATCTGCTGTGAACACGCAAGTTGTATCTTCTCCCGATAGGCCTGTACACCTCATAGAACTTTCTGACTACTGCTGCATATTCGTCCATGTTCCTGTCCTCACTTTTTCTTCAGTGGTGAAATCGTACCTTCTTTCCATACGCTGTTGTTCGGCTCTTTCATCCACTGCGGAGATAATAACTCGCAATACTCTCTCAACACGTTCACCGCGTCCTCTGATGTGTAGCAGGTTGCGACGTAGTGTCCGACTGCTGCCATATCGGTCAGGAACTCTTTCTGCGACTTCTGGTGCTTTCCGTCTCCGAACTTCATCTCGATGTACAATCCGCAGTAAATTCCTTTTGGGTACGGCAGGCAGAGATCGGAGACACCTGCCTTCACTCCCATCTGCTTCAGTTTGACCGCCTCTGCCTTGTTTCTGCTGCCTCCGTTTGGTATGTGATGCAGCCACTTCAGTTCTGGGTACTGTCTCTCGTTCCAAGCCGCCCACGATGTCACGTTGATCTGCTCCGTGTCCTCGCTTCGCTTTGCGTATCTCAAATTCATCTCTGTTTTTCCTCTCTTTCATCCTGTACTGCTGCCGCGATCTCTTTCTCATCCAGATCGGACTCGTTGCTGATCTCAATGCAGAAGATCGGCTGCCCTCCGTCCGTGATTCCGAACATCTCTCCGTCATACTTCTTCCGTTCCTTCGGATTCGCCGCAATGACCACCACTTCGGATTCTGCATCGAACTCCTGAAGGTACTCAATCAACTCTTTCGTCTTCATCTCTTTTTCCCTCCTGTCAGGAGTTCCATGTCCTGAAGAACATCTCCGGTTATTCCCATTCGCTTCATCCGGTCAAATACCATCTCTTTCTTCAGTCCCAGTTTCCAGAGAATCCAGTCTTTCAGTCCTTCTTTGTCGGTATAGTATCTTGTCCAGAGTCCTTTCCGGTCCCTGATGACCATTCTCGCCGTCTCTCTGCTGATGCGTTTATACTCTTCCTGCTCCGGTGAGAGTCCCTTGCGTTTCAGTTCTGCAAGCACTGTATTGATGCAGTATGTCTCAACTCTTCCGATTCCTGCTGCCCTCATAACGCTCGCCCTTGCATCTTCCAGTGCGTTCTGCGCGGCTTTTTCACTTTTTCTCTTCATTGCAGCGTATGTGATCGGCTCCGGTGTCAGGTACTTCGCCGCATCTGCTTTCAGCACATATCCCTCTTTCACTGCTTTTCCTCCTTTGCTTCCTTCGTCTCCTGTTTCAGTTCCTGCGCCCTTTTCAGAATGGCTCTGTTGTATTCGTACTCATGCACCCCATAGGCCCATAGATTTTTCTGTGCTCCCCGGAGTCCGTAGTTATACGCGGCCAGAACGTCATATGGTAACTGCTCCGCCGGAACTGTTCCCTTCAGCTTCTCCTGAAGTTCTGACAGGATGTCCACCCCGACTCTCACGTTCTGGAACGGTTGCGTCAGGTCCGTGCAGTTCAGTTCTTCCATGCGCTCCTGCTGCCATTTCTCTGCGATCTGCATGAGTCCGACAGATGCTCCGCCGCCTCCGTCAGCGTTCCACACGCACTTGCTCTCCCTTTCGATCAGGGCGAACACCATCTCATAATCCACATCGTTCTGCTCGCAGATGATGTATGTGTACACCTGCATGATGACAGGGAACTGACCGCCTGCTTTCTTGCACTCTTCAGTTATTTCGTGATAGTAGAATCCTTCCACCTGATCTCCGCTCCAATCCTGCGACATCGTGTTGTATGGGTATTCATACTGACCATAGATGTCGCAACCATATTCCTGCTGCATCCGCAGTTCCTGTCTGGTCTGTTCTTCCTTCGCTGCCATCACCTGTGCATTGATCTCTTTCTCTCTTCCGCACCTTGCGATGCTCACCGCAACTCCGGTCAGGAGCACGACTGTTGCCACTCTCTTCCAGTTAATCCCTCTTGCGAGTGCTCTTGCGATTCTGACCGCCTTTCTTCGCCTTGCTCTTCTTCGTCTTCTCACTCTTCTTCCCTCCTTTCTCCTCCTGCTGTTTTCTCATTCGAGCATATATGTAATACTGGCCGTTCCACTTGTTGTACTTGATCACTGATTCCGTGTACTCATAACCCTCTGATGCGTACCACTTGTTCAGATGCTCCTGCACTGGAAGTATACCGTTGACCATCTTGTCCACATGGCTCTGCTTTGTCTTGTAATGATTCTTGTGTTCATCAGGTTTCTTCAGGTTCTTCGATGGAGTCCAGATTTTTTGATATTTTCCTTCTTCAGAGTCCTTCCCCTTGCCCTTCGGCTTTGACACATATTTCGCCATCCCCACGAGGCCGTTTTCGTCTTTCTGAAGGCGGCGAACCTGATTCCTCTTTCCGTATGTCCAGAGACTTTCCACTGTGTCCATGTCCATGTCTCCGTCGAGTACGATGTGATGATGCCATCTGCCTTTGTCTCCTTGCTCCGTAACATACACATACCGAGCGTTCGGAAGACCTCTCTTCTTTCTCTGGTAGTTCAGGCGGCGGATGTAGTTCTGCATATGGCTCTTCGCCACTTTCATGCTTGCAGGTGTGTACTCTGCTGAATAGGTGAACGTGGCCCATATGTCTCTGTCACCAAAGTTCTCATTGATGACCCTCTCACACTGCTTCCTGCTGTTCTTCTCATTCAGGTTCCTCTGTGCCTGTCTATCCTTCTTCCTTCTGCCCTCCTCTGGAATCTCTTCGACTCTCTTTCTGGTGAACTCTGGATATATCTCGACTTCCAACTGCTCCCCTGCTTTGATCTCCTTTGTGGCATACACATACTTGATCTTCTTTCCATCCATCATCCTCTTGATGATGTCCTCTTCCAGATTCTCAATCTGTTTCTGATATGCCTCTTCATAGTCATACTCTACATAGACATTCTTCTTTCTCCGTCTCCTGCTCTGCTCCATCCTGAATCACCTCTGTCACTTCTCTTTATCGTTGAAGTGTTACTATCCATTACAAGTCCGCCGAACCGCTTCTGGACGCTTGTTTTGATTGACTTTTCAGGCCGTTCGCAGTACAATAATACCGAGATGTGTGTTGACCTGAACGTCAACGAATCGCCTTCGGAAGCCTGCAAGCAATTCCGAAGGCTTTTTCATTTCATGCACTTCTTTTCTCTTCTCTATCTGTCTTTTTGGTTACACTTGTCAATTTCACTTTTGCTGAATCCTCCCGGCTGTTGACGATCATTGCGATCGCAGCGAATACCTTCAGCGCATCCGGTTGTGTTCTTACTGCCATGTTGATTCCTCCTTCATTGCTTTATCACTCTGCACCGATGTAGTTCAGAACTTTCTCGATCATCAGGTCATAGAACTCTTCAATCACATCCTGAAGAACAAATCCTCTGTTGTCTGTGTCTGTCACGCTTATTTCGTCCCAGTCTCCTTCCATTCCGAGCTGTTCTCTCATCTCCTCGAATGTTTCCTGAACGATCTCCTGTGTTCCAGAATACTCGCATCCTCTCGACAGTTCTTCTCTCAGTCTTTCGTCCGCTCTGATTCTTCTTTCCTCATCGCTTCTCACTCGTCTTCTTGCCATATTGCGTTCGCCTCCTTTTTGCAATCTCTTTCCATGTAATAGTCATACAGGAACTCTCTCTGTGCCTTTGTGTACTCTTTGACCGGATTCTTTGTCGGAAAAGCAATTCCTCGACTCGGATTGTGCAAGAGAACCCACCCTCTTTCGACGAGCCAGTCTCCTGCTCCGATCAGGCCGACATTGCATTTTGTCTGCAAGTCAATGTCTCCGTTCATTGCTTCCTCCGGGAATTTTTCGCTCATGTAATTCTGCGCCCATTCCTGATGCGCTCCCCATTCCACTCCATGAAAAGTTCCGTCCGGCTCTAACCATCCATAATCCTCTGTGGTGTGATTTTCTTCATCCATCATTCGTTTCATGAAACTGTCGAGCGAATCCTGCTGTCTATCCTCCGCAGTCTCTTCTCCGAGTTCCTTTCTGATTTCTCTCTGTGCACTTTCCGATATGTGGTCCATTGCTACGTCCCACCGTTCAATCATCCTCCGCAGGTCCTTCTCTGCTTTCTTCCGTCTTTCGACTTCTTTCCAGATGTTCATGCTCTGCGGCATCTGCTCTTCTTCTCCCGGTTCGTATGTTTCGAGATGATATGTACCTGCTGCCGTGCTCCCCTTCAGAGCGGCGCGTCCGAGCAGAATGTCTTCTGCATATCTCCTGATCTGTGCCTCCGGTGTATCTGTCCCGGTCATGCTGTCCATCAGAATCTCAATGACTTTCTCATGGCTCTTTTCTCCGGTGTAAAACCATTCTCTCGCAAGCTGCGTGATGAACTCTCCGTGAATGTCGAATGAAATTCTTCTCACTATTGGTCCGTCGTTCACCTTTGTTCCTCCTTTCTGTGCTGTCCGAGTTTTCTTGCCATCGCTTCGATGACGGTCACTGTCACTCCGTTTCCTGCCTGCTTGTATAGCTGACTGTCTGAATTGACGAACTCTGCTTTCTCAAAATAGTCATCCGTCCATCCTTGCAGTCTGAAGCATTCCTTCGGTGTCAGTTTTCTGATTGCTATGTAACATTGATATTTTTCATACCAGACCGCATATACAACCAGTTCTTCCGATACCTGAACGAAGATTCCCTGATTGCAACTCGTGTCGAGTGTGTTGGCGATTTCTTGTCCGACTCTTCCTCTTCTTATCTTGCTGTTTGGCATTGAGAAGTTCACGCTGTCAATTCCCACTCTGCATTCTGCATAACCTTGTTTCGTTGCTTCTTTGACTTCAATCGCGATTCCGTGCCGGTCCTGTCCTGTCAGTGTGAACATTGGTTCTCCATCTTCTTTGAACCTTCTTCCGTTCTGACGTTTCTCTGCCCTGTCTGGTGTTAATACCGGAATAGCGATTCCGCTATCTTGCCCTGCATGGTTCGAAGCTCCTTTGTAATATCTTGCCTTCAGGCATCGTGCCTGCTCCGTCATCTTCGAGCCTTCATGACACAAGTCAATGAAGCATGGCAAGGCAACATGGTGTTCCCTTCCGCCACCTTGACAAGTGCTTAATGCTTCTGTGATTCCATCTTGTGCAAATACCTGCGTATTTCTTCTGTAACCGTCCCTGTGACCTATTATTTGAATACTATCTTCTCTGTCTGCTCTTTCGACAGGAAATACTTCTGCGGAGCCTCTACCTCTAAGATGTCCGATAATGAAACACCTTTCTCTGTTCTGTGGCACTCCGAAATCTTTGGAATTGAGCACCTGCCATTCCGCATCATACCCCCCCCCGCTCCATTTCAATGAGCAGTCTGGCGAAATCCC
>ERZ779885.3757-NODE-3757-length-12476-cov-3.707270_pt1 | contig 12476 bp, 8 predicted proteins | sample MGYA00511554_ERZ779885 | MGnify/ENA primary metagenome ERZ779885 (study PRJEB29588, sample SAMEA2160998) | human gut metagenome | biome: human gut; feature: human-associated habitat; material: faeces | place: Denmark | collected 2008/2010 ... | reverse complement strand
ACATGATGCCGCCGACTGCGCCGCCGAGGACCATGCCGAGCAGGCCCCACGTGGTGAGCGAGCCCATGAGAGCACCCGGGTTCGGGTTGTCGGGCCAGAACGTATGTGCAACGAACAGGTTGGTGGTGTTAACGACCATGAAGTCGTAACCATCGAAAATCATAGCGAAGATCATGAGGAAGAACATAAGCCACGTGTGGCCGTTAACTCCCAAATGGTCTACAACCTCTGAAACGGTGAATTCCTTACCGTTCATTAGTCCCTCCTTTAAGTGAGATGCTTGAGTATCCCGACTCAAGCGGAGCGGCTTTGCCTATATCCCTTAGGCGGACCGCCATGCAATTACTCCCCATTTGCACTAACGGCAAGAACATGGTGCGAAGGACGTGCCCCAGAATTCAGATTCCGCAACTACGGGTAGTGACTCTTCAATACCGGCCATTGCAGAAGCTTCGGCGCCCTCTCGCATCCACTGCGAGAAACCGTGTGTGCGCATCCCCCTTTCAGACTTCTCTTTCAACTTGCCAATCTATCCCCTGCGGCCAGCGGTATAAAAACGCCGGCGAACAGACAAGCGGTACTTTACGTAAGGCAAACGGTATGAGCGTCAAACCATGAGGTTATTTTTACTCATATCGTATCGACCTCTCGGGTTGATATTTCGACATCTACACGTAAATCTGTCCACTTTTGCCCTCATCAAATCGCACTCGTTCGCTTCTTCTTGAAAATGAGCACTGTGTTGTTTTTGTTCCATTCTGCGGACGAAATTGAGCAAGATTGTGCGCATTCGATAGCATTACCCACCTTCAGTAGGGTAATATGGCTGCGTACGCAGTATCGAACTTTTAGGTTGAGAATTACCGCACAAAAGAAGATAATCACGAAGCTCGCAAACGCATCATTTAGGGGAACAACATATGGCTTCGACTTTTCCGCATGTCACTATTACGGTCGCAGGCAAGGAAAACGGCGCTGACGCCTCGGGTGAACTTAATACGCTTTCACTCGGATACGGCTTCCATCAGGCATGGATTTACTCTGCCATGTTCAGTGCTGGCGTGTTTTTCGGGACCGACACGCCCTTCACCATGCTCTTCGACGGGGCATATTCCTGCTCGCTCATTGTGCTCGTAATCTCGATGATATTCTTCGGCATCGCCCTTCTCGCTCTTGGTCTCACCAATCAGATGTTCTTGCGCTTTTACGTGTCAAAGCAGGCGCTCGGGCTTTCCGCTCTGCTCACCTGTTTGGGTACCTACGCCTCGTTCCTCGTTCCCGTCGGCGGGCCCCTTGGCGCCCTCGCCTTGCTCTTCGCGGGATTGGCAACGGGCATCGGATCGAGTCTTATGGTCGTGCTGTGGGGCACGGCGTTCGCGCGCTATGAGTTCAGCACCATCATCCTGAACACGGCCGTCTCAGTCGCTATCGGCATCGGCCTCTACATGGTTCTCACCCACTTGGTGCCGCCCTTCTGCGCTGGCATCATAACCGGCATCTTCCCCGTCGCCGAGGTTTTCATTCTCTGGCGCCTGACGCCGATTCCCTACTATCGTCGTCGCGAGATTCCGATTTTCCATCCGTTGACAGTCAAGCCCGCGCAGTTCCTTGTCCGCATGCTTATCCCGACAGCGATCTTCGGTTTCGCTCTCGGCGTATTGCGCACCGTTGCGAGCAACATCGTGCTCCCTGCCGCCGACTTAACGATGCTCCTTGTCATGGGCGCCGCAGCCTGTTTGGGCATGTTCATCACCATCGCAACGATTTTCATTTCGAAGAACGAGGGGCATTGGGACCTCATCTTCCGGACGCTTTTACCATTCATCGCCCTCGCAGCGATTTCCCTGCCGTTCCTCAATTCACCGAGCTCGCTTCTCGCGTGCCTCGCGCTCATCGCGGGATACATGTGTTTTGAAGCGCTCATGTGGATATTCTTCGCCGACCTGGCGCAGGAGTTCCGCCTTTCGCCCATTTTCGTGTTCGGCACGGGACGAGGCACGCTTGCGCTTGCCTCTCTTTTCGGAACACTCTTCGCCATGACACCGATCGGCGACGCCAGTTCCATGATCACGGGAGCCGATTACGGCTCCGGGGCTCTACTCGTTCTGTTTGCGCTCATCCTCGGATACGTGCTGTCCCCTCGCCAGCGCGAAGTGAAGGCGATTGTCGCCGCCCCAACTGAAGGAGTAAGCGTTGATCAGGGCACGGAAGCCCTGAAAAAGCACATTGCCGCGCTGGACGAGAAGGACGCCGCCGCAGAGAAGGCGCCTGCTCCCGAAACCGAAGAACCTCAGGAGACACCGCAGGATGCCGAGGAAGGACGCCGCGCGAAGGGCCGCTTCCATTCCCAGTGCGAGGCGATTGCCGACCGTTACCTTCTCTCGCGCCGCGAAACCGAGGTTATGTTCCTTCTTGCGAAGGGCCATAACGCGGCGTTCATCCAAGACCAGCTCTGCATCTCCAAGAGCACTGCGAAGACGCACATCAACCATATCTATCGCAAGCTCGATATCCATACGCAGCAGGAGCTTCTCAGCATGGTCGAGGCCGCCAGGCGCGAAGCCTACGACTCCGAGAACAACCCTCCGCATCGATAGCGCGTAAGTTGGCGCTCGAAAGATGACGGCAGAGGAGCCCGCCAAAACCTATCGCTTCGGAATCGACGCGGGGTCGAAGACCGTGAAAGTCGTGATCGTCGACGAAGATGGCACCGTGGTGAACTCAATTTACCGCCGCCATCTTTCGAACATCCGCGAGACGCTCGTCGATATTCTGCATAACTTGGTCTGGCGCTATGGCGACCTTCCCGGCAAGGCGACCGTCACCGGATCGGCGGGCATCGCGCTCGCCGAGATGCTTAAGCTCCCGTTTGTGCAGGAAGTCCTGGCAACCGAGCACGCCGTGCGGGAACTCCACCCCGACGCCGACGCCGTCATCGAACTTGGTGGCGAGGACGCGAAGGTGATGTATCTCTCGGGCAACCCCGAACAGCGGATGAACGCAACCTGTGCCGGCGGAACGGGCGGGTTCATCGACACGATTGCCTTCATGCTTGGCGTGCGCTCGAGCGATATGAGCCGGCTTGCGGGCGGTGCGTCACGCATCTACCCGATTGCGTCGCGATGCGCCGTGTTCGCGCAAACCGACGTGCGTCCCCTCCTGAATGCTGGAGCGAAGAAGAGCGACATTGCGGCAAGCGTCCTTGAGGCCGTCGTGCGCCAAACGATTACCGGGCTCGCATGCGGACGGCCCATCGAGGGGAAGGTCATTTTCCTTGGCGGACCGCTCCAATTCATTCCCGACCTGGTCAGACGTTTCCAGATTGGCCTTGGGTTGAAACGCGGAGAGGGAATTAGGCCGCGCTGGGCCCACATCTTCACCGCCCACGGCGCCGCATTGTATGCAGGGGAGCTGCCAGAGAGCAAGCCTACATCGCTCGGACAGCTCGAGGAGCGCATACGACAAGCGGATGCGCCGGAGGATGACTTGACGCGGCTTGAGCCACTGTTCGCAACCGACAAGGAGCGCGAGGCGTTCAAGGAGCGCCATACACGGGTCGATTTCCCTCGGAAGAGGCTCTTCGATTGCAAGGGTCCACTTTACTTAGGGATAGACGCGGGATCGACCACGGTGAAGATGGCCGTTATCGATGATGCGGGCAACCTTGTTTATTCCTGCTATACGCCAGTGCAGGGCGACGCACTCGCCACCGCGACCGACGAGCTGCTCGATTTCGAAAGGTCGCTCCCCCACGTCTACGGCACGGACAAAACGACCGCTTGGGTCGCACACGCCACGGCGACGGGATACGGCGAGGACCTGCTGTGCGCGGCGCTCGGCATCGATTCGGGCATCGTGGAGACAACGGCGCACGCCCGCGCGGCAATGGAGCTTGTGCCCGACGCGACGTTCGTGCTCGACATCGGCGGACAGGACATGAAGGCACTCTGGATCAAGAATGGCATGGTTGCGAACGCCATCCTCAACGAAGCGTGTTCGAGCGGCTGCGGATCGTTCATCGAGGGGACCGCACATTCGCTGCGCTTGAGCCCCCATGCGTTCAACGATGCCGCACTTACCTCGAAGCATCCTGTTGGCCTGGGGACGAAATGCACGGTGTTCATGTCATCCCGCGTCAAGCATGCCCAGAAAATCGGGGCGAGCGTCAACGATTTGGCGGCAGGTATCGCATACTCGGTGGTGAAGAACGCCCTGTTCCGCATCATCGGCGCCGAGAGGATCGACTCGCTGGGGCCTAAGATAGTTGTGCAGGGCGGGGCATTCAAGTCCGATGCCGTGCTGCGCGCGTTCGAGAAGGTTTGCGGTGTGGAGGCAATCCGCCCCGAGACCGCCCATCTTATGGGAGCGATAGGCGCGGCGCTGATCGCGCGCGAGCGAGCCCATGATGCGATGGGGAAAGCCGACGGCAACTTGTATGCAGCGCCGCGAAGCACGATGATTTCCGCGCGCGAGCTTGAGTCGCTGTCCATCGAGCGCTTCTCCTCCCGATGCCCGGGGTGCTCGAACGCATGCCTTCTCGCCATTGTCGATTTTGGGAATGGTAGGCGTTTTATCAGCGGAAACAAATGCAGTAACGCGAATGACTTCGAGTTTTCGCGCAACAGGGATCCAAAAGCCCGAGCCGAGGGAACAAACGCGGTCGAAGGACATGGGCAGCACTCCCGCCCCCACCAGGCCCCGAACGCGATCGCCGTCGAGCAGCGTCTGCTGCAGTCGGTTGGGAGCGTAGCGCAAGGCGGCGCCCGCGGGACGCGTTCGATCGGCATCATGAACTGCTTCGAAACCTACGAATATACGCCGTTTTGGCGGACGTTGTTCGCAGAGCTTGGTTTCAGCGTCATTATGCCCGACGATGCTCGTGGAGCCTCGTTCGAGCAGGCGGCGCTCGCAACCGTCCCCGCCGAAGGTGCATGTTTCCCCGCAAAGATAGCGCATATGAGAGCTTTTGACCTGATGAACGCAGGTGCGGACACCATTTTCATGCCCCGTTTCAACCGTATCGGGCGTTGTGCGGTGTCGTGCGAATACGCCGATGCGCTCGCAGATGCCGTGCCCGCGTTTGAGCAAGGGGAAGTGCGGCTTTCGCGACCCCACCTCTCATCATTCAAGGTGGCGCGCATTGCAAAGGACGAGGACGACCTCTCGACGCTCTTTTCCGAGGTGGGAAGCTTCTGCCCTGACGGCGCACCGCTTTCCCGCGAAGAATTCGATTGCGCCCTCGAAAAGGCGCTCGCGTCGCAAAGGGAATTCTTCGATGCGATCGCCCGGGCGAACGGGAAAGTGATCGACTGGCTTGCCGAGGACGCACAGCGGCACGCTATCGTGGTTGCCGGGCGCCCCTATCACACCGACCCTCGCCTTATGAGGGGAATTGACACGATGCTTACGAAGTTGGGGTTCGCCATCTTGTGCCCCACAAGCTCAGACACGTGGGCGACGCGTCGACCGCACGACCCGAATTGCCCGCCATGGAAACCGGGCAAGCACCTTGCACGCCTCGCTCGCTTCGCTGCCGAGAATCCGCAGGTCGATCTTGTGTGCCTGCAATCATTCGGCTGCGGCTACGACGCGCTGAGCCTCGAAGACGCGCGCGACATCCTCGAAGCGGCAGGCAAACCCTTCACCGCGCTGAAAATCGACGACCTTTCAGACAAGGCGCACCTCAATATCCGACTTCGTACACTGGCCGAGGGAATCGAGTCGATGAGCCGCCGCGGAGGAAACGCGCAAAGATCGCTCACTGAGAGCCCGAAAAAGCGCGAATGCTCAATTGGCCGCCCAGCCACCAGCGCCCTGGCCGCAACATCGCATGTCGGGAAGGAGCGTGCCGCAGTCGAAGGCTTCGCAGGCAACGCAGAGACCCCCGAAGTTTCGGGCCGCGAGCTCGAGCGCATTCCGAACGTCATGAGCGAGGGTATATCCGCCGCCGATGCGCAGGTGGCGCAACGCCAAGTACCAGGCGACGTCTGCTTTACCGCAGCGGCTCTCATCGCACGCACTCTGCGAATGGTTGAGGAGAATCCGCAGTTCAAAGCATTGCGAATCCCGCTGGTCTGTAACCGCTGCCTGCTCGACGGGCTCGCCCATACCGTTTGGCGGCTCAACGGCAGCTGCCCAGAAATCATAGAGGAAGAACGCTGGCCGCAACCCATCGAAAAACCCGCCACGCCCAAGGAAAAAGACGCCAGGCGAGTTCTCGTCGGCATTGTCGGCAATCCGCTTCTCTGCTTCGACACCTTCATGAACGATTCCATCTTGAAGCTGCTGGAACGCCTGGGGTGCGACGTTGCGATGCCCGACCCCGACAAGCTCTTCTGCGAGGACGTCCGCTATCTCGACCAGCTGGACGAGTTCTCACGCAAAGGAGTCGATTGCGTGATCTACCTGCAGAGCTTCGGCTGCATGAAAGCGCATGTGCACGCCCGCGGCTTCGCCCACGAATACGCGCGGCGCTACCCCGATATGCCGATCACCGTCATCGACTATGACCCCGAATCATCGGCGCTGAACAGGGAGAACCGCATCCGTCTCGCCGTGGAGGCCGCCATGCGGGCGAAGGGTGAAAGATAGGGCCCAAAAAAGAACCGCGCCCAGCAAATCCCAGCCTTCCACGAGCAGCCCGCGAATGCGCATGCAACGCACGCGGGGAGCGTAAGGTGGGAAGACGGGGCGCTGGGCGCGGCATTGGCAACGGCTCCGTTTTACAGGCCGTTGATGCGCAAAACTAGTTGACGCAGTGGACCTTCTTGCCCGTTTCCAGGTAATCCATGACTTCGCGCACGGCCATCTCCGCGCAGTTTTCCTCGGCCTCGGCGGTCGATGCGCCCAGGTGAGGAAGGACAAGCGCGCCTTCCATCGCCATGACCTCGGGCGTCGCGAAGTCCGTCACGTAACGGCGAACCTTGCCCGACGTAAGCCCCGCGCGCATGGCATCATTGTCGACCAGAGTGTCGCGCGAGAAGTTCAGAAACGCCGCGCCCTCCTTCATGGCCGCAATTTCGTCCGCGCCGATCATGCCCTTCGTCTTCGGCGTTGCCGGGACATGGATCGTGATGTAGTCGCAGCTTGCGCACAGGTCAAGCAAGTCGTCGGTAAAGCGAAGGTTCGGGGAGATGGTAGCTGCGCGCTCGGCATCGAGGAACGGGTCGTAGCCGACCGTCTTCATCCCCAGCGCCTCAGCAGCGGGGATGACGAGGCGCCCGATAGCGCCAAGGCCGATTACCCCGAGCGTCTTCCCCATGATTTCGGTGCCAGCGAACTGCTTCTTCGCCTTCTCGGCGCTCTTCGCGATGTTCTCGTCGTCCGCGTTGTGGCGGCACCATGCGGCGCCCCCCACAACATCGCGCGCGGCCAGAAGCAGAGCACACAGCACGAGTTCCTTCACGGCGTTTGCGTTCGCGCCCGGCGTGTTGAACACGGGAATCCCGCGCTCGGCAAGCGCGTCGAGCGGGATGTTGTTCACGCCCGCGCCCGCGCGCGCGACCGCCTTCAAGTTGTCGGAGAATTCCATCTCGTGCATGTTCGCACTGCGCACGAGGATGACGTCGGCCTCCGACACGTCGTCGGTCAGCTCATAGTCAGACGACAGGAGCGCCAGCCCTTTTTGCGAGATGTTGTTCAAGCAGTGCACTTTGTACATGGAATCCCCTTTCTATTGGTAGGTTTACCGCACAGGATAACGCGGCGGCGGCACAATGCGCGGGGAAAATACTGTAGGCGGCTAAAGTGGCGCCTGTTAAGACGCGCCGACTTCCCGAAGACAGGCGGCAGGAGTTAGAAAAACGGCTCCCTCTCGCGGCAAGCTAACGCAGGGCACACGAAGCGACCGAGGGGCGCACTTCCATCAGTCGCAAGGGGCCTGCAACAATGAGCCTCTAGCGCGAGAGTGCCTTGGCATCTATCGCGTTCACCATGATTTGGGCCATCGTCGCCCGATCGACAATGCTCGCGGGCTCGACGTAGCGTGTCCCACTTTCGTCCACGCCGTTCACCACACCCTCGTTCAAGCACCACGCAATCGAGTCCGAGGCCCATTCCGGAACGCTTTGCACATCGGGGATAGCCTCAAGCTTCGCGCGGTCCGACCCCTCGACGCCGCACCCGCAAAGCTCGTGCGCGGCGTTCGCGACCATCACGCAAAGCTGTTCTCGAGGGATGCTCGCATCGGGGTCGAAGCAAAGCTCGCCGTCCTTTTCCACGCCGTGGATCACGCCGTTTTCAACCGCCCAGTTCGCAGCCTCGGTGTAGAAGCACCCGGATTCCACGTCGGCCATCTTCGTACGATTCGTCGCCGCCTGGGCGCGTGTCAGCGAGCCGGACGGGCCGAACGTCCCGTCACCGTAGCCGGTCATGAGGCCCATCGCCGATACCTCGAGCACCGCATCGTGGTACCAGGAGCCCTCCGGCATATCGGAATACGGCGCATCAGCGGTATAGCGCGCCGTGAAGGAGCCTTCTTTCCCCTGATGGCCCGCGCGGTATGTCACTTCGATGCGATACTCGCCCGGCTCCAGGTTCACCGTGCGCGAGAGCGTGCAGTCCTTCTGAACATAGGAATGATACACGCTGTCGGCGACTACCTCCTCACCCTTCGAGTTCACGATCGACACCGCGAAGTAGTTGTGGCCGCAGGGGAGCGTCCAGGTGTAGTCGAAGCGCACGGCTCCAGCCTTCGCGACAACGATGCGGTAGGCATATCCCGAGTTGTTCTTGAGGTAAGTCGTCTCCTTGGAAGCCCCCGCCGAAAGGTCGACCACCTCGTATTCCGCGCCCTTCGTCGCAAGCGCCACCGACCCATCGGCGCGGCGAACGTACCAAGTGAGGTCCCCGCCGTAGTTCTTCCGAGCGCTCTCGCCCCAAGTGCTGTTCCCCACGGGGAAAATCGCACGTGCTGCGACCTGCGTAAATGCTGAGCTTGAAATAAGAGGCGCACTGCCTGTGAACTCGATGGAGGAAACCTCGCTGCACCCCTGGAAGGCCGAGTTTCCAATTTCGGAAAGCGCCGCAGGGAAGATAATGCCACCTGCGAACGCGCTCTCACAACGGCGGAACGCCCCACTGCCGATCTTGGTGACGCTTGAGGGAATCGACACGCTTTCAAGCGCCAAGCATCCGCTAAAGGTACTGTCCTTGATTTCCGAGATCTCGCCGAGCTCCGTTATCGACTCGAGGCTCGTGCAGTCCATGAACGCCCTCGCCCCGAGCGAGGTAAGCGCCGAGGAGAGCGTCGCTTCCTTAAGGCTCACGCAACCAGAGAAGGCCTGGGCGCCGACTGTGCGCACGCTGTCGGAAAGCTCAATCGAGGTGAGCGCCGCGCATCCCGAGAAGGCGCCATCTCCTAGGGAGGTCAACGTGTCGGGAAGGCTCACGCTGGTGAACGTACCGAGCTCGAAGATGCGCGGCCCGATGGCGGTGATACCCTCTTCGACAACCACTCCCTTGATGAGGTAGGCGTTTTGCAGCCAGCCCGAATTATCGCTCACGCTGCCCGTGCCGCTGATCGTGAGCGTGCGCGTCGAGGCATCGAAAGCCCACGTGGCGTCCTCACCGCACGTACCCGATGAGGCACCATCGGGCAGGGAGGGATCGTCGTCGTCGGCAGGAAGCCCCACTCCGCTTGCGGTGCCCGCGAGGAGCCGCCCATCGCGGGCAGCATCGACAGAAAGCCCGCTCTCGCTCGATGAGCTTTCCTGGGCAGATGCGCGATCTTGAGCTGCCGCCCCGCCTTGCGGCATATCGCTCGCCAACGCCGGAGCGGGCAAACAGACCCCCATCGCAATAACGATTGAAAGCAACCATGCCGTTAAAGGCCGATTTGCCATTGTTCCTCCTACGTTATTCCACACATGTGGCATTTATGATACCGCGGCGAGCCACAAAGGGAGTGGGGGCGAGCAAAGCGTCGCAAAAAACTACGAAGGGGACGTATTTCGGAGACGCCTGCGCAGGGCGAGACAGGGAGAAAGCAAGGGATGCAAGCGGGGAGCGATGACGATAAGCGCTAGCCCAAGAGCTCACTGCCGCGCACTAGAAGCTGATGCCGACCGTCATGCGCATCATGTAGAAGGAGAAGCGCATCACGAAAATGCCCGCAAGCACAAGCAGGGCCGCAACCGAGGCGCGCTCGACCGAGATGGTCATCTCGTCGGGAGACGCCTTCCCTTCCCGCGACACTGAGGTCCTGAACAGCGACAACGCGTCAACAGCGATTCCCGCCGCAGCGAAAACGGCGAAGAAACAGACGAGCAGCGCGTAATGCGGCACCAAATCGCCAGCGGACGAGACGGCATTCTCGGCCGGCAATACGATCGCCCCCTGAAGGGCATACACGACAAGGCATACCGCCAGCGCGACGACCGCAAGCACGAGCATGAGCCGCCCAAAGCGGTTCCCCCGCGATTTCCACCGCGCAGCCCTTAAACCCACGATAGCGAGGACCGGCCCACCGAGCAGCGCATTTACCCAAAGGCTTAACGGGGAAAACGGAGTGTTCCACGTGATGACGGTGTCCGCGGAGTACGCGAAGGCGATAGCGGTGATGCACGCGATGGCGCTCACGCACGCCCCAACGGCGAGCAGACGCTGGAGCAGCCGGCGGGGGTTCCCGGCGAACGAGTAGAGCCAGTACACGCCCGAAAACGCGAGGAATATGACGGCGCTGAACACCTCGTTGGAAAGCGGGCTTCTCCCCACCCCCATGAACACGTAGAGCGCGTTCGCCGGGTTCCCCAGATGCGTAGCCGACGCGACAAGACCCACCAGCGACACGATCAGCGGGATGCAAAGCGCCTTGTCAATGCGGCGATGGGCATCGTCGGAGAGCCTCCCACGAATGATAGGGAACGACATAAGCGCATACGCCACCGCACCCGACGGCGCAAGCGTCGTGAATAGCACGAGCGTGATCTCGCTGAACGCGGTGGCGAATCCCGTCGACATGGCGATTCCTTACTTATAGAAACGCGGAAGCTTTACGGAAAGCTCGCGGAAATCCTGGATGCCGAGAAGCGTGGAGCGCGTGAGCTCGGCAAGGCCGTGGTAGAAGGGATGACGAGCTGCCACGGCGAGCTCCTCCAGGTAATGCGGCGCCCAAGTGAGCAGATGGCCGCACAGGTAATCATCGAGTGCCTCGGGCTGCATGCGACAAAGGTGGGACATGAGAGCCAGCATAAGACCGATATGGTCCTCGGGGGTCTTCTCGTCGGTCGCCCGCGCGACGCCGTGCTCGCGCATCCACGCGCGCAACGCAAGCGTCGTCTCGCCGAACACGACGCACTCGCGATCGGTATATCTTCATCGGCCAAGGCGGCTTCAAGCGAGTCCTTCGACATGACCCGTCCGCTGAGAACATCGAGCTTATCATGCTCGATGGCCGCCCTCCCGCGCGCATAGCGAAGAGCACCGCCAGCCAGCTAACCGCAGACGACGAGCGCACGGACCGCGCTGCAGGCGCAATTTCGAAGGCGACTTCGAGCTGACCGACCGCCTCTCCAAGCAAGCGCAAGTCCTTCGCGAGCAATACCGCCTGAGCGCACGCGAGACGGAGGTCATGGAGTATATCGCGCGCGGGTACACCGTCGCGCGCACCGCCGAGGAGCTCATCGTGTCGGAGAACACCATCCGCACGCACAGCAAGCGCATCTACGCGAAGCTCGACGTGCACAAAAAGCAAGAGCTCATCGACATGCTCAAGGCCGTCGAGCTGTAGGCTCGCGCATTCCGCGGGGCGAACGCTTTCCCGCAGCTAGCCTGCCACATCGCCCGATTGGTCGAGCGAGATCGGCTCGCCCACATACGTCGAGGGCACATCGAAGAGCGCCTTGAAGAAGTCCTTCGTGCGGGCGGGAACCTCGCGCACATCGTACCAGGTTTGCTTGCCGTAGCTGCGATAGTCGCTCGCTACGCCGATTGCATCGACCCCCAAGGCGTGCGCCGAGTAAAGCGCGCGGTAGAGATGGTAGGTCTGCGTGGCGATCACGACGCGCGAGCAGCCGAACACGTTTTTCGCGCGATACATGCTCTCGTAGGTGGAAAAGCCCGCATGGTCGCAGAAGATATCCTCGGAAGGCACGCCCTGCGCAATCGCGTAGCGCTTCATCGCCGCGCACTCGTTGTAGTGCTCGGTGCTGTTGTCGCCCGACATGATAATCTTGGGCGCGGCCCCCGCCTTGTAGAGCGCGATGCCGCAATCAAGGCGGTCCTGCAGAATCGTCGACGGCGTGCCATCGGCGAACACCGACGCGCCGAGCACGACGATTGCGTCGGCTTGATAGCCCGAGGCCTCGTCGACGCTCACGATATCGTCCTCCGTCGTGAGAACCACCAGCGCGTTCGTCGCGCCGACGACAATCGCCACGACGGCAATGCAGGTGCACAGTATTTTCAACAACGCCTTAATCATGCAGCTATCACTTCGATGCCTTCCAAACTGCGAGAGGACAAAGAAGGGTCGGCAG
>ERZ779885.3756-NODE-3756-length-12478-cov-5.101988_pt1 | contig 12478 bp, 9 predicted proteins | sample MGYA00511554_ERZ779885 | MGnify/ENA primary metagenome ERZ779885 (study PRJEB29588, sample SAMEA2160998) | human gut metagenome | biome: human gut; feature: human-associated habitat; material: faeces | place: Denmark | collected 2008/2010 ... | reverse complement strand
TATGCCGGGCGTATCGCCGCCGGTCTGGTGGGTCATGGCTCGGAATGCTACGGATTCGATGATGCGTATTCGCAGGACCACGATTTCGGCCCGCGCTTCTGCCTGTGGCTTACGGATGAGGATTACGCGGCGATCGGCGAGCAACTTGAGGTCGATTACGAGGCACTGCCGCGCAAGTTCAGCGTGGATGCGCAAGGCCGCGTGACGTTCGAGGCGCATGCCAGGTCCGATGCTTCCGGAGCATTCCCCGCCGCAGGTGCAGGCTCCACCGTCATACCCGATGCGGCAAACGCACCCACCCCCGGCACCGCTACGCACGATACCGCCACTGCCGAGTCAGGCGCGGCGTCCTCTGATGTGGCGGAAGCGATGACGACTCCGATTGATGCACCGCTCTCCCCCGTCACGCCGCGCGCACAGGGCGCGAATCGCCGTGACGGCGTGTTCCGCATCGGTGACTTCTTTGAGTCGATCACCGGGTATCGCACTGCGCCGGCGCAGACCGCGCCGCATGAGTGGCTAATGCTTCAGGAATCGACCTTGGCCGCCGCCACCAATGGCGAGGTGTTCGCCGATCCCACCGGTCTGTTTTCCAAGACGCGCCAAGGGTTCAAGAACATGCCCGACGATGTGCGGCTCGCGCTGATCTCCAAGCGACTCGGCATGATCGCCCAGGCCGGTCAATATAATCTGCCGCGTTCGTTGAAGCGCGGCGACGGCGCGGCCGCATGGCTGTCCATCCACGAGTTCGTGCAGGCCACCGCCTCGTTGGTGTTCCTGGTTAACGTGCCGATGGTGGTGGGCTATATGCCGTATTACAAGTGGCAGTTCGCGGCATTGCGCAAGCTGTCTGGCTCGATGTTCGCGCTGTTGCCGAACGTGGGCGAACAGTTGGAAACCGTGATGCGATTGAGTTCGGCAGCCTGCTATGGCGGGGCCGGATTTGGCGAAGGCGGCAAGGGCGCGGCTCCAGCAATCGAGAAAATCAACGATATTGTGGAGCAGATTGCGGTGGATATCGTCAAGGAACTCAAACGCGAACACCTGACCACGTCCGGCGAGACCTTCCTCGAATGGCAGCGCCCGTATGTCGAGGACCACATCGCCTCTGATGATCCGGTGCTTAAAAGTTTGTAGATTCAAGCTCCCTCTGCCACGGCTTCGCCGTGCCACCTCCCTCATCAGAGGGAGGTATCAGTGAAAGGAACGTCGATGACCAACGAACTGACTGATGATGAACTGCGCGAGGCTATTGTGCGTCATGAATGGGATCAGTTCCAGCGCACCAACAATGAGGGTGGACGCGCGGCATGCCAAGGCAACTGGCCGGTGTTCCACCAGATGCGGTTGGCCCAGTTCCTCACATGGGAGCGGCCATTACTCACCAGCTATGCCGCTGATCTTGACGCGGCCGACCGCGTGGGCCGCAACCTCGTGACCGAAAAATACGGCCGCATGATGGCCTCCACCGCACCGGAAAATTTCACGAAGAACATAGAGCCGTATATTCCGCGTCTCTCTGAAGAGCGCGCGGCCCGTCAGGAACAGGTCATCGCCCAGCAGGTCGCCTGGGCCAAGGATTTCCGCGAGCGCTACCCCAAGCTCGGCGAGGCGATGCGCGCACTCACCACCACCGAAGACACACCATCTGCCACCTCATTCGAAACCTATCTGCGCGGCGAGCTTGGTACGTATTCCGACCAGACCTTCGAACGTTACGAAGCGATGATTGGCGAGTGCGCCGCAGCCAGCCCGCAACGCAATATCACTGAGGAAACCTTGTTGCACACAGTCCAGCTCGGCGGTTTCGACACCTTAGAGGAGGCCGAAGCCTCCCAAGCGTAATACTCAGCCATTCACTGTGTATCGGACACCCCGACTGATGTACGTCGGCCGGCCATACCCAGGCCAACGCAATCTGCCGATCGCCCCACACCCAGACCACCAACGCAGCCTGCCCGCCAGGCCCCATTTACCAGCGCACATCGGCAGAATTACAGCGAGAATAGGCCCCAAAATGCCAGTGTCATCAGTGTGGCGAGAGTGCCGAGCGCTACCATCACGCATATGACGCGCCGCACACCGACGATATCGGCGCGGCAATACCAGACACGTTCCATTTCCCAAGCAAACAGCACCACCAACAGCATGGTCGCTATTCGCAGCACCACCCATCCGACGGCAAACAGCCGCGGTTGAGGCATAACCAATACAGCCGATACGCCTACGGCGCTCATATAGCCGTACAACAGCCCAGTAATCACCATCACCGCTGTGCCGATACCGGCAGATAAGCCGGCAATGCCGTGCAACATGCGCCGCTGGGCGGCCCCCAGCTCACTCGGCGTCGCATGCACGGCCCGCACAGTCGCCACACTACGTCGCCCGGCCAGCAACGTCTGTAGCCAAGAAAACACAGTCAAGCCAATACCTAATATCGCCGCCATCACGATCAGCACGGGCCCTGCCACCATCAGACCGGCCAGCACGCCAAGCGAGCCGACGATACCGGATCTGGTACGTTGCGACGCGGCGAAGCGCTGGTGAGGTGTTGCACCGGCGACTTGAGGCGTTGCCCATCCATCGGCTTTGGTTCCGGCAGTCACACCGTTCACCCAATTTTCCAGCGCTTGCGTATAGCCTTCGGCCAATGGCAGGTTCGGGGTGAATAAGCCCTCACCAGCCCGCATCTGATGGTTGCCGGCAAAATAGCGTACGGTGACGTTCTCGTTGCCGGACTTGTTGGCCGTAGCGATGATCCGCTGCGCCCCCTGTTCGATGGGCATGGCCGTATCGTAGGTGCCGTAGTTCACCAGCACCGGCATGGTGAGGGATTTCAGATACCGGTCGGCATCAAAGTCGGCATAGGCTAGATCAAATGGCGCGTAGTCCAGCGACATCAATTTGGCCATGTCTTTGACCACGGGCTTGGGTGCGCCGGCCTCATGCGTATAGGCGCTGACAGCCATGGCCATTTGCTCACGTCCATTGAACACCGGTGCGGATGTAAGTACGGCAAAGGCAATGTCTTGCCGTTTCGAGGTTAGAATCGTGGCGATCCAGGTGCCTTCGGATTCGGCGTAGATGCCGGTTTTGGCGGGGTCCACGCCGCTTATGCCACGCAACACGTCGAGCGAACGCCCGTATTCGCGAGCAAAACGCGGGTAGTCGCGATGCAGCACGGTGTAGTTGTCGTTGCGCTTGGCCGGCACCAAGGTCACGATACCGGCAGAGGCCATGGCGTTGGCGATATCGCCGAAATCCTCGGCACCACTGGTACCGGACCCGTGAATGAACAGACAAGCCGGGCGTGGCCCGGGAGCGCCGACCGGTTCACGTAGTACGGCGGGTAGCGTGACGCCGTCGCCGGTCTTGATGGATAGTCGGGTTTCACGCGTACGATATCGCCCCTCGTGGGGAATGTTCGCATGGGCAGGGGTGATGGTGGTGTCGGCAGAAGCGATAACGATGTGCTTGGTGTAGGGCCGTGTGTTCCATTGCGGCATCATCGCCCAGCCAAGTGTGGCGAATACCAGCGTCATCGCCATCGCGGTGACGATGACGCTCGCTACCCGCCGCACCGAAATCCGCTTCATAGTTACTATGCCTCCCCCCATCAGCATAGAACAGTCGGCTCTTATCGGTCGGCTCCCGTCATAATGTGCTTCTACTGGGACCGTAATGCAATGGTTGTAACACTATTTTCTCTTCTTGACGGCACCGACTATGGCCCATACAACGGCCACTATTACCAGAATCAGTCCCACTACGGCGCAAATAATAGCCGTCAGCAATTGCGGATTCGGCGAGAACAGCGAAATCATCCGATCCGGAGATATGTACCCGAAAACCAGCGCGATCACGCCGATAATCACGCCTAATAGTCCGAATACCACAGTAGGCGCGCTGGTGCTCTGTTTCTGGATGTTCTTGGCATTCTGGACATCCTTAGCATTCTGGACGTTCTTGGCGCTCCCCCCAGGCTGGCATGGTTTGCCGGCGGTCTGAGACTGCTCATAGGGAGGTCGTGCTGAAGATGCTGCGTACATCGGCACATCATCGGCAGATGGAACCGGCCCACCATCTCCCTCCACGGCATCGGCAACTGTTTCCAGGGCAATCCGATCTGTGGTTGGTTCGATGGGCGATGGAGAGGCAGCTGTTGCCTGCGTATCCACATCCGAGACCGACGCATCCGCATGATTGTCGGGGACGGGCAGCACAGCCGTTTCGTCATCATCCGCTGCGGATGGCAGCACCGTGGTATCGGTTCGGTCATCGACGGTCACCATGGTTGTGGTCGCGGTGGTCGCGTCGGTTTCGGAAGGTATGGCCGTGGTCGGTGTCGCATCCTCGATGGAGGCGAATTCCTTGGTTTCATCAGTCATGATTCCATCTCCTAGTTGCAACGGCTTGATCATTCCGATTGTTCGGTTGTGTTCTTGCTTGTACTGTTGCCGTCGTATATATCGGCAAGCGGCTGGAACGTAGAGCCTTCCCAATCGGAGGCGTACACCACGTTGACACGTGCTTCCACCACATAGGGAATATTGATTTTTAATTCTGGGCCGTTGTCCGGCATGGCGGATTCCTTATACAACCATTCGTGATCAGGCCCATTGGTGGCACTTTCAGCTTCGAAGAAAACAAAGCTTGGACCCATGTAGTTGTTGTATACCATCTCGTATTTGCCGCCAACGTCACTCGAAGTGGAGTAGTAGGAGTCGGCGGTGCCGAAGGCGTAAGTGCAGGAATCCGGCAGAACGATATGCACTTGCGCCTGTGTTGCGGCTATGGTGATGGTACCGACCGGGCAATTACTGATGGAAGTTTTGCCATCCAGCATCTTCACCGTGTGCGGTCCATGTGTCTTGTCCCAATCGGACCAATCAATGATTGCCTGATCGGTGTTGTAGTTTTCACCGCTGAACGCCACACCTTGCTGCAATGTTTCAAACGTGGCATCGCTGGCATCGGCAACGAAGATGCCATCCTTTTGCACATCGTTCATGCCGTCGCTGTTTCTCGCACTGACAGATTGGCTCAGTGAAACAACAGTATTGATGCCGCTGGCACCAAGATCACGGTAGTACACGCCATACGTGCCTGAAACGATGGTCATGCAGAGCGCGCATCCACCGGCAACCAGTCCGAGAGGAATCAGACCACCGGTACGCCGTCCTCTGAATCCGAGAATGATGACCACCAGCCCCATCACTATGCATACTGCGGCAATCCAGATGGTGCTCAGACGCATAATGCCGATAATGCCCATGTCGTTTACCCAAATCAGTCCCATCAGACCGGCAAAGGAGAGGAAGGTAAGGCCCAGTATGCTCAAGACCACGATTGGGCCCGCCGGCTTGCGGCGCTTGGACTCGGTGGGGGCATAGGCCGTCGCATTCATACGGTCGGGGGCAAACGGCCCGTTGGGTACTGTGCCGGGCATCGCGCCGGGCACAGTACCCGGCATCACGCTGGGCATCGACTGATAGACAGGCTGTGAAACAGGCTGTGAAACACTAGGCGCGGTTTGTGAAACAGGTTGTGAAACAGGTTGTGGAAAAGGTTGCGGAGCTGAATACAAAGGAGATTGAGGTACTGGTTGCGCGGCTGGATATGAGACAGGCTGTGGAGCTGGATATGACACAGGCTGTGAAACCGGTCGCGGCGCAGATGCCCCGAATCCGTACCCTTCCTGCTGGCGAATGCCGCTTTTGGCCAACAGCCATAGCGCTAAGGCGGCGAGCGCAATACAACCCCACCCCGCACCTGGAATCACGATTGCCACGGCGAGGAACAGGAAGCATCCCAGACAATTCCAGTCCCATTGGCCGGCAATGAGGTCCTCGGCCAAGATGTGCCCATCGCGTACATCCGGCATCAGAAACCAGCCGAATGCGTACAGAGCTGCACCAAAACCGAAGAACAATGCACATACAATCACCAACGCACGTACTAATGTGGGGCTCCAGCCAAGCCGTAAAGCGATGCCGCTGCATACGCCGCCGATCCACCGGTCGTCGCCGCGAACCAGTCCACTGGATCGCACCCAAGTGAAGAAGCGTCGCGATGTCTTGTTTTTTTGCGGACCAGGCTGCGGCTGTGGCTGATATGGATTCGCGTTTGGATTGCTCATGATTCCATTACACCGCCCGATCACTGCCACAACGCTCGGGGAACACCCTGATTGTTCCCTGAACACCGGGTAAAACCCCGGCCGCAACGCCCTGAGCGCGGCACAATAGGAGTATGACGTCATCTCCCGAACCATTGCTGCCCGCGCGCATGCCGTTGATGCGCCCCCGGCAGGGCCGTTGGCTCACCGGCGTGTGCAAGGGCATCGCCCTGCACTTGGGCATCGGCGTGGCATGGGTTCGGATTGCGTTCATCGCACTGACCGTCCTCTACGGCGCAGGCATCATCGCTTATGTATTCCTGTGGGTGTTCATGCCCGCCGGAGACCCGGTGACGGCTGCAGCTCGCACAGTGCCCGTTGATCAGGCGCCGCTTGCGCGAGGCAATCAGCCACTTGCCGCTCATGACGACGAATCGGCTGCCGCACCGGAATCATTGTCCGAGGCCATCCAACGTGCTCCGAAACCGGCCGTCGTGGCATTGGCCGGTTTCGCGTTGATGGCCACTGGACTGTTGCTCACCAGCACCGGTGCGGATGTCCAGATTGTGTTTCCGCTGCTGGTAGGGTTGGGCGGCATCGCACTGGCATGGATGAATCTTAGTCCGCGAGGCACGCAGCTGTTGTCTATGTTGGGCGGCATCGCACTGATTTTCATGGGATGGGCATTGTATGTGCATAATGTCAGCATTCCTGGGTGGGGCACCTCTCCTCGACGCATTGTTGCCAGCGGATTCGTGATGATCGTCGGTATCGTGGTGGCGGTGATGCCGTGGGCGAACGCGATGCTGCAACGACTCACCCACGAGCAGGCATTGAAGGAGCGCGAAGAGGAGCGCGCGGACATGACCGCCCATCTGCATGATGGCGTGCTGCAAACGTTGGCGCTGATTCAGCTGCACTCCGAGGAACCGACCACCGTATTCGCCCTGGCGCGTAGCCAAGAGCGCGAGCTGCGCGAATGGCTGTATCAGGAACGTTCCACATCGGATCGTTCGGTGGGAGCCGGATTGAAGCAGATCGCCGCCGAGGTGGAGGACGAGCACGGCAAGCCGATTGAGGTGGTCACCGTGGGCGACGCGCGGCCGAGCGCCCAGACCGATGCGCTGCTGGACGCCACCCGTCAGGCGTTGGTCAATGCGGTCACGCATGGCGGCGAGCCGGTGTCTTTGTATTGCGAGGCCAGCGACACGATGGTTGAAGTGTTCGTGCGCGACCATGGCGAAGGCTTCGATATGGACGCCATTCCGCCCGACCGGCTGGGCATCCGCGAATCGATTATCGGCCGCATCAAACGGCGCGGCGGTACAGTGGAGATAGTGTCCAGGGCCGGCTGGGGCACCGAGGTCAGAATGCATATGCCGATCGCGCTGAAAGCGGCGCAGGGAGAACATCGATGAGCGAGAACGAGACAGCCAAGATTCGTGTGGCCGTGGTCGATGACCATGAGATGTTCCGTGCGGGCGTAATCGCCACGTTGCGCGATTCCTTCGATATCGTCGGCCAAGCGGCGGACGTGCCCGGTTCGGTGGCGATGATCGCACAGACCAAGCCGCAGGTGGTGTTGCTGGATGTGCATGTGCCCGGCGGCGAGGGTGGCGGCGGTGCCGAGATCCTCGCCAAATCGCGGCCCTACTCCCCCACTACCGTGTTTCTGGCATTGTCGGTTTCGGATGCGCCGCAGGATGTGGGGGCGGTGATTCGCGCCGGCGCCCAGGGCTATGTAACCAAGACGATTACCGGCGCTGATTTGATTTCATCCATCAAGCAGGTGCATGAGGGCTATGCCGTGTTCTCGCCAAAACTGGCCGGTTTTGTGCTTTCGGCCTTCCAGGGTGTGCCGGCGGCGGGGTCTGATGGCGGCGCTGATGGTGCGGCACGGGCTCATGATGAGGAGCTGGACCGGCTGTCCGCCCGCGAGCAGGAGGTCATGCGGCTGATCGCGCGTGGTTACACGTATAAAGAGGTGGCGGCCGAACTGTTCATTTCGATCAAGACGGTCGAAACGCACGTGAGCTCGGTGCTGCGAAAGCTTCAGCTTTCGAATCGCACCGAGCTCACCCGCTGGGCCGCCGATAGGCGCATCGTGTGATGAAACGACAATGAGCTCCCTCATCAGAGGGAGCTCATCTGCTCATATCACTCGGCGTCGCGGAAACCGTTGGGGTTCTTGGTCTGCCAGTTGAGGGAGGAGGCGGCCATGTCGTCGATGGTCAGCTCGGCCTTCCAGCCAAGCTCCTTCTCCGCCTTGGAAGCGTCGGCGTAGCAGGCGGCGATGTCACCGGGGCGACGCGGCTTGATCGTGTACGGAATCGGATGACCGGCGGCCTTCTCGTAAGCCTTGATGACCTCAAGCACGGAGTAGCCGTGGCCGGTGCCCAGATTGTAGACGAACACGCCCTCCTTGTCGATGTGGTCAATGACGGCCACATGGCCCTTGGCCAGGTCGACCACGTGGATGTAGTCACGCACACCAGTGCCGTCGGGCGTGTCGTAGTCGTCGCCGTAGACCTGGACTTCCTTGAGCTCGCCGACCGCGACCTTGGCCACGTACGGGGTGAGGTTCGCCGGAATACCCTTCGGGTCTTCGCCCAGCAGGCCGGACTCGTGTGCGCCGACCGGGTTGAAGTAGCGCAGCAGCACGATGGTCCAGGACGGATCGGCCACATGTACGTCGCGCAGAATCTGCTCTTGGAACAGCTTGGAGGTGCCGTACGGGTTGGTGGTGCCGCCGGTCGGCGTCTCCTCGGTAATCGGCAGTTCCTTCGGCGTGCCGTACACGGTGGCGGAGGAGGAGAAGATGATCTTCTTGACGTTGTGCTTCTTCATCACCTTGAGCAGCACAAGCGTGGAGTACAGGTTGTTGTCGTAGTATTCGATCGGCTTGGCCACGGACTCGCCCACGGCCTTGAGACCGGCGAAGTGAATGACCCAGTCGATGTTGTTTTCGGTGAAGACGCGTTCCATAAGCGCCTCATCGCGTACGTCACCGTCGTAACGCTTGACCGGCTTGCCGGTGATCTGCTCGACGCGCTCAAGCGCCACGGGAGACGAGTTGCCGTAGTTATCTACGGAAATAACGTCGTAGCCCTTGTTGAGCAGTTCGATGTCGGTGTGGGTGGCGATGAATCCAGCACCGCCCGTAACCAGAACAGTAGTCATATCTCCTCCTTTGGAAGGACTTGCCTTCGGTTTTCCTTCAGTATTGAGCTTACTTCACTTGACCTGTTTCACCTAGCGGCAAAACCAAGACTTTCGAGGAATGTTTGCGTGGTGGCTTTCTGCTTGAAGACGGCCGTGTTGCCGAGGATGCGGTAGCAGACGCTGCCGAGCTCGTCACGTACGGCTTGGTGGATGGCCTCGCGGTCGCGGTTTCCGGCCAATGTTTCAGCGAGTTCGCCCCATTCGAGACTGAATTCGCTGACTTCATCGGGCAAATCGCGGCCTTCGGCGAGCGCCTCCTCGACGATGCCGAGCTGATCGACGAGCCGTCCGGGCAGGATGAACAGGCCTTGGGCTTCGATCAGTCCAATCGGCTCCTGCTTGACCGGCCAGTATTCGGGGTGTGCATGGAAAATACCTTCCGGGTACTCGTCGCTGATCGCATTGTTGCGGAAGATGAGACTCATCTCATAGCCACGTTCGGTGATGATCGCGCTGGGCGAGAGGGCGGATTGGCGGTTGCCGTCCGCGTCATGGCTGGCGATGCCGTTCGCCGCGTCGTCATAACCGACCCATGCCTCGCGGATGATGTCGGATACGTCGATGATGCTCTGGCGGTTTTTCGACACCACACGCACGGCGGTACCGGGCCAGTCGAGGATTTCGACCACGGCGTCCGGATAGTCGGCGAGCGTGAAGGCGGCCCAAGTGGCGGCCTTGTGCATCGGCAGCAGTTCGCCGCCGCCCTGGTAGTGGTCGTGGGCGAGCACCGAGACGCCGATGCGAGGCAGCGCGGCGTTGCATCCGAGGAAGTATCCGGGGAAGCGGTCCACGAAGTCGAGCAGATGGCCGAAGGTGTCGCGGTCCACATGCATCGGCGTGTGGTCGGTGTTCACGCAGATGCCGTGCTGGTCGAAGTAGCCGTAGGGCGAGAACTGCCAGAACCATGACTCGCCGCCGAGCGTGACCGGCAAGGTGCGCAGCGTGCGCTTGTCACGTCCGGCGAAGCCCTCGTTCTCATGGCAGATCGTGCACTTCGGGTAGCCGCCGGCCACGGCGTTGCCGGCCGCCGCCTTCTTCATGTTCTTGAATTCGGGTTTGGCGAGGTTGATGGTCACCGTCAGCCCGTGCGAGTCGAAGCGCGGGTTCCGGTCGAGCTGGGCACGCTTGACATAATTGTTGGCCACACAGTAGTCGTAGAACCATTGCATGGCGGCCATGCCGCCATCCCGGTGCTCGACGAGCAGGAATCGGTCGTCGAGATCAGCGGGGTTGGCGGAGAGGATGCCCATGATGGTGTCGGCGTAGGCCGGGCCTTCCTCCGGCTTGAAAAGGCCGGCGGTTGTGGCGGCGGCGCGGAAGGCGGCGAGCAGGGGGTCGGGGGTCTTTTCGCCATAGGGGGCCTGGCTTCGGCTGCCAACAATGTCTTGGACTACGTCTGACACTGACGCCGCCGACGTTGTGGTTTTGGGTCCGGGGTAGGAATCTAGGCGGAAGAGGGCGAAGATTTGGTTGCGGGTCCAGTCTGCGTTGCGTGGGTCAAGGTCAAGATGGGCCAAGGCATAATCGATCAGGGCGTCGATGCTGGCGTATACCTCGGTCAGCTGATCGTTCATTGCTCTGCCTCCATCATGCTGGTTCGGGTATGGTTCGGCTGACGGCTCACCTGGCAGCCTCCATGATGTCGGCTACGATGGCGCGGGTTTCGCTGGCCTTCTGCTCCATCTCCTGCACGAGTTTGATCTGGGTGCGGGTGCGCACCAGATTGTGCTCGGGGTACTTGGTGGCAAAGTAGATATCGCCTTCCAAGTAGTCGGCGAGAAAGCGCATGCCGCATTCCATGGTGAGCAGGTTGCCGCTGAACGGCAGCAGTTCGGCCTCGCGCGCGGTGATGCTGCCACGTAGTTCGCCCACGAATCCTTCCGCGTAGGCACGGAACAGCTCGGTGCTGAAATGCACCTTGCTGAGGTCCTTTTCGTCTTCCAGAGCAGTGGACGCACCAAAGCGTATGGAATCGCCGAAGTCGAACAGCATGGAGCCGGGCATGATGGTGTCGAGATCGATGATCGCACGCGCCTTGCCGGTGGTGGCGTCCATGAGGATGTTGTTGAGCTTGGTGTCGTTGTGGGTCACGCGCAACGGAATCGAACCGTCCCTGAGCCCATCCATCACGACGGCATACTGGTCGGCGTGGCTCAGATAGAAGTCGATTTCCGGCTGGCATGCGGCGGCGCGGCCGAGCTTGTCCGCGGCGAGGGCGGCCTTGAAGTCCTCGAAACGATGCGGGGTGTCGTGGAAGCGGGCGATGGTTTCGGTCAGCTGGCTGGCGTCGAATTCGGACAGGAAGTTCTGGAAGTCGCCGAATGCGCTGCCGGCTTCGCGGAACACGTCCGGGTTCGGCACGAGGTTGTAGGACACGGTGTGTTCGATGAACTTGTAGACGCGCCATGCGCCGCCATCGATCTCGGCCCAGGTGGCGCCTGAGGTGGTGGGCACAATGTCCAGCGTCTCTTTGCCCTGAGCCTTGAGAGTGGAGGTGACCAGTTCGACATTGCGCATCAGATTCACCGTATCGGGGAAGATGCTGGTGTTCATCTGCTGGAGGATGTAGCGGGGGCCGTCCGTGGTCACCAGATAGGTGGTGTTGATGTGGCCGTCTCCGTAAGGTTCGATACCGGTCACGGCACCTTCCAGCGCAAAATGCGAGGCGATGCCGAATAAAACTTCATTGCTTTCAGTCATGATGGGTCCGTTCTCCAAAACGTGGGATCAGGCTTCACGCCAGGCGATACCGCTGTCAGGCAGGTCGAAGTCCTCGGTGGTGCCGTCGGCCAAAGTCACCGTGGTCTTCTGCGGCTGATCGGTGTTGTTGATTACGCAATACAGCCCTTGCTCGGGGAAGTGTGCCACTTCGCATTCCGGATTGGACGAGCTCCAGGCCGCATACTTGTCTTCGTTGTGGGAAGCGTAGAACAGCACGCGTTCCAGCAGTCGGGCGTTGGCCGCCGAATAGGGCAGGCCGGAGATGTACACGCCGCGGCCCTTGCCATAATCGTTGGTCGCGAGCTGTACCTGGCCGCCGTCCGCGCGCAGCAGGGTCACGTTTTCATTGACCGGATACGTGTTGAGCACGGGTTCGCCGAAATCGATGCCGCCCAACGGCTTGATGGACTGGCCGCC
>ERZ779885.3749-NODE-3749-length-12493-cov-4.984242_pt1 | contig 12493 bp, 10 predicted proteins | sample MGYA00511554_ERZ779885 | MGnify/ENA primary metagenome ERZ779885 (study PRJEB29588, sample SAMEA2160998) | human gut metagenome | biome: human gut; feature: human-associated habitat; material: faeces | place: Denmark | collected 2008/2010 ... | reverse complement strand
AGAGTTCGCCGCCGCACTTGTCGCAGACGCCTTCGACCTTGGAGGGCATGAAGAGCTTGTTGTAGATTTCACCGCACTTTCTGCAGTTCTGGCGGGCGGTCAGCCGCTGCAGCAGCAGCTCCAGCGCACGGTCCAGCTCGATCTGGCAGGCGAGATAGGCCCGGACGGAGCCGCTGTAGGGCAGGTCCTTCACAAGGTCCTGATTCTTTTTCGCCATGGCGTTGCCGTTGAAATTATACTCCAGATGGCCGGAGACAGTCATGTAATACGCATGGAAAGGCTCGCTCCCCATGTAGTCTGCCGTCGTCTTGTCGATCATCTCGATGTCGGATTCCGGCCACGTCGCCTCGACGTCCAGCCCGTTTCCGAGCGCACGGTAGACATAGCCGAGGTTCGGATGCGACAGATTGCGGTCATAATAGGTATAGGTGTGGTCGTGATAGGCATAGGCGCTGTAGCCGAGGCGCTTGAGCTGCTGAGCCATCGTCAGCGGCATGGCGTTCTCCGCGCTGTCACGGAACGACCACGTTCCCGGCTTCGGGATCGTGCCGGTCAAGGCGGCATACTCGCCGTCCGAGGTCGAAACGTCCCAGTACGGCGTGTAGAAGTTCGTGAAGTTGAAGCCCTCCGTCTGCAGCTTATAGAGCGTCGGCGTCAGCTCCTCGCTGATAAACCACGGGCAGAAGCTCTCGGCGCAGATGGTGATGAGGTTATAGTCCTTAAGAAGTCCTGTGTAGTTGTTTTTGCGGGTGGGTGTTGCATTTGATAGATACTCGTCTGTGGCCTTGAGAATATCGCTGTCGGTACTGTCTGCAAGAGCCGTAAAATCGATGCTTTCGATCACGTTATAGGAGTTGCTGCTGTATGTCCGCGGAACATCGCTTATATTCAAGGACGACGGCGTGATCATAATGCTGCCGCTGCCGCTGAAGAGCATGTATCGAAGCTCCTGCGCCGTGGTGGCCAGCATACCGATTTTTTTATAACTGCTGTCGGTGGAGGTGTTCACATTGGTGAAGGTACGATAGACGGAAAAGGCGTTGTCCCGTCCAACATACATGAGTCCCGTGACCGTCAGCAGCAGTGCGAGGAGCACGGCAAAGGAGGCCATAGTCTGTTTCCAGCGCAGCCGCAGCTTCAGCACCTGCGCCCTCCGCAAGATAAGGCAGAGAATCACGGCAATCAGCGGCAGCAGGAGGAGCAGGATCTTCAGCAGATTTTGGCGGATCCCATAGAGAAGCTGCGAGTTGAAATTGACGACCACATTTCCGCCCATGCCGATCTGGCTGACGGGCATGAAATCTCCGAAGATGCAGTGATAGACCAGCTGCACCTCGGCCAGCAGCACCTGTGCTGCGACCAGGAAAACCCCTGTGATCTGGCGCAGAACCTTTGGCAGGCTTGAGACTACCAGCGTGCAGAGTGCGCCCCCCAGCAGGCCAAACAGGACAGGATATCCCGCGTACCGGTCCATCGAGCCGAATACGCACAGATGCAGGCACAGCTCCACATAAACACCGGTCAGGCAGAACAGCAGGAGATTTTTGCGCCACGTATTCCAAAGGCCATGGCTCATGGGCACTGCCGCTTCAGCAGCAGTGCCAGAGCCTTGATTTGTATTTGTCATGGATACATCGGATGTTTTTTCTTTGAGCATATTAGTTCTCCCGTTGGGGCTTTTTTAAAAAGCTTCGTAGAATTTCAGCTGAATATGACAGATAGAGAGCTTATCTTAAAACAAATATTGGAAAAAGGCAACGGTTCCTGTAAAAAATTAGGAAAGATTTACAGGTCACGCGGAGAATTCTATGCACCAAAGGCTGTCAACCGCAGCTTTGCAGCCCGCCTCTGGGCTGCAAATAAGGACTCTGCACCTGAAAATTTTACAAAATACATACAGACACATTGCAAAAGCCGTGCTATACTGTACGGAAAATTGAGAGTACCATTGTTTCAAGGAGGTGTGTGATGTGACGGAGATTGTGTTTCGCTTAAAGCGGCATTTGACTTCTTTTCAAATTATGATCCTCGGCTTTGCGGGCGTGATCCTGCTGGGGGCGTTGGTGCTGATGTTGCCTATCGCCACAGTACAGCGGGTCTGGACGCCGTTTCATGAGGCACTGTTCACCTCCACCTCCGCTGTCTGCGTGACGGGGCTGGTGGTGCAGGATACCGGCAGTTACTGGTCCGCCTTCGGTCAAACAGTCATATTGTTGCTGATCCAGATTGGCGGGCTGGGGGTGATCACCGGTGCGGTGACCTTCCTGATGCTCGCCGGGCGGAACATCACGCTCAAGGAGCGCAGCGCCATGCAGGACGCCATCTCCGCCCCTGCGGTGGGCGGCATCGTGCGCCTGACGAGATTTATCCTCAAGGGGACCTTTCTGGTCGAGCTGCTGGGCGCGCTGGCGCTGCTGCCAGCCTTTTGCCGGGACTATGGACTGCGGGGCGTATGGATGTCCGTTTTCCATTCCGTTTCCGCCTTCTGCAATGCGGGCTTCGATATTCTGGGGCGGACGGATTCCCTCTACCCCTCGCTGACGGCGTATGCCGCCGACCCGCTGGTCAACATCGTGATCATGCTGCTGATCATCGTGGGCGGCATCGGCTTTCTAACGTGGGACGATGTCTGTACGCACGGTCTGCACCTGCGGCGTTACCGGATGCAGAGCAAGGTCATTCTGAGCGCGACGGCGCTTTTGATCACGATTCCGGCGTTTCTCTTTTATCTGACAGACTTTGCGGACCTCCCCGTGGGAGAGCGGATATTGGCCTCCCTTTTTCAGTCGGTCACGCCGCGGACGGCCGGCTATAACACAGTGGATCTGACGGAGATGACGGATGCCTCTCAGGCGGTCACCATTTTGCTGATGCTCACCGGCGGAGCACCCGGCTCCACGGCGGGCGGCATGAAGGTCACGACGCTGGCAGTTCTCATTGCCAACGCCATTGCCGCCTTCCGCAGGCGAGAGGATCTGCAGCTCTTCCACCGCAGATTGGAGACATCCGCCGTCCGCAACGCCGCCGCCATTCTGCTGCTGTATCTGGGGCTGACCTTTGCGGGGGCGGCGGTCATCAGCACAGCGGAGGAGCTTCCCCTCGGTGCCTGTTTCTATGAAACAGCGTCCGCCGCCGGTACGGTGGGCCTGACGCTGGGGCTGACGCCGCAGCTGGGAGTCCTGTCGCAGAGCATTCTCATCCTGCTGATGTTTTTTGGGCGCGTCGGCGGATTGACCTTGATCTACGCCGCATTCTCCGGGCATGATCTGACTTACGCCCGCTATCCGCAGGAGAAAATTACCGTAGGCTGAAAGGAGCACACGATGAAAACGGTATTATTGATCGGACTGGGCCGCTTCGGGCGGCATCTTGCCATGCAGCTCAACGAGCTGGGCCATCAGGTGATGGCAGTAGACAGGGACGAGGAGCGCGTCAACGAGTGCATGTCCTTTGTCACCAACGCGCAGATCGGCGACAGCACCCGTGTGGACTTTCTGCGCTCGCTGGGCGTGAGCAATTACGATGTCTGCTATGTTACCATCAGCGGAAATTTTCAGAATTCGCTGGAGACGACATCGCTGCTCAAGGAGCTGGGAGCAAAATATGTGGTATCCCGCGCTGAGCGGGATGTGCAGGCGAAATTTCTGCTGCGCAACGGCGCGGACGCGGTCGCCTCCCCGGAAAAGCAGCTGGCGAAGTGGGCGGCCATCCGCTATACCTCCAACCATATTTTCAGCTACATTGAGCTGGACGAGCAGCACGCCATTATCGAGGTTGCCGTGCCGGAGGATTGGCAGGGCCGCAGCATCGGCGAGCTGGACATCCGCAGAAAATACGGCGTCAATATCCTCGGCGTGAAGCGGAACGGCAAGACCGATGTGAACATCTCACCGGAAACTGTGCTGGACGCTGATATGACGCTGCTGGTGCTGGGGGAAAACCAAGAACTTAAGAAGCACTTCCGGCTGTAAAGCAGCATAGAGTCTTGCACGTATAAGGGCTTTACGCGCCGGAGAGGCATCTCAACAAAAGCGCGCAGGTTTGCGGAGGAGGATTCCGCGTTGCGCAAAAACAGCAAAAAATGAGGGAGGACGGCTCTGTCCTCCCTCATTTTTGCCCTGCGCTTTCGCCCTTCTCCGTCAGCTGTTTTTCCAGTGCGGTCTGTCTGGCCAGGATGGCATTGACCTTGTCGTAGAGGTCCTCGATCATGATCTCTGTCTTGAGGTTGACCTTATAATCGTTCTCTGCACGGCGGCGGTCCTTATCCTCCTGCCGGTTCTGGCTCATCATGATGAGCGGTGCCTGAATGGCCGCCACGCAAGAGAGCACCAGATTGAGCAGGATGAAGGGGTACGGGTCGAACGCCTTTGCCGCCAGCAGCGTGTTGACAAGCATCCACAAAATCAGCACGCCGGTAAAGGAAAAGATGAACGCCCAGCTGCCCGCAAATTTGGCAATGGCGTCCGCCGCCCGCTGGCCGAGGGTGTATTTTTCCTTCTCACCCGCGGGATTTTCGGAAATTTTGCTGTCCGCCAGCAGGTTCAGCACTTCCTCGTCCGTCATATCGTGGCGGATGTCCTTGAGGACTTCTCTCAAAAGTTTTCTGTTTTCCTTCATGATATCATCCTTTTCTGTTTGCGAAAGTTTTGGCGTATTATCATGACGAAGGCCCCGACGTATCTCGACCTGGCTCACTGCTCGGCCGCGCCGTGCCGCGAGTTCCTGTTCGGCACGGACACGATGGGGCGCGACATCTTCTCGATGATCTGGTACGGTGGGCGGCTGTCGCTGTTCATCGGCGTCGGCTCGACCGTCATTTCGACGCTGCTCGCGATCCTCTTCGGCTCGGTCAGCGGACTTGCGCCCAAATGGCTCGACGCGCTGCTGATGCGCCTGACCGAAATTCTTCTCAGCGTGCCGAACCTGCTGCTTGTCATCTCCCTGCAGGCAGTCATCGGCACGCCGAGCGCGTGGAGCATCGCACTTGTCATCGGACTCACAAGCTGGACGAGCATCGCCAAGGTCGTGCGTACCGAGGTCAGGCAGCTGCGCGCGAGCGAGTACGTCATCGCGGCCAAGTGCATGGGCGGCAGCTTTTTCCACATTCTGCGGTGTCACCTTGCGCCGAATTTCTTCTCGTCCATCCTCTTCATGGTGGTGATGAATGTGCGCAGCGCCATCATCGCCGAATCGACGCTCAGCTTCATGGGCCTCGGCCTGCCCATCGAGGTCGTGACCTGGGGCAGCATGCTCTCGCTCGCGGAAAAGGCGCTGATGACCGACGCGTGGTGGATCCTGCTCATCCCCGGCGCATTTTTAGTCGTGACGCTCCTTTGCATCACAAACCTCGGCGACTACCTGCGCAGCCGCACGAGCAGAAAAGAAAGCAACCTGTAAATAGCAAAAAGAAGGCACAGCCGCTCGGCTGTGCCTTCCTTTTTCTGCGGATTATTTTTCGTTTACGATCTTCATGAACTCTTCGCCCGTGATGGTCTCCTTCTCGTAGAGGTACTGCGCCAGCTCATCGAGCTTCGCGCGGTTCTCGGTGAGGATATGGATGGCCTTTTCGTGCTGTTTTTTCACCAGCTCCACAACGCGCTGGTCGATCTTCGTCTGCGTTTCGGCAGAGCACGCAAGCGACGCGTCGCCGCCGAGGTACTGATTGTTGACCGTTTCAAGCGCGACCATGTCGAAATCGTCGCTCATGCCATAGCGCGTGATCATCGCGCGGGCGAGCTTCGTCGCCTGCTCGATATCGTTCGACGCGCCGGTCGTGACGGAGTGGAACACGACCTCCTCCGCGGCGCGGCCGCCGGTCAGCGTGGCGATCTTGTTCTCCATCTCGGTTTTGCTCATGAGATAATGGTTGCCCTCTTCGACCTGCATCGTGTAGCCCAGCGCGCCCGAGGTGCGCGGCACAATGGTGATCTTCTGCACGGGGGCGGAGTGCGTCTGCATCGCCGCCACGAGCGCGTGGCCGATCTCGTGGTAGGAGACGATCTTCTTCTCCTCGTCGGTCATGATGGCGTTCTTCTTCTGGTAGCCCGCGATGACGACCTCGATGCTTTCCTCAAGGTCTGCCTGCGTGGCAAAGCGGCGGCCGTCGCGCACGGCACGCAGCGCCGCTTCGTTCACAATGTTGGCAAGCTCCGCGCCGGAAGCGCCGGAGGCCATGCGCGCGATCTTGTTGAAGTCGACGTCCTCGGCGACCTTGATCTTCTTGGCGTGGACCTGCAAAATGGCCTCGCGTCCCTTGAGGTCGGGCAGCTCGACCGGCACGCGGCGGTCGAAGCGGCCCGGGCGCGTGAGCGCGGGGTCGAGGGATTCGGGGCGGTTCGTGGCGGCGAGAATGATGACGCCGTTGTTGCCCTCAAAGCCGTCCATTTCGGTGAGCAGTTGGTTCAAGGTCTGCTCGCGCTCGTCGTTGCCGCCGTACTGGCCGCCGCTGCGCTTCTGGCCGATGGCGTCGATCTCGTCGATGAAGACGATGCAGGGGGCCTTTTCCTTGGCCTGCTTGAAGAGGTCGCGCACCTTGCTCGCGCCCATGCCGACGAACATTTCGACAAATTCCGAGCCCGACATCGAGAAGAACGGCACATTCGCCTCGCCGGCGACCGCCTTGGCGAGCATCGTTTTACCGGTTCCCGGAGGGCCGACGAGCAGGATACCCTTGGGCATCGACGCGCCGATCTCCTGATATTTGCTGGGGTCGTGCAGGTAGTTGACGACCTCGGTGAGATTCTCCTTGGCCTCGTCCTCGCCCGCGACATCGTCAAACTTGATGCCCTCGGCGGACTTGACGTACACCTTGGCGTTGGACCTGCCCATGTTAAACATCATGGAGTTGCCTCCGCCGCCCATCTTCTCCATCATCTTGCGCGACATATACTGTCCCAGCGCGACAAAGATGATGATGGGCAGCACCCAGGCGAGAATGCTGACAAGTGTGGACGTCTGCTCGATCTCCTCACCCGTGGTGGAGACGCCCGCGTCCAAAAGGCGCTGCACCAAACCGTCGTCAGGCACCATCGCCGTCTTGTAGACGGTCTTTTCATCGCTGCTGGTGAAGAGAATGCGGTTGGACTGCTCCTGGATCTCGACCCGGCCGACCTCGCCCTGCTCTGTCATGGTGACAAAGGTGTTGTAGTCGACATCCTTGATCTGGTGCTCAGAGATCCACGGCATGGCGATGAAGTTGAAGAGCATCACAAGCAGCATCGCCACAAAGTAGTAGTACAGCAGCGGCTTTTTCGGGGACTTGACTTCGTTCATGAAAATGCGTTCCTCCGATCATTGAAATTTCCGGCAGGAAATGCATACAAACGGGAAAAACTGAACGTAGCAAAAAGCCGGAGTTTTTGCTACGCTGAAAGAAGAGATGGGCGGTCGAAACCGCCCGGAACTTAGATTAGTTTGGAGTATAACACGGAAAAATATCCCTGTCCAGTACCCAAGATAAGAGTTTACAGTTTGGCTACAAGGAGGTCACAGTTATGAAAAAAGCGACAAAGGCGGCTATATTCGTCACGGCTGCGGCGGCACTCTACGGCGCGGCGGCCTACGGCGTGACGAGAACGCTGATGGACGTCGCGATGAAGCGCGAAGCGCCCAAGGCGCTCAAAAATAAGAGCAGCGCCCAGCTCACGGGCGAAAAGCGCGACGAGCCCTACCGTGAGGCGCAGCGCGCCGCCGCGAAAAAGCTTGCGTCTTCGGAAACGGAGACAGTGCTGCTCGAAAACCGCGAGGGCTTGACGCTCGTGGGCCATCTCCGTGAATGCGAAAAGGCCAAGAGCCTTGTGATCGCGTTTCACGGCTGGCGCTCAGCGTGGTACCGCGATTTCGGCCTGCTCGCGGACTTTTTAAGCCGCGAGCAGTGCAGCGTGCTCTATGTGGAGCAGCGCGCGCAGAACGAGAGCGAGGGCGACTACATCGGCTTCGGCCTGACCGAGCGCTACGACTGCGTCGACTGGGCAAACTGGGCAGCCGAACGCTTCCCCGGCCTGCCCGTTTACCTTATGGGCGTGTCGCTCGGCGGGGCGACGGTGCTCATGGCCGCAGGCGATATTCTCCCCGCCGCGGTGCACGGCGTGATCGCCGACTCGGCCTACACCTCGCCGCGTGCGATCTGGCAGCACGTGATGGGGAAGAACCTGCATCTTCCTGTCCGCGCAGCAACCGTCATCGCCGATCTTCTGTGCCAGAAGAGGCTGAACGCCTCGTCCGGCAGCTACTCCACCGTCGAGGCGCTCAAAAATACCGATGTTCCGATTTTACTGATCCACGGCGAGGACGACCACTTCGTCCCGCTCAAAATGGCATTTGAAAACCGCGACGCCTGCGCCGCGCCCTGCAAGCTGCTCGTCGTGCCCGGTGCGGATCACGCGATGAGCTATTACATGGGCCGCGGCGCGTATGAGGCCGCTGTGCGCGCCTTCTGGGAGCATTTTGACAAGTGAGGGTTCCCCCTCACTTGTCCTCTTCTTCCGTTTCAAGGCCCGCAAAGCGTCTGGACGGGCGGTAGATCAGCACGGCGCAGAGGATCAGCGCCGCCGTCGCGCCAAGGCTGATGGGATAGACCCACATGACGGTCTGGAACGTCATGCTCGTCGGGAAGACGAACTTGACCCACGCGATGCGGATACCGCACACGCCGAGCATCGTCAAAAGTGCGGGCGCGAGCGAAATGCCGAAGCCGCGCAGATACCCGGAGAGTATTTCGTAGATCAGGCAGAAAACATACGCCGGCAGGATCGTCGCAAGGCGAATATAGCCGATGGCAATGACCTCGGGATCGCTGTTGAAAATGGCGAGCAGCGACCTTGCGCTCAGCAGCAGGACAACGACCGAGACAAATGTCGCGATGGCTCCCTCCAAAAAGCTGAGCTGCATCGTCTTCTTGCAGCGCTTGATCTGCCCTGCGCCGTAGTTCTGGCCGACAAAGGTCGTGCAGGCCTGCGAAAACGAGTTGAGCACATCGTAGGCGAGAATTTCCACATTGAACGCCGCGCTCGACGCCGCGATCGCCACCGTGCCGAGGGTGTTGATGGCCGACTGGATGACAATGTTGGCGAACGAGAACACCGCGCTCTGCACGCCCGCGGGAAGGCCGATGCTTAAAATGCGCTTCAAGCTCGCGCCGTCGATGCGCAGCGCTTTGCGCTCCACGCGCACGCATTTATCCGTGCGCGTCAGGCGGACGTAGAGCAGTGCCGCGCTCACGGCGTTGGCCGCCACCGTGGCGATGGCGACGCCGTTGACCGTCATATGCAGCACAATGACGAAAAAGAGGTTCAGCAGCACGTTCAGCACACCGGAGACCGCGAGCGCCGCGAGCGGCACCTTTGTGTCGCCGATGCTGCGGAAGATCGCGGCCTCAAAGTTGTAGAGCAATATCCCCGGCATGCCGAGAAGGTAAATGCGCAGATACAAAAGCGCATAGGGGAACACGTCCTCCGGCACATTGAGAATACTCAAAAGCGGCGAGGCGATGAGCTGACCAAGCAGCGCGACCGCCGCGCCGCCGCACACGGCAAACACGATGGCCGTGTGCACCGCGCGCTTGACGGCATTGTCGTCGCGGCAGCCGATGGCGTTCGCGATGACGACGTTCGCGCCGAGCGCGATGCCGATGAAAAGGTTGACGATGAGGCCGATGATCGGGCCGTTTGCGCCCACCGCCGCGACGGCGACTGTGCGCGCATCGCCCGTGAAGTTGCCGACGATGGCGACGTCCGAGGCATGGAAGAGCTGCTCCAAGATCGCCGTGGCTGCGACCGGCAGGGCAAAGAGCGGCAGCTTATTCCAGATGGAGCCGTGCAGCATGTCGATCTCATGCTTTTTGACTGTAGTTCCCATGATCTCTCTCATTTCTTTCTGTTTTCCGCTTGACCGAGCACCAGTATAGTGCCGCCGCGGCAAAATGGCAAATGTTTTTTGCGTGACCGCCCTGTCAGCATTGACAGGACGGTCGTTTCGCTGTAATATAAGGCCCGCTGACGGCAAATTTCCCAAAAATATGAGGATTTTTTATGGATTATTACCTTTTGACCGATCTGGCCGCGCGCGTCGGCTATCATCTGGCGCTCAGCGGGGCGGAGACGTTCCGCGTCGAAGAGACGATACGCCGCATCATCGGCGCCTACGGCATTGAATGCGAGGCCTTTTCCATCCCCAACTGCGTGATGGTCAGCCTCGAGGCGGCCAACGGCAAGCCTTTGATGGTGATGAAGCGCGTCGGCTTTCACGGCAATGACCTCGAGTCGGTGGAAAAGCTCAACGCGCTCTCGCGCCGCATCTGCGCCGAAACGCCTGACCCGAGCGTCGCCGCGCAGTGGCTCGACGAAACGCTCAAGGGGCGGCGGCACTACTCGGTGCCCGTTTATTACCTGGGCAATTTCTGCGCCGCGGCGGGCTTTTGCCCGGTGTTTGGCGGCACGCTGCGCGACAGCCTGTTCGCGGGCCTTCTGGGCCTCATCATCGGCTTTGTCTCGCGCCAGATGGACAGGCGCGAGACGAACCCGTTTTTCAGCACCATCGTCGAGGCGTTCGCCATGGCGGTGCCGGCGTATCTCGCCGCGGGCTTCCATCTGGTCGACTATATCGACTTTGTTATCATCGGCACCTTAATGATCTTGGTCCCCGGCCTTCTCATCACGACCTCCATGCGCGACATCATTTACGGCGATACGAACTCCGGCATCAACCGCATCGTGCAGGTGCTTCTCTCGGCGTTCGCCATCGCGCTCGGCACGGCGGCGGCATGGCGCGTCACGTCTGGCGTATACGGGCTGACGGTCGCGTCCGGCTCAGCGAGCTATCCCGCCTGGGCACAGGCCGTGATGATCTTCGTCGCCTGTACGGGCTTTTTCATCCTCTTCAATGTGCACGACTGGGGCAGCATTCTCTGCGCGCTCGGCGGCGTGTTCACATGGATGACGTACCTGCTCTGCCGTGATCTGGGCATGAGCATTTACAGCATGAATTTCTTCGCCGCCGTCGTTTCGGCGCTGTATTCTGAGCTCATGGCGCGCTCGCGCAAATACCCCGTCACGTCGTACCTCGTCATCTCGCTCCTGCCGCTGGTGCCGGGCGCGGGCATTTACTACACGATGAGCCTCGGCCTGGGCGGCGATGTGCAGGCCGCGGTGCACAAAGGACTTGAGACCGCGGGCGTCGCGGGCAGCATCGCCGTGGCGATCCTGCTGGTGTCTACGATCTTCCGCCTCGTCACCGCGCAGAACGGGAAAAGCAGAAAGTAGTGTTCGAAAAGTAAAAACTGCCGCCCGTTTGGGCGGCAGTTTTTTATTGCAGTGCGTCAATGTAAGCGTTCAGCGCGGCAAAATCGCCGCGGGGATAGGCGTTCAGGTCGCGGTTTTTCGCGTTGATGAGACAGTCGGTCAAAAGAAAGACATCCATCCCGACCTCGCGTGCAGCCATGTCCTCGGTCGCGTCGTTGCCGACCATCAGGCACTCCTCCGGCTTGACGCCGAGCGTGCGCGCGACCTCGAGGTAGTAAGCAGGATTCGGCTTGCAGAAGGTCGAGGCCTCGTAGGTCGTGTAAATTTCAAAATCCTCCGGCACAAGGCCCGCCCAGCGGATGCGGTTCTCCGTCGCCATGTGGGGAAAGATCGGATTCGTCGCCAGCGCAACGCGGTAGCCGCACTCTTTGAGCTTATGGACCGTCTCCACCGACGCGGGATTAAAGCCGCAGATGTCGCGCGCGGCGTTGAACTCATTGGCGTAGAAATCCTCGAAAAGGCCCTGGTCGCTTTGGCACTTTTCCTCGCCGTAGATCGCCGCGAACTTCTTCCAGAAGGCCTGCTCGTTCGTGCAGCTGCCGTCGTTTTTGACCATGGCCGCCGTACCCGCCCAAATGGCGTCGACGAGGGATTTGGGCTCGTAGCCGTAGGGCGCGAGCTTTTTGGCGAGGAGCTTGAAGTATCCGGTCGTGAACGCTTCCTGATCCATCGGCAGCAGCGTTCCGTCCAGGTCGAATAAAATGGTCGTGATGTTCAATGCGCTTCTCCTGTTCATGTAAAGTAAGCCCATCATAGCCGTTTTTGAGGAGAATGACAAGATCCTGAGCAAAGAATGCCCGCTCACTCGCCGCGCTCTTTCAAAAGGTCAATGATCTTCTGAAGGCCGAGAAACGCCATGCCGGTCAAAAATGCGGGAGCCCAGCATCGCAGCGCGTCGGAAAACACGAAATGCCACGAGATGGTGTTCGGCCCCGACGCATAGCCTTGACTGCCGGCGGGCAGTCCGAGCAGGAACCCCACGATCCAAATGACGACCGTGAGCTTGCCGAAAAAGTCGTCGTCCACAAGGCGGCTCACGCCGCCGCTCCTGCGTTTTTGATTCGGGTAAAGCAGCTCGTTCGGATCGGTCGCGAGCGCGTCGCTGATGCGCACCAGCATATCAAGGTCCGGGTAGGAATTGCCCGTCTCCCTTAATTAAAGATATTGTTGGGTAAAAAAGAAAGGTCAGTCGATTT
>ERZ779885.3732-NODE-3732-length-12529-cov-2.371092_pt1 | contig 12529 bp, 15 predicted proteins | sample MGYA00511554_ERZ779885 | MGnify/ENA primary metagenome ERZ779885 (study PRJEB29588, sample SAMEA2160998) | human gut metagenome | biome: human gut; feature: human-associated habitat; material: faeces | place: Denmark | collected 2008/2010 ... | reverse complement strand
AGTGGTAAAGTGGTAACGCGTTGATGTGGTAACGCGTTGACGTGGTAAAGTGGCAACGTGGTGCGGTTGTAATGAGGGGATGCGGTAAAGTGATGATGTGGGGCAGTTGTATGGTGTATAATATATAGTTATATTTAGTATAACTACAATGTATAGTAAAATTGTTGTTTTTTGTTGCAAAGTGTATGAAAGTGTGATATATTAATAATGTACCAAAGAGGAACACAAAGAAGGGAGTCAATAGTATGAGTAAATCAGAAATGAGAGAATTAGCAAAAGATAAATTAATGGAAGCTATCGCGGTGGCTTATTATAAATTGGAAGAAGAAAACTTCACAGATGAAGAAAGAGAACAGGTTTCCGCATATATCAATCAGTATGGAGAAGCAATGGGAAAAGCAATTCATAGAAATTATTATACAATGTAAAAGTTCGACATCGAACAGGAATGAAGGGATAGAATATGGAAGATTATTGCACAAGAGCGGATTTAAAGCATATGGTTTCAACTGCGTTTAATAATATATCATACACTAATATTGTGAATGATAGATTAATAAACGGATATTTTGTCGGTGCTAAATTATATGATATTGAGGAACTGAATAAATTGTTGTCAAAATTAGATAGTCATGTGGTAACAGGAAAAGTATTTTATTTAGGCATGGCTACCGAAGAGTTCGACCGATTAATTAGTAGGATGTTGTATATTGCTAAAAAATGGGTGGAGTTATGTCATTATACTTTATTAACGACCACAGGAGTACAAAGAGTTAATTATATGTATGAAGTTATCGAGGACAGATTTGAAATGACGTATGCAACTAATTATATGGATATGGCAATGACTTTAAATAATAAGCGAATGGCTATTAAAACGGTAGCAAGGATTGAAAATAGAAGGGAGTTTTAATATATGACAGTTAGAGATTTATATATTCATTCGAGAGATGAACACACATTTATATTATTTAAGGAAGGAGCAACTAAATCATGTTTTAACGGTAGTTTGGAAGATTGTCCGACAGAATTAATTGATAAATTAGTATATCAATTTCGGGCTATTGATTTCAATACTATAGAGGTTGTATTGATAGTATAATAATGTTTCACGTGAAACATTAATATAAAATAATTTAAAAAAGGAGAGAAAAAACATGTTAGAATTAACAACAATCAACACAACAGAACTCACAAACAAAAAACTTGGTACACAGTTAAACGCAATCAAAAAGGCGGTAGACACTGGCAACAATCAGCAGTGGAAGATTGCGGATGCAATCGCAACTATTGTTGATGATGAACTGTTCGTTGACGATTTCGAGACAGAGGGCAATCTTGCAAAAGTGCTTGGAATGTCACGTCCGAACTTAAACAAAATGAAGAAGGCGTCACACTACCACAAAGAAGTCGAAGAACTGAACGCCTTTACTTTAACAAAGGTAATGGAATTACTTGTTATCCCACAGGAAGAAATCGTGGACTTTTTAGACGGTTATATGATTACACCGTCAAGCACTTGCAGAGAAGTCAGAGAAGCGGTATCGGCATGGAAAGATGATAATATTGTAGCAGATGCAGAAATCACAGATGCAGAGGACGCAGACGATTCAACGGATGAAGTTGAACAAGAGTCAAAAGTTGTTGACGAAGAGTCAAAACAATGTGATACACCAAGCGCATATTTTACAATATTAGAATTGGTTGAAAAATTGGAAGAAACAGAGTTAATTGCATTAAAGGAATATATCGAAAAGAGGTTATAAAATGACAATACAAGAATATTTGGACGAGCGCGGAGTTCCGCGCAAGTCCATAGGGTATGCATATCTTTATGATATGGTTGTCGAGTGCATTAGAAGCCCTACAATGCCATATCATTTGAATCGATTTATTGAACAATATGCAACTAAGAACAATTTAAAATCAGCTAACATCGAACGAACGATGCGTTACGCAATCAAGAAGAATAATCCTAACGTATCGTTATGCGAGTTCATTATAGAAGCTGGAATACAATTAAGAAAGAAAGAGGTTTAAAATATGGGTTTTGCAGAAAAATATAACAAGTTTAACACGATTTTCGACATCGACATTAAGGATTTTGAGTTTATGGACGGCTGCGATTTTATCGCAAAATACGGGGATAACGTCGTAAAGATTGACGGTTTGTATATCAATAAAAAAGGCAATTACGACGACCACCCTGTAGCAATTATCGCAGATGAGAAGATTCTTTTGGATTTACCTTCACACATGACAGACACTGTTAACGAAGTTCTACAGGATTCAGAGTCTATCGGCTTAATCAAAAAAGGCTTAGTAGGTTTAAAGGCACATGAGTATGTGGACAAGACATATCATAAGCGGTGCGTGGGCTATGAGTGGTGTGACTTATGATAACGCCCGAGGACAGGCGCGAGATTTCAAAAGCGAATAAGCGAATCGAGCGATTGTTCAAATATACAAACGGGGACGAAGAAACGATAGACAAGTTGCGGAACGACTTGGAATTGCTATACGGGCATGATATTATAGGCGTTCCGAAACTTAAACTATCGGAAGTCAGCGGAGAAGATAAAGACTTTTTAGCGGAGTTAGCAAAAGGATACAATGCTAGTCCATATTCAACTATTACATCGTTTAAAGCGTTAGCCACTAAAGGATTTTCAAAGTTTGCTAAATCTAATAAGTTGACTAGTGATGAAGTTGTAAAAATGTCAAAACTTTTCCGCTCTCCGACTTGGCAGAAAATTCGTGATGAATACAATCATGCGTCGGAGTCCGTAGTAGACGGGGTTTTGGAAGCGGTTGCCGAGGGTGCAAGCGTTAATAAAATTAAGGGAGCGTTAGATTCCTATTTAAGAAGTTCAGACACCGAAAAGAGTGTACTGGAATTTTTGAACAATATAATGTAATCGGAAGTGAGTTACATGTATAAAGCAAGGGACAAGCCGTTATCAGATATTGAGTTTACCACATACTACTACAAAAAACCTAGACGAGCCGACATTGTAAACGATGATATAATGTGCTTTGACATCGAAACATCGAGCGGTTTCTTGCACAAAGACAAGTTCGACATCGAACCCTACACAGGGAAGTCACAAGAATATTATAGGGATTGTAAAAAGTTTGCATTGTGCTATGTTTGGCAATTTTCAATAAATGAGAATGTGTTCTACGGAAGAACACTAGAGGACTTCGCAGATTTTCTACACGAGTTAGAGTTTTACGAGCCACATAAAAAAATTATTTACGTCCACAATCTAGCATTTGAGTTCGCATTTTTGATTAACGTATTAAAGTTTGATTATGTGTTTGCTCGTGATAAACGAAAACCGATATTTTGCACTGTCAGCTCTTATGAGTTTAGATGCAGTTATTTTCTAACACGTATGTCGCTTGATACATGGGCGCATGAAAAAGCGTTGCCTGTTAAGAAATTAATAGGAAACCTTGACTATACTCTTTTACGAACACCATATACAGAATTGACCGATGCTGAATTAGAGTACTGTTTCCATGACGTGTTAGTAATGTTCTACGGATTGTCACAATACAAAGAAAAGTATGGACACGTTATAGACATACCCTACACGCAGACAGGGGAAGTCAGACAGGAAGTGCGCAAGCGAATGAATGTTCCAAGTGAATTAAGGTATAGACAAAGATGCATTGCATTGATACCGCCTACACTTGACGAGTATAAACGTCAAGTTGACGTATTCGCTGGCGGTTACACGCATGCATCATATACATACTCTAATAGGGTATTACATGATGTGGACTCATGGGATATATCGTCAAGTTATCCAACCGTTATGGCTTTGGAAAAATTTCCGATGACAAAATTTGAGAAGGTAACACCATGTGAGAAATATTTCAATGTCGAAAAATGGGCGTTTATGATTACGATACGAGTAGAAAACCTAAAAAGCGTTAGGTTCAATACTTGGCTTAGTTTTTCAAAGTGTAGGGAAATAAAGGGTTATAAACTAGATAACGGTCGAGTAATATCAGCCGATTATTGTTGTATGTCAATGACCAATATTGACTATGAGATATTCAATCAATGTTATAAATATTCTAATTTAGATATTGTTGATTTTAGGGTGTCTAAAGTTGGTTATTTATCAGATACATTTGTAAAGTATGTGTTAGAACTATACAACAATAAAACCCAATATAAGGGGCTTGATGAGTTTACCGCCACTTATAGTCAATCAAAGCAATATATTAATAGTATGTATGGAATGATGGTAACTCGTACTTTGACGGATGATGTAATGTTTGATGCTGATAGTTCTGAATGGGATAAAGAATTGCTAAATAGTGCAACTTATCTTGATAAGGTATCACATGAACGAAAAAAGCTATCTAAAGTGTTTAGTGCGTTCCAGTTCGGTGCATGGGTAACGGCATATGCTAGGCGTAATTTGTGGTTGGGTATACTGGCTATTGATAGATATGTGGTATACTGTGATACAGACTCGATTAAATGTGTACCGAATAATTCAAATTTTTTCTCCGAGTACAACGCGAAAATTGAACGCCGTGCCAATGAACGCGCAGACATTCTTAATGTTTCGCGTGAAACATTCGCGCCAAAAGACAAGTTTGGCATTGAACATCGTCTAGGTATATTCGATTATGAGGGGACTTATTACGATTTCAAAACACTAGGCGCGAAAAAATATATTTGTGGCGGTTTGTATAACAAATTTACCCATGAAGAAAAGCAACCGCGCGAAGAACTTCATATGACCGTTTCGGGAGTTCGTAAAGACGCAGTATCACAGTTAAAGTCGATTGATGAATTTTCAGACGGTTTAGTGTTCGATGTCGAACACGCGAAAAAGTTATTAATGACATATGAAGATGATATGCAACCTATCACATGGAATAAAGGCGCGTATGATGAATTCAAGTCGACTTATAAACATGGAATCGTCGCACAACCAACAACATATAGTATGGGTATTACACCCGAGTATATGCAGTTAATCTTGGAGAATAAACGAGGACAAACAGAGGTATTAAAAAATGAAACAAAGATTTTATAACATCAAAAATTTGTTGTCGAAAAACGCACAATATAATATTTTACTTGGAGAGCGTTCCAATGGAAAAAGTTATGCTACAAAATACATGATGTTATGGGAAGCGTTTCACGAGTTAGATTATTTTGGCTATCTTGAAAAAAATAAGATTGCTAAAAAACGCTATCAATTCGCATATATTAGACGTTGGCAAGATGAAGTTAAGGCACGCGACGTTGAATTATACTTTGCTGATATGCCAATAGCTGACATCACTAACGGTCGATATAATGGTGTGGAATGTTATCGACGCGATATTTATTTTAAGTTTACCGATGAAAACGGTGTATCGACACGAGGAAAAAAGATTGGTTCAGCGTTTGCTTTGACAGGCGTAACGCATTATAAGTCCTTGGCATTTCCGCTGATTGGCAATATCGTTTTCGAAGAGTTCATAACGAATCAAGGATATATAGGACATGAAGTTGATAACCTAACTGATTTAGTGTCAACGATAGCCCGACGCGATAGCGTTCGCGTGTTTATGATTGGTAACACAATCAACCGATTATGCCCGTACTTTACCGAGTGGGAATTGTCACACGTAAAAGAACAGGCGCAAGGAACAATTGATATATATACACATTCAACGAATCAAATCGACGAGGAAGGGCAACCTATTGAGATTGTGATAGCAGTTGAATATTGCGCGAACAGTGGCAAGAATAGTCAGATGTTCTTTGGTAAAAAATCAGAAATGATAACATCGGGAACATGGTCTACGTCGGAATTTCCACATTTACCGCGACCGATTAATACTTATAACATCAAGTATTCGATTTACTACAAATATAATCAATTTGCTTTTAGGATTGATTTAATATGCGACAATAAAGAACGATTCTTGTATGTATCGGACGCACCTTCGGAAGTACCACAACGTATTAAAAGAATAGTAACAGACGACTTCACTACGTCAAAATACGCCACATATTATTTGACAGAAAAGACGCGCTATGATACTATAATAATAGAATTGTTGGCGCAACGTAAAGTCTTTTTTAGTTCCAATTTAACAGGGACAGAATTTTGGCAAGTAAAAAAAGAAAGGGGGAAGTTCTAATGCGAAGTATTGATTTATTGTGCCCGCGTTCGACACCGAACACTACTGAGGATTTAAAAGAATCAAGCGACAATACTTTACTTGAAGGCATCAACGCCACATTGAAGGAAGTCGCTAACAGTATTGCGGAATCTAACACGGATGTAAAAAATGCGCTAAACAATTTAGGCAAAGAAACACAAATTGAAAATCCACAGGAAGAAAGTGAGGAAGAATAAGTATGTCAAAAGTAAGTCAGATTTATGATTTAGTTAATCAGACGGCAAAAGAATCAATGGGAGAACAGGCTATCACAGTTAAAGATGTATCATCTTTAATCGCATTGGGAGATAGCGTTTTAGCAAGCAACACCGATACAGAAAACTTTTTAAATACATTGGTTGACCGCATCGCACGTACTGTATTCAGCGTAAGACAGTATGAGTCAGACAGTGAAGGAATGGTAAGACATCCGTTCGAGTTCGGATGCATTGTGCAGAAAATTTATGTAGATTTACCCGAAGCAAAGAAAAATGATGCTTGGGAGATTGGAAAGAGTGATTACGCGCCGAAGTTTGCGCCAGTTATCAAGCCGACCGCAAAGCAGAAATTATTTAATGGAATTACCACTTGGGAAGTCGACGTAACAATTCCGGATTTCATGTTACGCACCGCGTTTACAAATGAGACATCAATGGCTACCTTCATTGACGCAGTTTTTACGGCTATGGATAACATGATGACGTTGGCACTCGAGAACAACGCGAACTTAACACGTGTATCATTTATTGCACGTAAAATCAAGGGCGGTAAACCTTGCGGAGCGATTAACCTTTTAAAAGAGTACAACACACTCACAAATGCGAACTTGACAGTAGAAGGTGCTTTAATGAACGCGGAGTTTTTAGCATGGGCTAGTCGTTCAATCAATTTATGGGTTAAGAGAATGTCAAAAATGAGCGTGCTTTTCAATGAGGAAGGATATAAGCGACATACACCGAAAGACAAGTTGGTTGTTAATCTACTACAGGACTTTACAAGTGCTTGTGATACGTTCCTTGGCGCGAACACCTTCCATGATGAACTAGTTAAACTTCCAATGTATGACAGTGTAGCATATTGGCAAGGTGCTGGGGAGTCTTTCGACTTTGACGACACTTCGGCAATCAATATCAAGCTTGATGAAACCGAACAGGGTACAATTTCAAAGAAGGGCATTATCGGTGTGATTTACGACTATGAAGCAATGGGAGTCACACTTAACGAACGGAGAAGCACTTCGGAGCGTAACAACCACGACGAGTACACAAACTACTATAACAAAGCGAACATCGGCTATTTCAACGACATGAGCGAAAATGGAATTGTATTCTATCTTGAAGCAGTTTAGTTCGATGTCGAACACTAAATATTATATAAGGGGCGCAAGCCCCTTATATTTAATAGAAGGGAGAATGTTCTATGTTTTTAGATGATTATAGTCTTTCCTTGTTCACTGACGAACATAAAGAGGAAAATGAACTGAAATTATCAGCAAGCGTTAAATATTGGTGCAATATTTTACTTGAAAAAACAGTGCGAATTTTTGAATGGGAAGGACTTCCATTTCCGCAACGCGAACTAGAAGTACGAACGCTAGTTGACGGATATTGCGGATTTGTAAAAGACGAACTTAAAGGACTTATGGTTGCTAGTGGCGGTTTGTCGGGAGTAACACAGTATTTTGACATATTCACAAACTTTACGTATTCAGCACCGACCGCTCGTGGCGGTCGTGCAACAATCGGAAAAAATTGTGTAATTGTTCAGAATACCGCATTACGAAATTCGATTTATCCATTAGTATTCAGATACGCTTGTTTGCTTGCACATTGTGATGTGTCGTTAAAAATGGCGCTTGTTAATTTACGAATGAAGAATATCATCGTATCCGACGATGAGAGCACCGCAGACACCTTCCGCGCAATGTATAAGAAATTCTACGAAGGGGACACCGACGCGCTTATTGATGATGGATTCACGGACGCAAAGAATATCGCACCTACAATGTCGGGTTCGCTTGGCGTTATGGATTGTATTGATGCGCGGAATGAACTTTTGAGAATGTTCTATACTGATATTGGTGTACGATTTACTAGGGATAAAAAAGAACGTATGATAGAGTCCGAAGTATCTAGCGATAATCAAATGTTACTTTTCAATATTAGCGATATGTTACACCAACGCGAAAAAGCAAGCGAGGACATTAATAAACTTTTTGGACTTAACACATCCGTTAAATTATCTAAGGAATTCAGCTTGCTATCCGCAGAGAGGAGTGAAAAAGATGCTAACATTGAGTAAATACATCGAAGATAACGAAGTGCCTTTTTTCAATTCTATTGATTATGCACCATTTAATGATTCTAATTTTGTAAATATGTTGAACGAGTGGTGCAATTTTAATCATGGTTCATTACAAATACGCCCACTAATTGAGGATGCTTTGAAAACAGATGCAAACGTTATTAGAAAAAGGGTTACTAATTTAATAAACGTGCGTAAGTATAAATATTCTAAGTTATACGAAACAACATTATTAGAATATAACCCAATCGAAAACTATTCCATGACAGAAGAAGGAACAGACACTACAACCGCAAGCGGAACAAAGACAGACGATTTAGGCGCATATTCAGACACCACTAGCGGAACAGATACCACGACAATAACGGATTCTAAAACTGAAAAAATTGGGGCATATGAGGATGCAAGCACTAGCGTTACAACAAATGACATTGCAAAACTGACTACTAATACAAACAATGCAACTACGGACACGGGTTCAGAAACGCACGAAAGAAAAGTTGCACCGTTTGATTCTGACACGTACTCGGAACAGGAACTAAACACTGATACATTCAAAGACAGAAGAAATGTTACTAACACAGAAACAACAGTATCCCCACATACAGATACTACTACTAAAAGAGATAATACGACAGGGGGAGCGCGTGAAAATTCCTACACGACTACAACAACCGATGCTTTTCAGCATGGAATGTCACACGACATTAGTTCGAGAAGAAACTCGTATACGGATGAATCAAGTGGAACTACAACGCACAAATTCACGAGGTCGGGTAATGTCGGAGTCACTACAAGTCAGCAAATGTTAGAATCTGAACGTGATATCGCAATGTTTAACTTTATTGGAATTGTCGCGCACGACATTATTAAGTCAATATGTATTTGCATTTATTAGTTCGACATCGAACACTAGAAAGGAGTGAGAACATGACGTTAGAGTTAATGAACACTAGCGCGGATAAACGATATATAAGCAAATCGGCAAGCGTAGTAAAAAAAGTCACTTGCAAGATTAAAGAAGGTACAAGCATTATAAATCCGACGGTAATTATCGGTAAAATGTCAGCTAGTAGCGTTAGAAAATGCAACTATGCTTATATTAACGAGTTTGGTAGATACTATTTTATAAATGATATAACAGAAATGACAGCAAGCCAATTAGCAATATCTATGCACGTAGACGTGTTAAACACTTATAAGTCACAAATTCGCAGTATTAGCACGCTGATTTTACGACAAGAGAATGTATATTCTCCATACTACGAGGACAAAGAAGCATTAGTGCGCGTCAATCGTTTTAGAGAAAAAAAGAATATCGGAACAGTTGGCGGGAGCGATACAAATTACTATTTGACAGTTAATAATGGGGGGGCGTAATTATGGCTTATGTATATTCTGGTTCTATGACATCAAGAAACGTAAATAAACCGCCGTATAACAGTAGTAAAGCAAAAACGATAATTTCTACTTCGATTTTTTTAGATAAAGGCTTTGCGTTATATGCAACGCGTAGAAACGTTAAAGAAAGTGAAGTATTTTTTCAAAATTTTACATTTTACGCAATTCCGATAAATCCTAAAATACAACAGTATACATTCGACCAAATTCTCAGACGGTATAATGAGGATGATGAATTAATTGACGAGTCCACAGATACCATAACAGCTAATGTATTTCCGGCTGGGCTATCTATATATGACACCTTTACTTCCGCGTATTATTTACAATCGTCCGTACAAACTACTATTCCGCTATTTAATGCTGACGATACAGAATCAATAAACAAATACATAAATAATGGAGATACAAGCGGTGCAATTAAAGATACATCAACAAAATGGAATTTGTATATTGATGGTACAAAGAATCCATTGTATAAATTGACATGGGATTGTGCAGATGTTAAATCAAGTGATACTTCCAAGGTTAAAGTGCTATTTTGTGCTTCGGATGATATTGTAGCAAATACTTATATTGTTAAAGATTCTAAATATTATGACTACAATAAAAAATCGGTTAAGTTAAACTATCACGACATACACGATGCAGTATGGGGGGATATGGGTGGACTAGTAAAAGGCGCGGTCACTATAATAGTACAATTTGAATACTTTGAAACATCAACCGTATTGCCAAAAGCCACAAGTGCATATATGTATTGTGAACTTTATCCGAATGAAACAGACGGTCATATGTACGGAAATATAGGCTTTTGTAAAGTGGGAGAACATTCTACTTGGTTTGTAAAAACTGATAGTGGGGATGGAAGTACATTTACCGCACACGACGGAACTTCGGGTAGTGACGGATATACTAAAGACGATGACAAAGGGTACGACGATAACAAAGATAAAGACGACGACGACGACGACACCCATGTATTATCTAGCGGAATCGGCGTACTAACGTCAACTTTCCATATGACTAAAGAACGTCTTGTGCAACTCGGTCAATTTTTGTGGGGTTCGTCAATTTTCGATGAATTTTCATTGATTAACAATAATCCGATAGAGAATATAATATCTTGTAAAGCTATCCCATATGCAATCAGCGGAACTACACAAGAAATTACTCTAGGAAATGTAAAGACAGGCGTTAATGGCGAAAAAATTAGTCAGAATTTTAGTAAACAAACAATCGGTTCGGTTGCTATTGCTGAACATTATCATAATTTTTTGGACTATGCACCATATACAAATGTTATAATCTATCTTCCTTATATCGGGTTTAAGGAATTAGACGCATCTTTGGTAATGGGTAAAACACTACGAATTGAGTACACGCTAGACGTTATCACAGGCGGTTGCCTTGCACAAATATATGTTGGAAAAATTAGACTTTATGAGTTCACAGGGAATATTGGAGTGGATATTTCTATAACCGCGAGCAATCGAGCGCAAGTTGAGAGTGCATATATTAATGCCGGTGTCGGTGTGGTAAGTAGTGCTATGAGTGGAAACGTAACAGGCGCAGTTAATTCAATAATCGGTGCGGCTACTTCACAATATCACTATAGCGGAACTGGAAATCCAAGCCCTTCTTGCGTGGCATCCACGAACAGAACATGCTATGTGGTTATTGACAGACCACAGTATCAACCATTAAAGGCATTTAATCATACGCGCGGACGCATGTGTTGTTTGTCTAAAACGATAGGAAGTCTAAAAGGTTATACCGTTTGTGATGGTAATATAGATATAAGCGGAATTAGCGCGACGGATGAGGAAAAAGACGAAATAGTCAATATTTTATCAACCGGATTTTTTGCATAATTAAAGAGGGCTAAGCCCTCTTTAGTTTGCCTTGTTTTGCAAGCAGAATCAAAGTTGTATTTTCGTTATATGTACCGCGATAATCACTAATTCCATTTACATTAGCAATAGGTTTTCGCGCTGAATAAGAACCTATATATTTTGATTCGACACCGATTTTGCGAAAAATGGCATCAATATTTTTGTCAGTGCCGACATACTTTGAATAATATTGTGAACCACTGTCAGACAAAAATAACTCGCGTTCCATTGTTCGACGTCGAACAAGTCCTCGTAGTTCCTTTCCGCCACTGTGAGTATATCTTAACATTGCATCGGCAATTTCCGCCTTTGTTCTACGTCCGTTTACTGTTAATTTATCAATGTTCCCAACATTATAACAGAAAGACACAAGTGCATCATATTCATTCTGTGAAAAATGATAAATGTGATTATATTTATCAACTTTTTTCTCGAACGAAGATAAATCTTTCTTTAGCAATGCAATAGCGTCTTTCTTAGTGATTGTGGCATCGCTAGCAACGTCTTTTCCATAATGTCCATATCCGATTGTATAATACTTTTCTGTTGGAACGCATTTACAAGCCTTTTTGGAAAACCCCTCAAGACTAATAATTAATTCAATTCCTTTTTCACTTGTTTTCATTTGTCAGCCCCCTTAATAATTCTTCGATTTTGTCCACCAACTTTTGCACTGTTAGAGTCTGTTCGTTTAACTTATTAGTTAATGCGTTGACCTCTTCCTTGTGTTGCTTTTGATTTTC